>Ga0335072_10014934_pt1 | contig 11036 bp, 15 predicted proteins | sample Lox_Sample_21_FD_206725 | JGI IMG/M metagenome (GOLD analysis project Ga0335072, IMG submission 206725) | Soil microbial communities from Loxahatchee National Wildlife Refuge, Florida, United States - Lox_Sample_2.1 | ecosystem: Environmental > Terrestrial > Soil > Wetlands | place: USA... | reverse complement strand
ATCCCGGCCACAACGACACGGCTGCCACGTTGAACGGGCGGAAATGTTCGGCGTAGACGTTGGCGAGCTTTTCAGCGCTGACGAACTTCTGCGCCTCGAAGCCACACTGAAGAAAGTCGGCTTGCGCGCTGAAGCGATAACCGGGCAAACTGTACTGGCTTGATCACATCGAAACTACGGAGCAATCACACTAGTCGTTCCCACATATGACCCCAGTCAAACGCATCAATTCTGATGCTTCCGTCCTTGTGCGCTCTGCCTCCGCGATTCTTGTGCTCGTACGGAGCCGCTCCGGTCCAGTCAGGAGGCAACCAATGCGGATCCCGCCTTGTACAAACGTTGGGCAGCGTCATTACTTGGACCACGTCGTCTGGCCATCCATGCGGAAGAGTGGTGACACTCGCCGAAAGCTCCTTGCCGTCAAGGGAGTTCGTCAACTGCAGTGTGAATCCCGCGAAGGTTTTCGGAATGGCAACAAGGACGCTGTTGGTGAACAGAATAGAGACGATTGCGTCTATAGCCCCAAAATAGAGCAATCCAGAATTTGCGGCGCCTGAAGTAAAACACGTCTGACGGAAGCGCACTACTGCTGAATGAACTGGATGAAGAACCGTTCGCAATATCAATCGCGGTGCCCAGCCGTGCTCCCATGCTCGTCTTCTGCCGCCAGCAGTGCGGCGACGGCTCCGATTATGTCAGTACCGGTTCACTTACTATGAACGGGTAGTGCAGGAACTGACCCGCTGCGGGTACTCTATGCCAGCACCGACCGCCAGAGAGCACTCGCGAACTTCCTGAAGGTCGCCAAGGGCCTTGAGTTTCTCATATGTCTGACGAGCCAATTCATCGAGTTGCTCAAACGCACGTGGAGGGACATTTGCTTGCATGTCCATTTCAAACAACAGTAGGTTATTCAGAAAATTATTAACGATGTCCTGCACGGTACGCATTGTGGCTTTGAGTGTCCTCAGCTTCTGTTCTTCGATCTCACGTTGATGACGCTTGCGGCGGCGCCAGAGATCGATAGCGACAGCAAGCACAATTAACACGAAGCCCGCCAACATGTCGTCGACTTTATGCTTTTCGATCCTCTCGAGGAAGGGAAGGCTGACTTTGACAAGGTCAAAGTTCAACAGGGCTGCCGCGGCGACTATACCGGCCGCCGTGATGGCCGCGATAATCGTGAGGCCCATGTCCTTTAAGCTGTGCCAAGTATTCCTCACTTGGCAGGTCAAGGCATGCGAGATGCCGAAAGTCGAAGGCTTCAGAGTGGCACCTGGGACCTGATTCCGAACGGCTTAGTTGTGGACAAAATGCGCCTTCGCGAGGCATCGTTGGGTTTTCCAGAGATCATCCTGCGTCATTTGACGCAATGCCGGGTGCAATCGCGCTGTCTTGGCCACGGAGGTGATGGTTTTGACAGATCGAAGAAGAGTCACGGATTCTTGACGCTCTTGCATAACCAACCAGGTCTGACACGACCCAACGCACTGACTGCTTCCACGCTAACAAAAGCGCTCACTGCTCCGGCGTGACAGCGATTCTTCTGGGCACGAGAGCCGAACCCACAGTTGAGACAGCAATGATGCCGGAGATGATCGCCAGCGACCAGATAATCGGAAACTCGCCGCCAAACGCGTCATTCAACCAGACCATTTTCAGACCGACGAAGATCAACACCACGGCGAGGCCGTATTTCAGCAGATGAAAGCGCGCCACGGCCCCCGCCAGCAGGAAATATAATGCCCGCAGACCAAGAATCGCCATGACGTTCGACGTGAATACCACTAGCGGCTCGCGCGTGAGTGCAAAGATCGCCGGCACGGAATCGATCGCGAATATTATGTCGCTCACCTCGATGAACAGAAGAACGAGAAACAGAGGTGTCGCGCAGAGCACTCCCTTGTGTCGAACGAAGAAGTGATGGCCGTGAAGTTCATGGCTGACCGGCACCAGTCGACGGAATAGGCGGATGACTGGATTGCGCTCCGGCTCAATTGCGTGGTCGGGAGCGAACATCATCTTGACACCCGTAAGAATCAGGAAGCCACCGAATAGCAGCATGATCCAGTGGTATTGCAGAAGGGCGGCTCCTGCGGCGATAAAGATGCCCCTGAAGACCAAAGCGCCAAGGATACCGTAGAACAGAACCCGGCGATGGTACAGAGCAGGGATTCCGAAGAATGAAAAGACCACTACGAAAACGAAAAGGTTATCCAGCGATAAAGCTTTCTCGACGAGATAGCCACTCAGAAATTGCAGGCCAAGTTCCTGCCCGATGGCTTCAGCATCAAAGCCGGGCAGTCGCAGTAGCCGCGAATTGTGCCCCAGCGTCCACACGGCGTATTTGTAAAAAGCGAAGTTGAACGCAAGAGCGATGGAGATCCAGACAGCGCTCCACACGGCTGCTTCTCGAAAAGACGTCGAGCGCTCTCCGCGATGAAACAAACCGAGATCCATCGCGAGCAGAATCAGAACGAAGGCGCTGAATCCTAGATAAAACCACCAATACTCGGCGAACGGAAAGTAAATCATCTTAGGATACCGTCACCATCAGTCAAGCAGACTGCTTGCCTTCTCTTAGGACGCCCTTTCGGATCAGCCAAGTGCGCCAGGGGCGGACGAGCGGATGCTGATGGCCGAGCAGCGCCGTACCTGCTACGACCAGCGGCAGGCCGGGGAGAACCGGAACCGGCACTGCAATAACACCGAATATTATCAGCAATATCCCCAGCGCACTTCGCAGGTTTATAGACATCCCTTTCTCCTTCAGGCGGCTACCGGAAGTATTCCGGGTCGAGCCATAGCACGCAATCTCCTTACGCGCTCATCGGTCGAAGGATGCGTGCTGAACAGGCGCCCCAGGTGCGCCCCACTAAACGGATTCTGAATAAACAAATGAGCTGTTGCCGGGGAACCTGAGATCATCGGCACGCGCCGGGTGCAGGCTTCTATCTTGCATAATGCGCTCGCCAGCGCAAGGGGATTACCGCAAAAGCGCGCTCCAGCCTCGTCCGCAAGAAACTCGCGCGAGCGCGATATGCCCATCTGCACGAGAGTTGCAACCAGAGGCGCCGCCAGAATTCCGAGCAATCCAACGGCATGACCAGAGTCGTCTTCCTCTTCCGAATGGCCACCGAACATCGTGCCCCAGATGGCGCCGTTGGCGAGCATACTGAGGGCTCCCGCCAAAGTGCCGGCCACGCTCATGACAAGGGTATCGCGATGTTTGATATGGCCTAGTTCATGGGCTATCACCGCCGCTGTTTCTTCCCGCTCCAGAACCCGCAGCAGTCCGTCGGTCACCGCCACGACACCGTGTTGAGGATCGCGGCCCGTCGCGAATGCGTTCGGTGAAGCTTCCGGTATGACATAAAGCCGCGGCATCGGAAGATCTGCCCGCGCCGCGAGAATGCTGACCAAGCCGTGCAACTCCGGCATATCGACGGCACTCACTTCCTTCGCGTTGTACATCCGCAGAACAACCTTATCGGCAAACCACCACGTTCCCAGGTTAAGAGCACCAGCAATGACCAGGGCAAACCATAGACCTTCGCGTCCGCCGAAGATCTGACCGAGCCACATCAATAATGCAGTCAAAGTGGCCAGGAGAACAACTGTTCTCAAACGATTCATAGAATTCTCTTTTCTCTGTATCTGTCAAGTTCGACCATTGCGAAGGGAGGTGGTCGCATCGTTGGCGACCACCCCCTTCGGCGCCAGTCAGCTTTCACTATCCACCGCCAGGTTATTCGTGACTGAAAAGACCCCAGGAACCGCATTTGCCTGCATCCCAGCTACGGTCTTTTCCATCGAGTTGAGCACCGCTCCTTCCAGCGTCACGTTCCCGTTTTCCACGATGATGTGAATGGGCGGAACCGCCCGAATTGCGAGCGTTTGAAGCACGGTGTGCCCGTAAATCGCCCGGTAGAGTGACAGCCGCAGCCGATCGTCATTCGGCGAAAGCGGCAGCACTTCGATCTGGTTGCGAACGGTCTTAACGCCTTCGACGCGCTTCACCACTCGTTCGGCATCGGTCTTGAGGGTAGGCTGCGTCACCTTACCCGCCAGCGTTACGGTGTCGCCGTCGACCCGAAAGCTGAAGCTATCGAATAGGTTGTAGAAGGGAAGCGTAACCAACTCCGTGCGAACGTGCTGCTCCACTGCCGATTCGGTTGAGTTGGGAACCCTGCTTCCCGCGAACCCTGCCTGGGCGAGCATCAAAGTGGCGCCCAATACCATTCCAGTTCTCCATCGTTTCATTGTTTTGTCTCCTTATCGTTATTGATCCGGACCGTCTCATCGCCCTTTTCGATGCGATGTGCTCACGACCCTCACAAGATCAACGATAAAGTAGATCCAGATATTTGTCTAATAGATGTTATGAAACGAATACATCGTCTTTAGCGATGTATTGTAAGGTGCGAGAACCGCTCAGGCAAATAACCTGTTTGCCGCGGCCTCGCAGATGGTGATTACAGCAGGATTCTTGAGCTTGCGCTCCACGGAAATTGCATAGAAGCGCTCGGTGACCGAATCGACGCGGCCCACAATCGACACCTGATACCGGCCTTTCACTTCTTTCTCGATGGCCGTGGGCGCGGGAAATATTCCCGCGCCGGCCTGGCCAAACGTCTTCATCAATGCGCGATCTTTGAATTCGCCGACAAACCTGGGGCGGACGTTTTCGGTGTCGAACCATTGATCAAGCGAACGCCTTAAAGCCGAGCCTTCAATCGGCACCAAAAACGGTGCCTCTGCGAGACTTGAGGGGAACCGCTTCTGATAACGCTTCGCGAGTTCTGGTGCGCCAAAAAGTGTGATCCCGGAAGTTCCCAACAGGTGATTGAACGCCTTGACCCGAATAACTGAGGTTATGGGGGAGTCCGACAGCACGACGTCCAATCGATGCTCTGCCAGGTCCGCCAGAAGGCGTTCCTGTGAATCTTCATGACAGATCAACTGCGCTGGTTCCGTCATCGCTAATGCCGGTTGCAGGATTCGGTATGCAATCAACTTCGGCACCATATCTGAAATTCCGACGGTCAGCTTGATTGGCCGGCCATGGGGCCGCCCTTTCAGGACGTCCTGCAATTCCCGGCCTAAGCCGAAGATTTCATCGGCGTAACGGTAGACAACCTGCCCGACCTCGGTCAATTTCAGGCCTCGTCCCGACCGCGCGAACAGCTTCTCGCCCAGCGTTTCCTCGAGAAGACGCAATTGTCCGCTGATTGTGGGCTGGGCCAGCCGCAGTTGCTCGCATGCGCGTGCGATACTCCCTTCCTTCGCGACGGTCCAGAAGTAAAGCAAGTGGTGGTAGTTCAACCATTCCATCGCTAAACTATACATCTGGTTTCCAGATGTGATCCGGGCACAAAAGACCGGTTTTCCAGCACCCATGCATTTGGAGCCATTGCGGCCGGCTGAACAGATCGAGCGCGCCGACAGTTAAACTTATCGTGTTACACGGGGGCTGAGACGTGAGTCAGAAAAGATCCGCGAAACGTCTGCTCGTTCGTGCGGGACATTGGCTCCTCCACGACCTAAGAAAACCGCAGGGGCCGCACGAGCGCGTGGACAACACTCATCCCTGGTGGCAGGTCATGTGTCTCACCGGAGTCGATTATTTCTCGACACTCGGATATCAGCCGGGGATTGCATTCCTGGCGGCGGGCTATCTGTCACCGGTCGCAACCTTCGTGCTTGTATTGGTCACGCTTTTCGGGGCGTATCCCGTCTATAGCCGCGTGGCAGAGCGTAGCCCGGAAGGCCAGGGCAGCATTTCGATGCTGGAGGAACTGCTGGCCGGCTGGGGTGGGAAGCTCCTGGTGCTCGTGTTGTTGGGCTTCGCGGCGACGGATTTCATCATTACAGTCACGCTGTCGGCAGCAGACGCCACAGCACATGCGATCGAGAATCCATTGATGCCCGCATGGACGCATCACAAGGTCGCATTCACATTACTTCTGATACTGGTGCTCGCCGTTATCTTCATGAAGGGATTTCGTGAGGCAATCGGTGTCGCCGTTGTCGTCGTGGGCGCCTATCTGCTGTTGAATTTCGTTGTGCTCGTAGTTGCCGCGGGTGAGCTTTTCCATCGCCCGTATACGCTGATGGAATGGAGCACACACCTTTTGGCGACCCATCAGACGCCATGGCGAATGATCGCAGCCGCGATGGTGCTGTTTCCGAAGCTGGCGTTGGGCCTTTCCGGCTTTGAGACGGGTGTGGCGGTAATGCCTCAAGTCTCGGCGGACGATCCTGATATTATTCGGGGGCGCGTGCGAAGGACCCGCATGTTGTTGTTCACGGCAGCCGTTCTGATGAGCTGCCTTCTTTTGGCAAGTAGCATCCTGACCAGTCTTCTTATCCCTGCCGTTCAGTTTGGTAAAGGAGGTGAAGCAAACGGGCGCGCGTTGGCATATCTTGCCCATCGTTATTTGGGCTCGTATTTCGGCGCCACTTACGATCTCGTGACCGTTCTGATTTTGGCGTTCGCGGGCGCGTCTGCCATGGCGGGTCTTCTGAATCTCGTGCCTCGATACCTTCCTGGGTATGGCATGGCTCCGGACTGGGCCCGTGCCTCTCGCCCCATGGTGCTTGTGTTCGCAGGAATTGCGTTCGTCCTGACGGTTATCTTCGATGCGGATGTGGACGCGCAGGCTGGAGCGTATGCGACCGGCGTGCTGGTGCTGATGACGTCGGCCGCTACTGCAGTGACTATATCGCTCTGGAAGTCTCGGACTCGCTGGCCATTTCTTGCGATTACGCTCGTGTTCGGATACACGACGGCAGCCAACATGATCGAGCGTCCCGAAGGCATCCGGATCGCGGGATTCTTTATTGCGTTAACCGTGGGGGTCTCTCTCCTATCACGGGCTTTGCGGTCGACGGAACTGCGGATCTCCACGGTTAGATGGGACGAGGCGGCATTGGACATTCTTCGAGGTGATCATGACCAGGTGATCCGAATAGTCGCCCATTCGCCCGGAGATCATTCGGCTGGTGAGTACGCGCGAAAGGATTTGGAGATTCGGGAACGGCATCATCTGATGGCGGAAGAGCAGCTTATTTTCCTCGAGATCGCGCCGACCGATGTATCGCGATTTGACGCGCCTCTTCAGGTTCAGGGATTAGTGATTGACGCGCATCACATTTTGAGGGCAGGTAGTCCAGCCGTGCCGAACGCGATTGCCGCTGTGCTTCTTGAAACTGCGAAAATCACAGGTCGCCTTCCGCACGCGTATTTCGAGTGGAACGAAGGCAATCCGGTCGCGGGTCTCTTGCGCTTTCTGATTTTTGGAGAGGGGGATGTCGCGCCCGTCACGCGGGAGATTCTGAGGAAGAAGATTGTCAATCTGGCCCGGCGCCCAGTCATCCACGTTTCCTAACCATGCAGCCTTATAGCCTTGGCCCTGACGCGCGCAACGCTCCGGCGGTGTGATCTTTGTTAACTTCGCATTACGCGCGCGTGGCAGTTTAGCCTACAGCATCGACCAGGCGGCCTGTCGAATCGCTTGCAGCCGAGCTGCTTTGATATGCGCGCGAAATCTGCACCAGCAAATTGCTCACGATCTTCGGCGCGTTTTCTGACGTCCCAGAGCTAAAAAGAGCGGACGCCGTGGCCCTACGCAGAAAGGCGTTCAGGTGACCCTGCCTTTGAAGCGCCTTTAAGAGGTCCTTTGCACCCACTGCGAAGGTGGAACCGCCTGTTGCGGGGGCGGCGCTTGAAGTCTCTTCGAGAAGTTTATGGACTATTGGAGAACCCACTCTCCCCTTGGACGCGAGCAAAGAGGCGCCGATGGAGGCTTGCAGGTGAGACCGTAAGTTCCCCTGGCTTCGCATCGCACGTGCCATCGCTAACCCCGTCACAGAATTCAATTGCGGCGTGGCGGCCAGCCCGTCGATCCCCCCAAAGTATGAATAGCCTGCAGGACCAACCATAAATTTCCTCTCGAAACTATTATCGCGCCTTTCACGACATTGATACATCGTTATTTGCGATATTCTCGTCTCAAAAGACCAATGTGTCGGATGTGCCGTGTTGATTGCATGGGGATATCACTTGGGGTGCGGTACGGCAGACAAATCTGAGACAGATGAGCCCAGTTCAGACATTAAGTGCCAAGCTGGCATTTAAAATCTCGCCCATCTTCACGAAACAGGAACACTCGGCCTTCTGCGGCATCCGTGTTGCAGATAGTGTTCCCAAAAAAGTGCTAGCAAAATGGTCAACTTCTGCCGATAATGCTGTTGGGAGTGGTCTATGAAGACGCTACTGTTGCTGTTGCCGATGACGGCGCTATTAGCGCAGTCCCCTGAGCGCATTACCAGGGAGGTTCACCACGAGTTGGTGATGTTGCCTTATTACGACGTGTTCGATAACCTCGCGTTCCGGGTTGACGGATCGAAGGTGACATTGTTGGGGCAGGTAACCCGCCCAACAGTCAAGAGCGACGCCGAGAATGTGATCAAGAAGATCGAGGGCGTTACGACCGTGGAAAACCAGATCGAAGTGCTGCCGCTTTCCCCTAGTGACGACCGCATTCGGTTGGCAGCTTACCGGGCGATTTATTCAAAAGCGCCGCTGCAACGATACCAGCTAAGTGCAGTACCGCCGATTCACATTATTGTCAAGAACGGGAACATAACGCTTGAGGGGGTCGTGGCAAATGAAGGTGATAAGAACCTTGCCGAAATTGCGGCGAAAGGCGTGCATGGGGCCTTCAAGATTGACAATAACCTTCGAGTGGAGGAGTGATCACCGGGCAAGCGGCCCCTCCATCATGGAGTTCACTCAGACTCTCTGGCCGAGGCACTGCCTAGTTCGCTTTCCAATTCTTCAATCGTGGGCAGGCTGCCTTTCAATTTCTCCGGAAGACTCTCGGCTAGCCGGTACTCGGATATTCCGATGGGCTTGTTAATATCGCGAAGCGCATACTCAGCGACGAAGCGATTTCGGGTCTTGCAAAGAATCATGCCGATGCTTGGCTGGTCATCGGGGTGACGCAGTAGGTCGTTGACGGCTGAGAGGTAGAAGTTCATCTTGCCGGCGAACTCCGGTTCAAACGCCGTCATCTTCAGATCCACCACGACAAAAGCCCGTAGTTTGAGGTGATAGAAGAGGAGATCGATGAAGAAGTCCTCGTTACCGATGGTGAGCCGATACTGACTCCCCACGAACGCGAAGCCGACGCCCAGTTCCAGCAGAAACTGCCGGAGGTGATCAAGCAACCCGCGCTCCAGATCGCGTTCGTGGGCATCGGCGCGCAACGTAAGGAAATCGAAATTATAAGGGTCTTTCGTAATGTCGCGTGCCAGGTCGGACTGCGGCGAAGGAAGCGTGCGATCGAAATTCGCAACCGCTTTGCCTTGCCGGTGCATCCGCCCTGCTTCGATTTGGAGCACGAGCACATTGCGGCTCCAGCCATGCTGAATTGTCGCCTTTGCGTACCAGATGCGATCCTCGGACGTAGCCAGCTTTTCGAGGATGGCGAGGTTGTGGTACCAAGTGATTTGTGCAAGCACAGCTTGCACAATTGGCTCCGCAGGCCACGCTTCCGCGAAAGCACGCATATACTTCAGGTTTCGGGGCGAGAGTCCCTTCATGTCAGGGAACGATCGCTTCAGGTCCGTCGCCAGCCGATCGATCACCTTGGCGCCCCACTTTTCACGCTCCTGTCGATCGAGAATATCGCGACCAATCCGCCAGTACAGCAGGACGAGTTCCCGGTTGACCGCGAGAGATGCGCGCAGTTGCGCCGCTTGAATCCGGCTCTTCAATTCTGCGAGGAATTGGCCGTAGCTGTTTGGCACTAGCGGTTCCATTCGCTTTATTTCCTCTATGGTCGTGGTTCACCTTTGAGACTCCACACGCAGCTTGTTGCTTTCCCCGACTTGGCCGAAAGTATTCACTACCCAACCGTGCCAAAACCGTGTCTAAACTCGTCGTGTTGAAGCCGCTGGGGTTAGCTTTGAGCGAAAAGCAGATTCCCCAAATTATTGAAAACACTAAGAAGTGCGGAGAATTAAAAGAACCGTTGGAGCCGGATGGGATGCGCCCAAGGCAGGTGCGCTACCAGGCTGCGCTACGCCCCGACATTTTGTGCTTCTTTGATTTTAAACCACTTCCAGAATTTGCGATACTATCAAGGGTGCGCGACATAAAAATGACGCATGGCGAGTTTTCTTTTTCTTGTGGTATGTAACCTAGCGTAGTGATACGCTAGGAATGAAGGAGGCGCCTTATGTCGGATTCTCTAGCCGACCTGGAGGCTCGTCGCACTGGCGTTCAGGCCCAAATTGCCCATCTTGGCGACATGCGTTCAGGTTCCATAACGGGAACTGGCGGCCGTTGCGGAAATCCCCACTGTCATTGCCGTCGGGTGGGCGATCCAGGCCATGGCCCGTATTATCGGCTGACGCGGAAACTGGAGGGCAAAACCGTTACGGAAACATTCTCATCGCCAGCCGGCTTCGCAAAGACGCAGGGCGAAGTTGCCGAATACCACCGTTTTCGGGAACTGAGCGGCCAATTGCTGGAAGTCAACGAGCAGATCTGCGAACTGCGGCCGGTCGAGGAAGAGGCCACCAGCGCTCAGAAAAAAAACGGCGGAAGCGATCCGGCAAGAGGTCGCGCGCGAAGTAGACCAACTCCTGCGGGTGATTTTCCAGGAGCGCCGCAAAACGGGCCGTCTCGACCTGGAGGCCACCGAGATGGCCATGCGTTCAGCCATGCATCACGCTGGCGCCACTGCGCTGAGTGAGTTGCTGCAATTCCCGGTTCCTTCCGCGGAGCGGCGGAGTGTCCCTTGCTCTTGCGGCCACCACGCCGGCTCGCAACGCCGCACAAACATGGTGGCGCGATTCCAGATCCATTCCGCCCCATCACCGACAATTACCACCACGGTCTGAGCGCTCATCCACCCCAGTTCCCGCAGTTGCGCATATAGGCGAGCGAAAATGGCGTCGGCATCTCCCAGACACGTCACCAGAAACCGCCGCACGACAGAACGCCTCCCCGGAGAGGTTTCCAC
>Ga0335072_10014932_pt1 | contig 11036 bp, 6 predicted proteins | sample Lox_Sample_21_FD_206725 | JGI IMG/M metagenome (GOLD analysis project Ga0335072, IMG submission 206725) | Soil microbial communities from Loxahatchee National Wildlife Refuge, Florida, United States - Lox_Sample_2.1 | ecosystem: Environmental > Terrestrial > Soil > Wetlands | place: USA: Florida... | reverse complement strand
TCAGCTGGAACAAAACTCGCAGTATCATTCCATGATTGTTGCGGGAGCGAATGCGGACTGGGTCATTTATCACACCGGCCCCATCGGCAAACAGAAGGGCGAAATTCGGCGCGTTGCTGTGGCGGACCTGCTTCACCATCCCGACGCGCGCTGGCGCCCTGTCCCTGGCAACGCGAATTTCTTAGGGGTCTTTCGGTGGAACCTCCTGCACGACGGAGACTGATTCGCACCTCTCCTCCCGGCGTCATCGGCCCGCTTCACTTCCTGCTGTTGCTCCTTCTCGCCCTCAACGCAAACCCCGCCCACGCCTCCCGTGCCGTCTCCTTCAACATCAGCACCAACCGCACCTTCTCGCCCGACGAAAAACCCACCATCCACCTCTACGCCCACGACGTCGACGAGCTCGAGTTCCGCGTCTACCGCGTCAACGATCCCGAAAAATTCCTCACCCGTCTCCCCGACCTCCACTCCTTCGGCAACGCTTTCCCCAACGGCCCCAAAGAGCAAATCGACGAACGCACCTGGCTCGAAAAATTCCACGACTGGAAACACCACCTCTGGTATCTCATCCGCCACTTCTTCCGCGCCCAGTTCTCCCAGGAGACGCGCGACGCCTTCCGCGAGAAGCAGTCGAGCCTTGCCAAACGCAGCCGCATAGTCGGCGTCGCACAGTTCGCGCAGATCCCGCTTCTCAACGACCGCCAGCTCGTCGCCCGCTGGCGCCAGGAGGTGCCGCCCACCTATATCTCCGATTCGCAGGATCTCCCCATCGACAAGCTCCCCGCCGGCCTCTACCTCGTCGAAGCCACCGACGGCCATTACAAGGCGTATACGCTGCTCATGGTCAGCCACATGGTGCTCATCACGCGCACCAGCGCCGGCAACGTCCTCGCCTTTGCCGCCGACCGCCAGAGCGGTACGCCCATCGCCAACGCGCAAATCGTCTGGGGCATCGGCCGCAAGGAACAAGGCCGCACCATCACCGACTCCGACGGCGTTGCCGAACTCCACAGCAGCACGCCAAAGCAAGCCGACGAAGACAGCCTCTGGGTCACAGCAACAAGCGGCAATGAATTCGCCGCCGTCACCCCCATGGCCTGGTCCTTCAACAACTCCGGCACGGGCAAGTGGGCCTCCTACGTTTACACCGACCGCCCCGTCTATCGCCCCGGCCACACCGTCCACTGGAAAGCCCTCCTCCGCGCGCGCGTCGAGAATCACCTCGAGCTGCCGAAGATTCCCTCCATCCACGTCCGCATCGCCGACGAGCAGGACCACCCCATCTTTGATCAACAGCTCCCCGTCACCGCCGACGGCACGGTCTCCGGCGACATCGCCATCCCCGCCAGCGCCGCGCTCGGCTACTACACCGTCCGCCTCGGCGACACCGACGCCGAAATCTCCGGCAGCTTCCACGTCGAGGAATACCGCAAGCCCGAGTACCAGGTCCGCGTCACCGCGCAAAACCTGCGCGTGCTTCAGGGCCAGCCCAACCAGATCACGATCGACTCACGCTACTTCTTCGGCGAACCCGTCGCGTACGGCAAAGTCAAATACCGCATCTACCATCAGCCGCACTACTGGTGGGGCGACGAGGAAGATCAAAGCAACGAGATGAGCCCTGACGGCGGCGACGACAACAGCAACAACGAGATGTACGACGCCAGCCAGGAAGCCGAACAAACCGGCAAACTCGACGCTAACGGCAAGCTGACCATCACCGTCACGACCAAAGTCGACAGCTCCGAGCGCCACACCGACCAGGACTACACCATCGAGGCCGGCGTCACCGACGAAGCTAACCGCGAGATCACCGGCCGCGGCCACTTCCTCGCCAGCTACGGCAGCTATCGCATTCACGTCGAGCCCGACAGCTACTCCATCCGCGCCGGTGACACTGCGCACTTTACAGTCACCGCCGTCGACTACGACAACAAGCCCGTTCAGACCCAGGTCCATCTCAGCCTCAGCTGGCGACGCTATGAAAACGGCAAAACTACCACCACCAACGGCCCCACCACCGACGTCACCACGGATGCGCGCGGCACGGCGCATGCTTCCCTGCCCGTCGCGCAGTCCGGCAGCGCCGAAATCATCGCTTCGTCCAACACGCCCGAAAATCGCACTGTCACCGACTTCACCTGGCTCTGGGTCTTCGGCTCCGGCGAAGCCAGCTGGTTCTCCAATGGCGGATCACAGTCCGTCCAGATCATCGCCGACAAAAAATCCTACGCACCCGGCGACACCGCGCACCTCAGCCTCATCTCCCAGGTCGCGCCTTTCCACGCCCTCGTCGTCGCCACTGGCTACTCGGTCGAGTTCCGCAAGGTCATTTCGTCCAACGGCATGACCGTCAACTTCGATCTGCCCATCACCACCGACTCGCAGCCCAACCTCGACGTCTCCGTCTTCTTCCTCAAAGACGGCCAGCTCTATCAGGCCAGCCAGCAGATCAAAGTCCCACCCGTCGAGCAACAGCTACAAGTCGAAATCAAGCGCGACAAAGACGTCTTCCAGCCACAGCAACCTGCCGACTACGACGTCTATGTCCGTGACTACCGGGGCAACCCCGTCTCCTCCGACCTCAGCTTCGGCGTCGTCGACGAAGCCATCTACTCCATCTACCCCGACTCGAGCGGCGACATCGTCCGCACCCTCTATCCCAACCGCTTCAGCTACGCCTCCATCGACTCATCCCTGCAGTACTACTTCTACGGCGCAGCCGGCGACAAGTCGCCGATGCTCGCCCAGCGCAACACCCGCTTCCGCCCGCAACTCGCGCAGGTCAAACCCGGCAACGACCTCGTCCAGCCCAAAATCCGCAAGGCCTTCCCCGACACCGCATTCTGGTCCGCCACCCTCCACACCGACGCGCAGGGCCATGCCCACGTCCGCTTCACCTTCCCCGACTCGCTCACCACCTGGCGCGCCACCGTTCGCGCCGTCACCACCGCATCCCAGGGCGGCTCCGCCATCGACCGCGTCATCGTTCGCAAAAACGTCATCGTGCGCATGGGCACGCCGCGCTTCCTGCGCAAGGGCGACGTCATCACCATTCCCGTCATCGCCCACAACTACCTCGACTCCGCCAAGCCCGTCACGCTCTCGCTCGACGTCAAAGGCCTCGACCTCGTCGCCGGCGCCACCAAACAAATCACCGTCGCCAGCAAAAGCGACGGCACCGCGCTCTGGCGCGTCAAAGCCTCCGCCATCGGCACCGCCGACCTCATCGCCAAAGCCCTCACCAACGAAGAGTCCGACGCCCTCGAACTCACCTTCCCCGTCGAGCCCTCCGGCGTAAAGCAGACCGTCAGCCGCAGCGGAATCGCTACCGGCGCTTCCGCCTCCACCACCATCGACTTCCCGGCCAACACCGACGCGGCCGCGCACGACCTCCACATCACCGTCAGCCCTTCGATCGCCGGCAGTCTCTTCTCCGCGCTCGACCAGCTCGCCACCTACCCCTGGGGCTGCACGGAGCAAACCATGTCCAGCTTCCTCCCTGACATCATCGTTGCCGAAACCATGAAGAAGCTGAACTTCACCGGCCGCATCGATCCCGCGGATCTCAAAGCGAAAGTCGACGCCGGCTTCGATCGCCTCGCCGACTACCAGCACGACGACGGTGGCTGGGGCTGGTGGAAAGAAGATGACAGCCGCGTCTTCATGACCGCCTACGTCGTCAGTGGCCTCGGTGAAGCCGCCAACTACTACAAGCTCGACTGGCGCCGCCAGCAGATGCTCAGCCGCGGCCGCGGCTATCTCGAAAAACAACTCGCCGCCCACACGCGCATGATCCCCGACCTCCGCGCGTACGTTGTCTACGCGCTCTCCGAATCTGGCTCATCCGATCTCTCCGATCAGCTCAGCACGCTCTGGTCGCGCCGCAACGACCTCTCTGCGGAAGGCCTTTCCCTCACCGGCCTCGCCATGGCCCACTTCAACGACCCCCGCACCGCCGACCTCGCCAAACTCCTCGAGAGCAAGGCACAGCAACAAGGCGACCTCGCCTCCTGGCCCTCCAGATACAACCCCGGCCTCGACCTCGAATACGACGACGGCGCTCAGAGCACCGCCTTCGCCATGCGCTTCCTCTCCCACGCCGACGCGCAAAGCCCGCTGCTGCCCAAAGCCGCCGAATGGCTCATGCTCAACCGCGACAACGGCTACTGGTGGGATTCCACCGAGCAAACCGCGATGGTCATCTTCGGTCTCACCGACTATCTCGCCGGCTCCCAGGAACTCAACGCCGACTTCGACTCCAGCGTCCGCGTCAATGGTGCGACCCTCCGCCATCGCCACTTCACACCCGCCGACGCCATCGCCGGCACCACCCTCGACATCACCGTTCCCGCCGCGACGCTCGCCGCGCACAACACCATCGACATCCTCCGCAACGGCAGTGGCCGCGCGTACTGGACCGCTCAGGGCACATACTTCTCCACCGAGCACAAGCTCTACCAGCAGGGCTCGCTCACCCTTAACCTCACGCGCGACTACTTCCGCCTCACACCCGGCAAAGATAAAAACGGCAACATCGTCTACAACCTCGATCCCCTTCAGGGCGCCGCCCAAATCGGCGACGTCCTCGCCGTCCACATCGCCATTCACGGCTCGCCGGAAAAGTATCTCTTCATCGAAGACCCCATCCCCGCCGGCACCGAATTCATCAGTAACGAGGACAGTTACAATATCGCCGCCCGCCCCACCGACTGGACCTGGTGGTACACCCGCCGCGAGTTTCACGACGACCGCGCCGTCCTCTTCGCCACCGACTTCTCCGGCCACCAGGAATCTTTCTATCTGCTCAGGGTCGTCAACCCCGGCAGCTTCGAAATCAGCCCCGCGCGCGTCGAGCCCATGTACCAGCCCGGCATCCAGGCCACCAGCGACGAACTCCACCTCGACGTGCCCGATCCTTCGGCGGTGAATCCATGACGCATAATCCGGCGCTCATCGCCCGTGCCCTTTCCCGGCTCCGCTTCCCTGTCATCGTCCTGCAATGGGGCGACAATCTGGTCCTGCTGCTTCTTGCTGTACTCTGGCTGCAGATTCCCGACTCCCACGCCTGGCAGTTTTTTTTCTCCATGCTGTCGGCCGCCGCGCTCATCATCGGTTTCTGCTGGATTCAGATCGCCACCTTCGCCCGCATCCGCCCCGCCAGCACCCCGGCGAACTTCTGGCTCCGCATCCTCGGCTTCGCCCTTGTCGCCTTGCTGTGGCTCCTCCTCGCGCAGTGGATCAGCTCGGGCAGCGACAGCATTCCCGACTACGCGTATCTCTGGAACTCTAAACTCTCCCCCGGCATGCGCATCGCCTTCTCGCCAGCGCGCCTGATCTACAGCCTCAACATCGCACTCGATGCTCTTGTCTGGACCGTCACCGCGTTGCTGTTGCCCATGGCCATCACCCTCGGCACCGACGGCCTCCGACGCCCCTCCTGGTCCGACGCCTGCCGCCCCTATCGGCGCGTCCTTTACTGGATCGCCGTCTTCGCCTTTTGCGTGATCGCCACGCAGCTCACCTCAGCGCTCGTCACCTGGATTCCCGGCCACGGCGTTTCGGGAGAGGTCCTCAGCGTAACGCTGCGCCTTGCTCTGGTCTGGACCACCGACGTCCTGCTCTGGTGTTTGCTTCTTGCTTTCACGGCTGCGTGGATGCAGCCCGCTCCCGATCGTGCCCCGGAGTCCTGAGCGCCTCCACCGGCACGCTCCCCGACCGTACCCACATCCGCACCTGCTCCAAACCATCGCGCGCAAGCAGCCCACCAGCCAGCCGCGCCGCCTCTGCATGCGCCCGCAGTGACTCCGCCTGACTCGCCGGCCGCAGCAACGATTCGTCCAGCGTGCGCACATCCATACCCGCCGTCACACTTCGCTCCGCGCTGCCCGATGCCACCGCTTCCACGATTCCTTCCCGCAACCACAGCGGCGTCTGCGCCGACGCCTCACTCTCCACCAGCACATGCAGAAATTCGTGCAGCAGCGTCGCCTCTTCGCTCCCGCTTCTCTTCAACACGTCCTCCGGCTGCAGAAACACGCGCGCCCCCCGCGTGCTCGCCAGCATCCATCCCGGCTCATTCGTCTCCTGCCGGAACAGCTCCGTCGTCGGCATCGCCCAAACTTCCGGCTCCACCTGTCCCTTCGGCACATACAGCGCCCGTGCTTTCCCCCACGCCACCTCCGCTTCCTTCGCCAGTTCCGCTGAATTCCCAACCGACCACAGCCCCCATCCGGCCGCGCGCGTCGACTGCCACACCCCACCCTCCGCCGTCACGCCCAACCTGGTCCCCGGAAAATAGAAATTCAAAATCTCCTCGGCAGACCGCCCCTCCTTCGCCATCTCCGTCGCACCCGACTGGCAAAGTCCCACTCCATGCCCATGCCCGCGACCATCGAAATTCAGCACTCCATTCCGCAAACTCACCGAGTACCAGTCGCTCCGCAGCTGATTCCACCCCAGCGCCCGATTCAAAGCAAAGCGCAAACTATTCGCCGTCACCGGCGCTCCGCCCCCATCGCCTGCGAACTCCAGCCGCAGCACCCGCCCTTCCTGCGTCCGCTTCGTCACCCGCACCGCGTCGATGCGCTGCGGCAGCTTCCACCCCGCGCTCTCGGCCACTCGCTCCACATCGGCCACGGCAATCTCTGCATGCCACTCCGCCGATCCGTGCCGCGTGCAATACGGATCCGCATGCGACTTCAAATAGGGCGCGCGCGTTCCTGGCCACGCCTGGCTCGCATCCTCGCTCTCTCCCCCACAGCTCTGCGTATAAAAAACCAGCGCCCGCTTCTCCCCGTACCACAGCGTCTCCCCCGCCGTCTCTCGCACCGCGCGCTCCACCGCCTCCGACGCCCTGCCGAACTTCATCACCTGGCAGTGCGTGCTGTCGCACAAATCGAATCCATCCACTCCATGCCGATCCGCATTCTCCAGAGCAAACGTCCGCACCGCGATCGCCATCGCCTTCAGCGACTCGATCGGCTCGTCGGCCGCAGCCTCGCCGCGCAACGCCAACGTCACGTATCGCTCGCTGTCCATCGTCAGAACAACGCGCAACTGCCCGTGATCTGCACTCAGCTTCCACACGCCCACCGCGCCCGCCGCCTTCGCACCGCCATCCGGCTGCACGCGAAATGCGCCCGTCAGTTCCACCTCACGCGCCCGCACTCCGCTCATCTCCACTGCGTCGCCGCGCACTGTCGCAGTCAGCGCCTTCCGCACGGGCCTGGCCTTGCATCCGGAACACAAGCTCAACGTCTCATTCTGTCCCAGCGGCGCCATCGTCGCCGACGTGATCTTGTGCATGGAAAACAACTCCACCCTCAGCGCGCGTGCTGGATCCTCGCGCGACTGCGCCCCAGCGAACGCCCCGGCAAATACCGCGCTCGTCAGAAACACCGCCGCAGCCCTCACCGCGCCCGCCCCCAGGCAGCAAAAAAGTGCTGCGCCAACCCCGCCGCATCCGCACCATTCCCCCGCGGCAAATAGATCACCACCACCACTTGTTCCCTGCCCCGCGAGGCCATACCCGCAAACCACCCATGCGTCCACGCCTCGCCCGCGTCGCTCGCCGTTCCCGTCTTGCCCGCGATCGTTATCCGCGCAGCCGCTGACTCCGCAGTTGAAGCGTTGTGCGCCATGCCGTAAGCCACCGAACCTTCCAGCCCCCTCTTCACCACCGGCTCCGCATCCAGCCCCCGCCCCATCCGAAAATACGCGCGCGCCAGTTGCAGCGGAGTCACCCGAATACCACTGAGCCCCAGCACCAGCAACTGCACTTCCGCGTCATTGCGCGGAACCTCAACTTCCCCCGCCTCCTCCCCGTTCACTCCCCCAGTGCGGCTTCCAAACCCCGCCGCGTGCAACACCCCCACTGCCTCCTCCGGCGCAAACCGCAGCGCCAGACTCGCGAACCACCCATTGCACGAGTAAGCCAGCGCCCGCTCCGCATCGAACACGTTCTGCTCTCGCGGATGCGTGCAGGCCGCGTCCCGCCCCGCAATCCTCAAATCGCCGTGGCACATCACGGTCGTCTCGGCGCGCACGCGTCCCATCCGCAACGCCGCCATCAGAAACAGCGGCTTCAGCGTCGACCCCGGCGCACTCGCCACGCGGGCCGCCTCCGCCTCGCGCACCGCAGCGATCAGCTGCCCATCCTGCCCGTCCAGCACCACCCCAACCGCCTGCGTACCCGACAGCGCTGCATCCAGCGCCCTCTGCGCGCTGCTCGACTCCGCTTCAGCACTCCCCAGCCCGACTCCGCAACAGATCCACAGCGCAGCCGCCTTTGCCATCAGGGACACGCGTTCCACTCTACTCGCCGGCCCGCGCCATCCCCGGTAATTCATCAACGGCGCGTTACAAATCTTCCTTTTCGCAGAGAACATTTTGCCCCGATAACTTTCGTTCCAACCGAAATCCTCAACTTTCGTGCCCGCGGCCCCAGAAAAAGCTTTCCTCTCCTTCCCCATCTGTGAGTTAATGCGGCTACAAGTGGCTGAAATCTGATCCCGCGCCGTCGTGCTCGAACCGCGTCGCGGGCCGACTCGGGCGTCCCTCGAATTCTGCCGGGCTCCCCACCCGCGAATCGTCGCCATACGCCCCTGCGAGCTGCCTGCAGCGTCGGAATGAAGTCCGTGTGCACGCCCACATCCTGGCCCAGGTGCTCTCCCATGAACGCACTTCGTAAGCTCTTTTTCTGCGTCTCGCTGTTTTCTTTGCTCATCTGTCCGGCATTCGCCAGCATCACCGTCAGCAGCCCCACCAGCGGGGCCACGGTCTCGTCCCCTTTCACCCTCTCCGTCTCCGCGCCGGACTGCTCCTCACAACCCATCGTTGTCATGGGCTATTCGCTCGACACCAGTCGCTCCATCACCCTCTTTCGCGCCACTTCCATCAATCGCTCCGTCAGCGCGGCTACCGGCTCTCATACTCTGCACGTCAAAGCATGGGGCAGAAGAGGCGCCTTCTGCGCCACCGACGTCTCCATCAACGTCCAGCCCAATCCACTCTTCACTCCCATCACTCCTCCCGTCTGGGCCGTCAGCGTCAGCAGTATCCAGGCTCTCGACGGCTGGTCAGGCGCAAGCGACACCGAAGCCTCCGGCTCCGCCATTGGCGACACCAGCATCGTCGCTTCGCCCTCGCTCGACGCCAACGCCCGCGAGTTCAATGTCAGCTTTCTCGACTCCGGCGGCGAGCGCTTCTACGCTGTCTTTGGCGAGGACAACACCACCACCAATTTCCTCTACGACACCTGGGTCTATCTCGACGACACCTCGTCCCAGATCGCCAACCTCGAGTTCGACCTCAATCAGGTCCTCGCCAATGGCGACACCGTCATTTACGGCGTCCAGTGCGATGGCTGGAACAACACCTGGGATTACACCGCCAACACCGGCACGCCTGCGAACTGGACCGACGTGTGGGTTCACACCCCTTACTACTGCAACCCGCGGGCGTGGACTATCAATACCTGGCATCATGTCCAGATCGCTTACTCTCGCGACGACATCGGCAACGTCACTTACAAAACCGTCGCTCTCGACGGCCAGACCATGTACATCAACGCAACTGCCCTTTCCGCATTTACGCTGGGCTGGGGGCAAACCCTCCTCACCAACTTCCAGATCGATGGCTATGGCACCGCAGGCTCCGCCAACGCCTGGCTCGATAATCTGACCATCGAGCGCTGGTAGCGCCCTGGGGCGCAAAGCCCACAATCCACTCGGAACGCCCCTGACAGTCTGCTGAAAATATGGCCCTCCCTCGCCGGACGGTCGTAAACTGGCCGGGCCTGGGGCACCTCTCCGCGAGTCTGAGTTAGCTTGCCGGGACGGTGACTAAAGCCAGGGATCGGGCCTGCCATGAGCCACCCTTTTCGAAGACTCCTCCCCGCGATGATCTTTCTCGCGATCATTGTTGTGGTTGGAATCCTGGGCTACACGTTCATCGAGAAATGGTCTGTCCTCGATTCTGTCTACATGGTCGTTATCACTCTCTCGACCGTTGGATTCGAAGAAGTCCATCCTCTTTCGCCGGCCGGACGGATATTCACCATATTCATTATTGTCGGCGGCGTCGGAAGCGCGATCTACGCTGCCGGACAGGTCGTGGAGATCATCGTTGCGGGCGAGATGATCGGTTATCGCAAGAGGAGAAACATGGATAAAACTATCAGGGAGTTGAAGGACCACTACGTCATCTGCGGTTTTGGCAGAGTGGGCCATCAGGTAGCCCAGGTCTTCGAAACCTGGCAGGTGCCCTACGTGGTGATCGACCCCAAAAAGGAATCTTTTGATGAGCTCGAAGGCAAGGGGGTGCCCGTTCTTATTGGCGATGCTACCGACGATGCCGTCCTGGCGGCGGCGGGTATCGATCGTGCCAAAGGTCTCATCGCCTGCTCGGACTCCGACGTATCGAACGTCTATATCACGCTCTCGGCCCGCCAGCTCAATTCGACTCTGAACATCGTGGCCAGAGCGAGCCTCAAAGATACGGAGAAAAAGCTCACCATGGCCGGCGCAAACCGAGTCATTTCGCCCTACTTCATTTCCGGCGTTCGCATGGCTGCCATGGCCACGCGTCCCGTGGCTGTCGACTTCCTCGACTTAGTCACGCACAGCGGACTCGCCGATTTCAGCCTGTTTCAAATCACCGTTCCCCCCGGGTCGCCGCTCAATAGAAAAAGCATTGCGGAGGCGGACATCAGGAATGCCTCAGGTGCGTTGGTTTTAGCCATCCGTAAATCCGATGGTTCCTTTGACCTGCACCCGAAGGACACTTCAATCATTGAGACGAACGATGTGCTCGTGGTCCTTGGAACGCAGGAACAATTTGACTTGCTCCAAAAAATGATCCAGTGACGGAAGAATCTCAGCGTTGTTCAACCTTCGCCCCAGGGACGCGCCAGTTCAGCCGACAGCAAGGAGCTAAAAGCCTCGCCCCACCCAACACGACCCCGCCCATGGACGCGCCAGGTTCACCCCACAGCAAGAAGCGAGCGCCTTTTTCTGTCCCAAGTCAATCGAAAT
>Ga0335072_10014931_pt1 | contig 11036 bp, 8 predicted proteins | sample Lox_Sample_21_FD_206725 | JGI IMG/M metagenome (GOLD analysis project Ga0335072, IMG submission 206725) | Soil microbial communities from Loxahatchee National Wildlife Refuge, Florida, United States - Lox_Sample_2.1 | ecosystem: Environmental > Terrestrial > Soil > Wetlands | place: USA: Florida... | reverse complement strand
TACGACCGAGCCGACAGGGATGACCGGGATGCACCAGGGGCTCCCCCGGCGCCGCAGGCTGGACCGGCGCCTGACGCCGCAGCGGCAGCCCCGGCCGGGTGACGGACCGGCCGGCGGCCCAGGCGGGACCACTGCGGTCGAATATTGGCAGCTGACAGTAGTCGACCAGTAAGGTACTGCCGTGGCAGCACGAAACATCCGGCTTGCCGTGATTGGCGGCGACGGCGTCGGTCCTGAGGTCGTCACCGAAGCCATCAAGGTCCTGCGCGCCGTCGGCACGCTGGCTATCGAGCCGACCAGCTACGACCTCGGGTCCCGGCGCTGGCTGCGAACCGGCGAGGTACTCCCGGATTCGGTTCTCGCCGAACTCGCTGAGCACGACGCGATCCTGCTCGGCGCGGTCGGTGATCCAGGCGTCCCCAGCGGCCTGCTGGAGCGCGGCCTGCTCCTGCGGCTGAGGTTCGAATTCGACCAGTACGCGAACTTGCGCCCGATCCGGCTGTACCCGGGTGTCGCGTCGCCGCTGGCCAGCGTCCGGTCCGAAGCCGTCGACATGCTCGTCGTCAGGGAGGGGACCGAGGGCCCGTACTTCGAGGCCGGCGGCATCATCCGCAAGGGCACTCCAGCCGAGGTTGCCACCCAGGAGAGCATCAATACCGCGTTCGGGGTCGGCCGGGTGGCACGGTACGCGCTGCAGCGGGCCGCCGAGCGCCCGCGACGCAAGCTGACCCTGGTACACAAAAGCAACGTGCTCGCCTACGCAGGAGACCTGTGGCGGCGGGTCGTCACCGAGGCCGCTGCGGATTTCCCGGACGTGACTACTGAGTACTGTCACATGGACACGGCGGCGATCTACTTCCTCACCCAGCCTGAGCGCTTTGATGTGATCCTCACCGACAACATGTTCGGCGACATCCTGACCTCGCTCGGCGCGGCCGTGGCCGGCGGCCTCGGGCTGGCCGCGGGCGCCAGCGTCAATCCTGAGCGGACGGCGCCGAGCACGTTCGAGCCGGTGCACGGCAGCGCGCCAGACATCGCTGGCACGCAGAAGGCAGATCCGACCGCGGCAATCCTCTCCGCCGCGATGTTGTGCGACCACCTCGGCTTGGCTGCGGAAGCGGACCGGATCGAGCAGGCGGTCTCCGACGACCTGCTAGAACGCCAGGGAGCCTGGTCGCCGCGCGCCACCCCGGAGATCGGTGACGACATCGCCGAGCGGGTAGCGGGTTAGCGAGTGCCCGGCCGACCTTCCCGGCTCAGCTGACCCTGGCAGTGATCGCGCGCGCGAACAACTCGACCCCGAACTCGAGGTCGCCGTCTATGTCGCTCGCCCGCAGGTCCGAGTGCAACTCCGCGAGCCGGGGGAACTCGGCCGGATATGACCGCCGCGCCGTCCCGTCGTCGTCAGTCAGCCCCGGCGCAAGCCCGACCTCCCATGCCAGCAAGCCGAGAAGGTAGGCGGCGAAAGCCCGGACTATCCGCACCGACTCGGGTTCGCTGACCCCGGCCTCCCGCAGTGCGGCGAGCGCCGTCTCGGCCGGCCGCGCCAGGCTGGCCGGGATACCGCGCCTCGACAGCGCGAGCATCGCGCACCTTGGGTGCGCGGCGGCGACCTGGCGGAACGCCCGCACGAGCGCTCGCACCTGGTCCTGACAGCTTCCGTCAGGCGGGGACGTCCAGGCGACGCCGGACATGACGTCGTCGGCGACGCCATCCAGCAAGGCACTGCGGGAGGGAACGTGGCTATACAGCGGAATCAGGCCGCAACCCAGCTCGGTTGCCAGGCGCTGCATCGAGATAGCTTCGGCGCCGCCGGCCTCGATGAGCTCGGCCGCGGTGGCGAAGATGCGCTTGCGTGATAACTGCATGGCGCGAACGTAGCGCGTAGGTAGGACACTGCCGTGGCGGTGCACGGGCAGGATGGAAAGATGGGCGGAGCCGCGAGGAAGGACGAGCGAATGGACGACAAGGACATCCTGACAAGCATCGATGATCTGATGCAGACCGAGCATGACCTGCGGGCCAGGCTGGCAGCTGGGCAGCTGACCAGCGACGAGGAGCATCAGCAGCTCCGGGCGACCGAGGAGCAACTGGACCAGTGCTGGGACCTGCTGCGACAGCGACGGGCCAGGCGCGAGTTCGGCGAGGACCCGGGCGGTAGCGCTGCGCGGCCGGTCAGCGAAGTCGAGGAGTATTTGCAGTAGGCCGGTTTCCCGGTCGCCGCGACTGCGGCCCAGGTCAGGCCGCAGCGAGCGGCGGAGTTGTGGAAGTGCTTATGGGAGCAGCATGCGCATCGCGAGATTCGCGGTTGGTGATGAAGTCGCTTACGGTGTCGTCGACGATGCGGCAGGCGAAGCTAACGGCACCGGGTACCCGCAGCCGTCCGAGGGAGAAGGTCGTACCGCCGGGCTGAGCGTGGCGGAGATATCAGGGCACCCGTTCGGGCCAGGCGCGGAAACCCCGAAGCTCACCGGGGCCCGTTACCCGATCCAGGACGTCAGGCTGCTGGCGCCGGTACTGCCAAGCAAGATCGTGGCCATCGGGCGCAACTACGCTGAGCACGCCAGGGAGCTGGGCAATGAGGTCCCGGCCGAGCCCCTGATCTTCCTCAAGCCGTCGACGTCCGTTGTCGGGCCAGGGGATGCGATTATCCGGCCGGTTCAGTTGTCTGAGCGGGTGGACTTTGAAGGGGAGCTGGCCATCGTCTTCGGCCGGCTGTGCCGCGAGGTGCCGCCGGCCAGGGTGCCGGAAGTGATCTTCGGCTACACCTGCGCCAACGACGTCACCGCCCGGGACCTGCAGTCTAAGGACGGCCAGTGGGCGAGGGCGAAGGGCTTCGACACGTTCTGCCCGCTCGGCCCCTGGATCGAGACCAGCCTTGACCCGGCTGACGTGCAGCTGACCACGGCCGTGAACGGCCAGGTCAAGCAGGACTCGCGTACCTCGCTGCTGATACATGGCATTGCCACGCTGGTCAGCTACGTCACGGCGGTGATGACGATGCTGCCCGGCGACGTCCTGCTGACTGGCACGCCGGCCGGGGTCGGGCCGCTTGTGGCGGGAGACAGTGTCTCCGTCGAAGTCGAGGGCATCGGCTCGCTTACCAACCGGGTCGTGGACGGCACCTGACGGCGAGCTGAGACCTGCCAGGAATATCCGGACTCGGCAGTCAGTCCATGACGAGTTGCAGCGCGGCCGGCTCCGCCGCGGCGTCGGCGGGATCGCGTTGGCCCGGGTGTCTGGCTTCGGCTACACTGCACTGGCTGGACTGCAGCGGCGCGGCCGGTTGACCTGGATCGCGCACCCATGGGGTATGGGGTAATTGGCAGCCCGACGGGTTCTGGCCCCGTTAGTCTAGGTTCGAGTCCTGGTACCCCAGCGAGACGTCAAGAAGCGCGACCGCCAGCACGGTCGCGCTTCTTTTTTTGCCGTAGACCGCATTCCGTCCCGGCGGTGGCTTACGCCAACGGACCTGGTCGGCTCGCCAGTGCGGTCGTCCCGCTGGCTAGAAGCGGCGCCGGGACCGGCCGGGCTCCAGGCCGGTAAGGCGAAGCAGCAGTAGCAGGACGATTGCGCCGATAATCGACCCGAGAAGGCCAACTGTCTGGAAGTGGTGCGTCTCGATGTGGTGGTACTCGACGAGCTCCCAGAGGAATCCGCCCACGAACGAGCCGACGATCCCGAGGAGGATGGTGCCGAGCAAGCCGATGTTGTCCCGGCCGGGCACGAGGAGCCGTGCTATCAGGCCGACGATCAGGCCGACGACGATCAGTACAACTATGAACGTAACCATGCCCGGAAAGTACCTGCTAATCGCGAGATTATTCACGGACGTAGCTGGCCGGGCATACTTCCCGCAGGTCAGCGCCCCGCAGTAGTTCGGTGTTGGTTTCACTGGGCAGGTCCCGCTGTGCTGGCTGCAGGCGTTCTGGCTGCGCCGGGTTTGGCGGGTGCTGCTGCAGTGCGCTAGCCTGATGGCCCGGCATGCGCTTGACGAAGGATCACGCGAATGCCGGCTTTCTTGCGAGTGCCAGCTGTCGTCCAGGCGGTTCAGGTGCCGCGGGAGCAGCGAAGGTACCTGGCCCCGTCGTCTAGCGGCCCAGGACGCCGCCCTCTCAAGGCGGTAGCGCCGGTTCAAATCCGGTCGGGGCTACTTAGGAGCAGCAGCTCACAAGCCCGGTCGCCGCTAACGCTGACCGGGCTTTGATCATTTGGCGGGCGCCTGTCATCGAGTTTTGCCGGCGCGGGCGGGCGTGCCGCAGGCGGATATCAGCCGCATTGAGCACGGCGCCGGAAACCCAGCCGGGCGACCTTGCAGCGGCTGGCCAGGCCGTCGGCCGTCAGCTCGCCCTCGTCTGATCAGGCACAGCCTTGGCGGGCCTGGGAGATCGCCCAGGCGGCGTTGATCAGCCCGATGTGGCTGAACGCCTGCGGGAAGTTGCCGATCATCTCGCCGGTGGCCGGGTCGACCTCCTCCGCCAGCAGGCCGACATCGTTGATTGCTGCCACCGCGCGTTCGAACGTCGCGGTGGCCGCGTCGACATCGCCCGCCAGCGCCTGGGCCTGGGCCAGCCAGAATGTGCACAGCAGGAAGGTCCCCTCGCGGCCCTCGAGGCAGTCAGGGCTCAGGTAGCGGTAGACCAGCCCGCGTTTGTCGGTGAGCTGCGTGGCTGTGGCATCGATGGTCGCCTTCATCCGCGGGTCGTCCGCGGGCAGGAACCCGGTCAAGGCGAGCATGAGGTTTGCCGCGTCGAGGTCATCGCTGCCGAAGGCCTGAGCGAAAGCACCGGCTCGATCGCTCCAGCCGAGGGTCAGGACCGCTTCCCTGATCTCGTCGCGGGAGGCTGCCCAGTCAGCTACCCGGTCCTCCGCGCCAAGGCGCTCAGCTAGCGCGATCGCCCGGTCCAGCGCCACCCAGCACATCACCTTGCAATACACGAAATCGCGGGGTTCGCCGCGCACCTCCCAGATGCCGTGGTCCTTCTCGTGCCAGCGGCATGCCGCGGCGTCGGCGGCGGCGACAAGGAACCGCTTGCTTGCCGGGTCGAGCTCACCGAGCTGGTCTACGAGCCGCTGGGCGGCACCGAGTAGCTCGCCGTAGATGTCGAGCTGACGCTGGGCCCACGCGTCGTTCCCGACCCGTACCGGCCAGCTGCCCCGCCAGCCGGCCAGGTGCGGCAACTTTCGTTCCGAGAGGTCATGCTCGCCACCAATCCCGAACATGATCTGCATGTCCAGCACCCGCTGTGACTGGGATGCAGCGGCATCAGCGAGAAAAGCGAAGAACTTGCTGGCCTCGTCCGGGCAGGCCGCCACCCACAGGGCCTCCATGGTCAGGCTGGCGTCGCGTACCCAGGTGTAGCGGTAGTCCCAGTTGCGGCCGCCGCCGACGCGCTCGGGCAGCGACGTGGTCGGCGCGGCGATGATCGCTCCGGTTGGCGCGAAGGTCAGCGCCTGAAGCACGCGCCCGGAATGGTGCACCAGTTCGCACCAGGGCCCCTCATAGGCCTGGTGGATGGCCGACCAGGAGCGCCAGCCGTCGACCGTGTCCGACAGCCGTGCGGTGATCTGGTCCGACGTCCAGGGGGCAGGCAGCGGCGCTCCGGCCAATTCGCGCTGCCCTAGCCCGAAGCCTGTGGTCTGGCCGGCAGATAGCCGGATGCGGGCAGTGGCGGTGGCCCCGTTCACGGTCAGCGAGACTGGCGTGGACAGCAACAGCCGCTGGGCGCCGCCGCGGGCGACAAGCCCGCCCGCAACCGGGACGAGAAGGGGAGAGATGAGGCCGTACTCCGGTCGCGGCGCGAAACTGACGTCGGCTTCGATCTCGCCGGAGGAGCAGGACAGCCGGCGCAGGAGCATGCCCGGAGAACTCTCGCCTAGGTCGTGGACACGCTCACTCCGGCCCACCGCCATCGCGTCGGTAAGCACCGCAACGCCGTTCGGGCAGGTGAAGGTGGTCTCCAGGACCATCGTGCGGTCGAGATAACGGCGGCTGGCCCGGTATTCGCCCACGGGCCGGATCGAGAAGTGCCCCGCCTGCTCGTCCAGCAGACGGCCAAAGACCGTCGGCCCGTCGAACCGCGGAAAGCACAGCCAGTCCACCGAGCCGTCCCGGCTGACCAATGCCGCCGAGCGGCAGTCCGATAGCAGCGCGTAGTCGCCGATCGGCAAACTGTCCATCGCGATCTCTATCGTAATCAGGTAGCCGGCCTGGCCCTGGAGCAGGTGAGGCAGTCAGCCAGTCCCGCTCGGTAGATGGCTAATCCAAGTGATGCAGGTCGGCCGTGGCGCATGCCAGCTTTGAGTGACAACGCGAACGGGACATGCCGGAGGCGGGCCGATGAGGTTCATCAATTACGCCACTTTTGCGGACGACCAGCGCAAGCTAGGCGATCTGCAGCCTGCGCATGCTAGTTACCTGGCCAGCCTGCTGGCCGAAGGCAAGCTCGCAGCAGCTGGCTCGTTCTCCGACGGGACTGGCGAGCTCCAGGTGTACGAGCTGGACTCGGCGGAGACGGCCCGGGCCGTGGTTGCGGCCGATCCGTTGGAAGCCGGCGGCGCCGTGGCTGGCAGTGAACTGAAACCCTGGGATGTCATCATGGCGGGCGACGGCCTTGGCCCGGTGCAGCGCGAAACGCACTATCACCGCGCCGAGGTCGATGGAATTGACGTCTTCTATCGCGCAGCCGGCCCGCCAGATGCGCCCGTGCTGCTCTTGCTGCACGGCTTCCCGACGTCGTCGCGGATGTTCCGCGACCTCATTCCCCGGCTGTCGGACGCCTACCGGGTGATCGCCCCCGATTATCCCGGGTTCGGTCATAGCGGAGTGCCCGACCGGGTGGATTTCGGCTACACATTCGACCACCTCGCCGACGTGATCGACAAGCTGCTCGGCCAGCTCCAGGTCGGCCAGTTCGCCATCTACGTCATGGATTTTGGCGGACCTGTCGGATTCAGGCTCGCGTTGCGGCATCCCGCTCGGCTGACCGCGATCATCGCGCAGAACGCGCCCCTGTATCCGGAGGAGCCGCGCGGATGGTGGGAGACCATCGGCCAGTACTGGGCAGACGGCTCCGCCGAGCACCGCGACGCCGTACGCGCCAGTCTGGAGCTGGACAGCCTCCGGCGGCAGTACCTCTACGGCGTCACCGATCCATCGCGGGTGGATCCGGATAACTGGGTCATCGACAAAGCTCTCATCGACCGCCCCGGCGTGGACGAGATCATGATCGATCTGCTCTACGACATCCGGAACAACGTCCCGGTGTTCGAGGCCATGCAGCAGTTCATCAGAGAGCGCAGGCCACCGACGCTGGTAGCGACCGGCGCGAACGACGAGATCTTCCCCGAGCCAGTCGTCCGGCAAATCCTGGCTGACCATCCCGAGGCCGAATATCACGCACTGGACACCGGTCATTTCGCCCTGGAAGACAGCGGAGCCGAAATCGCCGGCCTGATGCGCGACTTCCTGCGACGAGCTCTCGCGCCGTCCTGAGCAGCCGTCCTGAGCAGCCTGCCTGAGCCCCGAGCGCGCCGCTGGTACGCGCCCTGCGCAGTGACGAGTTCGCGCAGTCAGGGCTGCCGCGTCGCTGCCTGGTTCAGGTCCCTGGATGAGCGAGCGCCTGCAGCGTCGCCCGTGCCCCGCGCTGGTGCAGCGAGGCCAGCGCCCATTGGTACGCGGCCACAAAGCGCTGGTTGTCGGCGAGCGAGCCGAACAGGTCGCGGTTGGCTATAAACGCGTCCGGATTGTCGCGCTGCTGCCGGGCAAGGCTGGTGAGATCTTCTGCTCTCCGGTCGATGACGTCAATCGGCTTGCCGTGCTCGTCGACACCCTCCGCGTAGCGCGCCCAGCTCGCGACGACGGCAGCCGAGCGACCGATCTCACCGTCCGCCGCCAGTTGCTGACCGATCACCGGCAGCAGCCACTTCGGGATCCGGTCTGAGCTGTGCTCGCATAGCCGGGCGATGGTGTCTTTGACTTGCGGGTTGGCGAATCGCTCAATCAGCAGGTGCTGGTAGGCGTCAAGGTCCACGCCTGGTACTGGCGGGAGTGTCGGGGCAGCCTCCTGTTTCATGTATCCGAGCAGGAACGCGCGGAACAACGGGTCCTGGGCGGCCTCATGCACCAGCCGGTATCCGGTCAGGTAGGCGAAGTAGCACATGGCCTGGTGGCTGCCGTTGAGCAACCGCAGTTTCATCAGCTCGTAGGGCTCCACCTGATCGACGAGTTGTACCCCGGCATCCTCGTAAGGCGGGCGGCCCGCGGTGAAGGTGTCCTCAAGCACCCACTGCGTGTAGGGCTCGCACACGACCGGCCATTTGTCGTCGAGCCCGAACCGGTCCCTGACCTCGGCCCGGTCATGGTCAGTGGTCACCGGCGTGATCCGGTCGACCATCGAGTCCGGGAAGCGCACCTCGCGGGAGATCCAGTCGCCCAGTTCAGGTTGCCTCAGCCGGGCAAAGGCGGTGAACGCACGCCTGGCGACCTGGCCGTTGTCCTGCAGGTTGTCGCAGGACACCACGGTGAACGGAGTGGTGCCCTGCTCCCGGCGCCGCGACAGTGCCTCGGTGATCAGGCCGAAGATGGTTCGTGGCGTCGCGCCAGGTTCGAGATCGCGTCGCACGGCGGAGTTGGACACATCGAACTCGCCAGTGACGTCGTCGACGTTGTAGCCGCCTTCGGTGACCGTCAGCGACACGATCCGGGTTGACGCGGCGGCCAGCTTCTTGATGACTGCCTCCGGATCGTCGGGCGCAAGCAGGTACTCAACGATGGACCCGATCACCCGCGGTTCGTACCGCCCGTCGCTGTGCTTGAGAACCAGCGTGTACAGGCAGTCCTGGGCCGCCAGCACCTCCCGCATTCGCCGGTCCGCCGGCATCACGCCGACGCCGCAGATGCCCCAGTCCATCGCTCCGGCAGACAACATCCTCTCGTGGTACATCGCCTGGTGCGCGCGGTGGAATCCGCCCACGCCGAAGTGGATAACGCCGGGTGTTACGAGATCGCGGTCATAGGCCGGCGCCGGCAGCCTGTCGCGCCAGTACGGCAACGTCCGGGCATTGAGCGGGCGCGCTGGCAGGAGAGCCGGCATGTCACGGACCACCTGTGCTAGCTAAACACGGGGCTAGCTCAGCCGTGTTGGCTACCCATGGGCCTGGCACCAGCGACATCAGGCACTGATGAGCACGCGCGCGGCGGCGGCAATGTCGGCAGCGGACAGGCCGGCTGCCGCGAGCAATTCCTCTGTCGTTCCCGAGCCTGGCATTTCACGGACGGCCAGGTGGGTCACCGCGGTGCCGCCGAGCCCGCGCTCGGCAAGCGCCTCCAGCACGGCTTCGCCGAGCCCGCCCTCGGGATGGTGATCCTCCGCCAGCACCAGCCGGCCGGTATCGAGAGCAGCATCGGCGACCGTGCCAGCGTCGATCGGCTTGATGCAGTACAGGTCAATGACGCGAGCCGGGATACCGTCGTCGCTGAGCAACTTGGCGGCGGCCAGGCAGTTGTGCAGGGTGACGCCGGCGCCGATGAGTGTGACCTGGTCGCTCGCGGACTCCTTCAGCACCTTGCAGCCGCCGATGGGGAACTGCTCGCTGGCTGAGTAGAGGACCGGATACGCACCGCGGGTAGTCCGCATGTACTTGATGCCAGCATGGTCGGCCATCGCCGCGACAAGCGCGGCCGCGCTGGTGGCGTCGCTCGGGTACAGGACTGTTGACCCGTGCACGGCCCGCATCATGGCGAGGTCTTCCAGTCCCATCTGCGATGGCCCGTCGGCGCCGATCTCGGTGCCCGCATGCGAGCCGACGAGGCTGATGTTGGCCGCCGAGATCGCTGCCATCCGGATGAAGTCGTACGCGCGGGTAAAGAACGCCGCGAACGTGGATGCAAACGGACGGTAACCCCGGACGCTCATGCCGACCGCGGACGCGACCAGTTGCTGCTCGGCGATGAACATCTCGAAATAGCGCGCAGGATGTGCCTCCGCGAACTCGATGGCGAAGGTCGAGTTGCTGACCTCACCGTCCAGCGCGACCACGTCCAGTCGTGCACCGATCGCCTTCAGCGCGTCGCCGTAGGCCTTCCTGGTGGCGACCTTCGCGCCGACGTCATAGCCGGGCATCGCGATCTTGGCGGTCCCCGGCTCTGGACGGTCCGGGTGTCCGGAGGACTCCGGCAGCGGGCCGCGGACGCGCAGGTTGCGCTCACCGCCAAGTTCGAGGATCGCCCGCTCCGCCATCTCAGCCGGAAGTGGCTTGCCGTGCCAGTTCTCCTTGTCCTGGACTTCGCTGAAACCGCGGCCCTTCTCGGTGCGGGCCAGGATCACCACAGGCTTTTCGCCATTCATGCTGGCCGCGTCCGTCATGGCCGCGTCGATGGCGGCGACGTCGTGCCCGTCGACCTGCAGAACGCGCGCACCGAAGGCCTCGGCTCGGCGCGTGTAGGCGGGAAGATCCCAGGACAGCTCGGTCGGTCCGCGCTGCCCGAGCCGGTTCACGTCGACGATGGCGATCAGGTTCGACAAGTGGTAATACGCGGCCTTGTCGAGCGCTTCCCACATCGAGCCCTCTGCCATCTCGCTGTCACCGCACAGTACCCAGACCCGGTATGGCAGCTTGTCCAGGTACCTCCCGGCCAGCGCGACTCCGACACCGTACGGCAATCCCTGCCCGAGTGCGCCGGTCGCGACGTCCACCCACGGAAGTATGGGCGTCGGGTGACCCTCGAGACGCGACCCGAACCGGCGGTAGCCGGTCATCAGCTCTTCATCCGAGACGACACCGACCGCTTTGAAGACTGAGTACAGCAACGGCGAAGCGTGTCCCTTGGAGAAGATCAGGTGATCATTGGCCGACGACTCCGGACGGTCCCAGTCGTAGCGCAGATGCCGGCTGATCAGCACGGCCAGCAGGTCCGCGGCCGACATGCTGGACGTGGGGTGGCCTGAGCCCGCCGAAGTGCTGCTCCGGATCGAATCCACCCTCAGTTGCTGACCAAGCTCGCGCATCTCATCGAGCGAGGCAAGCTCGGCCGA
>Ga0335072_10014930_pt1 | contig 11037 bp, 15 predicted proteins | sample Lox_Sample_21_FD_206725 | JGI IMG/M metagenome (GOLD analysis project Ga0335072, IMG submission 206725) | Soil microbial communities from Loxahatchee National Wildlife Refuge, Florida, United States - Lox_Sample_2.1 | ecosystem: Environmental > Terrestrial > Soil > Wetlands | place: USA... | reverse complement strand
CTATTGCATGTGCGCCGCTCAACCAAAAGTGATGCGCCATGCACACCACTGCATGCATGAAACCAACCCTACAGGTGACATAGAGTGAAGGCGCCATCCCCCATCATTCCATTTCAGGCGGTTAACGTGGCTTCCTATGTTGAGTGTCCAATATTTGTGTGTTCAACAGGTTGGATGCCTTGACTTACTTTTGCTGGCAGTGGCATCCTGGTGTGGGCCAGCGTGCCAGCAAGACCCTGGGAAAGCGATGGCAATGGTTCCTCTCGTGTTGCTTTCCTGTTGGACTGTAGCAATATAGATTGTCCCCTTCCTCAGAAGCAAAGAGGCAGACGAAGAATCCCGAAAAGGATGGATTTTGAGCCTATTCGGGAATAGTTGCATACATTTCAAGATACCGCCTACCGCCCCGTCCCGAACGGCGACCGAGCACATCGTACTGCCTGACTAACGTAACGAACACGATCCTTATGTGATTCACCAGCTTCTTCTTCGCCTCCCGCACTGTTCTTCCTTCTCAATTATACTTCCACTCGTACAAGACATCCATCGCTCCCATTTTCCACCGTCCTTCACAAGCTACCTCAACCTTGCCACAGTCGGATCGCTGTCACTGCACTTTTCTGCCCTGTCACAAGACAACATTCCTTTCATCAAAAAGAACACCTTCGATATCCTCGGCCTCTGCAAATCACAGGCAACACTCAAGATGCATTCCTCAACACCACTTTCGCGCTCTGCGTCCCCCGAAGCCATCTCCACCATGCAAATCTTCATCAAGAACGTCACTGGCGACAGTAAGCGCTTTTTCCCAAGTCATTACCTCTCTCCACATGCCCAGCTAACTCTATGTCACCTAGCCATCGCTATGACTGTCCCACAAGACCTCACAATCCAAAATCTAACTACTTTGCTCTCAATCCGCACCTCTCTTCCGGAACAAGACTTGCGCCTTGTCTACGCCGGCAAACATCTCTCCTCGGCACCCTCAAGTACACTCGCCGACAACCACATCCAGCGCGAGTCAACCATTCACCTAGCCGTGCCCTTGCGAGGTGGTATGCCACCGAAGAAGATCCGCTGCACGCACAAGGATTGCAAAGAGGCAGCGCAAAGGATCATCGGTGACTGCGGCTTCTGCAACGGCAATTTCTGTGGGAAACACAGACTTCTAGAGGATCACAAGTGTACAGGTTTAGAAGACGTAAGCTCTCCTTTCCTTGAGTCTGAAAATGGGCATGAGGATAAGTAGCCACAGTGGTGGCCGATTGGCTTGAATCATGAACTCTTGGCTGACATGATGAAATCAGTGTAAGAAGGAAAGCCACGAGCGAAACGCAGCGCAGTTGAACAAGGAGCGGACGACCGTCATCAAGGGCATTTAAATGTCCTCGCATCGCCTGCGAAACCCTTCCCAGCCCTTGTATACGAACTCTATTAGGGAACTGTACACTGTAGCACGCAGTCTAAATGACTGAAGGCTGGATTTGTATATAGAGCCCACACCGGGCATCGGACATCTAGATGATTTAGCGGGAGTATCTAGGCATGGGATTTTAGGTTTTCTTCCTTTTCGAACTCCTTTTGCATCGCGCAATCTTGTGTAACCCTAATTAGATGAGATATTATCAAATTTATGAAACCACTTTATATTCTCTGCAGCGTATTATTTTCTAGGGATGAAGCTTGAGTAATATTCCACCGCATAAACGACTAACTTAGACATCCTAACCAGCTCTCATCAAGCATTGCCATCATACAGCGCTTTTCAAATACGACTTGAATACATTCCCAAAGCCGGGTTCCAGCATAGCGTGAGAATTCTAAAATTGACCCATTTAATTCTCACGATAAAATTCCCGTTGCTGTTGAACGTTCCGCTTGTCATTACCGTCGTTTTGGCGTTATTACTCCTACCCGCCCCGAGCAGGCCCTTTTCGGGAGTTATGTTTATGAGATGCTATAGCAGACACGATATCTAACTTCAACGAAGGGAAAAAGACCTTGTGTGGTTTTATGTTCATTTCTGATTGTTTGGATTGCACCTAGCTCATTACATTTTTGTGTCTGTGAATTGTACAAGCCATGACGACGTGAATTACTCTTAATGATCTGAAACCCACCAGTTCAACCTAATATAGGAGAGTCAATCAGCAGACCTCCGATCTCGGTATCTGTGGCTCGTGTAGGAGAAAGGAAACCAACGACTTGGTGACTACGCTTCCCTCATGTTGACCACGCAGCGAATACAGTCGCCTTGCTTCATGACATCAAATGCTTGATTGATATCTTGTAGCGTCTTTCGGTGCGTGATGAACTCATCAACCTTGAGCTTGCCCTTCATATAGTCGTCGACAAGACCTGGAAGTTGGGTGCGGCCCTTGATACCACCGAAAGCACATCCTCTCCAGACGCGTCCAGTGACAAGTTGGAATGCTATAGAACTGATCAGCCTCATTAATTTCAGAACGCGAGCAATGACATACGCCGTGTAGAGATCTCCTGTCCAGCTGCAGCGACGCCGATGATAATACTTTGTCCCCAGCCCTTGTGGCAAGCTTCAAGTGCAGCACGCATGACGCCAACATTTCCTGTACAATCGAAGGTATAGTCACATCCGCCATCTGTCATCTCGATAAGCTTCTCCTGAACACTCTGGTTGTTGAGCTCGGACGGATTCAAGAAGTCTGTGGCACCAAACTTCTCTGCCCACTCTTTCTTCTTAGGGTTCAAGTCGACAACGATGATCTTGCCAGCCTTTCTTTGCACAGCTCCCTGTACCACTGACAGGCCGACACAGCCAGCACCGAAGATAGCGACATTGGAGCCCTCCTCGATCTTTGCGGTCTCAACAGCTGCGCCATAGCCAGTTGTAATACCGCAGCCAAGCAGGCAGGTTCTGTCCATAGGAGCTTCCTTTGTAATAGCGACCACAGAGATATCCGCGACAACAGTGTATTGAGAGAATGTTGACGTGCCCATGAAATGGAGGAGTTCTTTTCCCTTACACGTGAATCTTGAAGTGCCGTCAGGCATGACCCCTCTGCCTTGTGTAGCTCTGATCTTGCCGCAAAGATTGGTCTTGCCGGACTTGCAGAATTTGCATTCCCTGCATTCTGGAGTACTGAGAGAGTGCTCAAGTTAGTGACCGGCTTCAATTTACCGAGCGTAGAGCGTACTATAGAGCTATGACATAGTCACCCGGTTTAACAGTGGTGACCCCTTCACCAACAGACTCAACAATGCCTGCACCTTCGTGGCCGAGGACTATTGGGAAGGCACCCTCGGGATCTTTGCCAGAAAGAGTATACGCATCTGCCACCATGTCAGTCTGTAGCATCCAATTTTGACTCAATGTATGAGGATACCAGTATGGCAGACACCAGTGTAATATATCTCAATCCGTACTTCGTGAGCTTTTGGCGGGGCAACCTCAATTTCTTCAATGCTCAATTCTTGACCAGCATCCCAAGCAACCGCCGCCTATAAAAGGTCATTAAAGAGTCTCAACGCCGCGTCATTCTCTGGGAATTACCTTGCAGGTTATGGTCTGTTGAAATATAATTTTTAGCCTTATGACGTAAAGCTGTTTGCAAAGCTCAGCTTACCTTTCCCTCATACTCAGACACCTTCCCACCGACAATAGGCATAGCATCCATCTTGACGATTTATGTATGTACAAAGAAGCCTTGAGCTTTCTATTTATACTTGATGCTCTCCACCAGGAAATTCTTTTATGTAGATCACGTCAGAGACATGGCGTGCAGTTTCATTTCCCCTCTTTCCGACCTAATCCGTCATATACCCGCGACTTCGGCCGTTAAGCACCGGATCACCGAATTGCCCATTTCGGGAGCTTACAGAGAAGGCAATTCTGTGCTGGAACCGGATGTGGGGCATGCATGATAACGAGCGAATGTCGATTGCATCTGAATACCGACTTTACGGACCCAGCAATGGTTCAACCCGGCACTTCCATGTTGATGGCCGCAGCGGACATTTTCTCCGTATTCGGACTTGTTTGACCGCGCATGTCACGTGTGATGTAAATAGAAGATCACTCTGCCCGCGGGGTTCCCACCACGTGAATAGCTTTTAAGTGGCCAAGGTGCTGGCCACCTTCGCCTCCGAATAGAGTTTTATTTAAGACGGGATATGGAAATTCACACGCTCTGGCTATTACGGGTAGAAAGGATTAAATTACGCATTTCAGCCATTGCTGTCGCTCGTCATGGAATTGGATTCAATATTAAAAGGGTAAAACCGCCTTCTCGAATTGTTAAACAGTTAAGAATACTCCGAAAAGAATCATGTATACACTACTACCAAATATGCAGTTTGTACGTGTCAATTATGCCCTCTCATCTAATGTTATATGCTTATAGTAGCGCTGCTATAACCTTTGGCTTTCGATAGCGACTCCATCTGAGTAAAGCTGTAGCACGAAGGGATATTCGGGACTCCTAGGAGTCTTTGGCATTATATATATGTATATTATATCAGACGTAGCTGCAAGCAAGCGTTTAATAATTCCCTACTTGAACGGACTTTTATCATCCCACTGTAGAGCATTTCAATAAATCCATCCAGTGAAAGCAGGTAAGGAGCGTAGAATGCATGCCCTCACGCCTGTGTATTTACGTCTAACCAATGCGCAGCTGCGCCCTGCCAATTCCCGTAAACAGACGTAGCAGTCCATAGGTAGGACTGCAATACGCACAAGACTCTTCTTTCGCACAGCTGAAGTGTCGAGAGTTCCATCACTCATTGCCATTGTGGAATCATGCTTAATCCTCAAGACCGACAACGAGGCTTAATTGAGACACTGACTACCTTTAACTGCCCGGCTGCAGAATTGTACAGCAATCAAGTAAACAGGAAACGCACGACGATGGCAGTACAACTACCCGCCCTGGAATCCAAAATGACCCGCCAACGCTGCCAACAACCTCTCCCTCCTTTGGCTATCGCCCATGATACGGTGGATATTTCAATCATCGAACTCCACTCCAGCCCTTTCCCCGCACCGTGGAAGCTAAAATTTAGTAGCAAAGGAGAAGTCCTGGAATACGCGTAGGAGCGTGGGTGACGATTACAGCAAGAGTCCAGATATGGTGGTCGTTCTACCATGATAATCCTAATAGGCCAAGTCCAAAGCTCAGGCCTGCTAAAACCTCTCTCGCAGCCACACAGGCGCTCTTTACTCATTTTAATATCTCCCTTAGCTCCTGGACAGTTCTCAAACTCTTCAGCCTTGGACTTAGAACATGATGAAGCAGCAGGAGGGTCCAACGAGCTCGTAGTGAGCAATAATAATAACTCTTCGGAGATCTCTTACACAGCGGAGCACGTCGAAGAGTAAACCTTGCGCCAGCTAACAGAGCATTATCTATGAAGGATACAGCAAATTGGAGTTGATCACAAAGATGACGCGAGCACGAAATCAAATACACTTATGTTGTTGAATCCGAACACTGCCTTGATAAAACGGATAGATTGTTTAGTACGTACTTGAAGACTCTACCTTCGTAAACCCAAGTCTGGACTGAGATAGTACTCATTTGATATAAACGAATTTCTAGTAACATGCCCAGATCCAAGTGCACAGGACATGATATGATAGCTTTTCAGTCGAGAGCCTTTAGAGAAGCCTGAGATGAGAGCAAAATATCCTTACCGTAAGCTTCTGATTATCTCTTGAGATCTGGGCCAAGGGCCTTTGCGAGCTTGAAAAGCGGCTATCAAAGAGTTCGGAGGGAGAAAGAGACATCAATTTGCAGGGTTTCGTACACGCAACTTGGTTCGACAATGGGATGACGATATAAATGAAGATAGCTTCCGTATCAGCAACGGCTTAAGCCGTCTCCACAGAGAGATTTCATGCGTTTGTCCACTCCTCCCCGTTACCTTCGGTGGCAGCCTTTCCATCATAAGCTCAATCGTGAATTCATCTGCAGCTTTGATGAATCTGACACCCCTAAACACACAGTTTGACAAATTGGTATTAGTAACTTCCAAAATTTAACAAGTTTCGTTTGGGCAATGTCGTTCGACCTCTGATATTTGTCACATTTCGCAGCGCCCCCATGTGTTTGCTTCGTTTGGCAGGAGTTTGCAGTGTTTGCACGTGTTTTTCTGAGGCTCGCTTAAGCCCACAGTCCTGCGCCCCACGAGTATTTATTGACCCGAATTTCTCTCACTTCCTTCTTTTCTTCTTTTCTCTTTAGCTCTCTTTGGTAAGTCAACATCTCCTCTCCAAATCCAAAATTTGTGATCATTTTGAATATTTGCTAACACACATCATAGCCTATTGGCTTAGGTATTTCTAACTCTCCCCAACGTTTGTTTCTTTGACTGACATCCCCCAAGATCAAGGCGAGTAACGCGGAGTCCCTTCTTTTGTACGCTACTGACCCCCTCACAGTGTAGTATCTGTTCTTTTCAGTTTAATCTCTGAAATGGTTCTAAGGAATCAAATCGTGATTATACTTATTTTTGTACCTCGGTCGTGGCCCTCTGTGCTTGCGCATGGTCACTTCCACAGTGTTCTCGGTATTACACTGCCTCCGAGTAACGCGAACTCCCTTTTCATTGCATTCGTTGGTTTACCAACGTTGTGAAGAAGAGCTTGCTTTTTCTCATTTTGCCTCTATGATTGTAGATCGCTGAAAGCCTTTAACATGCGTTGAACCTCTGCTCGCCCAAAATTAGCAATTGCTCGTGGCAGCTTAACTTGTGAAGGTTACATCATCCAATCTTTAGACAATATGGCGGGATCAAACACCGCAGGCATGGTAGATCCGCAGATCTTTGAAGACCTCCAGGCCAAGATAGATGAAGATACCCAAGTGAAGGAGCAGATACGCGCCATCTTGCAGATTTTGGAGCGGCAGGGACGAATTACTCAGTCAATTCTCTCAAGGGCTCATTCAACCCCAACATCGAAGCGTAAACAATCTCAGTCATCAAGCTTTACCCAGCTTGACTCACATCTTTACAGTTCAGCCGGTCATTTCAGCAGCAGAGGCTGCCATTAAGGATGAGATCGAGAGCGTGGGAAGGCTGGCTGGAGCAGTCTCAGATTTCCCATACTACAAGTTTGTCTCTCTACTTTGATCACAGAATTAAGCTCACAGCCTCGCAGATACAATGGCATATGGACCAGAGAAATCCAAGATGTGATATTTGCTATTTTGATGTGCGGTTGGCTCGGGGGAGTGGGCATGAAGGATAAGCAAGCTGAACCTGGACAACTGCTCACAATTGAAGAGGTGGGTGAGATATTGAATGGTGAGTCCAAACTTCCAGTCTCTACAGTATGGGAAGATAGACAATTCCACATGCTTTCAGCTTAAACCAACCAATCTCGCAGCAAGGCTAGGGGTGCTATACTTGATGCTCTAAGACCGCTAACTAGCTCACAGTTCCGGTAAACCTTAAAGATCGAGACGCCTTCCATATCACAATCGAAGAATATCTCCAATCACTCATAACCCTCATCGAAGAGCTCGCACGACTAGCCATAAACTCGGTCACTCTTGGGGATTACAAACGTCCACTCCAAATCAGCAAGTTTGTGAAGGATCTACATGCGGGTTTTCAGATATTGAATCTTAAAAATGACTCGCTGAGAAGGAGGAGCGACAGCATAAAATACAATGTCAAAAAGATCGAGGACGTCGTCTACGATCTGTCTCTGAGGAATCTCATACCTGCAGAAGCAGGAACCTCTACTTAGCTAGCTATGGAAGAGGGATAAAGCTCAATTCATCGAAGCCAACTTTCAGAGCTACCCCTGCACTCGTTTGCCGATCTAATCGTGACACCCGAAATAATTTTGAAGAACGACGACGTGTCTTCCCATCTTATAAAAACTCCACAATGCCACTTATCGACCCAGTGACAATGTCAAGCATGAGCAGTGCCTCTCAGAGCCGGTCTTCAAGATCCTCAATGCCCATTGAGCTCCTCCCTACAGCAATAGCAGGCAGCAATTACGTCTCTCCTGTTCTTCTCCTCTCGACCCTCTACTTGCGCTTCCCAGCTCTCGTCGCGGATCCTGTGGCCACACTACTCCAGGCGCTCATTCCTGTCACTGCTTGCCAGACTGCTTACTGTTTGTACTGTCTGCCTGTTGCTGGAACGAATTCGAGGGTAGCTAAGAGGACGCAGAAGAGCAAGGGAGGGACAGTAAAGAAGCTGACCGATGCATTGTCGCCTGCAGCAAAGGCTTCAGTCAGTACCTTCCAGTCCGTATATAAGCCTTATTTGGCGAATGCTGATCAAAATCTCTATAAAGCGTGTCATCCTCTCCCTCCTTCTAACCATCCTCTCCATCCCCTTCTTCCTAACCATCCAAATCCTCCTTGGCGCCCCCCTCACCTCTCACCTCCCGCAAACACTCCTCTCATCCGCTCACCTCGCACTTCTCGCAGTGTTCCCTCTCATATATGTACACGGCATTGATGGCTCTAAGTGGCTCGAAGTGCTCTCGGCGCAAAGCCCCTTCGATGAAGTGTTTGGTGCTGCGGTGGGTGCGGGAGTGGGGGCGTGGCTGGGTGCGGTACCTATACCATTGGATTGGGATAGAGAGTGGCAGAAGTGGCCGGTGACAATTGTGGCCGGGATGTATATGGGGTGGGCGGTGGGGAAGGTGCTTGGTGGGTGGGTAGTTAAGGGGAGGAAGATTGAGTTTGATTGATATTCGCAACATGTGGCTAGAATTCAATGCTACGGTCTCACCAACAAATACATCTTCTGTTGGCGGGTTATCGTGACACTTTTGGAATGGTTGAGCTGCACGAACACCGGGAGCATGAGGATAAGCAGAAACACAACACGGACGTAGCACTTCTCCCGAGCCTCGCTCAAGGACAATGCAGGCCAACCTGCCTTCCTGAGCTACCTGATAATCTATGTCATTCAATTTTGCAAGGCCATTTGGCGTCTTGTTCTCTGGGATCTTACAATAGGATATAGGCAACGGTGGGTGCCATCCCACTACAAAGAGAACGTACGTGAAAAAGCCTACGACCAAACAATATTGCCTGGCAAGATGCGGCTCACTGGGAACCGGAGAACGCTGACAGGCCTAAAAGCTACGGGTATTTCTATTGTATTTTCAGACCAGTTACCCTTCTGTGAGAGGACGATAGTCCGAATCTCGGCTATAACCATGGTATCAGCAGCACTATCTGCAGCCGCGGGAATCCTAAATACCGGAGATACGATGATAGAGATGCTCATCAGATCATTTATAGGTGCCAAGTGCCAGAGATGTAACATTCTTCAACTAAGGGTTCTAGCGCCAGCACCAGGTCACCTGCCACAGCACCGCAGTAGTCAGCGCTAGTAGTAACTTATTAGTAGGTGATCATTCCGAACTCCCTTTGAGCAACATCTGCTTCTCATCTGATCAGAGCTAGTCCCTTTCATGCGTATCTACTAGTGTATACTCCGTCTACGAAGATGCATCTCTAGCTAATGAGACGACATCAGGACCCTGGATTTCGTTAATCTAAACGACGGCCGCTCCGAGGTGTTGAGGTAGTCTAAATAGTCATACATGAGGCATATTTCAACCACTACACATCCACATATACACGAGACTGGCTAGTTTCAAATGAGAATTAGATTTCGGACTTTGGGACGTAGTTTTAGATCGTATGTATATCACCGCTTCCCCAGTATGCGAAAAGTTGTGTTTTCATTCCAGCACCTGTCATTTTCTGGCTTGGTGTGACTTGATCGTTGTTTCCTTCGAGTCAACAGCACCATGACGTGAATTTTATTTACGAGCATTCATTCTTTCAGCCTCCTATAAACCCCAATTTCCACTCCGTTGCCCTAAGCTTCCTATTTATCATTTCTTGGATCACACAATCTTCAAACCAAATCCCCGTTTCACCGGCCTCATACTGCTCTATATAACATATCATGGATTCATATCCAGTCTCTTATACAACTCCTTCCCGCAGAAATTCGTCCAGAACTTTCCGGGATCTGGCAGCTTATCATACAAACGGGCACTCGTCGACAGTTCATCCATCTCACATCATGGAGGAGACTATAAAGGTAAGCGTACTTTCTACGTCCTTACTAGAGACTCTGGCTGCATTCTGATACACAGGAACCTGGGTACTTACAAAATCCAGGTCCTTGTCATGATATCTCTCAGCATGCTAACATTGGCAGCATCGCACTCCGCGTCCTGCTACGCCTCCCCATGTTGGAATAATTGGCGCAGGCATTTCCGGTTTACGCTGCGCAGATATATTACTCCAAAATGGCTTCCAAGTGACCATTCTTGAAGGGCGGGATCGTGTGGGTGGTAGAGTGCACCAAACCTATGTTCCCAATACGGATCACCTCGTTGATATTGGAGCGAACTGGATTCATGGCACTGACCACAACCCAATCCTTGACCTGGCAAAACAGACAGAAACAACCACGCATTCTTGGGGCGAGGAGTTAAATGTCTTCGGTGAGGACGGAAAATATATGTCTGTGGAAGACGGAGCTGAGTGCAGCGAGATTATGTGGGGAATTGTCGTAGATGCTTTCAGGCATTCGAACGAAGACTTTGCCTCGATTCCTCCAACTGAGAGTTTATATGACTTCTTTGTCTGCAAAGTCAAGGAGCTTGTACCCGACACAGTGAATGACTATGAAAAAAAGAGAAAAGTTATCTTGCAGATGTCGGAGATGTGGGGTGCTTTTGTTGGTCGCACGGTCAAGCAGCAAAGCCTTAAGTTCTTCTGGTTAGAAGAAACAGTAGAAGGAGGTATGTTTGCTGAATTCCTCAAGGCACTTATTTATATCACTTCAGATTTCATATGTGCACAACACCGTAAATATTATTCAAAGCCACTTTATTAGGCATTGTCAGATATCTTTCTATCAAAAATATTTAAGAAACCTAGGGTTCACATGCTAACGAGCTATAGAGAATTTATTTTGTGCTGGTACATATCAAAAGATACTCGCTTACATAGCAAAACCTGCACTTGAAAGAGCAATAATCAAGTTCTCAACCAAGAT
>Ga0335072_10014929_pt1 | contig 11037 bp, 7 predicted proteins | sample Lox_Sample_21_FD_206725 | JGI IMG/M metagenome (GOLD analysis project Ga0335072, IMG submission 206725) | Soil microbial communities from Loxahatchee National Wildlife Refuge, Florida, United States - Lox_Sample_2.1 | ecosystem: Environmental > Terrestrial > Soil > Wetlands | place: USA: Florida... | reverse complement strand
TTTGAAAAAGCGGCCGCGATAATAGATGCGCGAGAGGCGCTCACGCTCGATCAGCTGATCGCCGAGGATAGTGGTCCAAAGGTCCTCGATCGCGGCATTTTTGGAGAAGAACCGATGGCCGCCGATGTCGAAACGGAAACCTTTATAAGATTCGGTGCGAGCGATCCCACCGACGTGTAAAGGATCCTGTTCGAGGACTATCGCATCTCGTCCGGCACGGGCGAGTTCGTACGCAGCGGTCAAGCCGGCGGGTCCCGCGCCGATAATTATCGTCTGGCTCTTCACTCAGGCCTGGCGGCGTTCGGCGCGCAGTTTCTCGTTGGTGAGCATCGCACTCAACGCCGCGGTCCGACGGACCGGATAGACAGCCGGGCGTTCGAGGTCGCGGTAGCGTTGCTCGAGTTGACCAAGAGAGCGCTGCCATAACTCGCGCGATTCGTTGAGGGTGGGACGCGGTTCCAGGCGGTGGCCATTGGCGAATTGCCGAGTCAGCAGCGTCGCGGTCTCGAACGGCGCGGGTTTGAATTCACGCGCGGCAGTGGCGGCGCCTTCGTCGGCGAGCCCTATCAGGTCGGCGTAAAAACCACCTGCATGATTCATCGCACGAAATACTTGTTTTCGGCCGGGCAGGCTCATTTTCCCGAGAGAGGTCTTGATGCGCGGGATACCGTTGTATTCAGAAAGCTTGTAGGCGATGTCGAGAGAAGGCGCGTCGGCACTAACGTCCATCTCGGTGCCGACGCCAAAAGCGTCAATCGGCGCACCGCCACGCAGCAACGCTTGGATTTTTAGCTCGTCAAGATTCCCACTCGCGAAAATAGGAACATCTTGCAGCCCATGCTGGTCAAGGATGCGGCGTGCTCGCGATGCCAAATCGGCGAGGTCGCCACTGTCGAGGCGAACTGCTTGCAACCGTCCGCCATGATCCTTCAACTCACCGGCTACTTGCGCAGCGTTTTCAACTCCTCGGGCTGTATCGTAAGTATCGACCAGGAGGGTGCTCAGTTGGGGAAACATTGCGACGAAATGCTCAAAGGCCTCGCGCTCGCGATCATGGACCATGACATAGCTATGGGCCATCGTGCCGTAAACCGGAATGCCGTAGCGGCGGCCGGCAAGAACATTCGAAGTGCCGATGAAGCCGGTCATGTAGCTCGAACGCGCAGCGATCAAGCCGGCGTCGACGCCGTGGCTTCGGCGTAAACCGAAATCGACCAACCGACGGCCTCCAGCGGCAATCACGCAGCGGGCGGCTTTGGTTGCGATCAACGACGCCATGCCTATCTGATTGATCACCAGCGTTTCGATGAGTTGAGCCTCGATCAGCGGCGCGCGGACTTCAAGCAGCGGTTCTTCGCTGAAAAAGATCGAACCTTCGGGCAACGCGTGAATCTCACCCGTAAAGCGGAGCTTGCCAAGGAAGTCGAGAAACTCAGGAGTGAAGAGTTGGAGTGAAGCAAGGTAATCGAGCGCATCGGCCGTAAAGTGGAAATCTTCGAGAGCCTCGAGCAAGCGCTCCAAGCCAGCGGCCACCAGAAATCCGCGACGCGGCGGCATCCGCCGCACGATAAGATCGAAGCATGCGGGCTGGTTGTAGCCGAGAGCAAAATAGCTCGCAGCCATCGTAAGCTCGTAGAGGTCAGTTATCAGGGCGACCTCGCCGGGGTCGAAGCGCAGATCAATCGGCATCAAGTATCGAACCTCGAGGCCTATCGTAGCGGCAGCGCGCACAAGCGTCACGCAGACTAAAAATCGCATAGGCCATCCAGCTATTCGCGAAGGTTCTGTTTCAGCTGATCTTTGCAGCGAATGACGCGATGCGGTGACGACCGAGTCTAAGTTGGAGGTTCAGGCGGGCCCGGCGGCGCGGGCGGCTTGTCGGGCTGCGCAACTTCCTGAACCACGCGGGTCTCAACGGGTGGGCGTTGACGCATTTTCTCGCCCATCTCGACAAGCCGTTTGGAAGCGAGATAATTGATGGTGCCCGGCTCGTCAACGGTGCCAGCATTTACCCCGGTCAGGATCGCGATTCCCTGGTCAATGGTCTCAACGGTATAGATGTGAAAGACGCCGCGTTCGACGGCCTCGATAGTTTCGCGATCGAGCATGATATTGCGCAGGTTGGTGCGCGGGACTAATACGCCCTGACGCCCCGTGAGGCCAGACGCCTTGCATACGCGGTAAAAGCCCTCGATTTTTTCATTGACTCCGCCAATCGCCTGAACGGTCCCATACTGATCGACGGAACCGGTGACAGCGAGGTCTTGGCGGATTGGCACGCCACTCAAGGCCGAGAGCAGCGCGTAGAGCTCGGTGGAGCTGGCGCTATCGCCATCGATACCGGAATAGGATTGCTCGAAGGCGATGCTCGCGGTCATCGCGAGCGGGCGATCACGGCCGAAGCGTCCGCGCAGGAAGCCGGCCAGGATCATGATGCCCTTGTCGTGCGTCGAGCCGGAAAGCCGGGCCTCGCGTTCAATATTGATCACGCCGGCTTGCCCTAGCGCGACGGACGCCGTGACGCGCGACGGGCGGCCGAAGCTGTAGCCACCTACGTCAAGCACAGCGAGGCCATTGATTTGGCCGACTGCAGTTCCGTCGAGATGAACAATCAGAGTGCCTTCCGCGATCAGGCGGCGGATCTCTTCCTCGATAAAATTGAGCCGTAACATCCGTTCGCGCAGGGCACGTTCGACGTGAGCGGCGCTGACGATGGCCGCCTCCTCTTCGCGGGCGAAAAACGCAGACTCGCGCGCGAGATCGTCGATTCGGTCGAGCGACGCCAAAACACGTTCACGGTCACCAGCCTGACGCATACCGAATTCGACGATGCGCTGTAGGGCCGGACCATCAAACTCCGGCAGGTGCTCGCGACGCGCAAGCGCACCGACACGACTGGCATAATGTGAGGCTGCCTCACGCGTCGCGTCCATGACCGGACGGAATTCTGCCTTGATTTTGAATAGCGGCGGGAACTCCGGATCCTGAAAATAGAGAACGTTGTATAGATATGCACCACCTGCTACCAGCACCTTGGTGCGAATCTCGATCGGTTCGGGCTTTAGTCCGCTAACCGCGAAGAAGGGGAACGGCTCGAAAGTCTCCGGCGTCATCCGGCCCGTACGCAGGCTGCGCTTGAGGGTTTTCCAAACGCCAGGTTCAACCGCCGCGTCCTCTAAATCAAAAACCAGGAAGCCGCCGTGAGCCTTCATGAAAGAGCCCGGCACGATCCGCATAAAGTTGGTCGCTGAGCGACCCATCGGATCGATCACTCGTTCTATCGTGCCGAATAGGTTGCGGTAGGTCGGGGCGTCTTCGGAGACTACGGGCGCGCCCCGGCGCCCAGCATTATCAACCACGACGTTAACCGCGTAATCGACGAAGCGGAGGCTCCCGTCCAGGCGCGGAGTCTCAGGCGCTCCGTCCTGGCCTGGAGCGTTTTCATCGCGCTCACGAAAGCGTTCAAGATGGCTCAGCATGTGCTCGGCCGCCTGGTCGAAATAGGCCGAAACGGAGGGATTGGCGAAAGTAGTCTTGAGCGCTTCGATCGCTGGCGTGATCAGGCGGGCCGCAAACGAGCGCTCGATCGCGCGGATATCGGCGATCAAATCGCGCATAAGCTCCTGCTGATTGATCACCAGCTTGCCGAGCTCCACCTGCAATTCGTTCTGGACCTTCGCCAGCCGGTCGCGTTCGGCCTCAGGCATCTCATTCATCTTGCGTGAGAGCTCTTCGGGCGATTCCGGCGGTTTTCCTTCGATTAGCGGAATGAAGATCGGCTGGCCCGCCTGCGTACTCTGGATCGCAAAGCCTCGTTCACGAGCCAGTGACTCAAATTTACTGTGCAGCTCTTGCGCGCGCTTGTTGTATTTGTCGCGCAGCGCGCCGCGTTCGGCGTCAAAGTCTTCGCGCCGGAAAGCCTTGGGGAGTTGATCGACGATAAAATCGACCAGCTCGCGCATTCGATTGTGCAATTCGACGCCTTGCCCTGAGGGCAAATAGATGGCCAAGGGGTTTTCAGGCGAGCGGAAGTTGTTTACGTAAACCCAATCGCCTGGAGTCGGCATCGTGGCGGCTTTCGCTTCGAGCAGCCGCAGGATCGAATCACGTTCGGCGCGCGAGCGAAGGCCGGTCGCGAAGACATTGTATCCAGGAGCGTCGATACCCGTGGCGAGGCGAATCGCGTCAAGCGCCCGCTCTTGACCGAGTAGCTGACTATCTGTGCCGGTAGCGGCGAATTGCAGCAGTTCTTCGCTGCTAATCGGCGCCTTACCACTTAGTTCCGTTGCTTTTAGTTCAGAGGGTGGGGCGGCGGCCTTCAGCTCTTCTTTTGATGCTTCAGCGGATGGAGTTAGGGGATTGTCGTGAGCGTTTTGCTGCGCCATCAGACAGGCCTCGGGATCTGGAAGCGCAGGGGGCTATTCGACAACGATACGCCGTCCCCGCTTCTTCGGCAGGGTGACTTGCAGGATGCCGTCGCGCCAGCTTGCGGTAACCCGCTCCGAATCAATCGGATGCGGAAAGTGACATGTATTTTGCGCCGATCCACTCCAGCCTGGTATACGCAGGCGAAGCGAGTAATCGCTAACCTCAAGTTCTAAATTTTGCGGGTCGGCATCAGCGGTCGGAAGGGTGACCTGGTACGATTCACCCTGGTCAACCGCGACAACACGTTCATTGTTGAAACCAGAACGCCCGCGCCAACGGGCAACCAATAGTTCGTCGAACATCTCGTCGCAGAGATTTTTGAAATCCCGCAAAAAGTAAGCGGGTGATTGAGGAGGGGGGCGGCTGGCCACGAGGTGATTCTAATGCAGAGCGACGGTCCGCGTCGAGGGTCGCGAGAAGAGTAAAAGGGGTTGCGATTATTTGCCTAGGCAAGATCATTTTGTTGGCAACGAGCCATGACTCGGCGGCTAACCCTGATCGTCGAAATTGCCTGACATTGCGAGGGCTGCAGGCGAAAATAACGGAAGCGTTTTCCTGCTATCACTGGCACGAGGAATCGCGTAATCGGGAGCGCCTGAGGAGCTCCTCAACCGTTCGAACTTCAAGAGTTAACAAGGGCCACCCGGCTTGCTCGGTTTCAGAGGCCGGCGTATGGTCGGCTTGTGCCCACCTTTACGAAAATCCTTGCCGCGACTGACTTTTCCGACGATTCAAACTACGCGCTAGGCTTTGCCGAGGAGCTCGCGCACAAGTTCGGGGCGGAGCTGACGATACTGCATGTCGATCAGCCGCTGGCGCCGGTGATGGTCAGCGAGCTGAGTCCGGGACTGGATTTCGGTGCGATGAGTCGGATTGCTGAGGAGCAGCGCATGATGGCCCTCGCGGAGTTGGAAAAAACCAGCGCCCGACTGCGCGAGAGCGGTTTGAAATCGCGAGGCGTGCTCAAGGTGGGGGCTCCATTTCTTGAAATTATCCATACCGCGCAGGCGGATAGCTTCGACCTCATCGTGCTCGGGACGCACGGCCATACTGGACTCGCTCATGTCCTGATGGGCAGTGTGGCGGAAAGGGTTGTACGCAAAGCACCTTGCCCCGTACTGACCGTGCGGCATCCTGATCGCAAGTTCCAGCATCCGCTAGATCGGCCCGAAAAGGCCGATAAACCCGAGAAGATTGACAAAGCAGATAAGGCTGCAAAAGGGGAGAAAGCCTAATCAATCGAAGCGCGGAATTGATGTACCGCCGAATATCGTTCGCGGTACCGGAGAATTCCTTGCCCACCGCCGGGTAAACGCCGCCTCTCATCTCCCAATAAAGCGCGGCGCGCGTTTTCCCATGAACGCTTTGATCCCTTCCTTGAAGTCGTCGGATTGAGTCATCCGGATAGCCGTTTCGTCCTCGTCGATACACGCCGCTGTCAAATCGGTGAAGAGGCCCGAATATACCAACCGTTTCGCGTTCGCGACGCCAAGCGGTGAGCATTGCGTGGCAATCTCGCTCGCGAGGGCTTGAGCGGCCGGCAGAAGTTCCTCAGGCCTAACGACGCGTGTAACGAGACCGATACGATGCCCTTCTTCGGCGTCAATCAGACGGCCCGTGACGGCGAGGTCGAGGGCATTTGCCAGCCCAACGATACGCGGCAGCAACCAACTGCTGCCAAGTTCGATCGCGAGACCGCGACGCGGGAAAATCAGTCCCATACGAGCGCGGTCGGAGGCGATACGAATATCGTAATGCAGGCTGTTGGCGAAGCCGAGGCCGACGCAGGCCCCGTTGATCGCGCCGATAATAGGCGTGCGCATCGCGACCATCCAGGCGAACCGTCCACGGAAGTTGTCGTTTAGTGCATTGCCCTCGCGGCGAGCCGGGGAAAGTTCGTGGGCAGCACCTTCCTCCGTGGCAGCTATTTTCGACAAGCCAGCCATGTCCATTCCAGCGCAAAAGGCCTTGCCCGCTCCCGTTACAATAATCGCTCCGATGGCGGGGTCAGTGTCCGCGTCCTGCATCGCGGTTCGCATTTCGGATTCGAGTTGCCCACGCCAAGCGTTCATACGCTCCGGCCTATTGAGCGTCACGGTGGCAACCCGATCAGACTTCTCATAGATGATATCAGTGAAATTCATGATGACCCTCCAAGGCGGCGCGTACTGAGAATCAAAGCATCCGGCGCGGCTGAACGCCAACGGTCGACGCCCGCAGAGCATCGCGAAACAACCGAATTGCGATGGTCCGCGAAAATACACCGCCGCTTTTCTTGCCACGATGCGGCTGTTACTAAGGTCCGGTCATGCCGATAACATTTCATCGGAACAGATGCTTGCAGCTCGTATGCGTAGCCGCTGCGATTATAGCGTTCCTGGTCGCGTTCGCCTCATCTTTCACACGCGCAGTCGCTGCGGCGGGGCCCGCAACGCACGAAATGGTGGTCGCGGAGAGCGACGTTGCGGCGGAAGCTGGTCTCGGCGTGATGAAGCAAGGCGGCAACGCGATCGATGCAGCGGTCGCCACCTCGCTTATGCTTGGCGTAACGAACGCCTCTTCGTGCGGGATCGGCGGTGGCGGGTTCATGCTCATCTATATTGCCAAAACTCAGCGCTTTTACGCTCTGGACTATCGCGAAGTGGCACCTGCGGCGGCCTCCGAGCAGATGTACTTTCGCAACGGCGTGCCGCACGAGGAACTCGCGCGCAAGGGCGCGTTGGCCGTCGCGGTGCCGGGCGAATTAGCTGGGCTCGAAACCGCTCTCCACCGCTTCGGGAAGATGAAATTCAGTGCTCTGGCAGCGCCAGCGATCAAAGCCGCGCGCGACGGCTTCGCCATCAATCCTCATGTTGCACAGGAGCTGCAAAAGTTTTCAGCAGAGATTGCGGCGGATCCTGGCTTGCGCGCCATCTACTTTGCCGCTGACGGCAAGCCCTTGGCAGCCAACGCGATCACGCGCAATCCAAAGCTCGCCTCGGCGATGGCAGCACTCGGAAACGATCCCGCAAAGGTCTTTTATCATGGCGCGATCGGCCAGGCGGTCATCCAATTTCTCGCAAGCCACGGAGGGATCATCAGCGCTCAAGATCTTGCGTCATACCGGCCGGTCTGGCGCGAGCCGCTCCATCTGCCGTATGCAGGCTACGACGTTTATACGATGCCGCCACCGTCATCCGGTGGAGTCGTGCTGGAAATGCTCGGGATGCTGTCGGGGGGTAATCCTGCAGGTCTCGGAGCTGATTCTGCACCTTATCTGGCCCGATTGATCGAAGTGATGCGGCAGGGTTTCCTCGACCGGGCACAGTACGCTGACCCTGCGTTCGTTAAAGTCCCGATTACGAAGCTTCTCTCGCCACAGCACATCGCGGAAGCGCGGGATCGCGCTTTCCATCACAAGAATGCCGCCCCCAACGCGCCGTCGGCGCACGATCACGGGACCTCGAACTTTTGCGTGGTCGACCGCTACGGCGACGTCGTCGACGTAACGACAACGATCAACACGGTTTTCGGAGCCGAGATAACTGTGCCTTCGCTTGGCTTGGTGCTCAATGATGAGATGGACGATTTCAGCGTCGCGCCTGGGGTACCCAACGCATTCCATCTGGTCGGTGAAAAGAGCAATGCGATCGCGCCGGGAAAGCGGCCTCTGTCCAGCATGTCGCCTACCGTTGTCCTCAAAGACCATCGTCCAGTACTGGTGACTGGGGGATCGGGCGGTCCGACAATAATCACTGGCGTCGCGCAGGTATCGCTCAACGTCCTGGACTTCCGCATGACGCCAGAACAGGCGGTCAGTTCGCCGCGTATCCATGAGCAGGCGCAACCACCAACCGTATTCGCGGAACGATCCTTGCCGACCACCACAATCTCTGAACTTAAGCAAATGGGATATCCGCTCAAAACCGTTCCAGAACTCGGGGCGGTCAACGCGATTTCTATCGCGCCGGGCGACTTGCGCGGGGCGTTCGACCCCCGCAAGGGTGGGGGAGTAGCAGGAGAGTGAGGCTGCGCAAAGCGAGCCTCACTCTCCTGCTACTCCCCTCGAAGGCGAACCTGCCCTAGCAGTCAGGTTCGCCGCCTGCTGTGCGGGTCACGGCGCCCAAGCTAAACTTGAGCGCCATGACGCGCTCAGCCAATCGCCCGGCGTCGGCAACTCGCACCGATGTGCAAGACATGGACGCCAGGCGGGAACCGCTCGAAGAGGCGAGGCCGAGGACGGCGGCGGCGCTTAGCGCCGCCGCCGTCCTCGGCCTCGCGGGGGGACTATTCCTCTTCCACCTGGGGCGCTACGGACTGTGGGAGCCTGATGAGGCTCGCTATGCGGAAATCGCTCGCGAGATGCTCGCGAGCGGTTCCTACGTCGTCCCACATCTCAACTATGTTCCATATATCGAAAAGCCGCCGCTGCTCTATTGGACGTGCGCGCTGGCAATGCGCCTGTTCGGCATCAACGAGTTCGCCGCTCGGCTGGTCAATGCGCTCAGCGCTCTGATCGGGGTTGCCGCGGCTTTCTATTTCACACTACGCGCCTTCGGTTGGCGCCGCGCCCTGATTGCTGGACTGGTCTTGGCGACGAGCGGACTTTACGCGGTGATGGCGCAGGTGCTGACCACCGATATGCTGCTAACGGCTACGATTACCGTGGCACTGTTCGCAGGTTATCTCCAGTGGTGCGAAGGCGGCCACTGGAGGTGGCTGTTCTACACTGCGATGGGCTGCGGAGTGCTGGCGAAGGGTCCCGTCGCAGTGGCTCTTCCGCTACTGATACTACTGATTTTTTGCTGGTGGGAGAGCGATTTGCGAGGCACCATCGTCCGCTTCCGGCCAGCTTGTGGATTTCTTCTGACAGTGATAATTGCCGGCCCGTGGTTTATTGCGATTAGTATCCGCCAACCGGACTTTATCGGGTTCTACTTCTTTGGCGAATATTTCCGGCGGGTATTCGATTCCACCTACAGCCACAGCGAGCCGATTTATTACTATGTCCCGATAATCATCGCGGGAATGCTGCCGTGGACTCTGATGGCTCCGCTACTGCCATGGCGGAGGTTATCACCAAATCCAGCACGCCGCTTTTGCCTGATCGCCGCCGGTACCATCTTCGTGGTTTTCTCGCTCGCAAGCGCGAAGCTCGTCCCGTACATACTTCCAGCCTTGCCGCCAATTGCCGTGATAATCGCTGACGGTCTCGGCGGGGCGCTTGACATGGCGGCGATGGGCGAACTGAGCGGAAAAGCGATGGGTCTCGCGGGGCTTACTCTTGGCTTGGCCGGCACCGCCCTGATAATCGTGGCCGCGCTGGCACCCCATCTTTCCAGTCCTAATCCTAACATGGTGCGTCCAGCGCTCTATGCTGCCGGAGCGATCCTCATTGCCGGTGGCATTGCCAGTGGGGTTGCGTTCTGGATTCGACAGCCGGTTGTCGGCTTGGGCACCTTCGGCTTCTGTGCTGCCACGCTGATCGTCGTGCTGAGTTACGGACGATTGGAGGCCGAGCCGGCGCGATCCTACGCGACTCTCGCGCGGGCAATTAAACAAGAGGCGCCGGACGCGACCCTTGTGTGCTATCCGCGCTATATCCAGTCGCTTCCATTTTACACCCGCCGCCGCGTGATCCTAGTGGGTGCGAAAACCGAACTCGACTACGGCTCCCGGCATACTCCGGACGCGTCGCAATATTTTTTCAGCAACCCCAAGGACGCGATTCGGCTGTGGAACACCATTCCGAATGTCGTCCTAGTGATCGATAGGTCGTCGCTCGGCTCGATCCGCACGAAGCTCGGCTCTTATGCGATAATTGCTGAGGACACTAAGAAGCTCGCCCTCGCTCATCCGCAATCGACGGTTGCACCGGCTCGCTCTTCAGATTCGATAGAAGCCTCTCACTCCAATGGCTGAGCCGTCAGCGCGCACCGCGACGAACGTTACGAACGTACCCAACCGGCGCAAATCCTACGGAGCATTCGCGCTTCGGGCGGGATTGGGTGCTGCAGCCGTTGGCTTTTTGCTGTGGCGCTACGATCCTCGACCGATCCTTTACGCAATTGCGCGAGAGCGTATCGGTTTCTTCGCCGCCGCCGTGGCCTTATATGTCGCCGGGCAGGCTTTGTCAGCCTGGCGTTGGCAATGGCTGGCGCAAATCAATGCGTTACCGCGCGCCTATCCTGAGTATCTTCGCTACTACTTTATCGGTGTATTCACGAATCTGTTCGTGCCGGGCCTGATCGGTGGCGATGCGGCCCGTGCTGTTTATCTCGGACGACGCCACCGACGACTGAGTGCGTCCATTGCGTCGGTTGTGGCCGATCGCGGAATCGGCCTCGTTTCGTTGGTTTGGTTCGCGGCCGTTGCCGCAGTTGCCTTCAGTTCGATCAAACTTCCAGAGCCAGCCAGGAAGGGTGTCTTGATTGTTGGCACAACGAGCTTCGCCGGTTGGCTGATTGCTGCGGTTCTCACGCGCTGGACGGAAATCCTTCCCGACAAGTTAACCGCTATCGTCCGTCCGATTTCGCCCTACCTCGAACGGCCGCTGGCGATCGTTCCTGCCATCGCTCTATCGCTGATATTGCAAGCTTCTCTCGCCGGTTGCCAATACCTGATCGCCCT
>Ga0335072_10014927_pt1 | contig 11037 bp, 9 predicted proteins | sample Lox_Sample_21_FD_206725 | JGI IMG/M metagenome (GOLD analysis project Ga0335072, IMG submission 206725) | Soil microbial communities from Loxahatchee National Wildlife Refuge, Florida, United States - Lox_Sample_2.1 | ecosystem: Environmental > Terrestrial > Soil > Wetlands | place: USA: Florida... | reverse complement strand
AAGCAATTATTGTGCGAACCCACCGGAGTCGCGCGGGAGAGTGGATGTGGTAGACTAAAAATAGTTGGCGGTGGGGCCGTGGCGCAGTTGGGAGCGCGCCTCGATGGCATCGAGGAGGTCGTGGGTTCGAATCCCATCGGCTCCACCATTTCTTCAGTGTACAGTCCGGAGACATCCTTTACAGAACGTTCCTGAGACATAGTTTACACTTTTGGACCAAAGGGGTTGTTTAAGGGCTGCAGAGTCTTCTCCTCCAGATCGATGTAACCGAGATCATAGTCCATAAAGCTGACCAGCCAGATACCGTCGTCGACCTCCTTGATGCCCACAGCCTGACCCGCGAGAGAAGTACTGAGATTTATTTTCTTTTTGAAAATGCAGATCCTTCCGCAGCAGGTAACCAGAACCGTCCGATCGTGGAAAGGATAGGAGAGCTCTCCGATGCCCCGATAGGGCCGCGTGGAAGGCTTATAGACTTCGACGGGGCACTTCATATCGAGAGCCTCATGGGGGCGCTCGTGGTTAAACTCGTGAACGAAGACATCGAACTTGGCTTGCTGCTGAAGGAAATTGGAACCGGCCGGCCGGGTAGCTTCCATCTTTAAAGTTCGGTGCATGCGTTCGTGGCGGCCGTTCTGTTGCGGATGGCCTGGCTGGATACGCTCGATGGTAATGCCGAGGCGAAGCCACCAAACGGCCAGTCTACTTAGGTTGAAGAGACCATTGGGTGAGGCAAAAGGAACGCCGTTGTCAGAGCGAATGGCTAGGGGCAGACCGCGTTCCTTGAACAGGCGCTCAAAGGCGGTAAAAGCACCCTGTTCCTTGATGGACTCCATGGCTTCGCAGAGCAAAAGATAACGGCTGGCGTAGTCCGAGACAGTGAGGGGATAGCAATATCTTTTATCCCCGAGCATGAACTCGCCCTTGTAGTCGGTGCACCACAAGGCATTCGGAGCAAGCCCTTCGGATAAGGGTGTACCTTGGGCTTTTGTGCGTGAGCGCCTTTGCCGAGTCACCAGCCCATGACGGTCCATGATGGCGTGGATGGTGCTGCAGGCGGGTACACGGACATCGTTGGGCAACTTGCGTAACAGCCGCTCCCTAAGCTTGCGAGCGCCCCAAGTTGGTTTCTCTCTCCGCATGGTGACAATCATCGCTTCGATCTGAGCGGGGAGCTTATTGGCATAGCGGTAGGGGGTTCGTGCGCGGTCTGTCAGTCCTTCTAGCCCGCATTCCTTGTACCGTTCATAGATTTTGTATCCGGTAACCCGGGAAATCTGGAACTCACGGCACAGCGATGCCATGCTCTCCCCATCCTTGAGCCGCAACACAAATCGCATGCGTTCTTCCACGACGGACCGCTCCTTCCACGGCATGGACACCTCCTGGCTGGATTAATCCAGCCAGGAGGTGTAAACCATGTCTCCGGAACGTTTTGTATAGGGATGATCCGAACGCACAAAGGGTCCAGCCCGGACACATAGGTAACACAACGTACCTAAGACATAGGTGATACTTTTGGGCCGGATTTTCGAGCGGTTCAAGCACTCGCGTTTCCAGATCGAAGTAGCCTAAATCATATTCCATAAAACTCACCAGCCAGATGTCGTCGTCGACTTCTTTGATGCCCACGGCTTGTCGGTCAACCCCGCCAATAACCAGATATTTGTGCCCATCGAAAATCCCAATGCGCTCTGCGGAACGCTACCCGGATGTGTTACGGTGTTCGCTGACGCCCACCGGAAAGACCAATGGTAGAGAGGCTGGGATAGCGAGCTGTCATTCAAAGTGGTCAATGCAGATGGCCACCGGCTTTCCGCCGGTGGTCATTTTTCGGGGCTGAGATTTCGCGCTACTTTATGTTTTGCAGGCGGCCGAACGCACGAGCGAGCATGAGGGCCATGCAGAAAGCGCCCAGGATTGCAGCTACCGCGTCGGGGATGGTGCGGAGGTGAAAGTCTCCGACCTGACCGATTAGAAAATACCCCACGAGCAAATTGAACGTGCCCCAAATGACGTTCAGGATTGGCGAAGATAGGCCTTTGCCTGGTGGCGAAGCGAACGGCGTGGGAAAGGGACGGCCGCAGATACCGCTGATGAAGTGCGGGAGCGCATTGGCCAAGAAAGCACCGCCGAAGAAATAGGAGAGGTAGAGGTACCGGGGCATGGTCAGCTCCTGGAATCCAAGTTCAGTTCAGGCAGATGGAGCTTGCCAAGGGATGATAGCACGCGTTTTGAAGACGCAAAACGGTTCAAAGACCAGACAGTGCATGACTGCCGCGCCAGGCGTCAAATTACGGTAGCCGTGACTGTGGTGCGCAAAAGCGGTGGCAAGCCACCGCACTCCAAAGAAGCACGCTAAAGGATGTTGACCGCGCGGGCGGCGAGTAGCGCGATGATTGCCAGAGAAATTAGGGACTGCAGCATGGTGACGAGTTTGGCCCAGCGGGAAAGCACTGCGGTGTCTGTGGGCGAGAAGGCCGTACTGGTGTTGAAAGCTAAAAAAAGATAATCAACGAAGTGCGGAGTCCAGGAAGCGTCGCGATTTTCGCGGGCCATCTGCGGAAACAGGAATGCGCTGTTGGCCAAGCCGCCGGGTTGTTCGCGGACCACGGGCCCGCCAGCATCGAGTTTCCAGTACCACAAAGCGAAAATAAGGATGTTGGCGACCCACAGGGCGCCTGCGGAGCGCAGCAGCGCCTTGGGTGTCTCCAGATGTTCGGGAATACCCTGAATCAAGCGAACGAGAGCGGCGATCATGGCGAGAGTGATGATGATATTTGCCGCCAGGGTGAGAACCCGCGTGACCTGGTAATCACCGCGGCGATTGGAAATCACGATAGGAATCATGAGCAACAAAATGATGGCGAACAAAAGCCAACCGGGGCCAATGGAAAGTGGTTCTGGCAACGCGAGGTAAACGCTGGAGGCAGCCAGCATGGCCACGAAGGCGGGCCAACGAGGTTGGCGAAGTGGTTGAGTCATGGGCGAAGCGCAGGTGCGCGAATAGTCTAATACAAGCGGAGGCTCCAAAGCGCACCTGCCGAATTCCAGGCCTGCAAGAGGATGGCAATCTTAACCAGAAATTAGAGACCAGTCGGAACCGGGTGAGTTATAAACAACGCCCTATAAACGCGCGATTGCGCTGTGTTCGCCCACACCAGCGCCAAACAAAAACGAAAGGTACGCCTATGCGCTTGCTCTGGAATTGCTCATTTCTGGTTTTGTTGTTGATGGTGATGCGTGCGGTGGCCGCCGATGGTCCCGTCGCGAAGACGGAGTTTGGTCCAGTGCAAGGGAAAACGTCGGGGAACGGGCAAATTAATATTTTCCTGGGCATGCCCTTCGCTGCGCCTTCCGGTTGGCACGTTGCGCTGGAAGCCGCCGCAACCGCCCTCGCCGTGGAGCGAGCCTCATTCAACGTCAGGCAATCCTCGCTCGCACCCGAGCCCGAGAAGGCTGTGTCCGGTGGGCCAAAGAGCTGGATGCAGCACGACCCAAACGCCGTCGCATTTCTGTGTGGCACCGGCAAAACCGAGTAACCTGAGGATGAACTTGATGTGACAATCTTGCGCAGAAACCCGGGGCAGGAAAGGCGTTGCCACGCTCAGGGAACATTCATTAAGATAACGGCATTTCGCAGGCGACCTAAGGTCCTCGGTCCCATCCGCCCAAATTGCCTGCGGTAAGGAGCCCTTATGTTGTTCTCCCGGTTCAACCGCATAACCGTGTCTCTATTCGCGTTCGCGTGGATGTGCCTACCCGCGTCGGCACAGACGGCCACGCCCTCGACAAGCGCGACAGCGCCAGCACCGGCGCCATCCGGACCGAAAAAACGTGTAGCCGTGCTGAATTTCGATTACGGCACCGTGAAAACCGAAGTGATCCAACTGTTTGGCTCCGATCAGGACGTCGGGAAAGGCATTTCTGATTTACTGGTGCAGAAGCTGGTGCAAGACGGGCAGTTTTCCGTGATCGAACGGAACGCCATCGACAAAGTCTTGGCGGAACAGAATTTTTCGAATAGTGACCGGGCTGACGCGAATACCGCGGCGAAGATCGGCAAAGTGCTCGGCGTGGATGCCATCATCACCGGAAGCATCACGCAGTTCGGACGAGATGACAAACACACCAATGTGGGTGGCGGAGGCCACAGCAATCCGTGGACGGGTGGATTTGGCAAGCTGGGAATCAGCAAATCCAAGGCAATTGTGAACGTTTCCGCGCGCATCGTGGACGTGAATACGGGAGAAATCCTGGTGGCGGTGACCGGCAGCGGCGAATCGGAACGCAACGGCACGTCGATCGGCGGGGGCGGGGGCAACTGGTGGCAAGGCGGAGGCGGCGGCCTGGACATGGGCAGCAGCAACTTTGGCGCGACGATCATCGGCGAAGCCACGCACAAGGCCGTGGACGATACCGGAGCGCAGTTGGATGCGGCGGCAAATAAGGTGCCGACGGTGAAAATTCAAGTGAACGGGCTGGTGGCGGACGTTTCGGGAAACACGCTGATCCTGAACGTAGGCAAGAAGGCGGGCGTGAAGGTCGGGGATAAACTGACGATTTCACGGCAGGTGCGCGTGGTGAAAGATCCAACGACCGGCAAAGTGATCAAGTCCGTGGAGGACACCATTGGCGATGCGACGGTGACGGAAGTGGACGACGATTCTTCGACCGCAACCTTTTCCGGGGCGGGAGCGCCGAAAGTGGGCGACGTGGCGAAAAATTGATCCTCCTCCGCGCTTCGCCTGGATGCGGAGAGCAAAGAACAGCAGGTTCCTCGCTATGCTCGGGATGACAAATTTAATTTGAAAGGTGAGCACCGGCAGCGGTGTAGATGAATCCATGTATAGGGCCAGCCCGCAGAAGATGAGCGGGCTGGTTGTATTTTGGGACGGCAATTTGAGGTATTCTCGCAGGACGTGGCGGAAGCCGCTGGAGGACGTATGACAGCCGAATTTCATGTAGGCCAGCACATCGGGGACTACGAGATCCTCTCGATTCTGGGCATGGGAGGAATGGGCAAGGTTTACAAGGTCCGCAACATCATCTCCGACCGCATCGAGGCGATGAAGATTCTGTTGCCGGATTTGGGCAGCAACCAGAGCCTGGCGGATCGCTTCCTGCGGGAAATTCGGCTGCTGGCAGCGTTGGACCATCCGAACATCGCGGCGCTGCGCACCGCGATGACCTTCGAGAATCAGTTGGTGATGATCATGGAATTTGTAGAAGGAGAAACGCTAGCCAACCGCGTGGCGCGGGCGCCGCTTTCCACTGCCGATGCGGTGAACTACGCCGACCAGGTGCTCTCCGCGCTGAGTTACGCGCACAAGCAGGACATCATTCACCGCGACATCAAACCGGCGAACATGATGCTGACGCCGCAAGGCATCGTCAAGCTGATGGATTTTGGCATCGCGCGCTCGGCGACGGATGGATCGCTGACCACCACGGGAACCACGCTGGGCTCGCTGAACTATATGCCGCCGGAACAGGTGCGCGGTGAGGGGGCGGATGCGCGCTCGGACATTTATTCCTTTGGAGTATCGCTGTACGAAATGTTGACGGGGAAATTGCCGTTTAAGGGCGACTCGCAATATTCGCTGATGACCGCGCATTTGAACGAAACTCCGCCAGAACCGATTACGCTGCGCTCGGACCTTCCCGCCGGATTGAACGAAATCATCATGATGGCGATTGCGAAGGACCCGGCGAGCCGGTTCCAGACCGCGGACGCATTTCGGGCGGCGCTAAGCAGCGTGGAGGTGAGCGCTCTGCCGGCATCGGGGACCACCGCAGTGACGCCGACGCCGAAACCTTCGGGTGCGACCACGTTGGTCGACACACCGTTGACGCCGCCCGTGCCCACGACTCCGGCGCCGCCACGCACGCCTGCGCCGGTGCGTCCGGCTACACCTCCGCCGGTTACTCTTCCGATGACCTCACCGGGAGCGCCAGCGAACGCGATGGCCACGCCGCCCCCACCGCCCGCGCGACCGAGTTCGGGCCGAAGCATTGGGCTGATCATCGGCGTGTTGTTGGGCGTCGGCGTAGTGATTGCGGCGGGTATGACTATTCCGCGACACTTCCGCACCCACGCGGACCCCAACAAAGCGATGTTCCCGGCGAGTGGGAACAATTCTGGGAGCAACTCCGCCGGCTCTGGCACCTCTGGCACTTCTGCTACGCCAACTACGAATGATTCGTCGACCAAGCCAGGAGCGCCGATTGTTTCGCTGCAGGGCGATCAAGGCAGCCTGAAAGTGGGTGCGGACGGCAGTGTGTCGATCGACAGCCCCGACGGCAGCATGCACGTGGACGGAAGGACTGGCGCGGTAACCATGTCGGGCAAGGGAACGGCGGGCACAGCAGGCAAGAAACTCGCGGTAAAGCCGCCGCCAACACTGGAGGGGCAGCAGTCATCCGATGTCACCCCGGCGCCGCCCGCGCCGCCACCGGGCCCTTCTCCGGAAGAGATTGCGAAGGTGGAAGACGCAGCCGACAACTTGAACGTGCGCGCCGATACCGTGATGCAGAGCGTAGAGACTTTGCGGAAACAGCAGCAGGCCGCCGGATACAACCTGCGCGGGGATATTGCGTCGTCGGAAGAACGGATGCAGATGTATCTGGCCAAGGGCAACAATGCGTTGAAGGCTCAGGATTTGAAGAATGCGCAGAAGTACTTTGATCTGGCGGAAGCGGAGTTGACGAAGCTGGAGAAGTTTTTGGGACACTGAGGGGAGCCTTCAGTTTCCAGCCTCCAGCCTACAGTCTACAGCCTAGAGTTTTCAATTCTGGCTTCGAAAGAGAATGCGCGGTTGGGGTTAACGAAAGCGTTCACCACAGAGACCGCCGAGATCCGCGGAGGTAACGGAGGCGTAGGCGTTCAGGTTGTGGTAGGGCTTACCTCGTAAAAGCGGCGGCGAGCCGCCGCACTCCAAAAAGAACGGGCAGCCAGTGCCATCATCGTCCCCATGACTTTCCCGGCTGCCCGTTTCGCTCGCTATTCATTCTTCTTTTGAGGCCTGATTTCGGAAAATCTCCTTTCAGTTATTGCAGCTTAGTGTTGCTCAGCGGCGTAAAGCCGCTGCTACAAGGACAAAAGCCGGGGACGCAGCTCTCGAATGGCCACTTACTCGAGGACGTGAATGTTTTTCTTGGCGCAAATGTCCTTTAGGACTTTCGGCCATACGCTGACCGTAACTTCCCCAAGGTGCGCCTTGCGCAGAATCAGCATGAGAGTGCGGGCCTGCCCGATGCCGCCGCCGATGCTGAGGGGAATCTCGTTCTTCACAATCGCCTGGTGATAAGGGAATTTCAGGAAGTCGAGCTGTGCGGACATTTCGAGTTGCTGGCGGAGGGTTTCCGCATTGACGCGGATGCCCATGGAGCTCAGTTCATGGCGGCGCTTGGTGACGTGATTCCAGACCAGGATGTCGCCATTCAAGCCATGGCATTGCTTACCTTCGATCACCTTGGTGGGAGTGATCCAATCGTCGTAATCGGCGGCACGCATTTCGTGCGGATAGCCATCCTCGAGCGGATAGCCGATGCCGGCGATGAACAGCGCCGGGCATTCCTGAAGGATGGCGGTCTCGCGCTGCTTGCGCGGCAGATTCGGGTACATGCGCAGCAGTTCTTCCGCGTGAAGGAAGGTCAGCTTCTCGGGAAGTGGGGGATATTTCTTGGAACGCAGGTCGGGGAAAAGTTCCAGGGCGTAGCGCTCGGCCTCGGTGAGGACTTTCCAGATTTTGTTGACGATTTCTTTCAGGAAATCGAGGTTGCGCTCCTTGGGGGACATGACACGCTCCCAATCCCACTGATCGACGTAGACGCTGTGGTCGTGGTCAAGGAAATAGTCCTTGCGGACGGCGCGCATGTCGGTGCACAGGCCTTCGCCAACGCGCATGCTGAAATTGTGGAGAGCGGTTCTCTTCCACTTGGTGGCGGCCTGCACGATCTGGGCATCGACGGGATGCTTCTCGCGGTCGTTGGCGATATGGAATTGGATGGGCGTGCGGGAACCGTCGCGGTCGAGCATGTCGTTGACACCGCTTTCGATGTCGACGATCAGCGGGACGGTGACCATGATGAGATTCAACTCTTTGCAAAGATTGTCTTCGATGAAACGTTTTACCGCGAAGATGGCTTTTTGCGTTTCTCTACGGGTGAGCAAACTGCTGTAGTCATTCGGAAGGATTTTTTCGAGCTCGTCGTAATTGCCGATGCCGGGCCCGGCCAGGTCGGCAACTTTTGGATTTGTCATGGGGACCTCCGCAGGCGAGGGTCTGCTGGAAAAAAGGGAGAAACCAGTGCACCGGTTACGTTGGGGTGTGATGGGTGAGACAAAGGCGGATTATCGGCTTTGTTTGCAGCAAATTGGAAGGTAAGGAAGCTTTTAAGTTTTGCATCGGGGGCCAGGCTGCAATCGCGTAGAATCACCCGGTGGCCAGCGTTTCACGCCAACACGTACCGAAAGCCCCGCTTTCTGCCTTCGTGAAGTGCTTGTGGTATTGGGAGGGCGCGCCCCAGACGCACCGGCAAGAGCGGCTGATGCCCAATGGAGAACCGAGCATCATTTTCAACCTGCGGGACGATCCCATCCGAGTGTACGAGGACGACCAGCGGCGTTCCGGTTCGTATGGGCGGGCGGTGATTTCCGGAGCACGAACGAGTTCGTTTGTGATCGATACGGTACAGGAGGATCGCGTATTTGGGATTCAGTTCCGGGCGGGCGGAGCATTTCCCTTTTTGCGGATGCCGGCGTGCGAACTAGAAAACCGCACGGTGGAACTGGAGGCATTGTGGCCACGAAGCGCGCGGGAGTTGCGCGAGCGACTGCTGGGGGCCACGACAATTCGCGCGATGTTTGTGCTGGCCGAGCAGCATCTGCTGACGGAGTTGGTCAAGCCGTTGGAGTTGCACCCGGCGGTGGCATTTGCGCGCGGGCGCTTCTGCAAGCTCCCGCATCGCGTTAGTGTAGCTTCGGTGTTGGGTGAAGTTGGGCTGAGCCAGAGGCGGTTCATTCAACTCTTCCACGAACAGGTGGGACTGACGCCAAAGGCGTTTTGCCGGGTGCGACGCTTCCAGCGCATTCTGGAAACGGTACATGGTGAACCGGAAGTGGATTGGGCGGGAGTGGCCGTGGACTGCGGCTACTACGATCAGGCCCATTTTATTCATGATTTTCGGGAATTTTCGGGGCTCACGCCCAGCTTGTATCTGGCCCGCGCGACGGAACACCTGAACCACGTGCCGGTGCTGTAGGGTTGCCGGGGTAAGTTTTTTACAATCCAAAACGTGTTGCAGTGTATAAGAATGGGCTCGTTGAAGGAGGCACCATGCCAGAAACGAAACCGCAACATGGCAGCTATAACACTTTACAGGCTTACCTGATCATTAAGAATTGCGGCGCCGCACTGGAGTTTTACAAAAAGGCGCTGGGCGCGACCGAGCGCATGCGGATGACGCGTCCGGACGGAACGATCGGCCACGCCGAGATTCAAATTGGCGACACCTGCGTGATGATGGCCGACGAAAACGCGGAGATTGGCGCATTCAGTCCGGAACATTATGGCGGGTCGCCGGTGAGCCTGCACTTCTACGTAGAAAACTGCGACGCGGCGTTCCAGCGGGCGATCGCCGCGGGAGGCCAGCAGAAGCGCGAGCCGGCTGACCAGCCTTATGGCGACCGCAACGCCGGGATCGTTGACCCGTTTGGGTATACCTGGTGGATGTCCACGCCGATTGTAGCGGCTGCGCCGCAATCTAGTTCGGCGAAGAAATAAAGAAGTTATGCAAGGCGGCGGAAAAAGTTGAACAGCAGTTCCTCAGGGGCTGAAGCCCAATTGATTGCGAGGCATTTTCGTCGGAGCTAAAGCTCCGCCCCCGGTAGCAGTCACATTTTTGCGCATGCTGTGGAGCCGTGCCCTGACGCCAGGCGCGGCGCGGTGAACCGAGCGTCGAGGTTTTAGTGGAAGTCGGTCGCGTTGAGGAAATTCGTTATTTCGTTGAGGAGTTGTTGGCGGCCGCGGTCGGAGCGGTCGAGATGGACGAAGTGTGTGGCGTTGGGAAGAACGACGATTTTGACCGACGGCGCGTGGACGAGATCGCGTTGCAGTTTTTCACGGTCGGCGGGGCGGGACCAAAAATCGCGTTCGGAGGCGAGCACCAGCGTGGGTACGTAAATGAACGAGGCGTCCCATAATTGGCGGCCGGTGGCCAGATAGAAACTGTCTTCCATAGCACCGTTGGGTGAACGGAAACACGGGGGATTGTAGGAGTTGGTCTGCGGATCACTGGCCATGGCGGCCCGCACGTAGGCGTCGGCGACAGCGGGATCACGCCAAGCATTTTTGTCTTTGATCGGGATGTTGCGATTCCAGCCGGCCAAAAGCGATTCGGCGGTATTGCAGCGGTAGGCGCGGATAGAAGGATTGAGCATACCGGGATGCAAAGGATCTTCCATATCGGAGCCGTGGCCCATCAGCGGGTCAGGCGCGTCGGCACCGTAGAGGGCGTTGAGCAAAATCAAATGACTCAGTTTGTCGCCGTGTAGCGTGGCGTAGTAGCCGGCCCATTGTCCACCGGTGGCCCAGCCGAAAAGCGCGACGCGTGAAGTGTTGGTGCGCTTGCCGATCAGATCGATCGCGGCGTCTATATCGTGAAGCGCTTCGACAGAGCGCACGAGTGGCCGATGGTTTTGGGGCGGTTGTTCCATTTCCGGGGGACGGGTGGACTCGCCGTAACCGCGAATATCGATGATGTAAAGGCAGAAACCGCGCTGCGCCAGATCGGCCGCCAGCGAACCGCCAGGAACGGGCAAGTCGAAGGAGGCGACGCCGGGGACGCGCGCGCCATGCACGAGCAGGATAGGGCTGCAGAAATTTTCGGAGTTGGCACGCACTTCACGGACGTGAACGCGAATGCCCGGATCGCTCAGCGCAAACAAATCTTCGCGGTGCAGTGGTAGTTGCACTTGTGGCTTCGCTGGGGAGGGCAAAAGCAACAGAATAAGGGTAAGGATGGGAAGTGCCG
>Ga0335072_10014926_pt1 | contig 11037 bp, 6 predicted proteins | sample Lox_Sample_21_FD_206725 | JGI IMG/M metagenome (GOLD analysis project Ga0335072, IMG submission 206725) | Soil microbial communities from Loxahatchee National Wildlife Refuge, Florida, United States - Lox_Sample_2.1 | ecosystem: Environmental > Terrestrial > Soil > Wetlands | place: USA: Florida... | reverse complement strand
TGAAACATGATGAAGGCGCGCCAGTGGAACGTCTCGGCGTAGCCGTTTTGCGGGACGACGCCCATCTCGCGGAAGGCGCGGGCGAAGACCCGGTGCGCCTCGAGAAGAGTTTCGCCGGAGACCGGAATGATGGGAGAGATATCGAGGTGGCCGGTGACGGGCGCTTCCGCCTGCAGGGAGAGCAGGCTGGCGAAGACAGCCAGGCTCGGAACGCCGATGGCGCCTCGCTCCGAGATGTTCTCAATTTCGACGTCGGTCATCGGAAAGCGGTAGACAGGGCCATCCTCGAAGTTCGCGCCGGCGATCACCGAAAGACGCTCTTTCACATGCTCCCACTGCGCCGCCACTACTTTTGCGGGGCCGTAGAAATGCAGCTCCGTCTGCCAGAAGGGAAGGTTTTTTGACGCTGCGTAGCGGTCCCATTCATCGGGCGAGCCGCCATCGGGTTTGGTCTCGAGGGCGGATTTTTCGGCGTCGGGCGGGCCATTGAAGATGGGGCTGCGGATGGCGAAGTGGGTGTTGATTACGCCGGAGTACATCAGGTTCGCGAGGATGTCGACGAAGGGGATTACGTCGTCGTGATGGGGAACGCGGGCGCGGCCAACGAGGCAGGCCTCCGGCTCGGGGTAGAGCCAGAATCCCATCTTGGTGACGACGCCGAAGTTGGATTGGGAGAAGATGCCGTCCATGAAGGGGCCGGTGCCGTATTTGAATTGCTGCCAGGTGCGGGCGGTGGGGAGAGCGCCCATGCCGGTGCGCACGATCTCGCCATTGGCGAGGACGACTTCCATGCCGCAGTGCGCGGAGAAGTGATCGCGGTAGGGCAGGGGCGTGCTGCCCGCGCCGCGGTCGAGCGCATTGCCTATGGGGCTGCCCCAGCCGGGCTCCGGACAGTCGATCCAGAGCTTGAGTCCCTTTTCGCGGATGTAGCGGTAGAGGTCGAAATAGCTGACGCCGGGCTCGACTAGAGCGAAGGCGTTCTTTTCGCTCACCTCGAGGATGCGGTTCATGCGTTTGAGATCGAGGACCACGCTGCCGGAAAGAACGGGCGCGGAGCCGCCGTAGGCGAGATTGCGGCCCGTCGAGATGGTGTAGAGAGGGATGGAGAAGCGGTTGGCGGTGCGGACGATTTCCTGGACCTGCTCGACTGCGTCAGGAGCGACGGCGGCGGAGGGGACGCTGTCTTGCGCTTCGCCCCAGAGCGGGGAATAGGCGTCGCGATAGAGGGCGAGGTCGTCGTCGGAGGTGAACACCCAGTCTTTGCCCACGAGTTCCTCGAAGCGGCGGAGGGCGTGCGCGAAATCGCTGGCGTTCACTCCCGGCGGTGGGCTAATCGCTTTTCTCCGTGGGTGCGATTCGATTGGTGCGCCACGTTTATAATGCGCGCGGATCAGTTGTCAAGCCGGCGTTTCCTTTGAAGAGTCTCGCGCTTTCCCCGGGCAATGGATGGGTTCGCGTTCATGAGCGCGGGGGAAAGCACTACATGCTGCGAGTGAGGCGGCGCAATGGGTGCGCGCTTCGCGCGCGTCGTTTGTTAAGTCGGACCTGAAGGTCCGACCCCCTAAGAACCGTAGAGACTCGGCAGGGACCGCCGAATCTCATCTTGCAAGGCACGGCGAACGCGAGGCGGCAGAATCCCTTGTACAAGCACTTATGGAAAGGGCCGCTCGTCACGCGCGGAAAGCAATGCGTACCGACGGAGCCAGTCAGACACGGCTGTTTTGGGTTCGGGCAAGTGTCGTTTTGGCACGCGCGGTGGAGTTTGCGATTGCCGCGGGCGGGGCGGCAAGTTAACTTGAGATGCATATGGATTGCTGCTAAGCAGCGCTTGCTGAGAGGTTTAGGCGACCCGCGTCGTGTAGGACCTGTAAAAGAAGCACGAGCGAAGTGCGGCCGGTGGTGCGCAGATTGGGCCCGGGCGAACAGGCGGCCCCGAGGACTTGGGATGCTCCAATACACTCAACGTATTTCTACGCAGACATTTGGATCGTGGAGGAAGTGGTCGGTTTGTGGGGCGGCGCTGGTTTCGGCGGCCATTTTGTGCGGGCCTGTCCGCGGCCAGAGCGCGCCGTCCGTTCGGGTGAGCAACGCCGACATCACGGACACTCCCGATGACTGGAGCCATCACTACGCCGTTTTCTCCGATCCCGGGAGCGAGCGGGACGCGCTGCTGAGCGGGCGCTACGAGCGATGGCAGGATGTGGTCAACAGCCCGCGCTACGTGATCCAGCAGCTGAAGAGAAATGCGCCGGTGCAAGGTCCGGCGTCTTTGGACGCGGAGTTCCGGCGCTGGTGGATCCGCGAAGAGGCCGATTACCGCGGCCCGATCGGGATCATCGACAGAGCTCGATGGAACCGGCGCTTGTCGGAAATCTCGGAGATCAAGAAGGATTGGAGCCAGTCGCTGGGCGGGACCGGGCTTGCGGATGGGCAGTATCCGGCGAAGTACCCGTTCTCGACGCTGACCGCGAGCTGCAGCGACTATGTGGTGTTTCCCACGGGAGCGGCCGGATCGGGGACGCAGGCGACCATCGTTGCGTTCAACAATCTCTACGTCGGCACGGGAGCCGGCGCTTGCGGCAGCAGCAATCCCACCGTTTATTGGGCGTACAACACGGGGACGGGAGCGGTGGCGAATCTGTCGCCCGTTCTGTCGATTGATGGAAAGCAGGTGGCGTTCATTCAGGTGAATGCCAGCGTGGCGAGCCTGGTGCTGCTCAAGATGGCGAGTTCGGGCGGATCGTACAATGGGCCGACGTTCGGATCGGGAAGCGGGTCGGTGACCGCGGCGAATTATCGCGCGTGCACGGCACCGTGCTTCACGGCGATCGCGCTCAACGGCAATCCCAACGACGCCGCGTCCGCGCCGTTTTACAATTACGATACCGACGTGCTTTACGTGGGCGACAGCGGCGGCAAGGTTCACCTTTTTACGGGCGTTTTTAGCGGGACGCCGGCGGAAACCACGACCAACTGGCCGGTTACCGCGAGTACGATCACTCCGCCAGCGCTGACCTCTCCGATCTATGATTCCGTATCCAACCGAATCTTCGTGACCGATCAAGGCGGCTATCTGCACACATTCCTCGTGACGTCGCCTCCGGGCGCCGTGACTACGTCAGGCCGCTTGGAGAACAACACGAGCAACGTGTTTGAACCGCCGATCGTTGATGGGACGACGGAGGAGGTTTATACCTTTATCGGCTACAGCGGTGACGGCGGCCACAATCATCCCAGCTACATCAACGTGTTCCCGGCTGCAGCCCTGGGCGAAGCGGGCACCGGCGCAGGAGGGAGCGACTATGGCACGGGCGTGTATTTCCCGAACCAGGCGGGGGGCGGCGCGGCGAATCCCACCACCTCGCATATGCGCGCGGGCGCGTTCGACTTCCAATACTATCTGGGGACTGGAACAACGGGAAACATCTACACCTGCGAGAACGGGACGATCTACCAGATCCCGCTGGCGACGATTACGACGCCGACGGTGAACGTCTACAACACGCCGGTAAGCACGGTCGGCACCGCCTCGACTTGCGCGCCGATGACGGAATTCCAGAGCGTATCGACGGCGACGACGATCAATAGCACGGGCGTGACTTCCGCGACGCAAACGACGATACCGGTGGCGTCGGTCACGGGGATGAGCACGACGGCACCGAACAATTATCTGCTGGTGGGTTCCGAGGTTATGAAGATCACGGCGGTTGGGACGAGTTCCGTGACGGTGACGCGAGGGAGCCTTGGGACCACTGCGGGCACCAGCTATCCCGCCGGGACCGCCGCACAGGTGATCCAGGATTGGATGTTCACGGCCGTGGAGGCCAATTCGACCGTGGGCACGTGCACGTCGGCTTGCCTGCTCAACTACGACGTGCTGGGCGCTGGCACGACCGGCACACCGACGACCGGATTTCCGGCGACGGGCGGCACGAGCGGGATCGTGGTCGACAACCAGACTCCCGTGGCGACGCAGGTGGGGGCGGAGCAGATCTACTACAATTTGCTCTCGGGCACGACGAACAACGCCATTCAGGCGTCGCAATCGAACCCGTAACGGGATTCGCACGCACCCGGCGATCACACGCCAACAAGCCTCAGGGCAGAGGCGGCCCTAAGCTACATTCCTCCCAACAGACCGATTTGAGAGTTGAGACTGCCTGTCTATCTTCGTCATATAGTCTTCTAGTTCATTGGACTAAGTTTATGGGAGCGGAGACGAACACGCTCATCGGGCACGCGCGGGTTGCGGGGGCAAATCGCTTCTGGTATACATGCCCGCGCAAGATTCGGTCCCAGGGGGGAGTCATGAATCAAAGCGTTCGCGGAATTTTAGCGGGAGTGGTGTTGCTTGCCGGCTTCGTCGTTTGCCCGGCTATCACGCGCGGAGCGGGAAGGGCGCCTCAGGCGCCTTCCGTGAATCCGCAGCCATGCGACAGGGAATGCCTGAACGGATTCGTGGATCAGTTCTTGGATGCGCTGGTGGCGCACGATCCGTCGCGGCTCAGCGTGACGCCGTTCGTGAAATACACCGAGAACGGGCAGAAGCTGCGGCTGGGCGACGGCTTCTGGAGGAGCGCGGTGAAGCGGGGCGCCTACAAGTTCTACGTCGACGATCCGGATTCGGAGAACGTCGGCTTCGAGGGGACGATGTACGAGGCGGGCCGCGACAACACGAGCGACCTGGTGCTGATCGCGCTGCGGCTGCGAATCTTCAACCGGCAAATTTCGGAAATCGAGACGATCATCGCGCGGGGAGGCATGGCGACGGGCGGAGCGAAGAATCTCGAGAGCATGGGTGAGCCGCGGAAGCCGTTCCTCGAGGACGTGCCGGCGGGCGAGAGGATGTCGCGAATCGACCTGATCATGACGGCGAACAAGTATTTTTCGGGGATGCAGCAGGACGACGGGAAGCACGACTATTCGTTCTTCGCGGACGACTGCAACCGGCTCGAGAACGGGATGCAGACGACGAACAATCCCAATGCGATGGGCGGAGCGACCGCGGGCGGGCAGCCGCGTCCGGCGCCTTCGCCGAGGTACGACCCGGCGCTGCATCAGACGATGTATTCGGCGGCGTGGTCCTGCAAGGACCAGTTTCAATCGGGGCTGCTGCACTTCGTGACGCGGATTCGCGACCGGCGGTACTTGATCGTGGATCGGGAGCGCGGGATCGTGTTCGCGTTCGCGTTCTTCGATCACGAGGCGGGCGACACGCGGAATTTCGAGACGCCGACCGGCGACAAAGTGACCGCCGGGCCGACGACGCCCTTCACGTGGGAGATCGCGGAAATTTTCAAGATCACGGGCGGGCAGCTGCATCAGATCGAGGCGGTGCTGACGCAGTCGCCGTACGGGATGGGCTCGGGCTGGAGCGATTTCGATACGTCGATGTCGGACCAGCCGCAATTCTGAGGCTCGATTCCCTCAGAGACAAGAGCCCGGGTCTTTATCGTCAACATATGGCGGGGCTGGAAAGCCCCGCCCTCCCAAAAACCATCGACGAAACAGCCACAGCTTCTCGTCGCAACGGACAAAACCATGAAAAGACGATTCGCAACGAGCGTCGCGCCGGCGATTCTGCTGTGCGCAATTTCAGTGGCCACCCCGAGGAACCTGGGCGCGGCACGCGCGGCGGCCGCGGCTGCCGCTGGCACGAGCGGGGACGGACACGTATAAGGCGCCGACGGGGTGGGAGTGAGCGGGACAGAAAATGGAAATCGGAAAATAGAAAATCCGCCCCGCTGTTAGCGGCCGCCTTGGCTTGAAGTTTTCCCCCTAAGCTCCCGGAATCTCAAATCTGGGGAAAGAAACCCGAAAAACACTCCGGCCCACTCCATGTGTGGGTGAGCGTGTAACGATAGATCAAAGCGAGCGCGGGCGCATGTTGCTTCGGGCGTTACCCTATGGTTATATGGCCTGACCGCGCCGCCTTGCAGATTTCAACCGGAGGAATCGGTGGAGACCATCGAGCTCAGGCCGCTCAGCCTAGGAGAACTGCTGGACCGCACGTTCAGCCTCTACCGGAAGCACTTCTGGCTTTTCGTGGGGATCATGGCGGTGCCGGCGGCGTTCGTGATTCCGGAACGGGTGCTGCTGCTGAACATCCAGGGAAACCTTTTCACGATGAATCCGGGGCGGCCGCCGGAGATGCCCTCGCCGGGATTTCTTGCGACGTTTTTCGCGGGCTACCTGGCGTTCATGATCGCCTTCATGCTGGTCTATTCCGTCGGGATGGCGGCGGCCGCTTCCGCGGTGGGCGACGCGTACCTGGGGCGAACGTCGACCGTGCGCGGCGCCTATGCGAAGATTCGCGGAAAATTCTGGAAGCTGATCGGGGTGGTGTTCAATATTTGGCTTCGAGTTCTCGGCATCGTGATTCCAGTGATCGTCGCCGGGGCTACACTCACCGTTGGGATTACGGTTGCGAGCGGAAATCAGAACAATCCGCTGGTGATTGCGGTGATGGTGCTCCTTTTTGTGTTGATCTACGTGGTAGCGCTTGGGTTGGCCGTATGGTTTGCGCTCCGCTATGCGGTGTCGATCCCGGTTCTCATGATCGAGGATCTGGGAGTGCTGGCCACGATCCGGCGAAGCGTGTTTCTGACGCGCGGACGCCGAGGGCATATTTTCCTGGGGCTGCTGGTGGGGACGATCATCGCGTACGTGGGGCTGATCGTTTTCGAGATTCCGTTCACGATTGCGACGATGATCGCCGCAATGAAAGGGCACTGGCCGCTGTGGCTGGAGTTTACGTCGGCTGGGGCCAGCGCCGTCGGCCTCGCGCTCGCGGGGCCGATTTCGATGATCGTGATCGTGCTGCTGTACTACGACACGCGGATTCGCAAGGAAGCGTTTGACCTGCAGTTCATGATGTCTTCGCTGGAGCGGCCAGCGCCCGCGACGGGAACGGTTTCTCCGGCGTGAGGCGCGCGGCCGGTCTTGTCCTACTGCTTGCGGCCACGGCGGCGTTTGCGCCAGTGGCGCCCGCGCAAGCGTCCGGCGGTACCTCCGCGAAGCCGCTCACCTTACAGCAATACATTTCCGAGCTCGATCACTGCTCGACCGTCCTGAACAACCGGCAGAGCGATCCTGCGGCGTTTCGCAACCTTCGCGGGACGCTGCCGGCGCAGTGGACTGTCGACGAGGGCGGGCAAACGTACACGATGCAGACGGAGTGGCTGACGAGCGCGCTGGGGGTGCTGAAAGCCGACACCCCGGCGAAAAATGCGCTGCTGGTGCAGACGCGACAGAAACTGGCGGCGTTGCGAGCGGCCGCGGCGGGGATGGAAGAGCCGGCGCCGTCGGCGAATTTGCAGCAAACGCGAGGCAAGCTGGATCGCATCCTGAGCGCGAAAGAATTTCAGGGGCAAGCAGGTCCCTCGTGGTTCGACTTGCTGAAGGCGCGCGTCTACGACTGGATCAACAAGCAGCTCGACAGGCTCTTCGGGCACTTCCGGCACGGGCGCGTGATCGGGAACGTGATCGCGTGGAGCCTGATCGTGCTCGCGGCGTTGTTGCTGGCGTTTTGGGCGGTGCGGGCGTCGCTACGCGGCGGCGCGCGAACGGAGATGGAGCTGGAAGCGGGCGGACGTCCGGAAGGCGGCTGGCGCGATTGGCTGCGAAACGCGCGAGCGGCGGCCGAACGACGCGATTACCGGGCGGCGATTCACGCAGCATATTGGTCCGGGGTGATGCGGCTCGAGGAAGTACATCATTTGCCGCAAGACCGCGCCAGGACGCCGCGGGAGGCGCTGCGGCTGATCCGGCGCGAAAGCACGGACTACGCGCCGCTGGCACAATTGACGCGGCGTTTTGAGCTGGTTTGGTACGGCTATCGCGCCGCCACCGAAGCGGATTGGAGCGACGCGATGGAGCAACTGGAGAAACTCGGATGCCTGCCCTCCTCGATGCCGGCGACCGCCGCCTCCTGATCGGCGCCGGAGTCGCGATGGTGGTGCTGCTGGTGCTGACGTTTGCGCTGGCGCCGGCGCCGAAGCAGCAGTCGATCGGGACTCCTTCGAGCTATTCATCGGAATGGGCCGGGGGGCGGGCGGCATTTTTACTGCTGGGCGAACTGGGTTACCGCGTCGAGCACTGGGAGCGGTCTCCGGTGGAACTGCCGGGCGATCCGCGGCGAACCGTGCTGATCCTTGCGGAGCCATCCGAGGGCGCGTCATCGGATGAGCTCCTGGCGATTCGGCAGTTTGTGACGGGCGGCGGGCGCGTGCTGGCGCTGGGCGGGGCCGCGGCGGGGCTCGTGCCGGACGCAAAGGCGCTTCTGATACCGGACTGGAATTTGCAGTCGAAGACGTTTTCCGCGCTGGCGCCTTCGCCGCTGACGCGGAATGCGCCCGAGATCACGATGATCGCGCCGGATCAGTGGACGGGATATGGCGCCTCGCAACTCGGCGTTTACGGGACGGCGGATAAGCCGGTGGTGGTGACGTACCCGGTGGGGCGCGGCGAAGTGATCTGGTGGGCGTCGTCATCACCGCTATCGAACGGACTGATCCGCGAGAAGGGCAACCTGGCGTTTTTTCTGAACGCGGTGGGGCCGACGACGTCGCGCGTACTGTGGGACGAGTACTTTCACGGCGCGCGGCGGTCGCTTGTTTCTTATTTTGCGGAAACGCCGCTGCCGTGGGCGGGACTGCAGGTGGCGATCGCGTTTCTGGCGGCGTTGTTCACGTTTTCGCGAAGGTCGGGGCCGATCCGGGGGCAGGCTGTGGAGTCGCGGCTTTCGCCACTCGAGTTCGTGGAGACGCTGGGCGATTTGTATGAGTCGGCGAACGCTTCGCCGGCCGCAGTGGGAGTGGCGTACCAGCGATTCCGCACGACGCTCTCGCGAAAGACGGGGGTCTCGACGCAAGCAAAGCTGCCGGAAATCGCCAGGGTGTCGGCGAGCCGATTTGGGTGGCCGGAGGCGGCGCTTCTCGATACACTCGCGCGCTCCGAACGGGCGATGCGGAATATCAATCTGGACCAGGCAGAGGCGCTGGAACTCGTCCGGGAACTCCACGATTATTCGAATCGCATCGAATCGGCGCGGCTTACCAAACAGGAGAAGACCTGATGGAAATGAACGCGGCCACACTGGCCTCGCATGTGCGGAAGGAATTCGGGAAGATTATCGTGGGGCAGGACGAGGCTCTCGATCAGCTGCTGCTGGTGGTGGTGGCGGGAGGCCATGCGCTCGTCGAAGGCGTGCCGGGGCTGGCGAAGACGCTGGCGGTGAAATCCCTGGCGCATATCTTCCGGCTGCAATTCCAGCGCGTGCAGTGCACGCCGGACCTGATTCCGGCGGATATTTTGGGCGGAAATATTTTCGAGCCGGCGTCGGCGAGCTTCCGGTTGCATCGCGGGCCGATCTTCACGGACTTGCTGCTGGTGGATGAAATCAACCGGATGCCGCCGCGGACGCAGTCGGCGCTGCTGGAGGCGATGGAAGAGCAGCAGGTGACGATCGACGGGACGAGCTATCCGCTGTCGCAATCGTTTTCGGTGTTCGCGACGCAGAATCCGGTGGAGTTCGAAGGAACGTACCCGCTGCCGGAGGCGCAGCTCGACCGGTTTCTGATGAAGATTCGCATCGCGTATCCGGAGGCGTCGCAAGAGTCGGAGATTCTTTCGCGGTATCAGGGAGGATTCGAGGCGAGGAACCTGGAACGAGCGGGGCTCGAGCCGGTACCGGCGGAGGCGCTGAAGGCGGCGCGAGAAGAGGCGGGGCGAGTACGCGTCGAGCCGAAGCTTTTCGAATACATTGTGGCGATCGTTCGCGCGACGCGGAATTCGCCGGCGGTGAGCCTGGGGGCCAGCCCGCGCGCGGCGATCTCGATGATGCTGGCGGCGAAAGCGGCCGCGGCGATGGAAGGGCGCGATTTTCTGATTCCGGACGATGTGAAAAGCATCGCGCCGCCGATTTTGCGCCATCGGATGATCCTCAAGCCCGAAGCCGATCTCGAAGGCGTGACGCCCGACCAGGTGGTGACGGAAGTGGTCGCGGGAATCGCCGTTCCCAAGTGAAATGACGGAAAGACGACTCGTCCCGGGAAACGTGACGGCGCGGGCGCAGGACGCCAGCTGGATTCCGGTTGCGTTCGGCCGCCGGTTTTTTCTGTTCCTCTTCATGGGCCTCGTGTGGATTGCGCCGGCGTGGCGCGAGCCGCGTTTCCTGTGGGCGATGCTGATCTGGGACCTGATCGGCGGGGTGCTGTGGATGTGGGACGTGAACCGTCTGCCGAAGCCGGCGCAGATCGAAGTGAGGCGCGTCTGGACCGAGCCGCTGGGGCTTACCAAGGCGATGCCGGTCACGATCGAAATTCACAACACCGCACGGACGTCGATTGCGGCGAAAGTGACGGACGAATCGCCCGAGAGTTTTCGCGGAGATTTGCCGAGCATGGAGATTTCGGCGCGCGGCGGAGAGGTGGCAACCGGATCGTATTCGATCGAGCCGCGATCGCGCGGGGACGCCCATTTCGGAGACGTGTGGCTGCGGTATTCGGGGCCGCTGCTTTTCGCCGAACGGTGGGCGCGAGCGAAGATGGCGCAGACGGTGCGGGTCTACCCGAATATCGAGGAGGCGCAGAAGCTGCGGATTTACCTGATTCGCAGCCGGCAGATCGAACTCGAGAAGCGGCTGAAGCGGCAGCGCGGATACGGGAGGGAATTCGAGAGCCTGCGCGAGTACCGCGCGGGAGACGAATGGCGCGACATCTGCTGGAGCGCGACGGCGCGGCGCGGGAAGCTGATCACGAAGGTCCATCAGATCGAGCGCAGCCAGACGGTGTGGATCGTTCTCGACGCGGGGCGTCTGCTGCGGGCGCGGGTGGACCGGCTGACGAAACTCGATTACACGGTGGACGCGGCGCTGAGCCTGGCGCAGGTGGCGTTTTATTCGGGCGACCGCGTGGCGCTGCTGGCGTATGGCCGGAGGCCGCAGCAGCGCGTGGCGCCGGGGCGCGGGATGTCGCATCTGCGGGCGATGGTAGAAAGTCTCGCACTGGTGCACACGGAGCCGTTTGAGGCGGACCA
>Ga0335072_10014925_pt1 | contig 11038 bp, 14 predicted proteins | sample Lox_Sample_21_FD_206725 | JGI IMG/M metagenome (GOLD analysis project Ga0335072, IMG submission 206725) | Soil microbial communities from Loxahatchee National Wildlife Refuge, Florida, United States - Lox_Sample_2.1 | ecosystem: Environmental > Terrestrial > Soil > Wetlands | place: USA... | reverse complement strand
GTGGTCAACAAATACCGCGAATACAAGCAGTCCAAGCGCGAATACGACGATGCGCGGCTGATGCTGGAAGAGACCGATGCCGACCTGCGGCAGATGGCCACCGAGGAAGTGGCCCGGCTCGAGCCGGAACTGGTGCGCATCGAAGAAGAATTGAAAGTCCTGCTGCTGCCCAAGGATCCGCTGGACGAAAAGAACGTGGTGCTGGAAATCCGCGCGGGCACCGGCGGCGACGAAGCCACGCTGTTCGCGGCCGAGATCTTCCGCATGTACACGCGCTACGCCGAATCGCAGCGCTGGCGCGTGGAAGTGACGGCGGTAAGCGAGTCGTCCGTGGGCGGCATCAAGGAAGTGATCGCGCTGGTGAGCGGCCACAAGGTCTACAGCCGGCTGAAATACGAAAGCGGCGTGCACCGCGTGCAGCGCGTACCCGAGACCGAGCAACAGGGCCGCGTGCACACATCGGCCATCACCGTCGCCGTGCTGCCCGAAGCCGACGAAGTCGAAATCAAGATCGACCCGAAGGACGTCCGCACCGATACGTTCTGTTCCTCCGGCCCGGGCGGCCAGTCCGTGAACACCACGTATTCGGCCGTGCGGCTCACGCACCTGCCCACCGGCCTGATCGTCTCCTGCCAGGACGAAAAGTCGCAGATCAAGAACCGCGCCAAGGCCGAGCGCGTGCTGCGCTCGCGCTTGTATGAGATCGAACTGGAGAAACAGCGCGAACAGATCGGCGCCGAGCGCCGCAGCCAGGTTGGCTCGGGCGACCGCAGCGAGAAGATCCGCACTTACAACTTCCCGCAGAACCGCGTCACCGACCACCGCATCGGCCTGACGCTGCACCAGCTCGATCTGATCATGGAAGGCCGGTTGGATCCGCTGATCACCGCGCTGACCACCTACTATCAAACCGAAAAGCTGAAAGAGCAAGTCGAAGCGGCCTAGCATCCACTCCCTTACGGTCGTGGCTCGGTTTCTGAGCCGCGCGCGTGAGCAAGCGGTTTCCAAAACGATGACGATTCATACCGCGCTGCTCCAGGGCACGAAGCTCCTGGAAGAAGGAGCAATCGCTGCGCCGCGTCTCACCGCCGAAGTTTTATTGATGCACGCGCTGCATCGCGAGCGAGCTTATCTCTACGCGCATCCAGAAGAAGAATTGACGGAGGTGGCCTGGATCCATTACGGCCGCTACCTCCATGAGCGCCTGAAGGGCAAACCCACGCAATACATCACTGGACGCCAGGAATTTTACGGCCGAGACTTCCGCGTTACACCCAGCGTCCTGATCCCGCGGCCCGAGACCGAGCACCTGGTCTCGGCGTGCCTCACGCGCATCCGCCCAGGCGACCGTGTGCTCGACATCGGAACCGGCTCCGGCGCGATCGCTGTGACGCTGGCGCTTGAAACTCAAGCGCGCGTCGTTGCGACAGATGTCTCCATGCCTGCCCTCGGCGTCGCGGTCTACAATGCCCGGCGGTTGCAGGCTGACGTCACGCTTCTAGCCTGCGATCTGGCTTCCGCTTTAGCCGACCGCAGCTTCGACGTGGTCGTTTCCAATCCGCCCTATGTTCCGAGAACCGATGAGGCGGGCCTCCAGCGCGAGGTCCGCGATTACGAGCCGCACGTCGCCCTCTTCGCGGGGCCTACCGGTCTTGAAATTTACGAGAGGCTGATCGCCGAAGCCGTGCGCGTCTTGCGCCCCGGCGGCTGGCTGCTGGTCGAACTCGGCTACAATTCGGTAGACCCGGTGCGGCGAATGCTCGCGACCGGTTGGAGCGAAATCACCGTAGAACAGGATCTGGCCGGCCTCCCACGCGTCCTCGCCGTGCGACTAAACGTATGATCAGAAGCTCGCGCCTCCAGACGCTCGAAGCGCGGCTTCGGCTGCTTGAAAGTGAGTTCCAAGCAGAGCTGGTCCACGCGCTGCATGCGTGTGCCGCCGGAAAATGGGGCATGTTCGCGCAGAACGAGCGCTTGTACGCAGAACTCGGCGAACAGACAAGGACGCTGATGTCTTCAGTCGAGAAGGACCTGCTGGCGCGGGCCACTGAGATCGAGCATTTGCGCGAGCAGCTCGGATACGCAGACCCTTTTCCCTTGGCTCAACGGTATCGCGAATACCGCGAAATGCGGGGCCCGAACGTTCCAGGCGAGCCCAACATGGCTAAGTTGTTTCTTCAGGAACTCGGCCTGACATGAAAACCTTCTTCCACGTCGACATGGAGGCCCTCTCGTTGGGAGTCTCTCAGGAGACGGTGCTGTCCTAAAGGTGCGTTCATGAGACTGGCTACTGTTCTTTGCTGACATTGAGGTAGACGTTGTGTCCGTCATGATCTTTGCAAACCAGATCGGCGGGATGGATCTTGTGCAGAAGATCTCGGTCTGATCCAACTTCGCATTTATACGATCTAAGTACAAGCAACTCACAAGTAGCGCTTGGATCGGTGGCAGCCGCTAGTGTCGCGTCGCAACTCGCGTAGATCTTATGTCCCTCGTGAGACAAAACGTAGTCAATTCCTCGATGGAAGCGCGGTTCAACCGCACTTGGCATAACGTCCTTCGTTGTGGCTTGCAAAACTTCGTAGCTGGTTCTGCCTTCGCATGCTACAAGTACGACAAATGTACAGATGATCGCCACTCTCATTTCTGGTCGCCTGATCGGTACCGGCCTGTAGTGCCGCGATCTTTGTTGATCCAATCCCATGCGGATTGCTTCAGCCAACCGGCACGCTTGTCTCTTTCATCCAATAGGATTTGACACACCAGAAAGGCGTTGTGATCTTCCATGCCTGGAATTGATCGTAGTTTGTCAGACCACCATGTGGCATCCCGCGCCGTGTAGACTAGCCAGCAATTCGGGGCGTAGCGGAACCAGTCTTTTGCCTTATTTAGAACCTCCTCGATTGCAGTTCGCTTGGGAGCTTCGGGGTCATCATCAAAATAAACTCCCACATGAAGGAACGGCATCTTTTTTTCTACTCCCCTCGATTGTCTGCTACCGTCCGCTTCTCCTCGGACGGCTCCGGTTCCGCTTCCAATCCGCCTATTCTCGTCACCCTCGCCAGAAATGCTCGAATCGGGCGGTAGAACAACGGAATCAGCAATAGAAGAAGCCCCTTCCAGTTGTCGGACAATGCCTTCAGTATTCGATTTAGGGTGTCGGATTGTTGACCGCCTCCACGAAATGCCAGCCAGCCACTGTAGAAGATGACAAACGCTACGGCGAGCACAACCGTCCGTTCTACTGCGCTTACAAGCCAATCGAGTGCGACCACAATCCAATTCGGAATCCTTGAGATGATTGCCGACCAAGCCCAGAGTAGAACTCTCTTGATTTGGTCTTTCAGTTTCTGGTTGCGTTCTGTCGAATTCTCGTCCATCGATTGGTTGCATTCGGCGCGCACCTCACGCTAAGATTTGAGTGCGGCCCAAACCAAGATCGAAAAAGCGCCCGGCGGCTACCGGGCCTTTTTCATTCACGGATTCTCTTCAATTCTACGCCAGAAGTTCGGCCAATTCCCAAGGATGATCGGCGATCCCAGCCGCCATCGCAGGCGTGACGCGAAGCGATTGATGCACGCGGCAAAAATTGTAGTAGGTGTACCAAAGGATCGTAGCGGCCCAATGGTTCTCGAATTTCTTGCTGAAGCCGTTTGTCAATCTTGTGAACCTTCGAAGGCCCATGCGGAGCGAAAGGTTGCTGCGCTCGATGATCGAAGTGCAGATACGGTTAGGATCGGGATCACCAAAGACTGGGACCACCTCCACGGATTGGACTTCAGCCGGGCTGTACCGCGCTTCGCCTTCTTGACTGGAGCGGTAAACCTTGATGAGCATCGCGTATCCCGTGATTCGATCATGCAGCGTCGTGGTGATCGCGGAGCGATAGGGAGCGAATCCATCCGTTGTAATTTGAAATTTGCTGTGCTGCGAGGTCGCATGACGGATGCCTTCGACGAACGTATCCGTGGTCTGCTGGTCACGCTTGCCCATAGTTACGTTCAAGATCAGTTTTGAATGGCGTTCGATGCAGGTGAAAACGTAGCAGTCTCCAAAGCTGGGATCGTCTTCCGGGCGAACCCGTTTTTGCTTCTTGGAAATCCACGACCAAACCTCATCACATTCTAGGTCCCGTACCACCAGACCACGGAGTTTATCGGCCATGATCTTTTCGCACTTCTCGCCCGCAAGGACCAAGAGCTTCATGATCGTGTCGCGGTGAACGTCAATAGTGCGCTCCACTGAGCGGATGCTAGCGCCCTCTAGGAGCATGCGGAGCGCAAGAATGGCCTTTTCCATCGGCAGCGTCATTTCGCCTAGCGGCTTTTCGTGCGCTTCCGTGTATGTCTTACCGCACTCTCCGCAACGGAACCGGCGCAGACCGTTTCGATGCTTGCCGAAACTGGCGCAGCGGATATCGCACGCGGGGCAGTTCATCGTGACTTTCGATTTGGCTTCCGTCTTCATGATCTAATTATACACGAAGCGCTTCGTGTTTTCAAGCGTTGATCGTGGCTTTTTCAAAAGGCATAGAATGATGGTGCGGGCGGCGGGATTCGAACCCGCAGTTTGCCCCGCGAAGGACTCGGCTTTAGAGGCCGTTGCGTCTACCGAGTTCCGCCACGCCCGCGACAAATGCCACAAGGGGGAGCGTAAGTCCGCTCCCCGTCGCGTTCGTGGTGGTCCTCTGATCTTCTACAGCATGCCTAATCGTAGCCCGGCACTGACCCGACGTAAAGAAATCTAGTGCTCAACCGAGATCGGTCACAAAATGTGAAATAGAGAGCGTCGTGATGCCTTTACGTTTTCGTGAGATAAGCGCCGTTCCTTCCAGGACACATTCTGTGACATAAGACCACGGGTTCTTATTTCACTTGACGCCAGTCCGCTTCCCTGATAATCTTCGCTACCGCTTGACGAATTCGCTCTTCGCTGTGCCCCTTTGAACCATTGGCTGCTTCTTGTTCTGCAAGTTCGCGGTACGGCATGCGGTAGCAAATGCGCTTGGCGGCCCACTCATATCGAACCCCGAGCGGCGTCGTTTCTCGCGTCTGCCTAATGGGTGTTAGGGTCTTCTGCTCTAGCTCGTATTTGAGTTTTCCCTTGAATCGCTCAAGTTCTCGTTCCACGAATTCGTCAAAAAAACGTTGTGCCTTCGCTTTCCACTCGCCTTCCGATTCGTAGAGCGGAAAGTAACTTGGCAGAGATAGTGGTCCGCTAACAAGGTAGTGATGGTATTGGGGGCGCGGCAATTCGGGAAAAGGAAACTTGGGCCGCAACTTCTGAGGAATGTCCAATCGTTCGCAGGCCTGTAAAATTCGCAGGCGCGCCCACTGCTTTGGTCCCCGCTTCTCTAAAAGATGGGTAGGGAAATAACGAAAGTTTGGGATCTCAAGACTTGCTAAGGACAGGACTTCTTTTGTGCCTTCTACCTCAGCAATATGTTCACAGTACTCGGCTGAAAGCCGGACGACATCTTCGAGTCGGCTATCCGTGCCGCGCTTCCCGTCTTTAGGCTTTAGGGGCGTCCAGCGAGCCGCGAGAATGTTCAGCCAACTCTCCATTTTGTTTGTCTGAGACGGGTTCAGTTTCTGCGTAGCCTTGTCTACCAACTCTGAAAATCGCCTGTGGCAACTGGGGCCTGCTCCCTCGCCAAAAATAGCCGATGCGTCCCTTCGTCCTACGACTGGGGTCGGTCTATGACGCCTCCACTCCATGTTCAACGGTCTATGACATAACGGAAGCAACTCCCTAAAGGAAACTGCAAGCTCTCGCCAAAATTGTGAATCGGCCAATGTCCCTCTTGCGCCGCAGCGCGAGAGGGCTTACGATGGGGGTGCTTAGGTCCTATCGAGAAGCCCCCGGTTCGCGCCGGGGCTTTTCATTTTGTAAGGGACTATTCTACTGGAGGGCTTACTCGGCCTGCTTGCGCGGTCTTCCGCCACGCCGGTTCTTACGCATAGCCCCGATCTTGGCGTAGTACTCAGGACCACGCTGAGCGGTAATGGTGCCGCCTTTAGAGCCGAGGGCGGCGGCATCCGGCTCGCGCTTCGCTAGATGCTTTGAGAGTGCCAAGGCAGCGTTGAGAGATTCGCGGGCGCTAGCGATTGAAGGATGGGGATTCGGAATAGTGGCCAGGACCAAATCGGCCTGATTGACCAGACGGTGGAGCGCTTTCAAATCGCGACGAACTGAAGGGCTTGCCATGCAACCATCGTACAGCGAAAGCAAGCGCTTCGTGTTTGCAAAGAAAAAGCGCTACACGCAGCTATAGGACAGTACCCAGGAGACTTCCCATCTCTGGCTGCGCTGTAGAATTGTCTTATGACCACTGCCCGTTACGTTCGCTGGCAAGATGGCGACATGTGGCTCGGCTATTTCGAGCAGTTCCCTGATTATCTGACGCAAGGCGATTCGCTGAGCGATCTCGAAGAAAACCTTCGTGATTTGTACCATGACTTAACGAGCGGGGAGGTTCCGGGAATCCGCACCATTGCTGAGCTTGCCGTAGAATGAAGCGGACTGACCTGGTCCGCAAGCTGGAAAAAGAAGGTTGCTTGCTGATCCGGCATGGCGGCAGGCACGATTGGTATCAAAACCCCAAAACTGGCGCCTCCCAGCCGGTTCCGCGGCATCGCGAAATTAAGGAATTTCTCGCCAAGCATGTACTCAAGAAGCTGGCGGCCGGCCCAGAGTGAACCTCCTCGTCAAAGCGCAGGGGCGGGGCGCGGTCTCACTCGTTTGCCGCGCGCCTTACCGACGTCTTAAAGAGAAAGAAGACGAAGGCCCCTAGAATTACCACGAGATACCAGTAGTCAGATAGCAAAGTAGCCAAACGATCCGCAACCGCAGCGGGACGCTGATTCGCACCAGGTCTAGCGTTCGCGCTAAGTTTGGCCGCCGCAAACGGAATAGGAGGGTTGAAATCAAAGCAAGCTCCTTGGCCCTCCTTCCGCCGGCTTATCTCGTATCTCCGGTTGCTATAGACGACCCAGACGCGCGTCGAAGTGAATTCACCTTTCACGATTGCCCCATCCGGTAGCTTGGGCTGAAGCAGGGCCATGAGGGTTATGCCGTCTACCTCACTTGAGACGTTAGGCATGCAGACGCTTGACAACACCTTTTTCCCGCAAGAACAAAACGACAAACAAGCAACAACAACAAGAGCTCGGAATCTTAGACTCAGTGTCATTCGCCCTTCAGTATATGTGCGCCAACGGTTGAACTGTCACATGCACACACGGACTACATCGGCCCTACAATGAGGTTCTGGAAGTCAAGCATGAAAACCTTCTTCCACGTCGACATGGACGCCTTCTTCGTCTCCGTCGAAGAACTCTTCGACCCCTCGCTCAAAGGCAAACCTGTCGTCGTCGGTGGCCAGGCCGACCAGCGCGGCGTCGTCTCGGCCGCCTCCTACGCCGCGCGCAAGTTCGGCGTGCACTCCGCCATGCCGCTCCGCACCGCCGCGCGCCTCTGCCCGCACGCCATCTTCGTCGACGGCCACCCCAAGCGCTACCGCGACTATTCGCACAAAGTCTACAAGGTCCTGCAGAGCTTCTCGCCGCAGGTCGAAATGGCCTCCGTCGACGAAGCCTACATGGACATCACCGGCACCGAGCGCCTGCACGGCCCGCCGCTCCAGGCCGCCGACCGCCTCCACAATGCCATGAAGCGCGAAACCGATCTCAACTGCTCCATCGGTATCGCCGCCGCACGCATGGTCGCCAAGGTCGCCTCCGATCAGGCCAAGCCCAACGGCATCCTTTGGGTGCTGCCCGGCCAGGAAGCCCGCTTCCTCGCGCCGCTCGACGTGCGCAAGATCCCCGGCGTCGGCAAAGTCACCGAAAAGAACCTGGCAACCTGGGGCATCCGCAAGGTCGGCGACCTGGCCGCGCTCGAAGAGGGCTTCCTCGACCAGCACTTCGGCAAATGGGGCCTGGCGCTGGCTGGAAAATCGCGCGGAATGGATGCGGGCGGCTGGTTCGATGGCGAAGTCGGCGAGGACACGAACCCGAAATCCATCAGCCACGAAGTCACCTTCAACGAGGACACCGCCGACACGGACACCATTGAATCCACGCTCGCGCACCTGGCCGAGATGGTTGGCCGCCGCCTGCGCGAGCATCAGCTTTACGCGCGCACCATCCAGCTCAAGCTGCGCTACTCGGATTTTTCGACGATCACCCGCGCGCATTCGCTCGATCACGCCACGCAGCTTGACACCGAAATCTTTCAGCAGGCCCGCGCGCTGCTGCGCGAGAACCGCAAGCCCAAAGCGCTCGTCCGTCTGCTCGGCGTGCACGCCGGTGGCCTGGAATCCGGCGAAGGCCAGTTGAATCTCCTCGCCGAAGACAAGACCAACCGTTGGCGCAAAGCGCTCACCGCCGTCGATCACCTGCGCGACAAATTCGGCGACTCGAGCGTCTCGCTCGCCACCGGACTGCGCGGCCGCTTCCGCGAGCGCGTGCACGAAAATCCCGCCGGCCTGCCCGGCAAGACGCCGCGCGACGACGAATCCACCCCAGAGCGCTAAACTACAAACAGGCACACCTGGAAATGAAGCAACTAATTGAAGACATCGCGAAAGCTCTTGTGGATTTGCCCGACCAGGTTAGCGTGAAAGAAGTACAGGGCGAGCAGGTCACCGTGTTGGAGTTGCGAGTTGCACCCACGGACCTGGGAAAGGTTATCGGCAAGCAGGGTCGCACGGCGCGCTCCATCCGCACGCTGCTCGGCGCCGCGGGAATGAAGCTGAACCGTCGCTTCACGCTGGAGATTCTCGAATAGAGAGGCTCGTCACCATTGCCCGTCTGCTCCGTGCGCGCGGCAACAAGGGAGAAGTTGTAGCCCTCGCGCTCACCAACCAGCCCGGCCGCGTGCGCCGTGTGTTCGTCAATCAGGTCCCCATGGACGTCGAGCGCACCTGGATGCACGGCGATCAGCTCATCTTCAAGTTCGCCGGCGTCGATACCATTTCAGACGCCGAGCGCCTGGCCGGTGCCGACGTGGCCATCCCAATTGAAGAGCGCGCCGTACTCCCCGAAGGCGAGTATTTTCAAACCGACTTGATCGGCTGTGAAGTCGTCGACGCCAACGGCCGCGCGCTGGGCACCGTCACCGATTTCGAGGAGACCGGCGGCACGCCACTGCTCCACCTCGGCTCCGATCTCCTGATCCCCTTCGCCCGCGCCATCTGCGTGAACATCGACATCGCCGCGCGCCGCATCGAAGTCCATCTGCCCGAAGGCCTGGAAGACTTAAACTGACAGAGCGAGCGAAATGGTCTTCCACATCCTCACCATCTTCCCCGACTTCTTCCAGGGCCCGTTCCAATACGGCGTCGTCGCCAAAGCGTCCGAAGCCGGCCTCATCCAGATCCGCCTGCACGACCTCCGCGACTGGACGCACGATCGACACCGCACCGTCGACGACCGCCCCTTCGGCGGCGGCGAAGGCATGCTTCTGAAGCCCGAACCCATCTTCGACGCCGTCGCAAGCATCTGGCCCGAGCGCCAACCAAGCCAGCGCCTGATCCTGCTCTCCGCCCAAGGAAAGCGTTTCGACCAGGCCGTCGCCCGCCGCCTGAGTCAGTGCGGCGAGCTGTTCCTCATCTGCGGCCGCTATGAAGGCGTGGACGAGCGCGTCGCCGAACGCCTGGCCGACGAAGAGCTCTCCATCGGCGATTTCGTGCTGAGCGGCGGCGAACTGGCCGCGGCGATGGTCGTCGACGCCGTCGCCCGGCTGCTCCCCGGCGTCCTCGGACACCCGGATTCTGCCCTCCACGAATCCTTCAGCGACGGGGGCCAGGGGGCGGGCCCCCTGGACTGCCCGCAGTACACCCGCCCCGCCGATTTCCGCGGCTGGAAGGTCCCCGAAGTGCTCCTCAGCGGCAATCACGAGGAGATCCGCCGCTGGCGTCAGAAGGCCGCCCGGGACAAAACTGCACGAAACCGCCCGGATCTACTACAATAGAAATTCAAGGAATTGTCACATGCCCAACCCCTTACTGACCAAAGTTGTCGCCAAACAGCAGCGGCAAGTACCCGAGTTCCGCCCCGGCGACACCATCCGGGTCCACGTCAAAATTAAGGAAGGCGACAAAGAGCGCCTGCAAGCTTTCGAAGGAACCGTCATCGCCCGCAAGAATTCGGGCGTGGGCGAGACCGTCACCGTCCGCAAGGTAAGCTTTGGCCAGGGCGTTGAGCGTATTTTTCCCATCCACGCGCCGGTGGTGGACCATATCGACGTGATCCGCACGGGCCGCGTCCGCCGCGCCAAGCTCTACTATTTGCGGGATTTGAAGGGCAAAGCCGCCCGTCTCCGCGAGCGCGAGTAACAGCGCGGTTTTCCAAGTGGACTACCCTCAAGTCCCAAAGTGGCGCGCTGCATTCTTTCTGGAAGAGGTGGCCATTCCCCAGTCATGAGATGCCAGGCCAAATACGAGCGGGAAGCCCGGACGCTGGGTTTCTGCCACGTAGCCGGTGTCGATGAAGTGGGACGCGGAGCGCTCTTTGGCCCGGTCTTCGCCGCCGCCGTGATTCTCTCGCCGGATCGGCCCATCCGCGGCCTGCGCGACAGCAAACAGCTCGACGCCGAGCGCCGCCAGGTGCTCGCCGCGCGCATCCGCGAGCGTGCGGTGGCCTGGGCCGTGGCCGCTGCCGACGCCTTCGAAATCGATCACATCAACATCTATCAGGCTTCGCGGCTGGCCATGCGCCGCGCCGTGGAGCGTCTCAGCCCCGCCCCCGGTTACCTGCTGATCGACGCCGTGACCATCGATCTTCCCATCGCGCAGCGCTCTCTCATTCACGGCGACGCGCTGTCCCAATGCATCGCGGCCGCATCGATCCTCGCCAAGGTGGAGCGCGACGCCTGCATGTGCGCCTGGGACGCGGTCTTCCCCCAATACGGCCTGAAGAATCACAAAGGCTATTCCACCGGCGAACATTGGCGGGCGCTCGAAACCTACGGCCCCACCACGCTGCACCGCTTCAGCTTCTGGCCGGTGCGCGAGCATTGCCCCGACGCTCTCTGG
>Ga0335072_10014924_pt1 | contig 11038 bp, 8 predicted proteins | sample Lox_Sample_21_FD_206725 | JGI IMG/M metagenome (GOLD analysis project Ga0335072, IMG submission 206725) | Soil microbial communities from Loxahatchee National Wildlife Refuge, Florida, United States - Lox_Sample_2.1 | ecosystem: Environmental > Terrestrial > Soil > Wetlands | place: USA: Florida... | reverse complement strand
GGTGCGCCGGGGGTGTCCTGCTGTCCCGTGGCCTGATGAGCAACCTGTCGGCGCGGCGCGTCCTCGCGATGACTTCCTCGGTCAGGTTGGCCGCCATTGCCCTAGATTCTCGCGGTTTTCCCTGGCCGTGCCACTCGTTTTCGGCTCCCGCCTGCGGGAAAGCCAGTGGTCGCTGGGGCGTCAGTGACTGGGGGAGCCGTGTGGGATGACCTGCTGCCGCCCCCGCACGCCTACCTGGTCCGCGACGTCGCGCCTTACGGCCCGGTCCGCCGGCCGGACGACGTCTACCCGCTCACCCTCAAGGGCCTTCTCGACGCCCTGGCCGAAGCCGGGAACCGCTCCTACGGCTGCCCCCAGGAGGTCAGCGTCAGGAATCCCGGGGAGCCAGAGCGGGTGATCCGCCGGTTCGAGGACGGCCAGCAGATCGCACCCGGCTAAGCTTCCGCGGCCCGTTCCCAACTGCCGATAAGGCGTACAAGCTTGTACATTTGCCTTCAAGCATGGAGCTTCAGCTGGGGAGCGGCTATGGCGTTGATGGTCGTGGTGCATGGGGTGGGACAGCAGCTTGAGGGAGAGCTCACCCTGCATGATCGCTATTTCTCCGCCCTTCGGCAGGGGGTAGCGCGGGCCGGGGGAGTGGTCGATCCAGGCGACGTGGCCTTCGTCAGCTACGGCGAGTTCTTCCGGCCGGCCGCGGAAGTTCTGTCCCCGGCTCCGTATTTCGACGCGGAAAGCGTCGAGGATGGCTATGAGTCGAAGCTGCTCCTGGCCCTGTGGCGCCGGGCCGCCTCGGTTGACTCCCATGTCGTGCCGCCGGACGAGGAAGTGCTGGCCCGTAGTCCCGTCTGGGCGTCAAGGGCGCTCGCCGCGCTGAGCCGGTCGGCTTACTTTGCCGGGGTCGCGGACCGGCTGCTGGTCGGCAACCTCAAGCAGGTTCACTCGTATTTCGCGGATGCTGCCCTCCGGGCGAGGATCAGGCAGGCCGTCGCGGACCAGATAACCGACGACACCCGGGTGGTCGTCGCCCATTCGCTGGGCACGGTGGTCGCCTACGAGGTCCTCTGCTCCGCGCCTGGGCTAGCTTCCCTGACGTTCGTCACGCTCGGCTCGCCGCTCGGCCTGCCTAACCTGATCTTCGACCGGCTTCAGCCGGCCCCCCGGCCGCCGGGCGCGAACGTCCGCGGGCGCTGGCCCGCGCGCGCCCGGTCGTGGACCAACGTCGCCGACGCCGGGGACGTGGTCGCCCTGGTGGAGGATCTCCGGCCGCTCTTTGGCGGCGACCTGCGCCAGATCCGCGTGCATAACGGCGCCCACGCTCACGACATGGCCTCCTACCTCACCGAGCGGCTGACCGGCGACGCGATCGCGGCAGGATTGAATGACGGATGACGGGGCACGTCGGCGTTACCTGATCGCCGTTGGCATCACCACCGGCCTGTCCAAGAGCGGGCCGCAGATCGTGGCCTCGGTCAGCCAGATGGTCCAGACCCTGCACGATGACTTCGGGTACGAGCGGGTCACCACCCTGGACATCGATCCGCCGACCGAGCAGATCCGTAAGGAGATCAGGGAATTCTGCCTGACCTGCGGACCGGAAGACCTGGTCGTGCTCTATTACACGGGGCACGCGGACGAGGTGAACGAGAAGCACCGGGTCTGGACCGGCGACACGGTCGACCCCATCTCGGGCACCCTGGAAACGGGGCACCTCGCCGAGCTCATGCTGGTCAGGACTCCGCTCAGGAATGCCCTGATCATCATCGACACCTGCTTCGCGGGAAGGGGCGGCGCCGAGGCCCTGCGGGCTTCGGTGTCCGCGCTGGGCGACGGCGCGGGCAAGACGCTGGCCCTGCTGACGGCGGCCTACCCGCGCGAGCAGATCGTCGCGGGCGACTTCGCCCGGCTGTTCGCCAGCGCCGTCCGGCAACCCGCGGTCGCTGGCCACGAGCCTCCGTTCCTGGCCCTGGGCGCGATCACCAGCGTGATCGACGCGGACCCGTCCCGTCCCGGCTGGCAGACGGTCTCCCAGAGCGTGCTCTTCGGCCGGACCGACGAGCTGCCGTTCTTCCCCAACCTGCGCTACCGCCCGCAACTGCGTGGCCTTGACCTGCTCACCCAGCTGCGCATTGACCAGCAGGAACTGCGGCTGGCCGACCTGCGCGGGCACTTCCTGCCCCGGGCGCGCGGCGTCGACGTCCCGACCGAGGCCGGCTGGCGGTTCGTCGGTCGCGAGGCCGCGCTGCGGGACCTCGTCACCTGGCTGCGCGATGCCGGGGACCGCAGCGTCCGCGTCGTCACCGGCGGACCAGGATCGGGTAAGTCGGCCGTCATTGGCCGGCTGGTCGTGCTCAGCGACCCGAACTACCGGCGAACCGTCCCAGTCGAGGGACTCAGCCCGGACATCCTCCCGCCCGAGGCTAGCATCGCTACCGGCGTGCATGCCCGCGGGCTGACCAGTGCCCAGGTGCTCGCCGCGCTCAGCGCGCAGGCGGGCGTCACCGCGGACACCCCCGCCGACCTGCTGCGGGAGATGCGCGGGCAGCGGCTCACGGTGGCGATCGACGCGGTCGATGAGGCTCTCGACCCCGACGGCCTCGTCGCTGGCGTGCTGCGCCCGCTGGTGGAAGCGGGCCCGGCTCAGGGACTCCGGCTGCTGCTCGGTACCCGTCAGCATCTTGTCGACTTGCTTGGCCCGACCGCTTCAGGCACGGCCATCAACCTCGACGACGAGCGCTACGCCGATCCGGAGTCGATCTATCAGTACGTACTGCGCGGCCTCCTGGCCGACGATGACTCGCCCTACGCGTCCGCTCCGCCCGACCTGACCGCTGGCGTCGCCCGGGCCGTCGCCGACGCCGCCGGGCGCTCCTTCCTCGTGGCCCTGATCGTGACTCGCACGTTGCTGAGCCAGCCCCAGGTGACCGACCCCGCCGACCCCGCCTGGCGGGGCCGCCTGCCCGGGACGGCCGCCGAGGCGATGCGCAGTGACCTGGAAACGCGCCTTAATACCGAGGCAGAACGGGCTCGTGACCTCTTGCGACCCCTCGCCTTCGCGGCTGGGGCGGGCCTGCCCTGGGAGAACCTGTGGGCACCGCTGGCCGCCAGGCTGAGCGGCCGGTCCTACACGGACGAGGACCTGATCTGGCTCCGCCGCCGCGCTGGCTCCTACGTGGTGGAGGCCATGGAGTCCGGTCGGTCCGTCTACCGGCTCTACCACGCCGCGCTGGCCGAGTACCTGCGCCTTGGCCACGATGCGGCCACCGTCCACGCGGCCTTCACCACCTTCCTCATCGGCCATGTCCCCGCTACGGGCCACCCGGACTGGCGCCGCGCCCACCCCTACACGCTGGCTCACCTGGCCACCCACGCCCGGCTGGCCGGACGGCTTGATGACCTGCTCAGCGATCCCCGCTACCTGGTCAACGCCATCCCGGCGGGCCTGCTGGCCGCGCTGCCCGCCGCCCGTGCCCCGGCCGCGGAACGCGCTGGCGTGGCCTACCAGCGCGCGGTCCACCTCTTCAGGGACCAGCCCGAGGACCAGCGCGCTTCCTACCTGGAGTTCGCGGCCCGGATTGCCCGCGCCCCCGACCTTGCCACTGCGGTGGAGACACACTTCCCGCACCGCCGCTGGTCGATCCCGTGGACCCACTGGCCTCCCGAGTACCCGCACCGGGTCCTGGGCGGGCATCTCGGCCGCGTAACCGGTGTCCTGCTGGTGAACGCGGCCGAGGGCCAGCCGGTCGTGGTGAGCATCGGCGCGGACGGCCGGCTCCGCACCTGGGACCTCGCCACCGCCGAGTCCACCGGCGTCTATCCCGTCGGCGCCGCTCCGCTCGTCGCCGCCAGGGAAATCCGGCTGGCCGACCGCCAGGTCGTCATCGTCATCCTGTCCGCCGACGGGATGCTGCATCTCTGGGACCTCGCGACGGCGGCCCTGCTGCGGGCGGTCCCCGTCCTGCCGGGGTGGCGTCGGCGCCTGTCCGCCTTCGCCACCCTCGATCTCAACCTCACCCTTGACTGCCTGAGCGTTCCCAGCGGCCAGCATTTCGCCATCGTCGGCGAGCTCGGGGGCGGCGCGTCCATCTGGGAGCTGCCGTCCGGGCGGTCGGTGGCCGTCCTGCCCCCGCCGACCGACCCGGCCGAGATCGGGTACCTGACCGACAGCGGCGGCCACACCGTCCTCGTCGCCCGAACCGGTGTCTCCGGCCACTGGCTCTACGACGTGGAGGAAAGGCGCGAGCTTCCCGTCGAGAGTGGTCGCGACCGGCGTTCGCCGCTTCGTCCGCTCCGCGAGACGCTCGGCGGCCGCTCGCAGGTCCGCTTCTATGCCTCCGCGGACGGCCAGCCCGCCGTCGCCGTGCAGCGTTCGGGGCGGAGCGCCATCGTCTGGGACCTGGCCACCCGCCTTCCGCTCGGTAACTGGCCCGCCTCGGGGCGGGCCTCCGTCCGACTCGCCAGTGGCGAGCGGGTCACGGTCCCGCTGCGCATGGAGGAGGACCCGGACCTGACCGGATCGGGCCTGCAGCCGCTAGGCAGTCCGCGTTCCAGTGCGCAGGAGTCCGGCGAGTTCGTTGCAACACCAACCGGGCGCTTCTTGCGGGTCGATCTCAACCCCGGCCCCGACCGGGCCGAGCGAGTCGTACTGGCCGGACACACCGGCGAAGTGACCGGCTACGACATCGCTCCCGTTCCCGACGGCTACGTCGTCGTCACCGCCAGCCTCGACGGTACCGTCCGCCGCTGGGACATCGACGGCAGCCAGGCCCGCCCCGTCGGCTACGACGGTGCCGTATCCGACCGGGCTGTGCTGGCCGTCAGCCAGATCGAGACCGTCCGCCTCGACGATGGAGCCTCCGTCGGGGTAGCCAACGACGCCAACGGCGACGTAACGCTCTGGGAACTGCGGACCGGCGAGTTCATCCGCCCTCTTTCCCGTGACCGCGACAGTTTTTATCGCGACCAGGGAATCGCCATCGCCATCGCCCGTCGCGAGGGGGAGTCGGTCGCCCTCGTCGCCTACCCCGGGGTTGTCAGCGCGATACGGCTGCCGGGCGGAGACACTATCGGCCGGTTCGGCGGCCGGTTGTGGTGGCCCGCCGCCATGGCCAGCGTGACCCTGACCGACGGCACCGATGTCGCCGTGACAGCGGGTCATGGACGCAAGGCCGTGGTCTGGGATCTCGGCACCGGCCGGATGCTGAAGGTCCTGTCCGGGCATCGCGGCTGGTCCTCCTGTGTCTCGGCCGCTCAGGGAGCAGGCCCTCGGCCGCTCGTGCTCACGGGCGGATTCGACAACCAGGTGGTGGTGTGGGACATCAGCCGAGGCTGGCATCGCCGGTTCAGGATCGTCAGGCCCGCGGCGTTCGTGCGGCACCCGTCGACCGGGCACGCGGCCGGGATCAGCGCCCTACGGCGCGCCGACGGGACCATCCTGCTGCTCCTGTCGACCCTGGACGGGATGGTTCGGGTGCTTGAGACATCGGCCACGCTGCGACGTGCCCGCCGTATCGGGACACTCCCGGCCGACCTGGCGACCAGCGCCACCCTGACCAATGGCCTGGTCGTCGTCATCACCGTCACCGACGGCATCGTCCGGGTCTGGGACGCGGCGGCCTTCCCGGCCGCCTACGGAGTCCCGCCCCTCTGCGAGATCAACCTGGAGGCTCCGATCACCGACATCGGCGTGACTGATCACGATTTCGCCGTATTCGCTACCCCCAATGGCCTGACCGCGATCAAGCTTGGTGCCCTCCATGGCGACTTACGATCAAGTACCTCCCGCCGTTGAGCGTGCCCTGTTGCCCCATGAGCGTCAGGTGCTCTCGGTACAGCAGCACCCCGCCGCGCTGGTCGTCCCCGGCCTTCCCGCCCTCGGCGGCCTGATCGCCGCCGTGGTGCTCAGCTTCCTTGATCTCAGCGGCGACGCCCTGGCCATCGTCTGGTCCGTCTGGGGACTCATCTTCGTCTACTGCCTGTCGTTGATCGCCCGCTGGCCGGGTACTCACTTCGTCGTCACTAGCCAGCGGCTGCTTCTGATCAGGGGACTGCTGACCCGTGACGTCGTGACGATTCCGCTGAGCCGGGCGACCCAGCTCAGCCTGCGGCGCTCGCCGCTTGGCCGGGTGCTCGGGTATGGGCAGTTCATCCTGGAGGGCGCCGAAGTGCGCCAGGCGATTAAGAACGTCAAGTACGTTCCGTACCCGGAGCAGGTCTACCTGGAGATCACCGGCCTGATCTTCAAGCCTTACCCTGACGAAGACGACTGAGGCCCGGCCGACCACCGTCCCTCAGAACCGCGCCCCGCGCACCGGGCGGACCGGAGCCATCAGGTAGGCCGCCAGCAGGCAGGCCGGGACACAAGCGAACAGCGCGACCCACAGCCCGTCGCCGCCCAGCGCGGTTCCCATCCGTTCCAGATCCCCGCGCCCGAAGGACACCGTCAGGTCGCGCGGCAACGGCCAGGCATCGGCCACGACCGCCCCCAGCACCGCCGCCGAGGATGCCACCGGGAGCAGCCACTTGTGCGCCTTGTCCGACGTGGTCACGAGCACGGCCACCACGGCCAGGGCCGGCAGGCAACCGCTCAGCGCCAGCCCGGCCCGCGCTCCCGCCGCTGCCGCGTCCCCGTGGGGATGCCCGGCCAGCCACACCACCGCTCCGCTCCAGGTGGCCAGCAGCAGCACCACGGCGACCAGCAGGAAGCGGGCCGTGCGGGTGGGCCGTTGCCCTCGCACCGCCGAGAACTGGTCGAGCTGCCCGAATACCGCCAGCGCGCCCCGCTGCAGCAGGTAAGCGGCCGCCACCGACACGATCAGCAGCGCGATACCGTTCCACGAGCGGGTGATCTGCGCGAGACCCCGGGCCAGCCCGGCCACCTTCGACGTAACCAGGAAGGACGGCGGCGCGAAGTCCAGCGCGCCCAGCGCCGCCGCCGCCACCGCCGCGCCCCGGAAGGCCGTGGTGTACCCGGTCGGCGTGCCCAGCAGCCAGGCCGCCCACACCGCGAGCACGGCCACCAGGCCTGCCTCATAGCGGCCTGCTTCCATGGAGGCATTCGCCAGGGCCACCGCGTCCAGCGTGCGGAAGCCGCTCCAGCCCTGTCCGAGCACCGCCCGGGCGAAAGCCGCGATCCAGGCGATAAGGACCATTGACCCCCAGGCGCACGCGGCCGCCCCCACGCGGACCAGCAAGTCCCGGCCCAGCGCCCCGGCCAGCTCCGCCGGCGTCCTCCGGTACAGTCTCCGCGCCAGCACGCGGGACGGCCTCCGGACGGCAAGGGTCCTCTCGGCCATGCCCACGAGGTTAACGGTTCACCGCCCGGACGGAAACCTCACACCGGACTCGGCCGTCATGTCCCCCGGTTGCAGGCATAGCCGCCTCACCTGCGGGAACGATCGGTGTTAGATACTCAGGGGGCGAGTGAGACATAAATGTGCGGAATCGCGGGTTGCCTGGCCTTGGCCTCCGGGGAGGACCCGGACCCGGAACGGGTGCGGATCGCCGCGGCCCGCATCGCCCACCGGGGCCCCGACGACGAGGGCTTTTACTCCGATCCCGATATTGCCCTCGGATTCAAGCGCCTCGCGATCATTGACCTGACCGCCGGTGGTCATCAGCCCGCCCGTTCCGCCGATGGCCGCTACCACATGGTCTTCAACGGCGAGATCTACAATTACGTGGCTCTCGGTAACGAGCTGAGAAAGCACGGGGTTTCCCTGCGGACCAGTTCCGACTCCGAGGTTCTCATCGAGGCCTACGCCCGGTACGGGCAGGACGTCGTGCACCGGCTACGCGGCATGTTCGCGTTCGCGATCTGGGACACCCACCGCCGCGAGCTGTTCTGCGCGCGGGACCCGTTCGGAATTAAGCCGTTCTACTACGTCATCGATGAGGCCCATGGGCAACCCCGGCTGTTGCGCTTCGCGTCCGAGCGCAAGGCCCTGGCCGACGCGGGTGAGTTGTGCGCCCTTGACCGCGACGCACTGCGCCGGTATCTGAGCTTCCAGTACGTGCCCGCCCCGCAGACCGTGGCCCCTCCGTTCCGGGTCCTGCCGCCCGGCCACGCGCTGATCGCCCGGCCCGGTGAGAACGTGACCGTCTACCGGTACTGGCGAGCGGACCTGCACCCCGCCCGCACCCCTGGCCAGGACACCGCCGCCTGCATCATGGAGGCCATGCGCGACTCGGTCGCGGCCCACCTGTGCAGCGACGCCCCGCTCGGCGCGTTCCTGTCCGGCGGGATCGATTCGGCGGCGATCTGTGCCCTGGCCGCCGAGCACCAGCCCGACCTGCTCACCTTCACCGTCGGATTCGAGCGTGACGGCTACAGCGAGATCGACCATGCCCAGGAGACCGCGGCCGCCCTCGGCGTGCGGTCGCTGCCCTACGTCATCACCGCTGAGGAGTTCTTCACCAACCTGCCCCACATCATCTGGCACCTGGATGATCCGATGGCCGACGCGGCCGCCGTGCCGCTGTGGTTTGTCGCCCGCGAGGCCAGTCGGCATGTCAAGGTCGTGCTGTCCGGCGAAGGCTCGGATGAGTTGTTCGGCGGGTACGTGATCTACCGTGAGCCCGCCCTCGTCCGGGCCGGCGAGCGGCTGCCGGACTGGGGGAGGGTACCGCTCCAGCGGGCCGCCGCCCTGCTCCCCGCCGGGCTGAAGGGTAAAGCCCTCTTGCAGCGAATATCCACCCGGCTGCGGTCCCGCTACATCGGAAACGCTCATGTCTACGCCGACCAGGAAGTGGACGCCATTACCGCCGCCGACGACGGCACGGCCGCCGCTTCCCGTGTGACCGCCCCGATCTTCGCCCAGGCCGACGCGGCCAGCCTGGACGACGTATCGGCTAAGCAGCTGGTGGACATCAACACCTGGCTGGCCGGGGACATCCTCGTCAAGGCCGACCGGATGACGATGGCCCACAGCCTTGAATTGCGGGTGCCCTTCCTCGACCGTGAGGTAATGGCGGTGGCCGCCCGGCTGGCCCGCCGGGAGAAGATCGGAGCAGGCACCACCAAGGTCGCGCTCCGGCAGGCCATGAGCGCCGTCCTGCCCAAGGCCGTGGCCGAGCGGGAGAAGCTCGGCTTCCCCGTCCCCATCGGCCAGTGGCTGAAGGGGGAGGAAGGGGAATTCGCGAGCCGGGTCCTGCGCGAGGCGCAAACCGAGGAGTGGATCGACCGCACGGCCGCCCTGGACCTCTTGCGGCGTTTCAGGAACGGGCGCCCCGAGGTCACCTGGCGGCAGGTCTGGGTGCTGGTCGTGTTCTCGCTCTGGCACCAGATCTACGTGGAGCGCGTCTACGACCCGGTCGCGCTCGGCTGGGAGGAGCAGTCCGCGCGGGTGGCGTCACCAGGCCGGCCGCCCGATTCACCCTGAACCACCGGCGGCCAGCACCGCCCGCAGTCGCGCCCCGAACGCTCGGGGTCGCATCATGAACCCGGAATGGCCGCCAGGGAACTCGGCCAGCGGCCGGCCCAGCTCGCTGGCCAGTCCCTGTGCGCAGCGGCCCGGGAAAGCCTCCGTGTTGCCCCCGGCGGCGGGCACGATACGGGCCGCCACCTCCTGCAAGGCGGACCGGTCCAGCTGGTACCTGTGGACCGCGGGAGCGTCCCGGCTGAGGAAGAGCTCCAGGTTGGCCATCCGCTCCGGCCGGGGCTGCGGGACGCTCACGTCCGGTTCGCGGTCATCGAAGCTGAGCCCGGCCAGCGCCACGAACTTTTGCATCGCCGCCGCGATCCCCCTCCGCCGGTACAGCTCCTCAACCTCTTCCTGATCCCGGATGCCCTGGCCCCGCTCGGGCTCGGGCAGCAGCCCGGGCAGCGGCGGCTCGTGGGCGACCAGCAGGCCGACCTGCCCGGGGTGGCGGCTGATCAGGTCAAGGCCGAGCACCGCGCCCAGGCTGGCCCCGAAGACCAGGGCCGGCTCGTCGGTCACCGCCGCCAGCAGCCGGGCCGCATCCTCGCTGTGCGTGGACATGCTGACCGGGGCGCTGCGGTCGCTGACCGGGCTGCGCGACAGCCCTCGCCGGTCGTAGCTGAGCACCGTGTAGCTGTCGATGAGCTGGTCGGCCAGCGCGTCCATGCCGTCCGCGTCGCCGTCACCCCCCTGCACCAGCAGAAGCAGCGGCCCCTCCCCGCGCATCTTGTAATGCAGCGTTGCCCCCGGCACGGGCAGCTCCGCCGTCACGTCGGCCATGGCTCTCCTCGACTCCACACGTTAAGGAACTATCGGTTCCTTAACCTATACGATTTCAGATAAGGAACGCAAGGTACCCTATGACGATGACCGGCACCGAGAGTGGACCCAAGCCCGAAACCGACCCCGAGCCCGACCCCGAGCCCACCGACCCGCCATCGGCACTCGCGCGTACCCGCCGTCGTGGCCCCACTCTCCAGGACGCCATCCTCGACGCCGCCTGGGATGAGCTGGCCGCGGTCGGCTACGCCCAGGTGACCATGGCCGGTGTCGCCGCCCGGGCCGGCACCAACAAGGCCACCCTCTACCGCCGCTGGCCCAATCGAACCGAGCTGCTGGTCGCCGCGATCGACCGCCGTGTTGTCCCGCTGACTGCGTCACCGCCCGACACCGGCAGCCTGCGCGGTGACGTGATCGCCGTCTTGCAGGCCATGAACCGCCGCAGCCACGCCGCGCAGGCCATCCCCGACCCCGGCGGCGAGCTCACCGCCTACCTGCGGCACCGGGCCGCCACCGAAGGCTTCGAGCAGATGGACCTAGTCCTCACCCGGGCAAGAAAGCGCGACCAGGCCAAGACCCTGAGCGCCGCCGTCGCCCGGCTCCCGGTGAGCGTGCTCCACAGCCAGCTCTGCCTCGGCACCTCGCCCGTCCCCGACCAGGCCATCGCCGAGATCGTCGACGACCTCTTCCTGCCCCTAGCGAAAGCAAGCCCCGCCCAAACTCAAGACCGCTGACCTCCCGGCCGCTTACTTTGGGGCGGCTGACCTTCCGGCCGCGTACCTTCCGGCCGCGTACCTTCCGGCCGCGTACCTTCGGCCGCTGACCCTTCCGGCCGCATACCA
>Ga0335072_10014923_pt1 | contig 11038 bp, 15 predicted proteins | sample Lox_Sample_21_FD_206725 | JGI IMG/M metagenome (GOLD analysis project Ga0335072, IMG submission 206725) | Soil microbial communities from Loxahatchee National Wildlife Refuge, Florida, United States - Lox_Sample_2.1 | ecosystem: Environmental > Terrestrial > Soil > Wetlands | place: USA... | reverse complement strand
CATCTATCGCGAGAACCGACGCAGCTTTATCACCTGGCACACGGTGACAGCTCAAAAGGGAGGGCCACCCGTACTCGGGCCGGCGCAGGCGCTGACGACTGCCTTCGTCGAGGATCTGGCCGAGTCGCTGTCCGGCGGCGCCATGGCCGAAGTGCTCCCTGAGAACGTTCTTGCAAAAACAGACCGCATGATCGCCTGGTGGACACCGCGGCGCGTGCGCCGCATGTTCTTCGACAACGCCGAGGGAAAGGCGCAGCAACTCAATGGAAGGATGTTTCCTCAGCCCGCGATGGTGTGGAGGGTTACGCAAGGAGACCTGAAGATCCGGGCGCTCTTCGACAACAAGCGGCCAAATGCCAAAACTACGCTTGCCGTCGCTCCATTCTGGAACCTCTCGGATGATGGCCGTGTATGCCTGGGATCGATGCGCTGTCCCGAGAGTGCCGCTGTTGCGTCGATCGAAGCCTGGGAGCAGGGATTCTACGAGAGTGCGTTCACGCACGCCAATGTTGGGCGACTCACGCGGCACGAGGGCGGCCATGATGCACTGTGGGCCAAGGTCGGCAAGAGTCGACGGCCGTTTCCGACCGACGCGCTGATCCGGCTGCCGCAGACGCTTGCCGAATTCATTCAGGGGAGGTAGCGGCCGATGCGCGTCGAGCATGTTCTCCCGAGCGGCATCCTGAGCCGGCGTCCGGTACGGGTTCTGGTGGTCGGCGCCGGAGGCAGCGGCAGCGCTATCGTGATGGGCTTGCCCTACCTCCATCAGGCAATGAGGGCGTGGGGGCATCCGTATGGCCTTGACGTCACTCTGATGGATGGCGACACGGTCTCCGAAACCAACTGCGTCCGGCAGCCGTTCTCCTGGTCCGACGTGGGCCAGAACAAAGCGACCGTCCTCATCAACCGCATCAACCTTTTCTGGGGAACGAAGTGGAATGCCCAGCCCGTGATTTTTGACGATGCGACGCTTCGGTCGAACCATGACCGGAATCCGGATCTCCTGATCGGGTGTGTGGACACACGGGCGGCGCGGGCTGTTATCGAGCGAAGCGTATCCAGGAAATCGAGCTACGTCACGTACTGGCTCGATCTCGGGAACAATGCGTCGAGCGGGCAATTTGTTTTGGGCCAGCCGCTTAACGGCAGAAACCGCCGGAAGGCGGAACGGTTGCGGACGGTCGCGGAACTCTTTCCGGAGATTGCCGACGCGGCGGCCGGTGAAGACTCGTTGCCCAGTTGTTCTGCAGTCGAGGCGCTCGAACGGCAGGAACCATTCATCAATCAGACTCTCTCGGCGAGCGCCTTGGCCATGCTGGCGAGGCTCTTCCGGTACGGCAAACTCTGCTACCACGGCGGATTTTTTAACGCCTCATCGGGAAATGTGACGGGGCTTGCCGTGGACCCTCAACTCTGGCGGCGCATACGGAATTCAAAGAAGAAAGCGGCGCACCCCCGGTTAGCTCGATCCTGCCAGAGTCAGCAATGCCGGGAAAGGACCGCAGGCGGCTGACTGCGACGTTGAGCGAACCAGAATCAGGATCTCGCTTCTTTGTTTGCTTGCTCAATCCGCTTCGCATTACACTTACCGGTAGGAGTAATACCGATGCAGATCACAAGTAAGGGTCAGGTGACCATTCCTCAGGAAGTCCGGAACCGGTTGGGCCTGTTGCCCCATACCGAGGTGGAATTCGAAGTGAGCGGCGACCACGCCCAGATCCGAAAAGCCCGACGCGCGGAAAGCTTGGGGCTCCGGGGACAGAAGGCGCTCAGGGCGCTCCGCGGCTCGGCCGATACGCGCATGTCGACCGACGAGATTATGGCGCTCACGCGCGGGAGCCGGCGTGCCGGCGCGAACGGCAAATGACGACGGCGTTGCGCAATCTGGAATCTCGTCTACGCAACCGCCGCGGCGTCCTTGTCGATAGCAACGTTCTTCTCGACGTTGCCACCAACGACGCGCAATGGGCCGACTGGTCGGCCCACGCATTAGCGGAGTGTGCCGACTGTACGGCCCTCATTATCAATCCCATTGTCTACTCCGAGGTGTCGATCGGATTCAGCACCATTGAAGCCCTGGATGCCGCGTTGCCCCTTGCTTCCTACGAGCGGGAGGCTCTGCCGTGGGAAGCCGGTTTTCTCGCCGGCAAGTGCTTCCTGAGCTATCGCCGACGGGGTGGCCAGCGGGCTACTCCGCTTCCGGACTTCTACATCGGAGCACATGCGGCTATCGAACGGCTGGCGCTTCTCACGCGCGACGTGGCGCGCTATCGGACCTATTTCCCGAAGCTCGAAATCCTGGGACCCGCGTAGCATCACCGAAATCTTTGCGGACCAAAGAGGACTTCGACCATTCGGCGGAATTCTCCCCGCTCCAATGCCCCCTGATTCAACCCTACTTTCATTCGAAAGGATCCGTTTCCATGTTCAAGGAACTTGCACCGCTCGTGCGGCATCGCGCCGTTCTGTTCACCGTAAGCCACGTCGAAGACGACCAGTTTCGCGTCAATGTCATCCCGAAAAAAGTCACAGACGGCGACAACGACGCTCTGACCACTCCAGTCAGCGTCACCGGGACGGTCGAGGATCTCGACAAGGAGCTTCCCGAGACCCTGCTGCATTTCGTCTCCAGCCACCTCGAATTGAAGAACTCGCTCGAACGAGCCAAAGCGGAGATGGAGGAGGCTTCCAAAGCCGCCCGGGCCGAAGCGAGAAAGAGATCCGGGAGCCAGATTACGAAGAAAGATCCAGCCGGAAATTCCAACAAGCCAGCAGTGGCGCCGGAAGCACCAGCTCCGGCGAAGGCCGAACCTCCTAAAGCGGCCAGTCTGTTCGACCCTGCGCCGGAGCCTGCAAGGTCTTATGGGGCGGATGGACCGTCAGCCGGCGACGCGCGGCCTGCCTCGGTTGCTGCGGAGACCGACGAGGACGAGGAGATCCTCCGGGAAGCGTACCTCGAAGGCGAGGTCGAAGAAGACGACGAAGCGGCTTGAAGGATGTTCGAAACCGCTCGGTTATGCACCGTTTTTCCAGGTGAAATCCACAGAAGTGCGGACGGTCCATCTGCAGCGTAACGCCAGAGGGAAGTATGGGGCAAGCCACACGGATTCTGTGACTTGCACGAAATCGTGCATTGAGCAATTGCGTGAATTGGGCAACGCATAAGCTAGCCAAGTTCTCCCGATGCAATCTTCCCTGAGGCAAATTGCCATCTCGACATTTCGCTTTTAATTCGCCTATGCTTTTATCCATGTTTCAGGGACCGTCAGCCCGCAAGACCTTCGTTGTCGCCTGCAAGAAATGCCGCCGGGACGTCCCGACAGGTGTCGGCGAATTTCCGTTCCAGTCGATCGTCGTCCAGTGCCCACTGTGCGGGGAGAATCGCCGTTATCTGCCATCCGAGGTATTCCTCGGACGGGTCGATCAACTTGTGAATCGTCAGAAGCGCGCGGGGGCAATCTGATGTTCGACCCCGACGCACACCTGCCACGAATCAATCGCGGGATGATCTACCTGGGCGCCTGCCTGATTGCGGGAATCCGGCTCGCCCGGGAGCGGCAGGTGAATGTGCGGGTGGTACCCACGCGACAGGCGATCGAAGAATCAGTAGATCTGGCCCACGAAGTCTATAACCAGGTCTTCCGCAAGGTTCCGGAGAAATTGAGGGAGCTTCACTGAAACCTCAGGCCCGGCATCGACATGCTGTTTGCGCCGGAAATACACGGCGCGTTTCCCAATCGTTTGCCGGCTTTACCTGGCCCGAATGTTAATCTCTCGCCATGTGTGGACGATACGGCAGGCGCGCCGACAAGCAGCGGATTGCAGAATGGATGCAGACGCATGACACCAATGTGTTCGATGATTCCTATTTCGCGCCGTCCTACAACGTCGCGCCGCAGAGCCTGCAGCCGGTGGTAAGGCTCGACCGCGAGACGGGCCAGAGGGAGCTGACCATCATGCGATGGGGATTGATCCCTTTCTGGGTTAAGGATTCGAAGATTGGCTACTCCACCATTAATGCGAAATCGGAAACCGTGACCACCAGCCCTGCATTTCGGGAAGCGATGAAACGCCGGCGCTGTCTCGTGCCTGCGGAATGGTTTTACGAATGGAAGAGAATTGACGCGAAGATGAAACAACCCTACGCCATCGGCCTACGCGACGGTTCGCTGTTCGCCTTCGCAGGTCTGTGGGAGACCTGGAAAGACAAAGCGCTGGATAAGGTGTTGGAGACGTATACCGTACTCACCACGGATCCGAATGAACTCATGGAGCCGATTCATAATCGGATGCCCGTGATTCTCGCGCCGAGGGACTACCAGCGATGGCTGGAACCTGGTGAACCGGCGCATCTTCCTGTCGATCTACTTAGGCCGTATCCGGCGGAAGAGATGAAAGCCTGGAAGGTGAGTAGTGCGGCGGGAAATGTGCGGAACAACACTCCGGAACTGATTGCGCCGATCTGATGCTCATTGTGAGCGGTGCGCGGGTGTCCAGCCGTCTGTCCTATCCTTTCAGCGTCGGAACTACGATTGCTCACGTTATGCCAACTGTCTTTTGCGAGCGCGGATTCCGGTTTTTCTTCTATTCCAACGAGTGTTCACCGCGCGAGCCGGTGCATGTCCACGTTGAGAGGGGTGGTGTGGAAGCGAAGTTTTGGCTGAATCCAGTGGTTCAGGTCGCCTACAATGGTGGTTACGGCGCGCGGACTCTTCGCGAACTACGTGGCATTATTGAGGCCAACGCGGATCTAATTGAAAGGACTTGGAATGCATTCTTCGCCTAGAGCTATGCTCGTCGGCTTCACTTCTGACAGCATGCGTGTGGAATTAAGCGACGGCCAAACCCTCGTCGTGCCTCTGGCGTGGTTTCCGCGCTTGCTGCGCAGCACCCCAGAACAGCGCGAGCGGGTCAGAGTCACAAGTCGCGGCCTGCATTGGGATGCGCTGGATGAAGACGTTTCTATTGAGGGTCTGCTTGCGGGCTTCGGCGATCAGAGCACGCGGGACAAGGCCTTCGCTGGCTCTGTGACGATTTCGCTCCTAGCAGGGTGGCCAGCCGCCATTGCATCTTATGATCGGTGTCCGTCGGACCGATGGGGCATCATTCCGCACTCAGTGGTCTGATTTTCGATTGGGTGCAATCTGCGCCGCGTCGCGGACGGAGGCCTGTCGTCGGATTACGCGACGAGCGGGCTCTTCCGACATGGAAGGAGAACAGCCAAAACAAATGCCAATCATTGGCAAGACCAAATCGGAGCCGTTTTCTCTTCCTGAGTACGAGTGCGCGCAGTTCAGATTCCTGCATGCCGCGGTAGGAAAGTTGATGAAGGCAAAGGACAGCCTCTATGCCAGCATCCCCGAGGCGCTCCCGCTGGAGGATATCCCAACCACGCAAAACACGATGCCATCAGGAGAGGTGGTTGAAAACAAACCACTCATGATCGAAAGCAAGATCGTTATCAAATGGGATGACATTCGGTCTTGCAATCTCGACGCGCTTGCAGAACAAGTTGATGCAATGGCTGACGAAAGACTTTCGATTGTGATGCCCCATTTCTTCAACATGTTCCAAAAAACCTGCGATGCAGCCGGGACCGCAACAGACGCGCACGGAAAGCCACTCAGCTTCGAGCTTTATCTGACTGGGCTGGAGAAGATCGAACTACAATTCGACCGAGATGGCCAGCCGATTCTGCCAACATTGGTTGTGCATCCCACAATGGCGAAGCAGTTGGCAGCACTGCCTCCGCCAACGGAAGAACAGCAGAGGGCCTACAACGACCTCATAGAAAGAAAGCGCAGGGAATTCAATGCTCGACGGCGTTATCGAAAACTACATTGATTCGTTGACCGAGCGCGAATTCGACGCCCCTTTCATGACCTTGCTGCGTCTGCACGGCTTCTATGACATTCATTTTCTTCATGGGACTTTTGAGTTTGGGAAAGACTTTATTGCAAAGCGCAATGAAGACGGTGTGTTGCATCAGTATACGTTTCAAACAAAGGCAGGGAACATCGGGACGAGTGAGTGGGACGTATGCCGAGGCCAAATCGACAAGCTTCGCACCGATACACTCTCCCATCCTAATTTCGACAAGGGAATGCAGCGCACCGCTAGGCTTGTAACTACGGGGAGGTTGGTCGGCGGTGCGGCTCTAGCAGCTCAGCAATACAGCGAACACCTGGCAGAGCTTGGAGAAACGGGGTTCCTTACCTGGGATCGTGACACGTTGGTCGAGATGCTCGCGACCGACCCAAGATGCCTTAGCGGCTCTCCAATGGCTTTGCTTCAGGTTCTCGGCTCCCAGGGCGAAAATCTTAGCTTTCGGGATTTGGAGAATTACTCACGCGCGTGGATCAGGTCTACCTGGAACACGCTAAATCTGCGCGACTCGCTCGAGGCTGCGGTGATTGCTAACCACTGCAGACGTCAGAACAGAGTAGATCTTGCTTCATGGACCGGCCTTTTGCTCCTCAGATCGACATTGGCTACTGTCCATGGTCAGACGCCGTTGCCCGATGCAGCCGGCGTAGCCCTCTCCTCCGCGCGCGCAATGTTCGAAAACTATGCCAGCCAGTTGTGGGCTAGCTGTCAAGGAAAATTTCTAAATCCGGACGAGATGATTATCGGAGACAATAATCCGGCAGCCTACGTTACATACCCGGTTCGATGTATGACCATTATCGAGATCCTGGGCCTGCTAGGCTGGCTTCATGCGGATGTGCGGGGAGATGACGCAAAAGCTCACCAAATCGCAGATTATATTTGCGGATTTGTTGGAGCAAACATCGGAACTGCCCATCCCGTTTCTGACCGGTGGGGAATCTCGTTAGTCCCGACTGTTCTGCTCCTTTCGAAGTTCGGCAACAAGCAAGTTCTTAGCTCGTTAGTTCGTGAGACAACCAAATGGATTGCTGATTGTTACGAGGAGGGAAGCCTCGGTCTGGCAGGGCCACATTCGATCCCTAAAGACGAGATTGAGTACTTACTTGGACCGCCCTTCGAGCATCTGTCAATTCCGCGCCGACCAGATAGCTTTACCGCCGCCATTGTTCTTGATTTGACTAGCGTGCTTGAAGACCCCGAACTTTTCGATCTTGCGAGAAATGAGTTTCTGGCCGTCAATATCGTCCTCCCCGTCGTCGAGGTGGGTGACGATCAAGGCCAGTATTGCCTCCACGCTGGCGGATGTCACCTTGAGCCCAACATGCCGTTCGAGGAGTATTGGCGGCCAGTAGATGGATGGAAGAGTTCCCCGCATCATAGACGTGGGGTCGAGACCTTTTACCCGGAAAGGGTGGGGCCTGAGTGGGACCAACTGGCCATCAGTTGCGTCCTGAGAGATCGCTATTTCGTAAAGGGTTGGCGACGATTGCTCGGCTTGGCCGCATAATGCGCAGGTAACCCGCCCAATCAAGCTCTGGATCTCCGTGCAATCGAATCAAACTACTTGCATGGGACACCTGATGACGGGCGTTCTCTTGGAATCGGTCCCGATAGTCGGCATCGTGCCAGGTTTCTAGACGCGACCGCCGGCGAGATCTGTCTGAAGAATCGCCCGTCGCATGATGGTCGCGGGTACTATGTTGACTTCGCAATCTAGCGAAACCCATCAGCACTGCCGGGCCCATTCACACCCGCCGTCGTGCGGCCTTCTTCAAGAGCCTTATTCCGATTCTCTTCCTTGAAAAGGATCCCAATTCAATGAAACCTTCAGAACTCTACGAGGCGCTTCATGCGCTGATCAGTGAACGTGTGCCCCTGCACGTGTGGGGCGCCTGCGGTGTCGGCAAGTCGCAAATTGTTGCCCAAGTCGCCGCCGACCGGAAGTGCGATTTCCTCGATATCCGGGCGGTTCAGCTCGATCCTGTCGATCTGCGCGGCCTGCCGCGGATCTCGGCGGACCGCGCGGAGTGGGTACCGCCGAAATTCCTGCCGATCGATGGGGAGGGCATTCTGTTCCTCGATGAGCTGACTGCGGCGCCGCAGATGACCCAGGCAGGGTGCTATCAGCTCGTCCTCGATCGCAAACTGGGCGAATACCGGCTTCCGGATGGCTGGGTGGTGATCGCGGCGGGCAATCCGGCTTCGGAGCGAGGCGTCCATTTCTCGATGCCGCGGCCGCTGCGGAACCGTTTTGTCCACCTCGACCTTGAGCCGGACTTCATGGACTGGTGCAAATGGGCGGTGAAAGCGGGGATCCGTCCCGAGATCATCGCCTTCCTGCGGTTCAAGCCGGCACTGCTCCACGATCCGGACTCAACGTCCGATGTGAATGCCTGGCCGACCCCCCGCTCCTGGGAGATGGCCTCGAATGTCCTCACGGGCTTCACCAGTCGGCAGATGAGCGGCTTCTTCGCGGGTACCACTGAGATCGAGGCGCAGCTGCTCGAAGGAACGATCGGAGAGGCGGCAACCACAGAGTTGGTGGCCTTCCTGCGCCTCTTCCGGCAGTTGCCCTCGATCGACGAGATCCTGCTCAATCCCGATGTGGCACCGCTCCCCGACGAGCCTTCGGCGCGGATTGCCATCGCCACGGCTCTCGGTCGTGCGCTGACCGACCATTCGGTGGCGAAGGGTATCCGGTATCTCGACCGGATGCCGACCGAAATGCGCGTGCTGGCCATGCGCGACGCCGCCGCCCGCGATCGGGCCATTACCCACACGCCGGAGTTCGTCCGGTTCGGCGTAGACCATGCGGAGGTTCTGCGATGATCACTGAACGCGCCATGCTGGCCGCGGTCCACATCAGCATCTGGACTGCCATAAAACACGACAGAAAGATCACGTGACATCGATGAGACAGTTCGTCCAACAAAGAGAGCGCGAGTCTCTGGCGCGGCTGAGATGAGACGTTTCGCCGGCTCCGGCGCGGAGCAGATCGCGGGGAGTGTCGCGCTCCTTTCAGACAGTCAGCTCCTAGCCGCGCGCAGAGTTGACGATGTTCTGCCACGGGCCAAAGGGGACAGAGCACAGACGACGGATGATGGTAAAGCAAAGCAGGTACGCTATTGGCTTAGGATGCCTTCGACTGCCATCCTGCAGGTAATGAACCGCTCGGTCTCTGACGAATCTCGGCAATATGACCAATAGTGAGATTTGGGATGCAAAGCTGTGGGTCGCCGCCGATCAGGGCGATGTTTCTCAATCGGGTGTCTTGCCCTTTCACCGAGTATTGCGTATCAACCGCTGCTGTTTCTCCGCTGAACCCGTAAACCGACTGCAATAGCCGTGCCTCCACAAGATACGACATCGCACTACGCCATTCCCAGATGACAGCATATCGAGCCCGGCAGTAGCGCTGAACAGACGTGCCGAGCCGAGCGCAACGCCGCAGAACTTCCTCCAGGTGCTTTCCAATAACCCACCATTCGGTTATCGCGTGTGAGGGACTAATTCCGAAGTCGGCGCATTTCCACAGTACCGTCCCTTCCGGCAGAAGCGAACGTTCCTTGGCCGCTTTAGAACGAAAAAAGTCCTTCGGGTGGCGCTTATTGTAGACGTAGTCCCCGTTGAATTTACCCAGGCTGATTTCTTCATTAAGCATGGCGTTGTGTCCTCCCTGGGAGCAGTATAAGCAGGTCAGCACCCCAAGCTGACAAGTTGTTCAACATGTGCTCTCAGGACTAGTAGGAGCCAACGCGCAGCAATTGCCTTTCTGTCCGATTAAGTCTGTGCGGGATGTCAACCGAGGTGTGCGCGCTAGCCATGCGCGACGACGACGCCCGCGATCGGGCGATTGCCATACGCCGGAGTTCGTCCGCTTCGGAGTGGAAGATAAGGAGGTTTCGCAATGATTACCGAACGCGCCATGCTGGCCGCGGTCCACATCAGCATCTGGACCGCGATCAAACACGACCGGCAGGTCAGCCGGGAAGTTGCCGAGCAGCACGGAGCCTATGCTGGCGCCGGCCGCTACAACAAGCAACTGCTGCGGGAAGCGGAGCGTCTGGAATCGCTGCGTTCGCTCGCGGGGCAGATCCGTCAGTACTTCTACAAGATCACATTGCCCTGGTCCGACGAAGGCTATCGCCTGTTGCCGGCGCACTTCTACTTCGAGCTGACCACGAAGATGAGAGAGTTTGAGACGGCTTTCTCGCAGCAGGTGGAGGAGTTCCTCGCCGTCTATCCCAACTACATCGAGCAGGTCCGGCCGGAGTTGAACGGCCTGTTCCGGGAAGAGGATTATCCATCGACAGACAAGCTGCGGAACAAGTTTGGGGTCAAACTCGAAGTCCTTCCAATCCCGAGCGGGAACGACTTCCGGGTGACCCTTTCCGAAGAAGAACAGGCGCGGGTGGCTCGGGAGATCGATGAGAACGTGCGGCAGTCACTCCAGAAAGGGACCGAGGATCTCTGGACGCGACTGAAAGGCGTCGTTGCGCATATGGTCGAGCGCCTCAATGAACCGGAGTCGCGTTTCCACGCGTCGCTGGTCACCAACATCGGCGAATTGGTTGATCTGCTTCCGAGTCTCAACGTGAATCAGGACGAAGAACTCAACCGCTTCGCCGGCGAAATCAGGGATCGGCTCTGCGGATTCACTGCTCGGGATCTAAAGAAGAACGAGATGCTGCGCGCGGCGACGGCGAACGATGCCGCCCAGATTCTCACGGAGATGGACGCCGTTCTGCGCGAACGTGGGCAACTTGCAGAGAGTGGTTCCGTAGCGATTCCTGCGAGCGCAGACGACATTTTTGCGCACATGGCCGCCTATATGGAGGCTCCAATGTCATGAATCACCCAATTGTCACTGCAACCATAAATTAGCCGGAATGACCAATCTAAGGCTGCAATTCATCTTCTCCCGCGTTGGGTTGATTGAGCGAATCGGCAAGGACCCCGCCGATAATCTGAGGTACCTCCGCCGAGGTGATGAGGTTGTAGTGGCTATAGCCGGGCACAACTGCCAGTCGTGATTTCGACAATCGTGTGTTCACCCACCCAGGTTCCTTCACACCGCCACCCAGCAGCGCGAAGAACTCGGCGATGTGCTTCTGCGAAATTGAGTCATTGTCTGCGAACACCAACAGGA
>Ga0335072_10014922_pt1 | contig 11039 bp, 9 predicted proteins | sample Lox_Sample_21_FD_206725 | JGI IMG/M metagenome (GOLD analysis project Ga0335072, IMG submission 206725) | Soil microbial communities from Loxahatchee National Wildlife Refuge, Florida, United States - Lox_Sample_2.1 | ecosystem: Environmental > Terrestrial > Soil > Wetlands | place: USA: Florida... | reverse complement strand
TCAAGAACGGCGACTTCGAAAGCTGGACCGTCGAGTGGGCGGCAACAGCGGGCGGCGTCGCCGAATACGCCACGAGAGTAGCCGCGACCGGGGATCGCTGGTCCGCCGCCAACGCCCATCTGCGCGCTAGCAACTACTTCCGCATGGCGGCGTTCTACGTGGCACACACCGACCCCAGGCACCGCGAGTTCTGGCAACGCAGCCGAGACCACTTCCTCGAGATGACGAAACTCGGCGGCAAGACCATCGAGTATGCCGAGATCGATTTCGAAGGCAGCAAGCTCCCGGCCTACTTCGTGCCCTCCGGAGGAGAAGACAGGCCAACCCTGATCGCGATCGGCGGGTTCGACTCGACGATGGAAGAGGTCTATTGCTGGGTCGGCGCGGTGGCGGCCGAATACGGATGGAACTGCCTGATCTTCGAGGGTCCGGGCCAGTGGGGAGCCCTCATGGAAAACCCCGGGCTCGTCTTCCGGCCCGACTACGAGAAGCCGATGGCGGCGGCGGTCGATTACCTGTATTCCCGCGAAGACATCGATCGCGACAAGATCGCACTGATTGGCTATTCCGCGGGCGGCTATTTCGCGCCCAGAGCCGCTTCCGGTGAACCAAGGATCAAGGCCTGTATAGCCAATACCCTGGTCGTTGACTGCGGCGAATCCGCACGCGCCGGGCTCAAAGGACTGAGCAACCCGCGAGTGATCGACACGATGTTCGGGTTGCTGCAGAAATTCAGCCCGCCAGCACGGTGGGGATTCCAGCACGCACAGTGGTCACTCGGCATAGCCAAGCCTCACGACTGGATCGACTTCTACCGGCCCTTTACCCTGCGAGGTCTCGAGCAGAACTTCCGGAACCCCATGCTTTTCCTGTTCGGGGAAGACGACATCAAAGACGCCGCCGCTTCGTCAGCCGCGATCGTCGCCGGCATCCCCGAGTTCATCGCCTCGCTCCCCTGCGACAGCTACCTCCACCTCTTCCCGCGAACCCAAGGCGCGTCTAGCCACTGCCAGATCGGCGGATTGACCTACGCTCACGTCGTGATATTCCAGTGGCTCGACCACGTGTTCGGCGGCGGCCCGCTTCCCGCCAGTGACCTAGGTGCGCCAGCGCAGGCTGTCGTCGGCCTGTTCGGGAAATACGGAGGCAAGCTTGCCGCGGCTCGCACCCAGGAACTCTTGCGCTCCGCAACGCTGATCTAGCCCCACCGGGCCGTTCCCTGCGGGAGCAGCTCCGCGCGCTCGGGCGATGGGCGGACGCGCACAGCGCCGACGCGACGCGAAACGACGTCAATCCGAACCGTCCGTCAGTCACCGATGAGGAACAGCGCGAGGGCGAGGGCCGTCTTCTCAATCTCTGACGGGTCAACGCTCTCGTTGGGCGCGTGGATGAGGCACCGGGGCTCCTCCACCCCGAGCAGCACGATCTCCGCCTCGGGATAGGTCTCCGCCAGCGCCTGGCAGGTGGGCATCGAGCCTCCTAGCCCGGCGCGCACCGGCTCCTGGCCGAAGGCGTCGCGCATCGCCGCTGCGAGGCGCGTGTAGCCAGGACCGCCGGCGGGCGAGTGGAACGGCTGGCTGCGCGATAGTTCCGTGACATCGACCTCGACGTTCCAGGGCGCGGCGCGGCGCAGCTGCGCGGCCAGCGCCCGGCTGGCCTCGGCAGCGTCGGTGCCGTGCGGCAGGCGGAGGTTGATCTTGGCGCGCACCTCCGCCTGGATCGCGGGAGTCGATCCGACGACGGGCGGTATGTCGATACCAGTCACGGTCAGCGCCGGGCTGGCCCAGAGCATGTCCGCGATCGTGCCGGCGCCGACGAGGTCCACGCCGGGCAGGATGCCCGCGTCGCTCCGGTACTGCCGGGCCGGGTACTGCGGACCTTCCCATCTGCCCACCGCGCGAAGCCCGGCGATCGTGGTGTTGCCCTTCTCATCGTGCAGGCTGGCTAGCATCTGAATCAGGGCGATGACCGGGTCCGGGGTAGGACCGCCGAAGTTGCCGGAATGCACCGGGCTGACCAGCGCACGCACGGTCACGGTCGCGTGAACCACGCCGCGCAGGCTGGAGACAAGCGTCGGCTGCCCCACCCGGACGTTGCCAGCGTCGCAAACCAGGACCGCATCGGCCCTCAGCAGGCTGGGCTGGTCCCGGATCAGCGCGGCCAGGCCACCGGTGCTCTGCTCTTCGGAACCCTCGCTGATGACCTTGACACCGACGCGCAGCCACCCCTGGATGGCGCGTAGCGCCGTCAGCTGGGCGACGATGTTGCCCTTGCAGTCCGCGGCGCCCCGCCCGTACCACCGCCCGCCGCGCTCGGTCAGCTCCCACGGCGGGCTGGCCCACGCCTTGTCGTCGAGGGGTGGCTGAACGTCATAGTGGCTGTAGAGCAGCACGGTCGGTGAATCAGGCGGGCCGGGGCACTGGCCGAAGACGGCCTGATGCCCGTCCGGGGTATCCAGGATCCGCACGTCAGGGAGGCCGGCTCCGGCAAAGGACCTCGCCACGAAGTCAGCTGCCTGGCGGCAGCCGGTCACGGGGAATTGCCGTGGATCGGCCACCGAGGGGAACGCCAGCAGGGTGCTCAGGTCGTCGCGCGCCCGTCCCATGAGGCCGCCGATGCGGTCGCCCAGCGACCCTCCGTCCACCGCATCGGTCGGCCGTTCTTCATGAGCCACCGTCTCATTGTCGGAAACGACCGGGCAGGGAGGAATGGAGGATCGACGGATATCGCCGTCATAAACCGTACGGAACGAAGGCGGTGCGGGAACGGCGTCAAGCGGGCTTGTCGTGATGGACGGCGATGCCCGCGATCACCAGGCCAACGCCAGCGAGATCCTGCCCGGTCGGAACCTGGTGGAGGACGACCAGCCCGATGATCGTCGCCACGGCTGGCAGCAGCGCCAGCATCAGCGCGAACGTCGCCCGGGGAAGCCGCGCCATGGCGAGCTGGTCCGTGACGTAGGGGATGACCGATGAGCAGATCCCGACCCCGGCCCCGGCTAGCAGCAGTACCGGATCGTCGAAAGCAGGACCGGCGCCGCCGGCGCCAATCGGCGTGATCACAACCGCGGCGACCAGCATGGCCGCCCCCAGCTGGTCTATGCCGGCCATGGACACCCGGTCGCCGGGACGCTGACCTTCGGACGGCACGCTTAGGGTCGTGTTGGCCGCGCGATGCGCGAGCATGACGTAGAGCATGAACCCGGCGCAGTTCGCGAACGCGAAGACGAACCCGAGGGGCTGCCCGGAGATCCGGACGTCGGTGAGCACGACCACTCCGCCAACCGTGACAATCAGGGCAGCCAGGTTCCGCCAGGTGCGGGTGCCGGCGGCGGCCAGGACGATCGTGCCCAGAAACTCGATGGAGCTGACGGTGGCTAGCGGGAGACGGTCCACGGCGAGGTAGAAGACCGCGTTCATCGCCGCGAGGACGACACCGAGGGCGAGCATGACCAGCCGCTGAGCCTGCGTGAGCCGGGCGATCAGGCGCCACGGGCGGCGCCACACGGCGAAGACGACCGCGGCGGTGACGATCCGCAGCCATGCCACGCCCAGCACGTCGACCCGGGCGAACAGCAGCACCGCCAGAGACGGCCCCAGGTAATGGAACACGGCGCTGACAAGGAAGAACGAAGTCGGGGAAGCCGACTGATGACAGCCGGGACCGCCGCTTGCGAGTCATTCATGGCGGCTCATACTATGAAGGCCACAGCGTCAAGTTAATACCGTAACAACGGATCCTGCCGAGGATGAGTTGAGGGATCAAAGGATATTCAGCTCAAGAACGTTCGTTTCGCTCGACGAGATTGATCGCAGCATACTCGCCGCGCTGGAGGCCGACGCCCGGGTGCGCATCACCGCGCTCGCGCGGCAGGTGGGATTGTCCGCGCCGTCGGTCGCCGAGCGCCTGCGCCGCATGGAAGATAGCGGCGTGGTCTCCTACCACGCCGAGGCCGAGCCGCGGGCGATCGGTTACCCGATCTGCGCGATCGTCCGGATCAGTCCCACGAGCACGGGCCTGCACCAGATCCCGCAGACGGCCCGGGATACTCCGGAGATCACTGAGTGCTACCGAGTGACTGGCGAGGATTGCTACATAATGAAGCTGTACCTGCGTAGCATGGACGACTTGGAGGAGATCCTGGACCGGTTCACTCCGTACGGCCGCACCACCACGTCGATCGTCCACTCCACCCCGATTGCCCGCCGCCCGCTCCCGATTGACGGTACCCACGGGAACGGACAGCGCCCCCGCTAAGGCCGCTCTCGACGCGTGCTGGTCCCGACTCGGCCGCTGCGCGGCGGCCGGCGGCAGGAACGGAACGCTGCGAGTCGCAACCGTTCGTTCGGGATGAAGATTTTGAATTTTCCGAACGGATCCGGGCCGGCTCCCTCCGGCCATGGCACTAACGGGAGGCGGCGCCAGTGGTGGCGCCCGCCAGTGCCTCGGGGCGGCCGGACCGGCGCGTCCCGCGCACGCGGTCAGGCGGCTGATCAGCGGCGGGCCAGGCCAGGCCAAGGGCCAGGTATCCCCACGAGTTCAACCCGGCCGGCCCGGATTCAACCTTCCTGGGTGCGGAAAGTTACCTTTCCGTGGCTGACTGTCGCGATCCGCTGGGCGCGGCGGGCAACGGACGTGTCGTGGGTGACGATCACCAGGGTCAGTCCGTGGTCCTGCCAGAGCTTTTCCAGGAGCGAGATGATCTCGTCGCGGGTGTCCTCGTCCAGGTTGCCGGTGGGCTCGTCGGCCAGCAGAACCCTGGGCTCCTTGACCAGTGCCCGGGCGATGCCTACCCGCTGCTGCTGCCCGCCGGACAGTTCGGCGGGCAGGTGCCGGAGCCGGTTGCCCAGCCCTAGGTCCGCCAGGGTCCGGGCGGCGCGGTCGCGCCGCTCATCGGTCTTGACGCCTAGCGGGATGAGCGCCGACTCGACGTTCTCCAGCGCGGACAGGGTGGGAATCAGGTTGAAGGTCTGGAAGATGAACCCGATGGAGCTGGCGCGGATCTGGGTGAGCTGCGCCTCGGTCAGCCTGGACAGGTCCTGCCCGTCGAATTCGACGGTCCCGGAGGTCGGCCTGTCCAGGGCGCCCAGGGTGTACAGGAGCGTGGTCTTGCCGTGGCCGGTGCGCCCCTGGACGGCCAGCCACTCGCCGTCGGCGATGTCCAGGTTGACGTCGTTCAGCGCGATGACGTTCATCTGTCCTTTGTGGAAGGTCTTCGTCACGAAGTCGAGCTTGTACACGTCCGCTCCTTTCTATGCCTGTCTTTGCCTGCGCGGCCGGGCTACTCGACTCGGCTCAGTGCGGTCGCCGGATCCAGCCGGGCGGCGCGCCAGCTGCCGAATGAGCCCGCGATGATGCCGCCGGCCAGGGCTAGCACTACGGCCAGGATGATGACCGAAATGGTGACTGGCGCGGACATGTGCACCGCCACGGTCTGGTCGTAGCCAGCGGCCGGCGTGGTGTGGCTGCCACTGCCGTTGAACGAGACGTTTTCCGGGGCGGGGCTGCCGGGGACCAGGCCGACCGTGGCTGACACCGTGGGCGCGATGGCGTTGATCACCGCCGCGCCGCCTAGCCCCAGGGCGGTGCCCACGATGGCGCCGGCTGCCCCGATGACCAGGGACTCGCCCATGACCTGGCTCATGATGCGCCGGCTGCGCCAGCCGATCGCCTTGAGCGTGCCGAACTCGCGTGTCCGCCGGCCCACCGCGGCCATGATCAGCAGGGAGGCGACCGCGAAGGAGGCGGCCAGCACGGCGATCGCGAGCCACCGGCCGAGGTCGTTGGCCAGGCTTGAGGCGCTGCTGAGCGAGCCCGTGATCGCGCTGGCCAGGCTGGAGGAGGTGCTCACGGTAGCCGATGGCAGCAGCGCCTGGATCTCCTGTTGCACGGTGGCGATGTCAGCAGCGCTCGCCGCGGTCGCGTAGATGGTGTTGACCATGCCGTGCAGGCTCGCTCCGAAGGGTCCCACTCCGAGTTGCTGGGCTACGGCAAGGGGGATGTAGACGTCGCTCGCGCCGCCGCCCTGCGGCTGGCGGCTGATCCCGATCACCGTGAACCGGTGGCCGGCCACCGTAACGGCTGACCCAGCCGTGATCTTGTGGGCGGCGGCGTAGTCGTAATCCACCACGGCGACGTAGGCATGAGCGTCGGAGGCACGAAATCCCCTCCCCGAGCTCAGTGTCCCCGAGGCGTAGGGGCCGAGCTGTGTGTGCGCGGTATCGATGGCATCGACGGAGAACTCAACCGGGTTGAGCGCGCTGGCCGGCGGCTTCCCGCCCGGGCCTAGCTGCTTGAGGGACGGAATGGTGAGGCTGGTGTCGGTAAGGTCAGCCAGGCCACCCACGGTGGCCGCCACGTCGTGCAGGTGCGCTATCCGGGACACAAACGACTCATCCACCAAGCCTATTTCGGTGCCCAGCTGGTCGACGTGCTGAGCGTTCTGGCCGGGGGAATTGAAGGCACCAGAGCCGCTGGTGTGAGAGGGCGCTTTGCCGCCCGGCGTGGTCACGGTGATGTCGGTCCCGACGCCGTACAGCGCGTGCAAGACGGCGGCCTGTGCGTTCCTTACCCCGTCGGCGGCCGCCGTCACCACCACGACCAAGCCGATCCCGACGGCTAGGCCAACAGCGATGACCAGGCCCTGGCGGGCGCGGTGGCGTAGTTCGCGTCGTAGGTAAGTCAGGAAGAACATGTGCCGCTCCTTGTCCTCTGTGGCGGGAAATGGGTCTGGCCACGCGGTGGCAGCTATTTCGTTATCGGGCCTGAGCCCGAGTTCACCCAGCCAGCGGGCGCCAGTGACCGGCAAGGCCCGTTGATCGCCGTCTGGAATGCCGCCGAGGTCGGATCGATCCCGCTGCCCGGGCCAAGCTGGCCGCTTTGGCCATCGGGGTCGGGGAAATCCGGGACCCCGTGCGCACGCATGCACTTGGCGAAGGCAAGGGTGAACGAACCCGCCGCCTCGTTGCCCTGGCTGCCACCCTCGTTGCGGGACGTGACGTTTCCAGAGCTCCTGCCGGTCGCGCTGCCGCTGGCGGTGGCGGAAGGCTGCGCCGCCGGACCGCTGGCGCAGCCGGAGGCCAGGGCGAGGGTAATCATCGCGATCGCCGCCAGGCCGCCGCGCATGACCGGGCCGCCGCGCCTGAGGCGGTCAGCCTGGCCAGCGAGTATCGTGCTCATGCCTCACTCTCCTTGTCTCTCGCGCGGCACCCCTGCGGTTCCACGCCCAGGCAGTGGAGAACTGCCCGGGCTTCCAGAAGTAGCAAGGCGGCGGTCACACGGCGGTCATGGCGGCCGTGACCCGGCTGTGACCGCTAACGAGGCAATCTAGGAGGAGCACAGGGCGGAAAGGCGGGTGCAGGTCGTGAGGGTGCTGCTCGTCGAGGATCACGAGAAGCTGGCCACGAGCGTGGCCGCCGGGCTGCGCCGTGAGGGCATGGCCGTCGATATCGCCCTGGATGGCGAGGCCGGTCTTGAGCGCGCCCTGGTCGTCAGCTACGACGTGGTCGTCCTCGACCGGGATCTTCCGGGACTGCACGGAGATGACGTGTGCCGCTCGCTCATCACGGAGAAATCCCCCAGCCGGGTGCTGATGCTCACCGCGGCGGGCGCGGTCGATGACAAGGTAGACGGCCTTGCCCTGGGCGCTGACGATTACCTGGCCAAACCGTTCGCGTTCGCGGAGCTGGTGGCGCGGATAAGGGCGCTGGCCCGGCGCTCCCGGCCTCCTCTGCCGCCCCAGCTGGCCCACGGGGACTTGCGACTGGACCCGGCTCGCCGGATCGCGACGCGCGGGGGCCAGCGCCTGGGGCTCAGCCCCAAGGAGCTTGCGGTGCTTGAGTTCCTTCTTTCGGCCCAGGGGGCAGTCGTGTCCGCCGAGCAGCTGCTGGAGAAGGTATGGGACGAGTTCGCCGACCCCGCCACGACTACGGTCAAGTCAACGATCAACCGGCTCCGGGTCAAGCTCGGCGACCCGCCCGTCATCGAGACGGTGCCGGGCGGCGGATACCGGATCTGAGGCAGCCGGGGGCCGGGAGCGGCCGACCCTGGCTGCCCAGCGGCCGCCGGACGGTGCGCCTGCGCCTGACGATGCTGTACGGCGGGCTGTTCCTCGCCTCCGGTGCCGCCCTGCTCATCCTCACCTACGAGCTGGTGCAGCGCGTGTACCTGACGCCAACCGTGACCGGCGGCCGGGTTGCCGGGAAGGGTTCGTCCGGCATCGAGCGGCTGCCGCCGTCCGCCGCTAGCCTGCCCGCACAGCAGGCAGCCACCCTGCACGACTTCGTGCTCGGATCGTGGACCGCCCTGGCCATCATGGTCCTCGTTGCTATCGTGCTCGGGTGGATGGTGGCCGGCCGGGTGCTGATGCCGCTGCGCACGATGATCGCGGCGACCCAGCGCATCTCCGAGGACAACCTTCATGAGCGTCTGGCATTGTCTGGTCCAGAGGATGAGCTGAAGGATCTCGGCGACACGATTGACGGGCTGCTCGCCCGGCTGGAAGGCGCGTTCGACGCGCAGCGGCGGTTCGTATCCAATGCCTCACACGAGCTGCGGACCCCGCTCACCATCGAGCGCGTGATGCTCGAGACGGCGCTGGCCGACCCGGACGCGACGGCCGAGTCGCTTCGCATGACCTGCCAGGAACTGCTCGCCACCAGCGAGCAGCAGGAGCAGATTATCCAGGCCCTGCTCACGCTGGCGCGCAGCCAGCGTGGCCTGGATCATCATGAGTACTTCGACCTTGCCCGCACCGCCAGGCAGGTGCTGTCCCAGCGCACCGGGCAAGCCGAGCGGCGCGGCCTGCACGTCGCCGCCAAGCTAGCCCCGGCGATCACCGCCGGTGATCCGCGGCTGGCTGAGCTCCTGGTTGCCAACCTGGTCGACAACGCCCTGCGCCACAACGTCGCCGACGGCTGGATCGATGTGGCCACCGCGATGAGGGACGGCCAGTGCGTGGTCCGCGTCGCCAACAGCGGGCCGGTCATCCCTCCAGACGGGCTGGACCGCCTCTTCCAGCCGTTCCAGCGAGGCGGCCAGGAGCGAACGTCGCGCCCAGGCGATAGCGGCCTGGGCCTGGGACTTTCGATCGTGGACGCGATCGCCGCGGCGCACGGGGCCGTCATCACAGGGCGGGTGCAGCCCGCCGGGGGCCTCGACGTCGAGGTCGCGTTCCGGACGACGCCTGCATGATCCACAACTCCCATGCAGGATGGGCCCTGAAGGGATCGGGCGTGAGGCAGGGTCTGTCGAGTCGTATTCACACTCCCGGGCATTCGAGGCCTGCGGTCATCGCTATAAGGTGCGGGTCAGGTATAGGACACATACTGTAGTTGCCCCCATTGACGAGATAAGCCGCCTGGTATGACACAGTTCCCGGTTTCGCGCCAGGCGACATCCCGGTGACACGGAAAGGCTGGCCGTGGTCGCTGACCACGAGCTGGTGAATGTCACCACTAGCGTTCCCGACAATATAGTCAATTTCCAGGTCGAACGTGGCAAAGGACTGCGTCACTTGGGCGCGGATATTGAGCACCTGCTGTTCGTGGTTGTCAAGATGGATCGTCTCGTTATCAAAGAAGGGGCTGCCAGGATCTACGTCGCCTCCTGGCTGCTGCGGATACGGATCATCGGTAACAACGCACTGAACGGTATCGCCTTGCGTAACCATGCGGCATGGCGGTTTACCAATATTGCGCGCGATCGGGACAGGTTCGTCAAGGTCAAACATCATGCGCAGCGTTGCGTTTCCGGCCTGCGGCGGCGTGTCGAAGAGCGTTCCCCCCAGCGGCTTTGCCCGCTGCAGGCGGACGGGGCGAATGTCGAGGATGCGGACGCCCTGCGCGCTATTCCCGTTCACGATCAGCTGTATCGTAAGGTCCTCAACATCGGCGCCGCCCATGGCCTGCACAGCCGAGAGAAATTTCGGAGAAGTTGCGATGCTGTCCTGAGTCATCAATTGCCGCAGTTGCGGACTAGGAAGAGCGCCATCGGGGGTGGCCATCGTATACCCCTGGTCATCGAGGATGGTGGGCTCCGCGGTGACCGTCAGCGGCGGACCCGGCGAATCCGATGCGAACAGCCCTTCGACGCCCCTCGCTAGGGTCAGAGCCCATGCAGGGCTGGTTGCGGCAATGACCGCTGCCAGTAGTCCGGCGAACCATACCCGTACCCGACCTTTACGTGCATCCTGATTCTTCGCGGCCGCGGACTGCGTGGTTCGATTCGCCTGCTGCGCCTTCCGCGTTTTGCCCTTGGACTGTCGTCGGCGGGTCATTGCGTGAACTGCTCCTTGCAATGCTGGGTAGTGGTGCAGCTAAAGGTGGCAAATTCGGCTCAGGGGGCACGCCCGGTATTGCCTGCTGTTCCCGATCGGCTTTCACGCATTGCTTACCGTAGCACCCTGCGGTCCGAGCCGAGGCAGCCTCGCGCAGTAGCGAGTGTTGATATGGGCGGGCCCCGTGCCGGCTCCCTCCGGCTATGGCACTAGATCGTTGACCGGGGGTTGGGCGCGGCGCGGGTTCCGCGGACTGGTGGATGCGCTGTGGGCGGGTGCGCTGCGCAGGCATACGGTCATGCAGCACAAGACGATGGCCGCGGTCGCCGGCACGGGCCAGGTGATGTGCTCTCCGAGCAGCAGCGCTGACCAGCCGATGGCCAGGAAGGGCTGGGCGAGGTTGAGCTGGCCGATCCGGGCGGTGCCGCCGGACGCCAGCCCGCGGTACCAGGCCAGCGATGCGGCGAACATGCTGATGACGCCGGTGTAGCCGAGCCCGGCCCAGGCGGAGGCGGGAACCGGGGCAGCGGGGCGGGTCAGCGCCGCGGCGGCCAGCAGCGGGACGGCTGCCGGGGCCAGCAAGAGCATCGCCCAGCACAGCGCGGGGACTGCTCCGATGCGCTGGGCTATCCGGGCGCCCTCGACGTACCCGACGGCGCAGGACAGCACGGCCGCGCCCAGCCACAGGTCGCCGGTGCCGGCGCTGGCGCCGCCGCTGGTGGCGGCGTACCCCGTCACCGCGGCCAGGCCGGTCAGGCAGGCC
>Ga0335072_10014921_pt1 | contig 11040 bp, 10 predicted proteins | sample Lox_Sample_21_FD_206725 | JGI IMG/M metagenome (GOLD analysis project Ga0335072, IMG submission 206725) | Soil microbial communities from Loxahatchee National Wildlife Refuge, Florida, United States - Lox_Sample_2.1 | ecosystem: Environmental > Terrestrial > Soil > Wetlands | place: USA... | reverse complement strand
GGCTGCGTCGAGCGCCTCGGCGATGCCTTTGACCAGGGTGGTCTTCCCGGCACCCAAATCACCACGAAGAATGAGGAAACGCGGCGGCACGAGCAGTTCCGCGATGCGATGGCCGGCAGCAATGGTTTCGCGGGCGCTGTGGCTCTCGAACTGATGCATCTTCATTTCCGCCGTCTGGGTCATCGCACCCTCGCCGAGGAGATGGGTATCCCCTGCAACCAAACATATCCCGCTTCGTCCCTGGAACGAAAGTGAAAAGCGCGAAAAAGATGACCAATGGTGTCGGTGGCGAGCAGCGTGTGCTCTTCCTGCTGGCGCAGGGCGAAGTCGGCGGCGAGCCCGTGCAGATAGACCGCGGCTTCCACCGCCTCGGCGGGATGCTGGGGGAACTGCGCCAGCAGCGCGGCGATGACGCCGGTGAGGATGTCGCCGCTCCCACCTTTGGCCATGCCCGGGTTACCGGTGGTATTGATGGCCATCCGACCATTGGGATGCGCGATGAGGGTGCGCCAGCCTTTTAACACGACTGTCACATTGTGCATGGCGGCGAAGGAGCGGGCGAGAGACTCGCGGTTCGCCTGGACTTCTTTGGTGGTGATGCCGGCGAGGCGCGCCATCTCGCCGGGATGCGGCGTGAGGACGACGGTGCGATTGCGGCCGTCGAGTTCGCTGCGGTGTTTAGCGAGGATGTTGAGAGCGTCGGCATCGAGGACTATGGGCAGCGAGGTTTTTTCGAGGAGGCCGAGGACAAAGTTTTCCGTTTCCATGCCCAGGCCGGGGCCGACAGCCAGAACGGTTGCGCGGCCGAGGAGAAGTTCGAGCCGTTCGGGATCGAGATTCGATGCGTCGGCTTCTCCTTTTGGGCCTTCGCGGAGGGAAATGGTCATCAGTTCCGGCGTGATGGCGGCGACCGTGGGCAAAATCGAGCTGGGGACAGCGGCTGTCACCAGTCCGGCGCCGGCGCGCAGAGCGGCGAGCGACGCCATGGCGGGCGCTCCGGATTTGCCGGGCGAACCGCCAATCACGAGCACGTGACCGTAGAGGCCCTTGTTGGAGTCGGGCGTGCGCGGCGGCTCCGCGACGGATTTGGAAGTGCCGGCCCAGGTGAGCTGGGATTTTGATTCGATCGCGGCATCGGGCGAGCCGATGGGTGCGACCGCGATGGGGCTGGTGGCATTGACGGTGAGATTGCCAAAGACGTGCGCGAGCTTCGGTGCGGTGAAGGTGACGACGGCGCTGGCGCGGAAGGCCCCTTCGGCGGAGAACTCTCGCGAGTCGGCGTCCCAGCCGGAGGGGAGGTCGACGGCGACGATGGGGATGGGCAACGCGTTGACCTGGTCGCGCAGAGTGGCGGCGACGCCGCGCAACGGCGGCTTGAACCCGGTGCCGACGACGGCGTCGATGAGGAGGCTGGAGGAGCGCAGAAGCTGTTGCACTTTTTCATCGTTTAGTGCCGATTCGTCGGGCACGAAAAGCGGCTCCAGCCCCATTTCCTCGAAGGCCGATTTCGCGTCGCCCTTCAGGTCCGAAGGATCACCGAGTAGCAGGACATGGACTGTGCGGCCTGCTTGCGCCAGATGCGCTGCCGCGACGAATCCATCGCCGCCATTATTGCCTTTGCCGCAAAGGACGCAGATATGCCGGTGTTCCGGGTATTCGCGCAGGACGAAGGCGGCGACGGCGCGGCCCGCGTTGTGCATCAGTTCGAGCGACGGGATGCCGAAGCGTTCCGTGGTCACCCGATCGGCGGTGCGCATTTCGTCGGCGGTGAGAATCTTCATCGCAAAAATGGTAGTCGAAGGTCGAACGCGTGCGCTGGCCGTTAGCCCATGTACATGCCGCCGTTGACGTCCAGCACGTGGCCAGTGATGTAGGCGGCGTCGTCGGAGGCGAGGAAGCGGACGGCGGCGGCAATTTCGGCGTCGGTGCCGGCACGGGCGAGGGGGATGTTGGCGAACATGGCGGCGCGCTGTTTCTCATCGAGCACGGCGGTCATGGCGGTTTCGATGTATCCCGGTGCGATCGCGTTCACGGTGATGTTGCGAGAAGCCAACTCGCGTGCCAGAGATTTGGTCAGTCCGATGAGCCCGGCCTTGCTGGCAGCGTAGTTGGCCTGACCGGCCTGGCCGGTTTCGCCGACGACGCTGGAGATGTTGATGATGCGCCCCCAGCGCGCCTTGAGCATGGGGCTGAGCAGGGCCTGGGTCATCAGGAAAGTGCCCGTGAGGTTGGTGTGCAGGACGTCGTCCCAGTCGGCGCGCTTCATCCGCATGGAGAGGCCGTCGCGCGTGATGCCGGCGTTGTTCACGATGATTTCGACACTACCGTAGTGGGCGACGGCGGCTTTGGCGCAGGCTTTGATCGATTCTTCGTTCGAAATGTCGAGAGAGAAGACCGCGGCGGTCCCACCGGCGGAGGCTATTTCGGCGGCGACTTCGTTGAGCCTGGATTCGTTGCGGGCGGCCAATGCGACCCGTGTGCCCGCCGAAGCGAGGGCCAGCGCACAGGCGCGGCCGATGCCCTGCGATGCGCCGGTGATCAGCGCCGTTCTTCCTTCGAATCCTGCCATGAAAACAGCCTATCGCACCTGCGTGCCGGACTATGCTCCCGGAGCCGGGACCGGCTCGGCGGCGCGGTGGGTGGCACGCGCAGGTAGCGCTTCCAGCGACCAGATGTAAACGGTCAGCTCGCGGCTGTACTGGAGGAGAGGCTTCGTGTCGGGTAACCGGATGCCGTGAGCCTGGGGCAGCTCGTTTAGTTCGAACTCGGCCTCGGCCAGCTCGAGCGGCCACGGCAGGTGGTGGATATTGGCCCGCTCGACGCTCCCCCGTTTGCTGCTCGTAAACAAGGCGTAGCGCTCGGTGAGGAAGCTTTCCAGGCCGCCTTTGTTGCACGGTTGACCCAGACTGCGGTAGCGGGCGCGGAAATTAGCGCGCGGCCGGCTGATGAGGCGCTCGCTGGAGTAATGAATCTCGCGTTCCTGACTGAAGTCGACCTGCATGTGCGCCCAGTAATAGGGCAGGTGGAAGAAGAGCCGAGCCGCGGAGACGGCGAAGGGATTGGCGGCGTCCAGGGAAAAGAACCATACTCCAGGTTGGTTAGTATGGCGGTCACGGACGTAGGTGCGGAGATTGAGCTCGGCAAACTTACGGGCGCCGGGGATCGCCGGCAGCATGCGCATGCGGATCTGGTCCATCCAGAAGGGGACGACGCCGACCCAGGCGGATCCATCCCAGGTATCGACCACCAGTTCTTCGGGCAGGAGGTGGAGCAGATCGCCGGCGGGGATAGGCCAGTGGGCAAAAAGCAGATCGTTCCAGCGCTGGGTCATCACCCAGGGCGATTTGGGCATGGGCCAGGGACGATGTTCTGTGGTCGAGAGGATCGGGTTCATCGTGCGGGAGCAGCCCCCCGGCCTGGACTTTTCACAAAAATCACTCCCTATGGTACTCGCGTTTGGTTTAGACACCAGAGTTGGTTACCAACCGGCAGGGAAATCCTCCGGCCCTGGGTTTACGATGCCTGCATGTCCTCGATGACTGAGACGCCTGCACCCGGGCAGACAGCGCCGGCTGCGGCCGAAGCCCCCAACAACCGGACCGAGGTTTTTGCGGTTCATGGTGCCGATCCGGAAGTGCTGGCCTACGCCATGGCGAAGTACTCGCGCTCGTCGCTGTCGATGCGGGAATCGCTTAAGGAGATCAGCAGCCAGCGGGCCGAGCAGTTCCTGAACACGTTCTACTTCCAGTATGGGCACCGGTCCATCGCCGATTTGGCGCACGTTGCCTTTGCCGTGGAACGGCTTTCGCTGCTGGCGGCGATCGTGCTGGTGGACGAGCAGCGCTGGGACGGTCAGGAACGGTCGACGCGGTACCAAAACTTCCGCAAGAGCGGCTGGTACCTGCCCGAGTTCGGGGCGGATCTCGCCTCGGCGCAGCTTTACGTGGAGACGGTGGAGAATCTCTTTGCCCAGTACCACACCGTCTTTGAAGGGGTCTTTGCTTCGCTTAGGGAGCAGGTGCGCAAGCCGGAGGAGATGAAGCAGGAGACCTACGACCGCACACTCAAGGCGCGCGCGTTCGACGTGGCCCGGTATCTGCTGCCTCTGGCGACCAACACTTCGCTGGGGCAAATTGTGAATGCGCGGACGCTGGAAACGCAGGTTTCGCGGCTGCTTTCGCATCCTGCCGCCGAGGTGCGGCAACTGGGAGAAAAGCTGCAGGCGGCGGCGTCGGGAGCCGCGTGGAACGTGCATGGGGCTGATCTGGCGGCATTGCAGCGCGAGATTGCGGCGCTGGATCCGGCTCTGGGCGAACGGGCGGCTGCGCTGCTGGCGCGAGAGGTGAAGACCGCACCCACGCTGGTGAAGTACGCCGCGGTCAACGACTACCAGACGCGCACGCGCGCTGAGCTTCAGCAGGCGGCGGCGGAACTTCTGTCAGACGAAGTGATCGACGCGGCGCCGCTGGTGGATCTGGTGGACGACGCGGAAGCGTTAGAGGTGGAGATCGCGACGACGCTGCTGTACGGAGCCTGCCATTATCCTTACCGGCAGATCCGGCGGCATGTGGCGGCGCTCAGCGAGGCGCGGCGCAACGAGGTCATCCACCTGGGCATGCGGCATCGCGGACGGCACGACGAGCTGCTGCGCGAGTTCTCTTCGGGGCAGGCGCTGCGTTTTGACATCCTCATGGATATTGGCGGCTTCCGCGACATGCATCGGCACCGGCGCTGCGTGCAGGTGCTGCAGGCTTTCACGCCGCAGCATGGGTATGCGATTCCCGAGGGCGTCGAGGAAGCAGGGGCGCTGGGTTTATACGAGGAGACGATGCGGTCGGCGCAGGCGGCTTCCGTGCGCCTTGCTGGGGGAACGGCGCCAGAAGCCCCGGAGTCGGCGAAGTACGTGCTGCCGCTGGCGACCAGGGTTCGCGCGCTGTTCAAGATGGACTTTGCCGAGGCGCTGTATATCTCGGAGTTACGCTCGGCGCCGCAGGGGCACTTCTCGTACCGGCGGGTGGCGTGGGAGATGTACCGGGCCGTGCAGCGCACGCATCCGGCTCTGGCGCAGTATTTCCGGGCGACCGATGCGGATGCGCCGATCGACCTTCTGCAGCGCTAATCAGCGGAACAGGTGCGGGACGAACCGGCTGGCGTTGGTGGTGACGTAGCTGTCGGGCTCGCGGATGCCTATGCCGCAGGCCTCGCCGTCGACCAGCCAGCTTCCGGCAACGATCCGCGGATTGCCCGATCGTGCCAGGTCGACGTACTGCTGCCAGACGAAGCCGCCATCGGCGTAGCGGCCAGGCGTGTTTTCGACCGTGATCCCGCCCAGGTTCACGGTGACATTCGCTCCCTCGCGGCCCAGCAGCGGCTTGCGGACCCACGCATCGAGATCGCGAGGACCGTCCAGATACGCGGGCAGCAGCAGCTCATGGTTCGGATACATCTCCCACAGGACTGCCAGCAAGGCTTTGTTCGACCACAGCATTTTCCAGATGGGCTCGATCCACTGGACGCCGCCAGTTTGGCGATTGTTCATCAGGTCCAGGGCATGTTGGCCGAACCGGTCGGCGATCAGGCTTTCCCACGGATACAGCTTGAAGATGGTCTCCATTGGGCGCTCGCCGGCGTCGACAAACTGGCGCTTGCCCGCGTCCCACCCGATAGTCTCCACGGTGATGGGGGCGGTTTGCAGCTCGACCTGTTGCGCCGTGTCCCGCAGATAGGTCACGGTCATCCAGTCTTCGTCGTTGTCCTCACAGGCGAAGTAGATCGGCTGCTTTACGTAATCCTTCAGGTCTTTCCACTTTGCGACCAGGCGCTCGTGGATGGAATTGAACTGGTCTGCCTGTGGGAAGCGCTCTTCCAGCCAATACCATTGCGCGACTGCCGCCTCGACTAATGAGGTCGGCGTGTCGGCGTTGTACTCCAGGAGCTTCAGCTCATGGCCATTGCAGGCCAGATCCATGCGCCCATACAGAGCAGGAGGCTCGGCCTCCCACGTTTCGCAGATATGCTGCCACGCGGACTCCGGGATTCCCATCGCTGCCAGCCGATTGTTAGCGAGGATGAAGTCGCCGGCCGCCAGGCACATGGTCTGAAGCTCGTTGGTCGCCGCTTCGATGCGGTCGATTTCCGCCGAAGTGAACTCCCAGTATGCAGACTCATCCCAGTAGGTCTGGCCGTTGATGGTGTGATAGGTCAGGCCGACGCTTTCGATCTTCTGCTGCCAGTCGGGGCGGACGAGAATCTGATGCCGTTGCACCTACTCGCCGCCTCCGCCGTGGCCGCCCTCGCCTTCACCGCCGCCGAAGCCACCGCGGACTGTGCCGGTCTCGCCCGAGACGATCACGGCCCCCGGCCTTGCGTCGGCTTCGCCACCCACTACCGTGTCGCCGGTTCGTCCGCCGCTGGCTCCGCCATAGAGATAGCGATAACCGCCCGGGCCGGCGCCGTAATAACCGCTGAAGGCGGAGGGATGGTCGCAGCGATCGTCTGGGACGATGTGGTCCTGGTTGTCGACGCAGTTTCGGATTTCGCGGGGACGATTATCGCAACCTGGGCCGGTGGTGAGCGCAGCAGCTGCCAGCAGAGTGATAGGTACGGCGTGGGATTTACGCATGGCCTGAGTGGTGGTCCCATCTTCTCTGCGACCTTCTGCATTTGCAAGCGAAATTCAGCGCCAGGCTGGCAGCCGTGCGGTGCGCTACAGCCTTGCGCATAAATCCGGCGTTACAATGCCCCTTCAGCCGTTGATTCCCGCCACAGGAAACCACCTTGAAGCCCAGCGCCGTTTCTCTCGCGATCTTTTGTGCCGCGATCTTCATGACCATGACTCCTGCCCACGCTCAGACTTCGACTTTGCCGCCTTCGAACCCCTTCTTCGCACCCAGTTCGCTGCCCTTCCACGCTCCGCCGTTCGACAAGATCAGGGACTCGGATTATCAGCCGGCGATTGAGGCCGGAATGGCCGAGCAGAAGAAGGAGATCGAGGCGATTGCCAACGATCCGGCGGCGCCGACCTTCGACAACACGTTTGTCGCGATGGAAAAGACCGGTCAGCTTCTGCGCCGGTCGATGGCGACATTCCAGGCCGTGGCACAGGCAAACAGCAATCCGACGCTGCAACAGGTGCAGAGCGAGGAAGCGCCGAAGCTGGCGGCGCACTACGACTTCATTTATCTGAATGCAAAACTGTTTGCGCGGGTCAAAGCGGTGCACGACCACGCGGCCAGCCTGGGTCTCGATGCGGAGAGCCAGCGGCTGGTGAAGATTGTCTACGATGAGTTCATTCATGCAGGAGCGGCGCTCAGCGAAGCGGACAAGGAGAAGCTGAAGAAGATCAACGAAGAAGCCTCAACGCTGGAAGATAAGTTTCAGCGGGGGCTGCTCGCCGACACCAAAAATGCGGCGTTCGTGACGATGGACCGCTCCGCGCTCGCGGGTCTTACGGACGCACAGATTGCGGCGGCCTCGCAACTGGCGGAGAGCCGCAAGGTGCAGGGCTATGTCATTCCGTTGCAAAACACGACCCAGCAGCCCGCATTCGCTGAGCTGACGGACCGCGGCACCCGGCACACGATTTTCGATGACGGTTGGACGCGCGCTGAGCGGGCGGACGGCGATTTGCGGCCGGTGGTCGCACGGCTGGCGCAATTGCGCGCGGAGAAGGCCGGGCTGCTTGGATTCCCGAGTTATGCCGCCTGGGTTCTGGAAGACCAGATGGCGAAGACGCCGCAGGCCGTCTTCGACTTCCTCAACCAGCTGATTCCTGCGGCTACGGCCAAGGCGCAAGCAGAGGCGAAAGACATCCAGGCGGTGATCGACGCGCAACACGGCGGCTTCACGCTCGAGCCCTGGGACTGGAATTATTACGCCGAACAAGTGCGGAAGGCCAGGTACGATCTCGACGAATCGCAGGTGAAACCATATTTCGAGATCAACAACGTGCTCGAGAACGGGGTCTTCTACGCGGCACATCAGCTCTATGGGCTGAACTTCACCGAGCGAAAAGACATTCCGGTTTGGCAGCCGGACGTACGCGTCTTTGAAGTCGATGACGCGAACGGTAAGCCGCTGGCGCTCTTCTACTGCGATTACTTCAAGCGCGACAATAAGAACGGCGGTGCGTGGATGGACAGCTTTGTCGACCAGAGCCGCCTGCTTGGGAATCTGCCGGTGGTGTACAACGTAGCGAATCTGCCGAAGCCGGCGCCAGGGCAGCCCGCGCTGATCAGCTTCGACGATGTGACGACGATGTTCCACGAGTTCGGGCACGCGCTGCATGGCATGTTGAGCAACGTGGAGTATCCAGCGCTTTCGGGGACGAGCGTGCCGCGGGACTTCGTGGAGTTTCCATCGCAGTTCAACGAGCACTGGGCCAGCTATCCCGACGTTTTTCAGCACTACGCGAAGGACTACCAGACGGGGGAGCCGATGCCGGCTTCACTGGTGGAAAAGCTGCACAAGTCGCGGGACTTTAACCAGGGGTACAGCCTGACCGAGTTGTTGGCGGCTTCGATGCTCGACATGCAGTGGCACACGCTGGCGCCAGGCGCGACGCTCGAAAACGTCGACGAGTTTGAAAAGGCGGCCCTGGTCAAGTCGCACGTCGATCTGGCGGCCGTGCCGCCACGCTACCGGTCAACCTATTTCCTGCATATCTGGGCGAACGGCTATGCCGCCGGATACTACGCCTACCAATGGACCGAGATGCTGGACGACGACGCGTATCAGTGGTTCGAAGAGCACGGCGGCCTGACCCGAGCCAACGGGGACCGTTTCCGGCAGATGGTTCTTTCGCGAGGCAATACTGAAGACCTGAACCAGCTGTACGCCGCGTGGCGGGGGCGCGCGCCCAGGATCGACGCAATGATTCAGGACCGCGGCCTGACGGCAAAATGACCAGGCAGACAGCAAAAAGGGCCGCCCCTGCGGACAGCCCTTTCGCGGGAGTCTGCCGCGGCTAAGCGGCCGAATAGGAGGCGATCGCGCTGGCTTCGTCGTCCTTCACGTCGAAGACGGTGTAGAGCTTGGTGATCTGGAGCAGGTCGTGAACCTTGCGGGTGAGGTTCAGCAGCTTCAGTTCGCCGCCCTGGTTGCGCACGGTGGTATAGGCGCTCACCAGTTCGCCGATGCCCGAGCTGTCGATGTAGTTGACGTCCCCCAGATTGAGCAGGATCTTCTTCTGCCCCTTCGCGAGCAGATCGCGGACCGAATCGCGCAACTGCACGCTGCCCTCGCCGAGGGTAATCCGCCCGCCGAGATCCAGAATGGTAACCCCGTCCACCTGACGGGTACTGATTTTCATGCTCACGAGAAATTCCTCCTTGGAAGCCTGGTACTGCGAAAATCTAGGCGCCGGTTGGGGCGGTTCCCAGGTGCTTGATCAGCGTCAGTTCAGTCCCGGGATGCATTTGCCTGAAGTGTACCTCATCCATGAATGAGCGAATGAGGAAGATACCGCGGCCCGAACCGCGCAAAAGGTTCTCGGGCGCCAGCGGGTCGGGGAGGGTGGAGGGATCGAGGCCCTTGCCTTCGTCGGTAATGCGAATCACCAGATCCACGCCGGTGTTTTCGAAGGAGGCGGTCATCCGCTTGTCCGGATCGTAGGCGTTGCCGTGAAGGACCGCATTCACTGCCGCCTCACGCACCGCCATCGAGATGCGGAAGATGTCGTCTTCATCGACCCCGGCTTTGCGGGCCATTTGCTCGGCGGTCTGCTCTACTTTGTTGACGCTGTCCAGCGAGGAATCCAGCGTATAGGTGACCCGTCGCTCCGGCTGTCCTGTCAAATCCTGCCCTCGCTCGCTTTCCGCGGCTTTTCCCCGGGCACTTTGCCCGTAGGCGAAGTTTGCTTGCTGAAACCTAAGATGTCAAGCCACGAAAGGGTCGCCAGGGGCGGAATGGGCTGGTGGCCCGCCCGGTCAGGCTTCCCGGTAAGATTGGGATTGAGCAGTCATGCCTGGCCCAGACGGAAAATCCGGGGATCGTCCGCGCGAACCGCAGCCGGGAAACGAGGCTTCACGCACGAAGCCAGCCCCCAAAGGCGGGCCAGGCCCGCAGGAAGAAGATGTTCTGGGAAAGGCGTATGACAGTCGCCTGATGAAGCGGCTGATCCGCTATCTCTTCCCTTATAAGTGGGCCTGCATCACGTCGATTTTCGCGATCCTGCTCAAGGCGGGAGCGGACGTGCTGGGGCCGTACCTGACCATGGTTGCTGTCGATTTGTATCTGACACCGGCTATGGAGGCAACGCCGCAGGCCTCAGCGGCGATGGCGGCGCGCGGCGTTCAGGACCACCCCTGGGTGGCGCACTGGCTGAATTCCTTTGGGCGTGGCGGCGCCTGGACGGGTATCAGCGAGTTGGCGGCGATCTGGCTGGGCGCGCTGATCCTGAGCTACGGCCTGGAAGCGCTGCAGACATGGCTAATGCAGTGGACCGGCCAGAAGGTGATGTTCGACCTGCGCAGCCAGATCTTTCGGCATCTGCAGCAGATGCACGTGGCCTTTTACGACCGAAACCCCGTGGGGCGTCTGGTGACCCGGCTCACCACCGACGTGGATGCGCTGAACGAGATGTTCACGTCGGGCGTGTTCGCCATTTTCGAAGACGTTTTTGTGCTGGCGGCCATCGTGTTTGTCATGCTGCGCATGAAGTGGTGGCTGGCTCTGGCGGCTTTTTCGGTGCTGCCGCTGATCCTGGTGGTGACGCGCATCTTTCGCAAGTACGTGCGCGAGTCGTACCGGCGGATTCGCGTGGCCATCGCCCGCATCAACGCCTTCACTCAGGAGTACGTCACCGGGATGTCGCTGGTGCAGCTCTTCAACCGGCAGGAGCGGGCATTCCGGGATTTCTCGGCCATCAACCGGGTCCACCTCGAAGCGTTCAAAGACAACATCATGGCCTACGCGCTCTACTATCCGGCGGTGGAGTTGCTGAGCTCGGTGGCCATTGCCCTCATCATCTGGCTGGGCGGCGGCGGAGTGATCCGCAACACGGTCCTGCTGGGAACGCTGGTGGGCTTCATGCAGTACGCA
>Ga0335072_10014919_pt1 | contig 11040 bp, 12 predicted proteins | sample Lox_Sample_21_FD_206725 | JGI IMG/M metagenome (GOLD analysis project Ga0335072, IMG submission 206725) | Soil microbial communities from Loxahatchee National Wildlife Refuge, Florida, United States - Lox_Sample_2.1 | ecosystem: Environmental > Terrestrial > Soil > Wetlands | place: USA... | reverse complement strand
TACGGCTACCCGGTCGAGGTGATCAGCGAGGCCGAGCGCTCGGCCGCCTGGCTGCTCGACGCGATCAGCGCCAAGGCCGAGCCCTTCGGCGCCGTCTTCCGCGGCTGGCTGGAACTCGTCGAGTAGCAACCGGTCGCAGCTGGCAGAAGTGTCGCGGCCGGAGCAGGGCTGGCGGCTATCGGCCGCGTTTCCACAAGTAATCTGACGCGATCTCCGCCCCCTCCGCCATTGCGGCAAGCTTCAGCCAGGTAACGCGGGGCTGCACCGCGTAGGACCCGGCGAATGTGCCGAACCCGCAGTCGGTGCCAGCGATCACGTTCTCCCGGCCGGCGATCTCAGCGAACCTGATGATCCGCTGCGCGACCAGTTCGGGGTGCTCCACGAAGTTCGTGGTCGAGTCGATCACGCCCGGGACCAGGACCTTGCCTTCGGGCAGCCGGATGTCCTTCCACACCTTCCATTCGTGCCCGTGCCTCGGGTTCGCAGCCTCGAATACCAGCCCGATCGGCCGGGCCTCGAGTACGACGTCGATGATGGCCGCCAGCGGGATGTCGGTGATGTGGGGCCACGCTCCGTTGCCCCAGCACAGGTGCATGCGCATCTGCTCTGGCGGGATGTCACGGACAGCATGGTTAAGGACGCGGACGTGCATCCGGATCTGCTCTCTGAACTCCTCGTCGGTCAGCGCGTCGTTGCCGAGCATGGCCCTGGTCATGGCCAGGTCCGGGCAGTCCAGCTGCAGGACGATGCCCGCTGCTGCGATCGCGTCGTACTCGGGTTTCATCGCGTCGGCCAGCGCGAAGATGTACTCCTCGTCGGAGGGGTAGTACTCGTTGGCCAGGAACGCAGCGATCACGCCGGGTGACGCCGCGCTCATGAACACGTCGGCGGGCTCGGCATCGGAGACCGCGGTCTTGAGATTTGCGATGTCCTTCTGCACGGCGTCGGGGTCGCGCAGGGAGACCGGACCGTCGCAGCCCGGGTGATTCATCACCCGCCTCGATGTGTTGCGGCCGCTCATGGCCTCGAAGACTTCCGGGAACTCGACCATCTCGGCGATGGCCAGCGGCCGGCCAGTGCCGCCGAAGCCGTTCAGCCGGTCCTTGACGTAGGTCGAGTAACCGGGCTTGCCCATCTCGCCATCGCTGATCACGCTGACGCCCGAAGCCAGCTGGCTCGCGACAATGTCGGCGACCGCCTGCTCGACGCGCTTGTCGAACGCGGCCTGGTCCACGTCCGCTCCGGTCTCCCGGTCGGCGATCAGCTGATCCAGGTCGGTCGGCCTCGGCAGGCTCCCGGTATGCGTGGTCAGAATCCGGTCGCGACTCCGTCGCATCCTCGTGCTCCTCTCAGCCTGAGCGTCAGCGCGGGTTATCGGGGTACCCAGTCCACACTGCGCCCGTTCGGCACGCTTCGCTAGTGCGGTCCGGGCGAAATCAGCAAGCCGGCTGCTGCCTGCGACTGACTTGACGACCTGCGCGGGCGTCCGCTACGTTTAACACGTTGGTTAATTAACAGGATGGTTAAATGCGTGCGGAAGATCAGCTCAGCGTGGTCTTCGCGGCGCTTGCGGACCCGACGCGGCGGGCAATACTTGCCCGGCTAGCAGACGGGGACGCGACCGTCACGGAGCTGGCTGAGCCGTTCTCGATCAGCCTGCCGGCTATCTCCCGGCACCTGAAGGTGCTGGAGCATGCCGGGCTGATCTCGCGGAGCAGGTCCGGGCAGTGGCGGTCCAGTTCGCTGGAAGCCACAGCGCTGAAGGAAGCGACCGACTGGATGGAGCGCTACCGGGTCTTCTGGGATGCCAGCTTCGACCGCCTGGACGGGCACCTGCGCCGCATGCGGCAGAACGCCGCTCAGGGCAGTATTTACCGAACAAAAGGGGCCGGCCGCGAGGACGGCGCCGGCAGAAAGGACCAGGAGTAATGGCACAGACGACGACGCACGAGATCAGCCTGACCCGAGTCTTCGATGCTCCGCCCGAGCTGGTGTTCCGGGCCTTCGTCGACCCGGACCAGCTCTGCCAGTGGTTCGGGCCCGAGGGCTTCTCAGTGCCTTACGAGAGCGTCCACGTCGATGCCAGGCCGGGCGGCTACCAGCGGCTCGTCATGGTCAGCGACGATGACCCGACCGTGCGCAATGAAATCGACGCCACCTTCAGCGAGGTCGTCGAGAACGAGTTGCTCGTCGCTCACCAGGACGTCGAGGGCATTCCGGGGACGACGGGGTCGGTCCGGTTCCACTTGCGACTGGAGTTTCACGCCGAGCCGGGCGGCAAGACGCGGCTCGAGCTGCACCAAGGCCCATTCACCGAGCAGATGGGCAACGACACCAAGACCGGCTGGGAGAGCTCGTTCACCAAGCTGGACTCGTTGCTGCGGCGATCGTTGTAGGGACCGAACCGGAGGGCAGCGACCGCGGCGGCCGGCGAGCCCGGTCCTTAGTTCGGCGCGGTGATTGCCGGCGTTATGTCGAGGACGGGGCCGCTATGCAGCGGCGGCCGGATCGGGAGCGGGTGGAGCGCGACGGTGCCAAGCGTGATCCAGTGCAGTGAGTTCAGGCTGGCCAGCACCGACCCGATCGGCGCCCCGCACAGGCCGAGAGGCACGATCGGGTAGATGACCTGCCCGGTGGCGCCGACGAGTACGAACCAGGGCCGGGCAGTGACGGGCACCATGCAGGCCGGCAGCGGGCCCCGCGGCCGCACGGTGGACGGCTTACGCAGCGCCGCCACCAGCCGGCTGAGGCCGGCGATCGCAGCTTCGCGGCGCTGATCGATACGGATTACCCCATGCTTGACCGAGGCCACGGTTACGCACCTGACGACGGCAACTGGCCTGAACCGAGCGGGGATCGGCGTGGCAAGCCGGACCGGACCGTCCGGCTGGACCGAGCCGTGCGGCTGAACCAAGACGTCCTGGCGGGCCGAACCGGGCAGCCGCACCGGCGGAATGACGCCAGGGCACTGCACCCGCCTCGCGGCGGCAGGCACGGCTGTGCTGCTCGCGGTGTCCGCTGCCGGGTGGCTTGACCCCGCTGCAGCTATAGACCCGCAAGCGGACAGCGCAGCGGTCAGGGTCATGACGACGGCGACCGGTGCCGTCAGGAAGGCCGATTGTGCTCGCTGTCTCATGGCGTCCCCAATCTCGGGCCTGCCCCCGTTGGACGGGACAGCGGAGCGATTGGTTCCGCCAACCGGGGTTTTGGCCGCATACGGCCTGCATACGGAGCTGACAGACCCGTGAGGTAGCGTCAGCGAAATGCCGAAGTTGTCGGCCCGGGTCCGGGCGTTGATGGTGTTCGTCTGCGCTCTGGTGCTGGTCGACACGATTTTCTTCACCGCGCTCACCCCGCTGCTGCCGCACTACGCGCACGCCGCGCGGCTGTCCAAAGCGGGCGCGGGCATCCTGGTGGCGGCATACCCGCTTGGCACGCTGATCGGCGCACTTCCAGGCGGACTCCTCGTCTCCCGGCTCGGCGACCGCGGGGTTGCGCTGCTCGGGCTGACTCTGATGAGCATTTCGACGCTCATCTTCGGCTGGGCGTCGGCGCCGGTCATCCTGGACTCTGCCCGGTTCGTCCAAGGGCTTGGCGGTGCCTGCACGTGGGCGGCGGGCCTTGCGTGGCTGGCCACCGCGGCTCCGCCCAGCCGTCGCGGCGAGCTCATCGGCAGCGCGATGGCCGCTGCCGTGGGCGGGGCCCTGCTCGGCCCGGTCGTCGGCGCTGTCGCCAGTCACGTTGGCACCGGTCCGGCCTTCTCCGCCGCCGCGGTGGCCGGCGTCGTGCTGATGATCGCGTCGTTCGCGGTGCCGGCGCCAAGCGCCGCCGAGCCGCAAGGCCTGGGCGCAGCCTGGCCCGCTCTGCGCAACCTGGATGTCAGCGCGGGCTTGTGGCTGACGATGCTGGCAGGCCTGGCGTTCGGTGTCATCGATGTGCTGGCGCCGCTGCGCATGGGCCGGCTTGGTATCGGGGCGACGCTGATCGGGATCACCTTCCTCGCCTCAGCTGCCATCGAGGCCAGCCTTTCGCCGGTGACCGGGCGGCTCTCGGATCGCCGCGGCCCGATTGTGCCGATCCGGATCTCGCTAGCGGCGGCGGTCGCCGTCAGCCTGCTGGCGCCGGTGGCGGCACCGGCGCCGTGGCTCATCGCGCTGCTCATCGTCGGGATGCCTGCCTACGGCACCCTGTTCACGCCGGCGATGACACTGCTCAGCGCGGGCGCCGACCACCTGCGGCTCAATCAGGGCCTGGCGTTCGGGCTCGGTAACCTGGCCTGGGCCAGCGGCCAGGGCGTCGCCGCCGCGGCTGGCGGGGCCATTGCCCAGGCCACCACGGACTTCGTGCCCTATGCCCTGCTCGCGGCCATCTGCCTGGTGACCCTGATCGGCGTCGGGCCGGCTCGCCGGCTGCTGGGCCGCCGGCTGCGGCCCGGCGGGCTGAGAGCCACGGAGCAGCAGCCAGACTCTGGATAGCTGGTGCCGCGGGGGCTGCATGGGCTTCGTATGCGTTTGCGCCCCGGCCGATTGGAGTCCGGGCAACGCGGCTTAGCCTGGTGTGAACGGCTCTGCAGCTGTTCGCAAGCCTGGCTGTTGCTAGCAGCCTGGCAGGCGCCGTTCGAGCAGCCGGCCGCTCCTGGAGGTGCCGCGATGCCCGGCCGCAACTGGATGCTCAGCCGTGATGGCCTGGCCGTGGCGGCCGGCCTGATCGCGCCGCTCGCGCTCGCGGCGGTCCTGGTCCCGTTCCGGTCCAGCTTTGCCAACACCGACGCGGCGCTAGCGATGATCCTCATTGTCGTGGCAGTAGCCGCAGCCGGGAACCGCCTGGCTGGCTTTGTCGCTGCGGTTTCGGCGGCAGCCTGGTTCGACTTCTTCCTGACGCGCCCGTACGAACAGTTCACCATCAACCGCGCCGCCGACATCGAGACCACGGTGCTGCTGCTCGTCATCGGGGCCGCGGTCACGGAGATAGCGGTCTGGGGGCGGCGCCAGTACTCGGCGGCCAGCCGCCGGGCCGGCTATCTGGACGGCATCAACGACGCCGCGCGCGCAGTCGCAGCCGGCGACTCGCCGTCGGCCCTGGTCGAGCGGATCAGCGCAGGCCTGATCCAGTTGCTCGCGCTGCGGTCCTGTGAGTTCCAGTACGGCATTGCCGGCATCGGCGGGCCCGCGCGGCTGGAGCACGACGGCACCATCACTTTCGCCGGCCAGCCTTACGAGCCGCTCGCCGGCGAATGGCCTCCCGGCGTGGCGCTCGAGCTACTGGTGGAAAGCGGCGGCCGGCTGCGGGGAAGGTTCCTGATGCGGCCAGGTCAGCAGTGGCCGAGCCGCGAACAACTGCTCGTCGCGGTCGCGCTCGCCGATCAGGCGGGCGCGGCGCTAGCTGCCAGCCACCCGGCGGGCGCCTAACCACGACCGGTCCGGGCCATAGCCAGACAGGGCCAAACCTCACCAGGCACGACGGTTGGGTAACCGGCAGGCCGCCAGCGATAATAACGCCGTGAGCCGCTTGTACTGAAATAGCTGTAACGTCGACCAAGCAAGCGTTTGCTTCTGTCGCGACGCACCTGAGAGGTGACGATGGGCCGGCTCGACGGCAAGGTAGCGCTGATCACCGGCGGCGCCAGGGGCATGGGGAAGTCGCATGCCCGGCACTTCGCCGCCGAGGGCGCGAAGGTCGTGATCGGTGATGTGCTCGATGACAAGGGCAAGCAGCTGGCAGCCGAACTCGGCGAGGACAACTGCCGCTACGTTCACCACGACGTGACCAGCGAAGCCGAATGGGCCGCCGCCGTAGCCGCCGCCACCGGCGCCTTCGGCACCCTCAACGTCCTGGTCAACAACGCGGGCATCCTGGCGCACAGGAAGATCGCCGATATGACGCTGGCCGAGTTCCGCAGAGTCATCGACGTGAACCTGATCGGAGAGTGGCTCGGCGTCAAGGCCGCCATCGATCCGATGACCAAGGCGGGCGGCGGCTCGATCATCAACATCTCGTCGGTCGAAGGCTTCACCGGCGCGGCAGGAATGTCTGCTTACAGTGCGAGCAAGTTCGGCATCCGCGGTATCACCAGGTCAGCCGCGCAGGAGCTTGGCAAGCTCGGGATCCGGGTCAATTCCGTGCACCCGGGCGGCATCATGACGACCATGACGGCGACAGCGTTCGAGTCCTTTACCGAGATCAGCGACGGTGAAGGCTTCATGCGCTCGCTGCCGATTGCCCGGTTCGCCAAATCGTCCGAGGTGTCCCCGCTGGTTGTCTACCTCGCCTCAGACGAGTCGTCCTACTGCACTGGCAGCGAGTTCGTAGTTGACGGCGGCATGCTGTCCGGTCCGGGTTACTGACGGGTTGGTAATGAGCGGAGGAAAAATGACCAGCAATACCAGGCTGGACGGTCGCGTCGCGATCGTCACCGGGGCAGGGAACGGGCTCGGCCGGGCCGAAGCAGTTGCACTGGCCGCGGCCGGAGCGAGCGTCGTGCTGAACGACCTGCCCGGCGCGGCCGTCGACGCCGTCGCGGCCGAGATCACCGACACCGGCGGCAGCGCGACGGTGAGCGCGGGTGACATCGGCGAGTGGTCGACCGCGCAAGCGCTGCTCGCGACTGCGCTGCGCGAATTCGGGCAGCTGGACATCCTGGTCAACAACGCCGGCGTGCTGCGCGACCGGATGATTTTCTCGATGACTCCACAGGAGTGGGACCTGGTCCTGCGCACTCACCTGCGCGGGCATTTCCTGACCAGCCGGGTGGCGACGGCCCACTGGCGGGAGCAGAGCAAGCAGGCGGGCGGCCCGGTGTACGGCCGCATCGTGAACACCTCGTCCGAGGCATTCTTGCTGGGCTCATCCGGCCAGCCGAACTACTCGGCCGCCAAAGGCGGTATTACCGCGCTGACACTGACGATCGCTCGTAGCTGCGACCGGTACGGCGTGCGTGCCAACGCGATCTGCCCGCGGGCGAGAACCGCGATGACGGGGGACCTGATGGGCGCAGCGCCAGCGGACGGTCCGGACCCGCTCGACGCTCGATACGTCGCACCGCTGGTGACCTACCTGTCGAGCCCGGCAGCCGGGAACATCAACGGCGAGGTCTTCATCGTCCACGGTGGCGTTGCGGCGGTCATGGCGCCGCCGGCTGTCAAGAGCACGTTCCTGGCCAAGGACCACGGGTCGGCCGACGGGATGTGGACGCTCGACGCTATCGCCAGCGCGCTCGCCGGGTTCGAGACCGGGCCGGCCGGCGCAGGGTTCCTGTGTGAGGACACGCTGGCACTTGCCAGCGAGACGATCGGATTCGGCGGAGCGCAGTAATGGCGAAACAGCGCGACCGGGTGCAGATGACGGCGACCGAGGTCGCGGACATGCTGGCGGCGAACCGCAAGGTGCAGCTCGCGACGATCAACCCCGACGGCTATCCGCATCTGGTCACGATGTACTACACGCTCGTCGACGGCAATATCGCCTTCTGGACCTACCGGACCTCACAGAAGGCGCTGAACCTGGCTCGTGACCCGCGGATCAGCTGCCTGGTCGAGACCGGCGAGGCGTACTTCGACCTGCGCGGCGTGCAGATCCAGGGGACCGTCGAGACGATCACCGACCCTGACACCGTCTACCAGCTTGGCCTGGCCATAGGCAACGTGATGGGGAACGCGCCCGCCGGGGCCAGCGCCGCCGGCACTGGAGCGGCTGGCACCGGTGCGCCTGACAGCGCAGTCAACGACTACGTGGCAAACGCCGCGCGCAAGCGCTACGGCTACATCGTCGAGCCGGTCAAAGTCATCTCCTGGGACCACGCAAAGCTGCTCGCCCAGTAAGGCGGGCAGCCGCGGCGCCCGACTACCGCGAAGCCAGGGAGCCCCCGCGCCCGGCAGGGGCGCGCGGGCGCGGGGGCAGACCGTGGGGTCTTCCTGGCGGCGGAGCAGGGTTTAGCTCTGTCCGGCAGGGGACGGATCAGAGCTCGTGCTTGGCAACGGAGTCGGCGAGCCCGTCGGGTGCGGGCCCGGGAGCCCCGGATAGCGGTTGTGATGGTGGCGGTGATGGTGCCGGTACTTGCCGGGCCTGACGGACGGGTGCGGCTTTGGTGTCATCGACGGGTGCGGCGTCCGAGACGGATGCGGTGCGGGCGTGCACGTCGGAGTCGGTCGCGGGCTTGAGGTCCAGGACGCGTGCGGCTTCGGTGTCCAGGACGGGTGCGGGCTTGGTGTCCACGATGGATGCGGCTTGGGTGTCGAGGACAGGTGCGGGCCTGGCTTACGCGGGTGAGGCTTCGGTGTCCAACAGCCATGCCATCTGAAGTGGTGGTGGCGGGCATGCCGTCGGATGAGGGCCCGGTCGGCGGCTGTGCCCGTACCGGACGGGTGCGACACGCTGTGCTCAGCGGGTGCTCCGATGACATCGTGTGCTAGCCGCTGAGCTGAACCGGGCAGTGCCCCGGCGTAGGCGGCCGTGGCCACGCCACCGATGGTGATGGCGACGGCTGCAGCCGCCACGGCAACTTTGGCGGACATGAGCGAGGTAAGCAAAGAAGGCCTCCGGCGAGGTCGGGTGCGGCGGATTTGATCTGGCACGCCGACCCGGTTCCGGAACTCCGCCATGGCGAAGGCTTCGCTAGCTAGTTCATCGCCCGACGGGCGTGCCCTGAGCGCAGCGAGAACGTCGGCGGCGGGCTGCAGTCCCGCCGCCAGGTCGTCCGGCACTTCCGGTCCCGACAGCATGGCTGCCAGCGCCGCGTCCTCGATCGCGGATGCGTCCTGGCGGCCTAGCCACGGGAAGTTCGGCATGTCACCGTCCGAAACGCCACTGCCCGTCACAGCGTTACACCTGCCTTCGCGGCAATCTCGGCGAGTCGCCGCAGACCCCGGTGCGCAGCCACGCGCACCGCGCCCGGACTGCGTCCGACTAGTCGCGCCACAGCCTCGGTTTCCAGCCCCGCGACTACGCGGAGCAAGATGACTTCTGCCTGCAGCGGCGGCAACTCGGCCAGCATCGCCATAGCCGCCTTGGTGCTGATCCGCTCCAGCGCCTCATCGCTGGCGTCTGCCGAGAGCGGCAGCGCGGCGAGCGGCACATCGCTCAGCGGAATGGCAGGCTTACGCGTCTTGCGCCTGCGGGCGTCGATCACCAGACGCCTGCTGGTGGTGAACACCCAGGCACGCCAGGCTTGCTCGTCGCCGCGGAAGCCGCTCAGGTTGCGCAGCGTCTTGACCCAGGTATCGGCCGCGATGTCCTCGGCCGCTGCCGGTTCTATCACCCGCAGGTAGCGGAGCAAGGCAGGGTTCGTGTCGCGCCACAGCTGCGAGAAGGCGGCCTCGCTGCCGTCCTGGGCGGCAGCGAGCACGGCCGCGAAGCCTTCGCCGATCACACGGCTGAGTATCAGCGGACGATCAGCGCATCCGCAGCGAAATCGTGATTCTCAGCGCCGATAGCTGCTCCGCTCCATCTGCAGCGAACGGCGGCTACACCATCTCGTCGGTTGTCGGGATCAGGACCGTCTTGAGCTCCGTGTACGCCTCGATCGCCGTGCGCCCGCCTTCGCGGCCGATGCCGGACTGCTGGTATCCGCCGAATGCCGCGTGCGGCTCGAGGCCGTAACCGTTGATGCCCACGGTGCCAGCCCGCAGCGCCTTGGTCATCCGCAGCGCTCGCTTGATGTCGGCTGTCCACACGGTTGCGGCGAGGCCGTACTCCGTCGTGTTGGCGACCTTGATGGCCTCCTCCTCATCGGTGAACGGGATCACCGACAGCACGGGGCCGAAGATTTCTTCGCGGGCAATCGTCATGTCGTTGTTCACGTCGGTGAACAGCGTCGGCGAGACGAAGTTCCCGGCCGCCAGCTCGCCGTCGCCGCGAGTGCCGCCGCAGATCAGCCGGGCGCCTTCTGCCTGCCCGGTGCCGATCAGGCCGAGTACGCGGTCGAGCTGGCGGGTGTTGATCAGCGGCGAAGAGGTCACCGCCGGGTCGAACGGATTGCCGTAGCTGACCATCCCGGCGATCATCTGGGCCATGCCGTTGAATTCGTCGACCTTGTCTCTGTGAACCAGCGCCCGGGTCTGTGCCAGGCAGACCTGACCGGACAAGCCGAGCGTCACGGTGCCCATCGTCAGAGCGGCCGCGGTGCCGGCGTCGCCGTCGGCGAATACCAGCGCCGGGCTCTTGCCGCCGAGCTCAAGGCTGACCCGCTTGAAGGTGCCCGCCGACGCCTCGATGATCTTCCGGCCTACAGCGCGGCTGCCGGTGAAGGAGATCTTGTCGACCATCGGGTGGTTGATCAGCGCGTCGCCGGTCGGGTCACCGGGACCGGTGACGACATTGAGCACGCCGGCCGGCAGTCCGGCCTCCTCGATCAGCCGCACCAGCCGCAGCACCGCGAACGTCGCGTACTCCGATGGCTTGAGCACGACAGTGCAGCCCGCCGCCAGGGCCGGGGCCAGCTTCTGAGCGGTCAGCAGCAAGGGGGCGTTCCACGGCACAATCGCGGCGACGACGCCGACGGGCTCGCGCAGCGTCATGACGAGGTGGTCGCCGCCCTGATAGGGCGGCAGCGTCTCGCCCGCGAGCTTGTCAACCCAGCCGGCGTGATGGTCGAACACGTCCGCCACGAAGGCAGCCGACATGCCGTACACGGCGCCGAAGCTCAGCGGCACGCTGTTATCCAGTGCTTGCAGCGCGAGCAGCTCGTCGCCGTGGGTGCGCACGAGGTCCGCGACGCGGCGCAGGAGGCGGATCTTCTCGGTGGCGCGAGAGAAGGGCCACGGTCCTTCGTCGAACGCGGTGCGTGCCGCGCGGACAGCCCGGTCGACGTCAGCGGGACTGGCGACCGGGAACGAGGCAACATCCTCGCCGGTCGCGGGGTGGCTGTGCGTCCAGGTCTGCTCGGCTGAGCCAGGCCCCCAGGTCCCGTCGATCAGCAGCTCGCCGTCGGTCAGACCGATCTCGTCCCGGTGGGTCTTGATCGAAGCAACCATCGCCTGCCCCTCTGACTGGAACACGTTCTACTGCTCGGAGGGTATACCGGCGGGCTGCCGGGCGGTATAGACG
>Ga0335072_10014918_pt1 | contig 11040 bp, 8 predicted proteins | sample Lox_Sample_21_FD_206725 | JGI IMG/M metagenome (GOLD analysis project Ga0335072, IMG submission 206725) | Soil microbial communities from Loxahatchee National Wildlife Refuge, Florida, United States - Lox_Sample_2.1 | ecosystem: Environmental > Terrestrial > Soil > Wetlands | place: USA: Florida... | reverse complement strand
TCGCAACGGGTTGACGCCGCCACAGAAACTGCACTCCTTCCTGCTTGGAGTGTTCGAATTCGAAATCGAATGCCGACATTTCGCTTTCGCTGCGGCGATAGAGAAGGTAGACAGTTTCAGCACCGAGGCGACGCGCAGCATTGGCAGCGTCGATCGCGGTATTCCCTGCCCCGACGACAACGACTGTCCCGGTGAGCTCGCGAATTCGCCCGGTCTTGTAGGCGGCAATGAGCTCGAGCGCATTCATCACGCCCTGCTGGTCTTCGCCGGGAATGCTGAGGTGGTGCATGGCTCCCAACCCAACGCCGAGAAAGATGAAATCGAATTCGGATTCAAGAGCCTGCAAGGTCGCGACCGATTCCACGGGCACGCCGAAGCGAAACTCGACGCCCATGCGGCGGATCATTTCGACCTCGCGCAGGCTTTCAGCCGCAGGCAGCTTGTACTCCGCGACGCCGTACGTGTTGAGTCCACCGGGCAGGGTGCGGCGTTCGATGATGGTTGCACGGGCACCCTGACGGCACAACTCCGCCGCGCAGGCAAGTGAGGCGGGGCCAGCGCCGATGCAGGCCACACGGAGCGGCCGCGAACCGCGAGGCGCCTTCACGAGATCCTCACCCGACTCGCGAAATGCCTCCATGGCGTGGCGTTGCAACTGCGCGATCTGGATGGGCTGGCGGCCGTTGCGATGCATGACACAGGCTCCTTCGCACAGTACGTCGACAGGGCAAGCGCGGGCGCAACTTCCGCCCAGGATGTTGGCGTCGAGGATGCGAAGCGCCGATCCGCGAAGGTTGCCCGAGGCGATGCGCTTGATGAAGCCGGGAACATCGATGTGAGTGGGACAAGCGGCTGTACACGGCGCATCGAAACAATAGAGGCAGCGGTTCGCCTCGGTCACCGCGGCTTGTGGCACAAGCGGCGGCTTAAGCTCGCTGAAGCGCTCGCGAAGCTGCGGATCGTCAGGTAACGTCGCGGTACTCATATTGACCTCGGGAAATGCAGCCTATAAAACGCGGGTCCCAAGTCTCCGAATCGAGACCTGGGGCGCCGAAATTGGTTTCGGCTTCATCACCATCATGAAGCGACCAGTGGACCGTAGAGATCGGGCCGGCGATCGCGGAAAAACTGCCAGGTGCGCCTCACGTCGGCAATTTCGTCGAGATTGAGATCGGCGGTGAGCACCTCATCCTTGTCTCGCGACGCCTGAGCGACGATCTGGCCGCGTGGATTGGCAAAGTAGCTCGAACCGTAAAACTCGCCGATGTTCCATGGCGGCTCGGTGCCGACGCGATTAATCGCAGCAATGAAATAGCCATTTGCCGCGGCATGGGCCGGCTGCTCGAGTTTCCAAAGATATTCACTCAGGCCGGCAACAGTTGCAGAGGGGTTAAAGACGATCTCTGCGCCGTTGAGACCCAGGCAGCGCGCGCCTTCAGGGAAGTGGCGGTCATAGCAGATATAGACACCGACTTTCGCAAAGCCGAGATCGAAGACGGGATAGCCGAGATTGCCGGGGCGAAAGTAGAACTTTTCCCAGAATCCGGGAGCAACATGCGGAATATGCGTCTTGCGATATTTGCCCAGGTAGGTGCCATCATTGGCGATGACAGCGGCGGTGTTGTAGAAGATGCCTTCCTGCTCAACCTCGTACACGGGAACAATCATGGCGATGTGGAGTTCTTTGGCGAGAGATTGCATGAGATTGACGGTCATGCCGTCGGGGACGCGCTCGGTGGCCTCGTACCATTTAACGGACTGCTCGGCGCAGAAGTATGGACCGTTGAAGATTTCCTGGAGGCAGACGATCTGGGCGCCGGAATCCGCGGCCTTGCGAATGAGAGGAAGGTGCTTTTCGATCATGGCCTTCTTTTGCACGGGTAGCGGCTCCGTCGCGGGTACGGCGTTTGAGGCCTGAATGATGGAACAGCGGACAACTCGAGGCATAGAGCAGCGACTCCCATCGAACGGGGTGTGAGTCTTTGACGTTAAAACATGGAAGCGCAATGGGCAATGGATTTGTTTGGGGAGCCGTGGAGTTGGGAATCCGCGCGCGCTGAATTGCGAATGGGTAAGGCAAGATTACCGCGAGATTTCAAGATTGACCGGTAAGGAGAAGGTGAAAGAAGTCAATATTCAATTTTGTTGGGCGATGCAATCCAAGCCGCGAAGCTGGACCATGCTTCATCGCCGAGCAGTTGGGTCGCAGGCAATGAGCGAGCGGACTTCTCGTTGCACATTTCAGCGTAGAGAAAAGCATCGTCGAACCCGGCGCGTGCGGCGTCTGAAGCCGAGGAGCCGTAAAAGATTGCGTCGAGCCGAGCCCAGTATGACGCCGCGAGGCACATGGGACAGGGTTCGCAGCTGGTGTAGAGCTCGCAACCGGCCAGAGTGAAGGTACCCAGGGACTTGCAGGCTGCGCGGATGGCGTTGACCTCTCCATGCGCGGTGGGATCGTTGGTCGCCGTCACTGTATTCACACCTTCAGCCACGATCTTGCCGTCGCGGACGATGACTGCGGCAAAGGGGCCACCGGCTCCCGAAGTCACATTTTGCGTGGCAAGCTGGATGGCACGGCGCAGAAACTCGGTGTTTGGCTGGCGAGGCATAATTGCTTGCTCTCGACCTCCCTGAACGGCGAAAGTAAACACAGTATGTCACAGGCATTTCGATCGACCCGGATTCTGACGGCTGGCAGACTTGTGCCTGCCGCGATTGTCGTGGAGGAAGAACGAATCACCGCCGTACGAGAGTGGGGTGATGTGCCAGGGAGCGGCGGCGTTCACGATTTTGGGGATTTGGTGGTGCTCCCAGGGCTTGTTGACACGCATGTACACATCAACGAGACGGGCCGCACACATTGGGAAGGATTCTGGACGGCAACGGGAGCTGCGGCGGGCGGGGGAGTGACGACGCTTGTCGATATGCCGTTGAACTGCGTGCCCGAAACGATTGATGTGGGCGCACTCAAGACCAAGCGCGCGGCAGCGCAGGGCAAAACATGGGTAGACTGGGCCGCCTGGGGGGGCGTGGTGCGGGGGAATGCGGCGGAGTTGAAGCCGCTGGCCGCTGCGGGCGTGCCGGGGTTCAAGTGTTTTCTGATTGAGTCAGGGATTGACGGGTTCGCGTGGGTAGATGAAGCCGAGCTGCGCAAAGCGCTCAAGGAACTGCGCGGTACAGGTTTGCCGCTGCTGGCACATGCGGAAGTGGCGGGCCCCGTGGACGAAGCGACCCGGAAACTCAACGAGCTGAATGCGGACTGGCGGCGGTATCAGACTTTCCTTAACTCCAGACCGGACAGAGCGGAGATGGAGGCGATCGAACTATTGATTCGCCTGGCAGAGGAATTCCAGACGCCTATCCATATTGTTCATCTATCGAGCGCCGAAGCGCTGCCGCTGATTGCTGCAGGTCGCAAAAGAGAGGTGCCGATCACCGTCGAGACGTGTCCGCACTACCTCTGGTTTGCAGCGGAGGAAATTCCTGATGGGGCGACGCAATACAAATGCACGCCGCCGATTCGAAGCGCCGACAACCGCGAGAAGCTCTGGAAAGCGCTTCAAGATGGGCTGATCGACATGGTGGTGACGGACCATTCGCCGTGCCCACCGGAGATGAAGTACCTGACGGAAGGCCGATTTGACAAAGCGTGGGGCGGAATTGCGAGCCTGGGGCTAGCGCTGCCGGTTCTTTGGACAGGAATGCGCCAACGTGGGTTGGAATTGGAACACGTGGGCAAGTGGATGGCCGAGGCGCCTGCGCGGCTAGCGGGGCTGAAGGAACGAAAGGGCGCTTTGACTCCCGGTGCGGATGCAGACTTCGTTATCTTTGATCCCGATGCTGAATGGACGGTAACTGCGAACGACCTGCACTTCCGGCATAAGCTGTCGCCCTATCTGGGCGCGAAGCTACGGGGGCGCGTGATGGAGACGTGGCTGCGCGGGCATAGAACTTACGCTTCGGGAGAATTTGGGGGCGAACCGCAGGGCCGAGAGCTGGTGCAGCCATGAGAGAACGCGCTCTGCATGCGGTTGCGGAATGCCGCCACCTTGCCACGATGACAGAGGAACCGGGGCGGATCACGCGCCGGTTCCTGACACCGCCGGTGCATGACGTTCATGCTCATTTTGGCTCCCGCATGCACGCGAAGGGGATGAGCACTCGCGTGGATGCCGCCGGGAATCTTCGCGGGATTTGGCAGCCGCAGGGTTTGAGTGGCAAGCGGATGATTCTTGGATCGCACATCGACACGGTCCCCGATGCCGGGGCGTTCGACGGGATTCTGGGTGTGACTCTCGCTCTGGAGTTGGTTGGCATCGCACAGGAAGATGCACTGCCACTAGCGATTGAGGTGATCGCCTTCTCAGAAGAAGAGGGGGTGCGCTTCGGGGTGCCTTTTATTGGAAGCCGCGCGGTTGCGGGCCGTTTTGACTCTGCGCTGCTGGCGCTGCAGGACACATCGGGAACAACGATGGAGGCGGCGATTCGCGAGTTTGGGCTTAACCCGGGTGAGATCAACGCAGCCGCACTGGATGACGAAACGCTGGGATTTCTGGAGATTCATATTGAGCAAGGGCCTGTGCTGGAGTCTGAGGGTTTGAGCGTCGCCGCGGTGACAGGAATTGTGGGCCAGTCGCGCCTGAAAGTTGATTTCATCGGCCAGGCGAATCATGCCGGAACGACGCCGATGCATTTGCGACGCGATGCGCTCGCGGGCGCTGCGGAGTGGGTTGTCGAAGTTGAACAACAGGCTCTCCGCACCGAGGGATTGCTGGCCACGGTTGGCAAAATTGTGACGACTCCGAACGCGGGTAACGTGATTGCAGGTCGGGAGCAGTTAATTCTTGATGTGCGCCATCCTCACGACGCCGCACGTCTCAACGCAGTAGATTCGCTGTTGAGTGCAGCAAATGCGATTGCGGAGCGGCGAACGCTGGCGCTGCAGTCAACGTGCACGCTGGACCAGCCTGCAGTTTCAATGGACGAACGATTGACGGCGTACCTTTCAGAAAGCATGGAAGTGGAGGGATTCCCAGGCAAGCGAATGCCAAGCGGCGCAGGGCACGATGCCATGGTGATGGCGGGACGCGTGCCGGCGGCGATGCTGTTTTTGCAAAGCCCGGGCGGGGTGAGTCACAACCCGGCGGAGAGTGTTCGCGATGAAGATGTGGAGGCGGCGCTGCGAGTTGGACGCAAATTTCTGGAACGAATGGCGGCAGGGGTCCTATAGAATCAGGCATCGCATCTGATTTGTTGCGCTGAAATGAGGTCGAGTTTGGATCCCGAATTGCACTCTCTGGGCTCAACGCGAAGCAGCCTGAAGGCGGATCACCTGCTGCAAACGCCCGACACCTTCGTGCGGATTCCGTTGCCCGGCGCGGAGAGAGTGGAATTTATCGTTCATGCGAGTCCGCAGGTGGGCGCGCGGTTCACCCAGATGACGGCGGAGTTTGCAGCCGGTGGCACGCTGGGAAGGGCGCCGGCACAGCGGTTTCTCTACGTGCTGGAAGGCGAGCTCGAGTTGAATGCGAATGGAAAACGGCACGAGCTTTCGGCGGGCGGATATGCGTATTTCCCCGAAGGGATGCCGCATACGGTGACGGCAACGGTGGCGGCGAGGGCGACGGTGATAGAGAAACCATTCGTGCAACTGACGAATAGCGCGACGCCCGAGGTAGTGGTGGGACGCGAAGGCGATGTGCCTTCAACCCCGCTCATGGGTGATGATGCGCTGCGCGTGCAGGCCCTGATGCCGGACGCTCCTGAGTATGATTTTGCCGTGAACACGATGACGTATGATCCGGGCGCGGCATTGAGCATGGTGGAGATTCACGTGATGGAGCACGGGCTGTTGATGCTCGAGGGCGGCGGCGTCTATCGCCTCGGCGACGCGTGGTACCCGGTAGAAGCGGGAGATTTCATCTGGATGGCGCCCTATTGTCCGCAGTGGTTTGGCGCGCTGGGCAAGAAGCCGGCAAAATACCTCATTTACAAAGACTGGCGAAGACATCCGCTGGGAGCCTAAGCAATGGAAGAGATGCGTCCCACACTTTCAATCGACCGGCTCCTCGCAGAGCTGATGACCCTGGCAAAAATTTCGGAAGCGGAGCCGCCGGTGGTGACGCGGGTTGTCTTCAGCGAGGCTGACTTGCGAGCGCGAGCCTATGTAAAGAAGCTCTGCACGGATGCGGGACTTTCAGTGCATGAGGATGCAATCGGCAATACGTTCGCACGCTGGCAAGGCACCGAATCAGCTCTCGCGCCTGTGGGGACGGGCTCGCATATCGATGCAATCCCCAATGCCGGGCTCTACGACGGATGCGTTGGCGTGCTGGGCGGACTTGAAGCGATCCGCGTGCTGCAGCAGCTTGGATTGAAGCCGCGCCGTTCGATTGAACTTGTGATTTTCACCGCTGAGGAACCGACACGATTCGGGATCGGATGCCTCGGCAGCCGGATGATGGCCGGAGTGCTGACGCCGGCGCAAGCGCGTGAATTACGCGATAAGGAAGGACGAAGCCTGGAAGAATTGCGTGCGAACGCGGGATTTGCGGACTCGCTGGAATCAGTTTTGGTGAAAGAAGGGCGGTTTCACCAATTCGTTGAACTGCATATCGAACAGGGGCCAACCCTGGAAAAGGAAGGGATCGACGTCGGCCTGGTGACGCATATTGCCGCGCCGGCAAGCATGCGGGTCGTGATCGAGGGTGAAGGCGGACATGCGGGAGGCAAGCTGATGCCGGGCCGCAAGGATGCGCTGGCCGCGGCTGCGGAGCTGATTCTGGCGCTTGAAACCGCTGCGAAATCAAGCGGAGCCATTGATACCGTAGCTACGGTGGGAGTGTGTGAGGTATTTCCCGGTGCAGTGAACAGTATCCCATCTCGCGTGCGGCTGGAAACGGATATTCGGGATACAGACGGTGCACGGCGCGACCGCGTACTTCGCTCTTTCAAGGAAACATGCGAAAAGGTTGCGAGCCAACGCGGCGTTTCGATCACGACGGAACTGGTGAACGCCGATCCGCCGGCCACATGCGATGCAGGGATTCTGGCAGCGATGGAAGCGGCGGCGAGGGATGCAGGCAAATCGCACAAGAGAATGGTGAGCCGCGCGTATCATGATTCGCTCTTCATGGCGCGAATTGCGCCGGTTGCCATGCTGTTCATACCATGCCGCGGTGGAGTGAGCCATCGGCCGGATGAATACGCGTCGCCCGAGTGGATTGGGAGCGGTGTGCATGTGCTGGCACGTACGCTGGCCACGCTTGCGAGTTGAGCACGGCGCTTGCTTGGCGGTTTGAATCGGAATCCGGGGCCAAAGCCCAAATGATTTTGCGGCGGTTGACTCAGGGGCTGAAGCCCGTGCCCTGCAGACCGCCCCGCAACGGCCGTTTTGCATCTTCGCCGCTTCGTTGTATGCTATGCGACAACCCGCACGCTGGCTGAGGGCTTCCCCAAGGATGAGCGCGCATCAGAAAACTCGGGTGGTTGGCGCACCTGTCCACCGAAAGGAAGGGACAGATAAGCTGCTTGGACGCGCGCGCTACATCGATGATATTGAATTCGAAGGAATGTGGCATGGCGCGACGGTGCGAAGCACGATTCCACGCGGCCTGATCCGTTCAATTGAATTTGACCGGCGGATTGACTGGAGTGAGTTTGCGGTTGTAACCGCCGCAGACATTCCCGGGGAAAATCACATTCAACTGATCCTTGCAGATCAGCCCTGCCTGGCGGACGGCCAGGTAAATCATTGCGACGAAGCGATCCTGCTGATAGCACATCCTGACAAGCGGAAAGCGAGCGAGGCAGTGTCCGCGGTGCACATTGAGTACGAACCTTTGCCGCCGATATTCACGATCGAAGAGAGCGAGCAACAAAACGTAGTTGTGTGGGGCGCGGACAATGTGCTGAAAAGTTTCCTGCTGGAAAAGGGCGATGTGGATTCTGCCTGGGCCCGCGCCGCGCACACTGTTGAGGGCGAGTACCGCACCGGGGCGCAGGAACACTTGTACATCGAAAACAATGGGTGCATTGCGGAGTACGGCAAAGATGCGGGCGTGACCGTGTGGGGTTCGCTGCAATGCCCGTTTTATGTGCATAAGTCGCTCGTTGCCGTCTTTGACCTGGCCGAAGAGAAGGTGCGCGTGATCCAGACGGAGACTGGCGGGGCGTTCGGCGGCAAAGAAGACTACCCCTCGATGCTTGCCTCCCATGCCGCGCTGCTGGCGATGAAAAGCGGCCATCCAGTCAAGATGGTGTACGACCGGATGGAGGACCTGGCCGCGACAACCAAGCGGCACCCGTCGCGTGTTCGGCATCGCACTGCGCTCGACGCCGATGGCAAGCTGCTGGCGATGGATATCGATCTGGCAACCGACGGCGGCGCTTACTCCACGCTTTCTTCCACGGTTCTCTCGCGCGCAACGTTACATTCCCCGGGACCTTATGTGTGCCCGAACGTTCGGATTCGCTCGCGCGCGTGGGCCACCAACACGGTGCCGTATGGGGCATTTCGCGGATTCGGCGCGCCACAGGCCATCTTTGCCGTGGAGCGCCACATGGATGAGATCGCAGCGGAGATCGGAATGGATCCGGTTGAGCTGAGGCGCAGGAATTTTCTGCATGATGGCGACACGACGGCGACAGAACAGTTGATGCGCGAACCGGTCATTCTTGACCGGTTGCTCGACAGTGCACTCGCGGAGAGTGATTACTACGCGAAACGAGCCAGGTTTTCAATTGAGAACAATAAGAACGCGGTGAAGCGCGGAATGGGCATCGCCGCGTTTTATCACGGCTCGGGCTTTACGGGTTCGGGCGAACGGTATCTGAATTCTCTGGCTGGCGTGGATGTGACGCCTGAGGGTAAGGTGCGGGTGCTGGTTTCGAGCACCGAGTTTGGACAAGGAACGAATACGATCCTGACGCAGATAGCGGCCGAAGCAATTGGTCTGGATTATGACGATGTGATGATGGCTCCGGCCGACACGCGCATCGTGCCGAACAGCGGCCCCACTGTGGCTTCGCGAACTTCAATGGTTGTTGGACGGCTGATTGAGCGCGCCAGCAAACAGCTGGTCGCGCGGTTGCATGAAGAAGCTGGATTGGGTGAGCGCTTCACTCGAGATGAGTTTTTCGAGGCGTGTAACAGCTATCGTAAGGTCAAGGGAGAGGTGGTTTCGCTTTGCCGATATGAAGCTCCGCCCGGCATCTATTGGGATGATCAGAAATATCGAGGCGAGGCTTATCCCGCCTACGCGTGGTCCGTTCATGTCGCACAGGTGGCTGTGGACACTGTGACCTACGCTGCCGAGGTTGAGGATTTCTGGGCGGTGCAGGAGGCGGGCCGCGTGATCAACCCAGTGCTGGCGGGAGGACAGATCGAAGGCGGCATCGCACAAGGAATCGGTTACGCGCTCTACGAAAAGGTTCTGCTGCAGAATGGGCACATGGTGAACAACCAGATGACAAATTACATTATGCCTACCGCGGAAGATGTGCCTCCGATTCATGTGTACTTTGAAGAGATCCCGTTCAGCCATGGCGGCTACGGGGCAAAAGGTCTTGGAGAGCTGCCGCACGATGGTCCCGCGCCCGCAATTCTGAATGCAATTCGTGACGCGACGGGAGTGGGCTTCGCATCGATTCCGCTGCTACCGGAGGATCTATGCCGTGGGCTATCTGTATGCGAATCGGTTGAGGAGCCGGCGACGATATGAGTTCCAATCTGGCATCCATCGAAATCACCGTGAATGGAGAGAAGCGCGCCGTGCATGTTCCGCCGATGAAGCGGCTGCTGGATGTGCTGCGAGAAGACTTGCGCCTGACCGGAACCAAGGAAGGCTGTGGAGAAGGCGAGTGCGGTTCCTGTTCGGTGCGGATGAATGGTGAGTTGGTGAACAGCTGCCTTGTTCCGGTCTTGCAGGCGCAGGGTGCACGCATTCAAACGGTTGAAGGACTTGCGCAAAACGGCGAAATGCATCCGCTGCAAAAAGCGTTCCTCAGTTGCGGCGGCGCGCAGTGCGGCATTTGCACGCCGGGCATGTTGATGGCTGCAGCGCACTTGCTGGAGTGCAATCCGCATCCGAGCCCGGCCGAGATTCGCGAAGGGCTCTCGGGCAATCTTTGCCGTTGTACGGGCTTCGCCCGCATTTTCGAATCGGTTGTTGCAGCCGCAGCACCAACGTTCAAGGAGGCTCATGCGCGGTAATGCAGAAGCGCATGAGATGATTGCGCCCGGAAGCCTGGACGCTGTACTTGAAATGCTTGCTGGAACTCCCGGAGAGTGGACGCCGATTGCAGGCGGCACAGAACTGATGGTGGCGCACGCGGCGGGCCGACTGAACCCGTGCAAGCTGATCAGTATCTGGAATATTCCCGATCTGCGCTTCATCGAAACAACCCATGAAAGCGTGATTATCGGTGCCGGCACGACTTTTCGCGATCTGCGAAACTCTCGAAACATAGTTGAGGAGTTTCCGCTGCTGGCAAGAGCGTCAAGCTGGATTGGATCGATTGCAAACCAGAGCCGGGCTACGCTGGGCGGGAACCTGGTGAACGGATCGCCGGCTGCCGATTCCTCTCCCGCACTGCTTGTTTACGATGCGGAGCTTGAGATTGCTTCGGCGCGCGGAAGGCGCCGCATCGGATATGCGGAATTCCACACTGGATACAAGCGCAACGCGCTGGCGCCGGATGAACTTCTTTTTGCCATTCATGTGCCTCGGCGGTTCGCAAAACACCGCCAGTACATCCGCAAGGTCGGGACGCGGCGGGCAATGGCGATTGCCAAAGTTGCCCTGGCGGCAACCGCGCTGGAAGCTGGCGGCACGATCAACGAGATTCGGTTGGGGGCGGCCAGTCTCGCGCCATTTCCAACGCGCCTCTATCAAACAGAGGCCGCATTGCTCGGGCACGCGGTGACGGAGGACCGAATCGAACTGGCGCGTGCTGCGCTGCTCGCTGAGGCGAAACCCATCGACGATATCCGCTCCACTGCTGAGTATCGGAAACAGGTCGGAGCCAATCTGCTGCAAG
>Ga0335072_10014917_pt1 | contig 11041 bp, 10 predicted proteins | sample Lox_Sample_21_FD_206725 | JGI IMG/M metagenome (GOLD analysis project Ga0335072, IMG submission 206725) | Soil microbial communities from Loxahatchee National Wildlife Refuge, Florida, United States - Lox_Sample_2.1 | ecosystem: Environmental > Terrestrial > Soil > Wetlands | place: USA... | reverse complement strand
CCGGGAACGATGGTGCCCGGCGTGTTGAATTCGAGATAGATGAGCAGAGCCCCGCCCACCAGGAACAGCAGCGCGATATTAGGGTTCACCAGCCAGCCCAGCAGATCGTCGCGCAGCGTGGGCCGGACGGTCTCCACCCGCGCCCCTGCCACGTGCAGCGTCACCTTGCTGCCGTCAAAGCGAGTAATCTGCTTGCCGTCCAGCGAGGCCAGAAGCTGCGGCTCACTGTTCGAAACCACATCGATCAGATGCTGGTTCAGCGCCTCTTCCGCGGTGTAGGAGTGCGAGCTTTGCAGCGCCGCAGTCGCCGCGTCCACATTGCGGCCCCTCCGCGCGACATAGGAGCGCAAAAAGGCCTCGGCGTCGTTCTCCACTTTCTGCGCCTCGGTTGCATCGGGCTTGCCCATCTCGAAGACCACATGGGCCGCACCCGCCTCAGTGCCGGGAGCCATAGCGGCCACATCGGCCGCTTCCAGCAGAAAGAATCCCGCCGAGCCGGCGCGCGCGCCCGTCGGACCCACATACACAATCACTGGCACATGCGAGCTGAGAATGTCACCCGCCATGGCGCGCATGGAATCGACAAGGCCGCCCGGCGTGTCCATCTGGATGAGGACCGCCTGCGCCCCATCCGCGCTGGCGCGGGCAAGAGCGCGATGCAGTTCGTCGGCGCTTACCGGCTGGATGGTGTCGTCGAGAACAAACTTTTCAACTAATGGCTGCTGCGCCTGGGCCGCAGCTGCCGGAACCGATACGGTGAACGCAATCGCAGCCAACAACCCGAGTGCAAGATCGAGAGTGAATCTGAAAGCGCGCGGAAGCATGGCTTACTCCTTCAGAACCCGTCGCAAAAGCGCCCTATCTGCTCTGGCCGGAACGTTTCTGGACCTGGCGCATCAGCTCCTGCGCTGCCTGGCTTGAAACATCGAGCTTGAGCGCGTTGCCGGCGTCGTCCCGGGCCTCGCTCAAACGATTATCCGCCAGATCGAGCCGGCACAAAATCAGATACGCATCCGCCGATGGCGCCAGTTCCAGCGCGGCATGGGCCTCCTTGCGCGCATCTTCCGCGTTTCCGGCCCGCTCGCGCACCAGCGCCAGGCCCACATGCGCCTCGGCAACCTGCCCGTCGGCCGCAATCGCAGACTGGTACAACCGCTCCGCCTCAAGCAGCAAACCACGGTCGAGATACCCCTTTGCCTGCGCGGAAAGCTTCAGCGCCCGCTCTCGCGGCGAGAGTGCGGCCAGCCGTGTTTCATTCATCTGGTCCAGCATCTGCGAGGCCTGCCGGAAGGCTGCCGCATCAAATGTGCGCACAATCCGCTCCAGCGGATCGGGTGTAGCGGCCGGATCAGCGCCCGCGCCGGCCTGTGCGGCGGCCGGAGCCTTCCAGTCGGCTTGCAGCGCCTGGGCCTCGCTGTCGCTCGAATGCAGTTTCAGGCACTGGGCCAGCTCGTTCAGGGCTGCGTCAGTCTTTCCATGCCGCTTCAGGCTTACCGCCAGGTTGAAGTGGTAATCGGCCACATTCGGGTCGGCTGCGGCCGCCTGCACAAACAGCGCTGTGCCATCGTGGCCCTGCCGGCTTACTGCCACACCCTGGTTGTTCAACACCTCGGCCAGGGGCAGAATCCGCGCCACCTGCGCAAATGCCTGCTCGGCGTGTGGATAGTCTCCGGAAAAGAGCAGCGAAAGCCCGCGATAAAAGCCGGCCGCCAGCCCGTCCGATCCATCGCTGTCCACCTTCGCGAAAGCTTGCGCCGCCTGGTCGTACTGCTGATCCTGATACTCTTCGCGGCCCAGGGCCATCCACGCCGCGCTCAGGTCTGGACTGAGCTTGACCGCCTGCTGCAGATGCCTGAGCCGTTCCGCCTGGTCGGGCTCGGTAATGCCACGGATGTATTGCTCGTAGGCATCGAGCCGCAGACTTCTGCCCTCGGCAATAAACGTCTCCTCGGACCCGCTGAACGACGGATCGAGCTGCAGGGTCAGCTTCCAGGCCAGCGAGTCGAAGACGGCGATCATGTCGCGCATTTCGCCGCGCGTGGTGACCGCTGCGCTCATGCGCAGGTGCGGCACATCCACCACCTGCGCCTCGGCCACAATCTGCGTTCCATCGGTCGAGTAGCTGCCCACGATGATCGAGTCGGCGTCGAGTGTCTGCGCCAGCTTGAGAGAGCTGGCCCGCGAGGGCTGGAAACTCTGCGGCAGCCCCAGGTGATCGAGCGCATACACGCGGTCGGCGCGCGTCATGGGCGCAAAACCGGCCGACGCAAAGCGGCTGCTAAGCAGGTCGGCGGCCGCCTCCCGGATCCATTCGAGACTCGGCTGGCCGGTGCGGTTGTCAAAAGGCAGAACCAGCAGAATGCGCCCGTGATCGGCCCCGGAACCGGCACCGGCGCCGGCGCCGGCGTCATCCGCACCCGCCTGGCCGGCAGCGGGATGAACAGCAAAAGCAATAAGGGTCAACGCCAGAAAAACGCATGCCGCGCAGCGCGCCGGGATCGGTAAACGGGATGAAAAAGAATTAGACACAACAGGAGATTATAGGCTTTGCGGCTTTGCCGGGCAGAGGTTGCGCCGATTCGCGCTTTCACGCCAGTATCTCGCCATTATGATGGTGTCATGCCCGGCACGACTCAACCTCGCGGAAGACTAACCCCAGTGTGGCGCGCGCTGGTCGAGGTCGCATTTATCATCTTCCTCTTCTACTCGAATCTGCTCATGGGCGAGTTCAACCAGGCCGGGGGCCGAGGCAAGACTCTGGCGTTCGCGCTGCACGATATCTTCACCGTAACCAACTTCGCCATCGCGCTGTTCTCTGCCACCATCGGCTATCTGGTCTTCGAGTTTCTGCGCAAAAAACTGTGAGCACGGTCACCGTCGCGCAAGCTCGCTCGCAAACGCTGCTCCCATCCGCGCTTCCACGCTTCGATTGAACCGGATGAGCGCAATCCACATGCCGTGATCTTCGCGCTTCCACACCAGCGCGCCGCCCAACTGCTGTGCGATGGCCTCAGGCCCCATGTCGTGATGCAAGCCGAAGTAGCGCTCATCCATGGCCTCGCTGGCCGGTCCCAGGCTCAAAAGCGGACGCGGCGGATCGTACTTTGTAGAAAAAACCAGCGCAGCGGAGTATTTTTCCGGCTCCTGCTGAGCGATCGCAATCTGAGCGGGGGTAAAGTCGTCGATGCGGCAAACCTCCCACGGCTTTTTCACGTAGCCAAGCTCCGGGCGCGTTAGCTCGTCAGACATGGGCCATGCCGTGAGCACCACGGCTCCCGGATAGCGATGTTCGAGCTCCGCGATGCCCGCCAGGTGCATGCGCACCACGCGCGCATAGTCCAGGTTGTCTTCCGGCGCAAATCCGTAAGGCGGGTTGACGAAAAGCGCTGCGACAAACCCCACACCGCAGATCAGCGCCAGCGCCTGCCAGTACGGCACCCGCCGGTAGAGTGTGCTGACGGCAAGCAGCAGGACCAGCGGATACATGGGCAGCAGATAGCGGGTGAGAAGCGCCCCGCCCAGCACACTGAACAGAAGCGCCTCGACAACAAGCAGAATGAAGATACGCAGAAGCGTGGGGCGGTCAATACCGGTGCGTTCGTTGCCGTCGGCATCCGGCAGCGGTGTGAGCAGCAGCGCCGAGAGGCCCATGATCACCGGCACAAAGAGGTTCATGTGCGCCGTGAGATGCAGGACGCGATGCGCGAATGCCGCCAGAATACGCAGCGGCGCAAGAGTCGTCTCCGCGTTGTAGCGCAGGTACTCGGGATTGCCGAAGAGAAAGCCGGTCTTGGCGTAGTGATAGGCATACCAGCCGACCAGCGGCAATACCGAAGCGCAGAGCCACGCCGCCTCTTTCCATAATCGCGAGCGCGCCGTAGCCGCCTGGCGCCATCCTTCGACCGCGTCGATGGCCGCGAGCGTGAGCGGGATCGCGATTGCCGTCTCCTTGCACAGGGCCGCAGCGGCGAACCACAGGGCAGCCGCCAGCGGGTTGCGGCCGCGCATCGGCAGCGAGAAGACCAGCCCCCACAAGGCGCATGCCGCGGCAAAGATGTCCGCCTGGGCAAGCGTGCTCTGCGCAAACCAGATGGGATAGATGCCGGTGAGCACCGTGGTCCAGATGGCGACTGAGGCGGCGCCTGTTACCCGCGTTGCGAGCCGCCATACCCCGAGCAGCCCCAGCGCGGCCACCATCAGCACCGCCTCGCGCGTCACCTCGGGATAGAAGCCGGAGAGCTTCCACCACAGCGCGAGGTAAATGCTCGGCAGGGGCGGGTGCGCGTTGGTCAACGTCGTGATGGGAATGAGCGATCCGGTGCGAAAGAAGTCCCACGCCGCGGGAATGTAGTAGCCCGCCTCGTCCCAGTAGTAGGGAACCCGCAGCAGCGCGAAGTGGCTGGCATAGAGGGCCGCGAACACCACCGGAAAAATCATCCAGAGCGGCAGCGGCGCATCCGGCCAGGGATTGAAGATTCGTTTGAAGCGCAACGGATCGCTCCTGGGGCGACAAAAACACTAGCAGCGGGCAGCACAAAATGCCTTACCCGTTCGTTCCTATTCCCTGGTCCCTGTTCCCTCGCTTCTAATTCACCGGTCCGCGCGGAAATCCCTGGCTCTGCGGCTCCAGATTCAGCGGGCCGAAGGCCTGCTCATACTGCGCAAGGTGTTGTCCCAGCACATTGTAGAGAGCCTTGGCCTGTTGCGGACTGAGATAAATGGCCTGGTGGTTGCGGATCGTCACCTCATCCGGGGTCTCGCTGGACGCCAGACCGAAGACGAGCTGGAAGTCCCACACGCTCACCCGCACCTGCACGCTGTTGGCGTAGGACTCGCGGTAGTCGGGCGTGTGAGCAAGATTCACATGGGGTTGTTGCGGCGCTGGACTCATGGTGTTTCCAGCTTACGCCTTGAGACCGCGCGTTGCCGAGAGCCCGCGGTCACGCAGCCTGCACAGCGCCGTCACAGGTTGCGCCCCTGGTCACCGCTTTCCTCTGCGGGCTGCTGAAGCTGGATCTTCCACTCCAGGATGCGCGCGCGCCCAGCAGCAGCCTCTGCCTCTGGAATCCGGCCTGCGTGCTGCAGCGAGATGGAGAGCGCTGCATGCGCCAGGGGATCATTGGGCGTAAGCGCACAGAGCGCTTCGGCCGCGGCAATCGACTGATCGACCTTATCTGCGTCGCGCAGCGCCCGCACCAGCCCGTGATACGCCTCGACGTGGGCGGGGTCTAAGGCGATCGCCGCGCGAAAGGCCTCAGCCGCTTCGGCAGTGGAACCGGCGGCAAGCAGTTCAACTCCATGTTGTGAAAGCGTCTCGGCGCTGGCGATGTTGGGATTGGTCACGGCTGTCTTTAGGATAAGCGTTGAGGAGATGCCGATGAAAAGCCATACAGAATATCTTGTTTACGAAACCCGCAAGCGCCGCGAGATGGTGCACATGACCGATGAAGTGGAGCAGATCGTACGCCGCAGCGGCGTCAGAGACGGTCTGTGCTTCGTCTCGCCCATGCACATTACCGCGGCCATTTATGTCAACGATCTCGAGAGCGGGCTGATTGAAGACATCGGCAAGTGGCTTGAAGAGCTGGCTCCCGCCCGCCCTGACTACAAACACCACCAGACCGGCGAAGACAACGGAGACGCTCACCTGAAGGCCTTGCTGCTGCACCACGAAACCACGTTGCCCGTAACCAACGGCAGGCTCGACCTGGGCACCTGGCAGCGCGTCTTCTATGCCGAGTTCGACGGCCAGCGCCGCAAGCGGGTGATTGTCAAAGTGCTGGGAGTTGAATAGCGGGGTGAGCGGAGTCAGCCTCGCTTTGCTCGTGTTAGCGGGGTTGGCTTTCATCCGCACTAACTACGCTAACCGCCAAGGTCACTAACTCCGCTCACTGTTCATCCGTGATCTTCCGCCATTCGCCTTGAGGCGTTGACGGCCCTGATCCGGCAAAGTTCACCTTGGTGCGCGGAGACACGACCAGATCGACGCGCCGGTTTTCCGCTCGGCCCTCTGCGGTATCGTTGCTGGCCACCGGATGATACTCGGCGTACCCGGCCGCCGAAATCCGCTCCGGCGCAATCAGCCCTTTGTCCACCAGCAGCCGCGCAATATGGGTAGCGCGCGCTGAAGAGAGCTCCCAGTTGGAGTCGAACTCAGCCGTGTGGATCGGCACATTGTCGGTGTGGCCTTCCACGCGCAGATCGTACGGCGTGCGCCCGAGCGACGCGGCGATAGTGCGCAGCGTAGCCAGAGTCGCCGGCTTGGGAATCGCCGAGCCGGAGTTGAAAAAACCGGCCTCGCGCAGGCTGATGATGAGGCCGTCGCGGCCCATCCGGATCGATACCGTGTGGCTGGCCACCTGATTCGACAGCGTCTGCGTCAACTCGCCGCGAATCCGTTCAAGATCATCTTTCACCTGCGCGGGCGCAAGCACGTCTTCGCCCATCACGATATTCATCGGCATCACCGGCTGGTCCGATCCCGCAGGCCCCACGGCCACGGCCGGCTTGCGCGCCGGGCTGGGAAAGATGCCGAGCGCGCGAAATGCCGAGTCGATCGATGCGGCCATCTGCGCCTGCTTCTTCTGGTCGGCCTGGGCCGATGCGTAGAGAACCACGAAAAAGGCAAACATCAGCGTGATGAAATCGGCATACGAAACCAGCCACCGCTCGTGGCTGGCGCCTTTGTGTCCATGCGGCTTCATGCGGCGCGCTCCCTCTTCTCGCGGTTCTGCTCGTCCACAAATCCCGCCAGTTTGATCTCCAGCATGCGTGGGTTCATACCCTCCAGAATCGAAATCACCCCTTCGAGCAGCATCTCGCGCCGGCGGTGTCCTTCCCGGATGCGGATGCGCATCTTGCCGGCAAAGGGCAGAAAGAAGAGATTCGCCAGCGCCACGCCGTAGATGGTAGCCACAAATGCCACGGCAATGCCGCGGCCTACTTCGTGAATGTTGTCCAGATGCTGCATCACCTGAATCAGACCCAGCACTGCGCCGAGAATGCCGATGGTCGGCGAGAACCCTCCCGCCGATTCGAAGACTGCGGGCAGTTGCTCGTCGTCTTCCATCGATGAGTCCAGGCTCACGCGCATGATGTTGCGCAGATCGTTGGGTTCGGTGCCGTCCACGGCCAGGGTGAGCGTCTGCCTTAGAAACGGGTCCTGCACCGACTGCAGGTCCGAGTCCAGTGAAACCACGCCCTGGCGGCGCGCCTTGTTCGCGAAGCTGACCAGCATCGCGATCAGTTGCGCGTTGTGCTTGCGCGGCTCGGCGAACACATGGCCCAGGCTGCGGAATGCCCCGAGCACGGTGGTGAGTGGAAACTGCAGAAGCACCGCGCCCAGCGTGCCGCCCAGCACGATCAGCGCAGCCGTCGGCTGCAGCACCTGTGCCAGGGTTCCGCCTTCAATCAGCAGGCCGGCCACAATGCCGGCCAGAGCGAGAACAACTCCGCCGACGCTCGCCTTATCCATCTGTTGCTCCCTCGAATCTGTCCGCGAATATGCCCTTCGATTGATTTTGTTGAACGTCTTGTTTGCGCGGTCCGCGGTTACAGGTTGCCGCGCGCCATCGGCTCCGGTGCACCACCCGGCTCTGAGGCTGATTCAAGGCCCGAGAGCGAGACAATGCGCGGCAGTTCACTATATCCCGGCAGGCGCCTGGCCACGGCGGCCAGCAGCCGGGCGCGATGCGCAAGCATGCGCTCCACGATCTCTGCCGGCGCTTCGCGCACAATGAGCTTCTCGCCGCTGACCAGCGTGATCATGGTGTCAGGAGATGCTTCGGCGGTCTTGATCAGGTCGCTGTTCAACATCATCGAACTTCCGTTGAGACGGGTCACTTCGATCATCGCCCCCAAAGCTCCTTCGCAGAAGTTATCGGCAGCCATGCGCAAGAGGTTAGAAATTTGAAAGGTAACGTGTCGAAGTGTACGGCTCTGGACACAATGTCTGCGCCGGTAAAGTCCACCACCCCATGGCCGAAGAATGGGCCAGATGCGGCGACAACCCGAGCTGCAGGCCGTTGCCCAAAGGCAAGACATACAGGGCAGCCCGAGCGAACCGAGTGATCGCAAATCCACGCATTCCTGAAGGAGAAACCCATGTCCCTGGGTGTCTTGAATAATCTAGCCGCGACATATGCGGAAAACAGTCTCAACAATACAAATAACAGCCTGACTACCGTATTGCAGCAGTTGTCATCCGGTTCCAGGATCAACTCCGGCGCCGATGACGCCGCCGGCCTCTCGCTCGTCAACGGCCTGCAGGCCAACCAGCAGGCTCTTACGCAATCGCAAACCAACGCAACCGAGGGTGTGGGCCTTCTGCAAGTGGCCGACGGCGCTCTCTCGCAAGTGACAAGCCTGCTCAACCGGGCCGTGACGCTGGCTACCGAAGCCTCGAACGGCACCCTCAACACGACGCAGGATGCTGCGGCGAACCAGGAATATCAGTCCATCCTATCGGAAATCGACAACATCGGTTCCACAACCACCTATAACCAGCAGACAGTCTTCGGCAGCAACACCGCCATCTACACCGGTGACTCTTCGAAAGAGGGTTCTTCGATCAACGATCTGAGCATCGGTGCGCTGTCGTCCAGCAGCCTTGGCCAGACCAACGGCACCATGGCCTACTCCGCCGGCCAGAGCGTGTTTATCGATTTGTCGTCCGCCACGGACAATGCGCAGTCCACCGACGCGATTACAGCGGGCAGCACGCTCGACGTCACCTACGAGGTTGGCTCCGCAGCCGGTCCGGTCACCGCAACTGCAGATATCAGCACCGGAGGCACCACCGGCTACGCGAACACGGTAGAGGGCATGATTGACGCCATCAACGGCGCCGGTCTTGGCCTTACCGCATCCTTCACCACGGCCGGAGCGGCCGGCGATGCGTCGCCGACCGGCACCGCAGCCGACACCGGCATCATGATCACCGGCAACGTGGTGGCTGTGGCGCCGGCGTCCGTAGGCCAGGTCGAGGTTGCCCAGGACGGAACCACTCCGATCACTGACACTGCCACCACCGGTTCGGGAGCTGTTACCGCCGATGCCGCGGGCTCGGGAGTGGCGACCATCAGCTACACCGCAGGCGCAGGCGTGGATCTGTCGTCGACCGACCTGTCCAACTCGACCAGTGCGGAAGCTGCACTCACGTCGATCAACACGGCCATCGCCGACGTCGCCGCCCAGGACGGCTACATCGGAGCGCAGATCAACACACTGAACTCCGTCGGCCAGGTCATCAGCACGCAGCAGGAGAACGTGCAGTCGGCACAAAACGCGGTGCAGGCCACGGACTATGCGGCAGCCACCTCCAACATGTCCAAGTACGAGATCCTCAGCCAGACCGGCATCTCGGCCTTGGCGCAGGCGAACAGCATGGAGCAGGAAGTCACCAAGCTCCTTCAGTAACCGGCATATCCGGCGGCGGTTCATCGCCGCCGGAGTAGAGTTCACTCAAATACGGACGATAAACAGCTCGGGAGGGGCGTTCACCGGCGCCCTTCCTGCGCTGAAGCCGGTTTTGCGCGCCGAGTAAGCAATTTCCAATCCAGCGCAGAAGTACGTGGTTTACCGGCTGCTTGAGCGGGTACGGAGGATTTCGATGGGCACGGTTGGGTTGAGTTTCGGATCGCCGACCAGCGGAACCGGTTTCGATGTAAGTTCCACGGTATCGCAGATCGTGGCGAATCTCCAGAATGTCGAGACGCCCTGGCAGAACCAGTTAACCTCCCTCGAAAGCCAGGACGCTGTCATTTCCAATCTGGGCTCGCTGTTTTCGAATCTTTCGAACGATCTGAGCCAGCTCACCGACTTCCAGGGAATTCTGGCGCAAAAAGTTGGATCGAGCTCGAACACCAACGTGCTCGAGCTCACCGCAGCAACCTCTTCTGCCTCCGCCGGCACGCACACCATCACCGTCAACAGCCTGGCACAGACCTCGAGCGGCTACCTGGCCGAAATCACGAACGCCTCAGACACGCTCGCCGGTTCCATCACGCTGCAGGCGGGCAGCGGAACGGCCACAACCATCACGCTCAACTCGTCGAATAACACGCTGGCGGGCCTGGCCGCGGCCATCAATGCCTCCGGCGCAGGCATCACCGCAAGCGTGCTCACCGATGCAACCGGCTCGCGGCTAAGCCTGGTCTCAGGCACCTCGGGAGCGGGCGGCGATATCGCCGTCACCGCGAACTCCATCGTCGACTCGAGCGACGCGAATGCCGCGCTCGCCTACACCACAGCCGTGGCGGGAGCCAACGCCAGCCTGACGATCGACGGCGTAAGCCTTACCAGCGCCTCGAACACGGTCACCAATCTCATCCCGGGCGTTACCTTTCAACTGCTCTCATCCTCCACCACGCCTGTGCAGGTAGTCATCGGCAACGACAACAGCGACGTGGAGAGCACGGTAAACCAGTTCGTCACCGACTACAATTCGCTCATCAGCGCTCTGAATACCCAGGAAGGCAACACCAGCTCGGGCACTCCGGAACCGCTGTTCGGTTCGCCTACGCTCTCGCTCCTGCAGCAGGAGCTTCTGGGTGGCTTGAACACAGCCAACCCCAACGGGTTTCTCGACGCCATTCCCGCGACCGGGGGCACCACGCTCTCCGGCTCGCTCACAATTCAGGCAGGCAGCGGCACCGCCGAGACGATCGTGATCGGCGCTGCGCCGGCCACGCCTGCGGCCAATACCATCTACACCGGAAGCGGGGTCAATACGCTCTCCGGCCTCGTCTCTGCCATCAATGCCGCCAACATCGGAGTCACCGCGGGCATTTCGACCAGCAACGGCGAGTCGACCCTCACCCTCACTTCGCAAACCGCGGGCGCCAGCGGAGATCTCACCGTCACTTCCGCGCTCACCGCCTCCACACCCACCGCGCTCACCTTCGCGGACTCTGGCTACACCTCCACAACCGCAGACAGCGGCACGCTCGGCACCGTCGCTGCCAGTACCGATACGCTGAGCGGTTCGCTCACCTTGCAGGTGGGCAGCGGCACGGCGCAGACCATCACGCTCGACTCTTCC
>Ga0335072_10014916_pt1 | contig 11041 bp, 11 predicted proteins | sample Lox_Sample_21_FD_206725 | JGI IMG/M metagenome (GOLD analysis project Ga0335072, IMG submission 206725) | Soil microbial communities from Loxahatchee National Wildlife Refuge, Florida, United States - Lox_Sample_2.1 | ecosystem: Environmental > Terrestrial > Soil > Wetlands | place: USA... | reverse complement strand
GCGCCAGCGTTTTTCCGGTGAGCGGGCCGTTGGCAACTTTGCAATCGTCTCCCGTCAGCCAGGCTTCGCCGATTTTCTGATTGAACTTGTGATTCGGGTAGATGGGCGACAGATCTTCCGTTCCCCATGGGCGCGGATCAAAGCCCGGAAGCATCAATAATGGATAAAGAGTTTCCATGCCAAGCTAGCGACGAAAAACTTGAGGCCACAAAAAAGACCGCCCGCCAACGGAACGGCCTTTTGCCGAACCAGAACACTTCTCTTTTCAGAACTTTAGACTGCCGCGAAAAACTTGCGCATACGCTCGAGGCCGCGATCCAGCTCGGCTTTCGAGGTGGCATACGAGACGCGAATGTGTTCCTTTGTGCCGAACCCTTCGCCCGGAACGGTGGCGACATGCGCCTCGCGGAGCAGTCGTCCGGCGACATCGGAGGCCGACTTCAGGCCACCGCGTCCGAGAAATGCGGAAATATTCGGATACGCATAGAACGCGCCTTCAGGCATCGTGCACTTCACTCCCGGGATGGAACGCAGCCCCGAAACCACGTGATCGCGCAGCTGAATGTATTCCAGCCGCATTTGCTCAACGCAGTCCTGCGGGCCTTTGAGGGCCGCAACGGCTGCCTTCTGCACGATCGACGTCGGGTTCGACGTCGACTGGCTTTGCAGCTTCGCCATGGCGCTCACGACCGCCGCAGGGGCCATGGCGTATCCGAGACGCCATCCGGTCATCGCGTAGGTTTTGGAGAGCGATCCCAGAATCACCATGCGCTCTTTGTATTCGCGCAGCGAGCCGACGGAAAAATTCTTTCCCGTGTAATTCAAGTAGACGTAGCACTCATCCGACAGCACCCAGATGCCGCGCTCATGCGCCAGGCGAATGACTTCTGTCATGTCTTCGGGTTTCATGACTGCGCCCGACGGATTCGAGGGCGAATTCAGAATGATGGCTTTGGTGCGCGGAGTGATGAGCCTGATAACCATCTGTGCTGTCACGCGGAATCCCTGCGACTCATCCGCGTCGAGCAGTACGCAATTTCCGCCGGCATAGCGAATGATGTCTTTGAACGAAACCCAGTACGGCACAGGCAGGATCACTTCGTCGCCATGGTCCACCAGCACCTGGATGGCGTTGAACAGCGCGTGCTTTCCGCCGACAGATGCGATCACTTCTTCGCGGCGATAATCGGAATCGAAATCGACGTTATGACGGTGCGCGATGGCATCGCGCAGCTCGGCCGTTCCGGCCACAGCAGTGTACTTCGTGTAATTTCCCTGTATCGCGGCGATGCCCGCATCTTTAATATGCTGCGGAGTCGAAAAATGCGGCTCGCCTGCGCCGAAATCGACCACGTCGATTCCCTGCGAGCGCAGCTTATCGGCTTCGGCCACCACCGCCATCGTGGCGGAGGGTTCAATGCGGTTGATTCGTTCCGTCAACTTCAGCGCATCCATCGTTGCCGTCGTCATGCCTTCTTTTTCCTTCTCCTTGGGACTTCGATCACATTCGTTTGCTGCAGCTTGTAGGCCGGATCGAGCTTCTCGCGCAGCTTCTGTTCGACCACTTCCGGGACCAATCCTTTGACCGGTCCGCCAGCCTGCGCCACTTCGCGCACTAGGCGCGAACTGACGTAGGAATATTTATCCGCGGGCATCATGAATACGGTTTCGAGCGTCGGCTCGAGCTTGCGGTTCATCAACGCCATTTGCAGCTCATATTCGTAGTCGCTGATAGCCCGGATGCCGCGCAGCACACAGGTCGCCTCAATCGACTTCGCGTACTCGACCATCAGGCCGTCGAAAGTATCGATCCGCACGTTGCTGAGGTCGGCCGTCAATTCCTTCAGCATTTCGAGCCGCTCCGAAACGCTGAACATCGGGACCTTTTCCGAGTTCCGCAGGATCGCCACTACCAACTCTTCAAAAATCTTGCTGCCCCGCTGAATCAGGTCAAGATGCCCATTCGTCGGCGGATCGAACGACCCCGGATAGATGGCGGTGCCTTTATTCAATCTTCCTCACTTGGAACGACAGGGTTCAGCAAAGTGAACGACGGTAGAGCGATGAACAAGATTCTATGCGGGCAGCCGCACCAATAGCAATTCTGGATTCGAGTTGGCTTTGGGAGGTCCGTTTTTCCGCATCTCCGCGCAGGTTTCTTGCTGGCTGAGAGTCGCATTTGCGAGACCTGGGCGCGTTCACGTCTATAATTCCGTCCATGAGCCTCGCAGAGCAGATTCAGAAAGATATTGTTACGGCCATGAAGGCCAAGGACGAAGCCCGCCTCTCCTGCCTTCGCATGATCAAGAGCGCGCTGCAACTGAAGACCGTCGAGAAGATGTCTCCGCTGGACGAGAAGGAATCGCAGGCCGTTCTCAACACGCTGATCAAGCAGCGGAAAGACTCGGTCGAGCAATTCTCCAAGGGTGGCCGCCAGGAAATGGCCGACAAAGAAGCCGCCGAAATCACGGTGATCGAAGGCTACCTGCCCAAAGCGGCCAGCGAAGCCGACGTCGCCGCCGGAGTGAAAGCGGTCATCGCGGAAATGGGCTCGCCCACGATGAAAGAGATGGGCACGGTGATGAAGAACGCCATGGCGAGATTTAATGCTGCCGGCATGCGCGTGGATGGAAAAGTGGTGAGCGAGATGGTGAAGAAGGAACTGGCGGGGAAGTAATTCACCAGTTTACTTCTCCCGCTGCATCTCCCGGTAGGCCTCGCTCTTCGAAACGCCGCGTTCCTTCGCTACTTTCTTCAGCGCCGTCTTCTCGTCGACGTTCTCTTCCGCCATGATCTGCTGCACTCTTTGGCTGACGGTCTGACGGGCGACGGCGGCACTCTCGACATGCTCATCTTCTGCCTTGCCGATCAGCAGCGTGATCTCTCCCTTGACAGCGTCGCGCTGCTTCAGGCTCGCGAGCACCTCTGAGGCGCGGCCGCGAAGGAACTCCTCGTGAATCTTCGTTACTTCGCGTGCGACCACGACGTGCCTGTCCGGGCCAAGCACTTCGGCGACGTCTTCGAGGGCCTCCACGATTCGGTGCGGAGCTTCGTAGAAGGCCTGCGTCCGCGGAGAACTCTTAATGCTCTCGAGCACCGTCCGTCGCTCGCCGCGCTTTGCTGGAAGGAATCCGCTAAAGCGGAAGGAATCAGTCGGCAAGCCGCTGGCCACCAGCGCTGACAGAAACGCAGACGCGCCCGGCACAGGCACGACGGGCAGATGATGCCGAATCGCCAGCGTGATCAGCCGGTATCCGGGATCGGAAATCCCCGGCATACCCGCGTCGGTGACCAAAGCGACGCTCGCACCTTCCTGCATCTGCTTGACCAGTTCGGCTGAGCGCGTCATTTCATTGTGCTCGTGATAGCTTGTCGTCGGCGTGGCAATCGCGTAGTGATTCAGCAACTTCTGAGTTTGCCGCGTGTCCTCGCAGGCGATCAGGTCGACCTCTTTCAGCACGCGCAAGGCGCGCAGAGTAATGTCCTCCAGGTTGCCGATCGGGGTGCCGACGAGATAGAGGGCCGGCCCGGTGGATTTCCCCTCGCTCATGGGCCGAAGTCTAACATTACGGTAACTTCGTGCCTGTAGCGTGCGTTATATAATCCCGCCCCAGCGGAGCTCCGCTCCGGCGGACAGCCGAGGGCGGCTGTCCCCACATAAGCAGTGCCAGGCCGAGGAGTTTCGCCCATGACGCCCGCCGCCTTTCGCAAGATCGCGCTTTCGCTACCCGAAACAGAGCAGGGTTTTCACATGAATCATCCGGACTTTCGGGTCGCAGGTAAGATTTTCGCGACGCTCGGATACCCCGATAAGACGCGAGGCATGGTCAAGCTCTCGCCCGAAGATCAGCACAACTTTTCGAAGGATTATCCCGCCGCATTCATTCCGGTGAAAGGCGCTTGGGGACGCCGCGGTGCAACCAGCGTGATCCTGAAAGCGGCGGAAAATGAAGTTCTGGCCAGGGCAATCCAGGCCGCGTGGCGCAACACTGCTCCCAAGCGCGTCCTGTCACGATGAGCGCCGGAAAATTGACGCAACCGAACCCTCGCCCCTAAAATCAAGCGAGTTCCTCACAACCGTCTCAGACCCATGCCACTTTACGAATATCAGTGCAAGAAGTGCGGCCATCTCTTCGAAAAAATACAGAAATTCTCCGATAAGCCCCTCAAGAAGTGTCCCGAGTGCGGGGGCGCGGTGGAGAAGACGATCTCGGCTCCGGCAGTGCAGTTCAAAGGCTCCGGCTGGTACGTGACCGATTACGCCAAAAAAGGATCCTCGGCCGGATCTTCGAGCAGCGATTCGGGATCGAAAGACAAGAAGGACGAGAAGAAGCCGGAGTCGAAAGACAGCTCCACAAAAGACAGTAAGAAGGCCGACAAGAGCAAGTAGTCACGCCCAGAAGAGCAAATATCACAATGCCATCCTGAAGCGCAGCCTTTAGCGCCGAAGGACCTATGCAGTTTGCGGAAAGCGCATCAGCATTCGGCAGAATCATAGGTCCTTCGCTTCGCTCAGGATGACAAATCAGCAGGATGAAAAAGAGCCTTACTTCAGCTCCCTCTCGAAGTGATCCACAATCATCGTGAACAGATGCACGCGCGCATCTCTTCCCGCGATGCCATGGGTCTTATTCGGATAAATCATCAGCTCGAATTGTTTGCCCGCGTTGATCAGAGCATTGATCATCTGAATGCTGTTCTGGAAGTGGACGTTGTCGTCGCTCGTGCCGTGCACCAGCAGGAGCGCCCCATGCAGCTTGTCGGCTGACTTCATCGTGTCGGACTGCTCGTATCCCGCCTTGTCTTCGGTGATCAGCCCCATGTAGCGCTCGGTGTAGATCGAGTCGTAGTTCGCCTGATAGGTCACCGGAGCCACGGCGACACCCGCGCGGAAACGATCGGAATGCGTCATGGCATAGAGCGTCATCGAGCCGCCATTGGACCATCCCCAGATCGCGACGCGATCTTTATCGAGCTGCGGATATTCGTCCAAGAGCTGATCGAGAGCAGCGAGCTGATCTTTGAGCTCGATCGCGCCGAACTCATGCCGGATCGCAGTCTGAAATGCGCGATCCCGCCCCGGCGTGCCTCGGTTGTCGACAGCAAAAATGGCGAATCCCTTGCGCGCCAGGATTTCGTCAAACGCGCTGGGCATGCCTTTCATTACCATCTGCCCAGCCGGGCCGCCATAGATGTTGATGATCAACGGAATTTTGCCGCTGACGGTTCCGTCCGGAGGAAGCAGCAGCCGCCCATAAAGAGTGGTCGTCCCATCGGCTGCCTTGAATTCCAGGTATTTCGGCGCGCGCAGGCCGTATTCGGTAATCTCGTCCTTCGCTTTCCAGATTGGATAGCACGATCCGCCAACCGCGCAGAGTGTCTCGACTGGCGCCGTCTGCGGTCCGAAAAACATGTGCGAATAGTGCTTGCCATCTTCGGCGAAGCTGGCATAGTGCATGCCTTCTTCTGCGGTGAGATCTTTGAAGTCCGAGCCATCCATGTTGACGGAATAAACGTGCTCCTGCCGCGGATCATCTTTATTCGCCTGAAAAAAGACAGTTCCACTGGCTTCGTCGGCTCCGTCGATGCCCTGCACTTCGAAGTCGCCTTTCGTCAGCTGACGGTCCAGCTTCGCATCGGCCGCCATGGGATTGTTCTTGTCGAAGCTGTATAGATAAATCTGCATCGTGCCGTCGCGCCAACTCGGCCAGAGGAATTGGCTGCCCGATTTCAGGAAATGCACTTCGACGTGCTCGAAATCGATCCATGCTCCCGGCGTAGTTTCGGTCAGGACAATCTTTCCCTTGCCCGACTTCGCATCGATGAAATACAGGTCCATCTTGTCCTGCGTGCGGTTTAGCACTTCGGCCCAGACGACTCCGTCCTTCACCCATCCGAACCGCGGAATATAAGTGTTTTCGTCGCTCGGCAGCGACAGCCAGCGGGTCTTGCTTTTCCCCGCCTCGACGACGCCCAGCTTCACCACCGGATTCGGATCGCCTACCTCGGGATACTTCTGCTGATCGACCGTCGGATGCTGCGGCATCCAGTCGGTGATGGGATAGGTTGGAACCTTGGTCTCGTCCATGCGCATGTAGACGATATCTTTGCTGTTGGGCGACCAGAAGTAATTGCTGCGCACGCCCAACTCCTCGGCGTAGACCCAGTCGATGTCGCCGTTCAGGATGTTGTCGCCGCCGTCGTCGGTTAGCTGCTTTTCGTCTGTCCCGCTGATGGGCCGGACGAAAAGATTGTGCTTGCGCAGGTAAGCCACGTGGTTGCCGTCGGGCGAAAACTTCGGATCGCCGCTCGGATCGGGCGCCGAAGTAAATTGCACCGCCGTCTGAGTTCCGAGATCGTAGAGCCACAACTGTCCGTTTGAATCGAACAGCAGATGTTTCGAATCCGGCGCCCACAAGTAGGCCGCGACGTGGTAGCGCGTCAGCCGCTCTTTCTCCCGCTCGTTCTTGACCTTGTTCACGTCCGGATCGAGAGAGGCCAGCTTCGCCGCGCTGACCAGGACTTTCTTCTCGCCCGTGGCGGCATCGATGTACCAAAGCTCGCCGTTGTCCTTATCGTCACGTTGCACGTAGGAGAGCTTGGTTCCGTCGGGACTCCACTCGACCGTTTCGGGACCCCGCCCGCCGAGGCCGCCGGGCTGGTACAGCGTTTCTATGGTTAAAGGCTTGGTGGGAGTCGTCTGGGCATTCAGAGAAAGGCATGCGAAAAGCGCAAAAAGGGCAAGGGCAGGCACAACAAGAGTCTTTCTTTTCACGAAGCGACCTCGCAGAAAATAATGAGAGAACCCACAGGGGCGAACGAAAAAGTGTACACCCCACCGGCCCGGCGGCGCACCCCAAGCCGCTGATTGCGGTTCTGCTCGCGTCTTGCAGCTTTGGCGGGTTGAGGCCGCGATCGAAAAACCCGCGCCAAATCGAGCTTCCCCGCGTGTTAGAATCAAAAGCAGTCGGATGCTTCCAGAAATTGAAAACCTCCTGAAACTGCAGGACGCAGATAAAGAAATCCGCCGTCTGCAGGATGAAGTCGCCGAACTGCCCAAGCGGGTCGCTGCCATCGAGCAGAAGCTGGCCGGCACCAAGGCGCAGCTTGAGAAAGCTCAGGCTGCCGTCAAGGCCGACGAAGCCAACCGGCGCAAGTTCGAAACCAACATTAACGATCTTCGCGGCAAGATCTCCAAGTATCGCGACCAGTCGCTCGACGTAAAGACCAACGAACAATACAAAGCGCTGCTGCACGAGATTCAGTTCGCCGAGAAGGAAATCTCGGCCAACGAGGACAAAATCCTCGAACTGATGGTGAACGCCGACGCGCGCGACAAGGAAGTCAAAGCCGCGCAGGCCGAATTGAAAGCGGAAACGGCCGAGATTGAGCAGGAAAAAGAGCAGGCCCGCCAGCGCACCGCCGAAGACGAGAAACAGTTGACCGAATGGCGCGGCAAGCGCGATCAGCTTCGCAAGGGCGTCAATGAAGATCTGTTGCGCCATTACGAGCGCGTATCGAAGTTCCGCGGCAGTGGCATCTCGGAAGTGCGCGATCACAAATGCATGGCATGCCAGGTGATGCTGCGTCCGCAGACGTATAACGAGGTTCGCTCGGGGAAAGAAACGATCGTCTGCGATTCCTGCCAGCGCATCCTCTATTTCAATCCGAAAGAAGAGCTGGTCGAGAAGAAAGACACGATTCACCGTCCCAAGCGGCATCATCCCAAGATCGACGCGCCGCAGGCCTGGTACTACCGTCCCGAGTTTGCAGGAGACGGAGAAGTCTTTCTCTGCCTGACCAATAATCACGGACAGGCCAGCCGCCGCATCTACGACATCCACACCGGGCGGCTCTTGGGCGACATCCTTATCCGCGAAGGCGACTTTCGCCAGGCGTTCCCGGAAGATATCACCGGCTCGACGCGCCTCAACGGCGGCTGGACGGAAGAAGAGTTGGATGAATTCGGCGCCGAACTGCCGATGGTGATCCTCGACTCTCTAAATGCAGACTTAGATCTAGCGCGCTACGAAGCCGCGTCGCACACGAAGCCGCCGGTCCCGGCCGAACAAGCCGCCAGTTAGTCGACTCAGGGCTACTCCTCACCAAGAAAAATCATGTTCGTTTTCGAACAGTGCTTCCGTTTTCGGGCAGTCTTGCCATCCTCACTGTTCATAGCAAAGCGCGAAACCATCTGAAAACTAAGTAAGATATCTCCGATACCTTTGGCGAGGAACTTGCCACCGTGAATCTGCCAGTCCTGGAACTCTTCGACGATCTTTGCCCGTTCCGTAGTCCGTGAACCACGCGAAGGGGCGCTGGTTCCCGCGAGCAACGCCGCCTCGAGTGAGCCAATGCGGGTGCTTCGAGAAGAGGAGGGCCAAAACTTGTCTTCCACTTTCGGAACCGCCCGAGGCATTACCATGTCCCCATGCCCCCGAAAGAATCTGCTCTCCCCAAACTAAAACTCTCTCCCCGCGGCGCGACCCGCCTGAAGTCTGGGCACGTCTGGGTTTACAAGTCCGACGTCGAGGCTGCCAACAGCATCCCTCCCGGATCGCTCGTCACCGTCACCGACCAGCGCGGGAAGCCGCTCGGCACTGCGCTCTATTCCAGCTCTTCGCAGATCGCTGTCCGGATGATCTCTGCCGATCCTGTCGCCGATCTCCCGGCGCTTCTGCGCCAGCGCATCTCCGAAGCCATCGACTACCGCGAGAAGATCGTCCGCGACACCAACGCCTATCGAGTGATCTTCAGCGAAGCCGATTTCCTGCCCGGACTGATCGTCGACCGCTACAACGACATTCTCTCGCTGCAAATCCTGACCCAAGCGATAGACGCCAACCCCGTCCGCGAAACCGTCATCTCTCAATTAGCCGAACAACTGAAGCCCGCGTCCGTCATCGAGCGCGTCGATCCACGCGTGCGGGAGCTCGAAACTCTTCCGCCCCGAGCCTCTGGCCTTCTCCAGGGAGAGAAGACCGCAACCACCTTTTCCATGAACGGCGTGCAGTTCCAATTCGACGCCCTCGAAGGCCAGAAGACCGGAGCCTTCCTCGACCAGCGCGAGAACTATGCCGCCGCCGCGCAATATTCCAAGGGCGAGGCGCTCGATGTCTTCTGCTATCAGGGAGGCTTCGCGCTGCACCTGGCAGCGGTCTGCGATCAGGTCACCGGGGTTGACAGCTCGCGGCCGGCGCTTGAAGTGGCCGACCAGAACGCCGACCTGAACGGCCGCGAGATTGAATGGATTGAGGCCAACGCCTTCGACCTGCTCAAGGATTACGCTTCTTCTAACCGCCGTTACGACACAATCGTGCTCGATCCGCCGGCCTTCGCCAAAAGCAAGCGAGATCTGGATGCGGCTCTCCGCGGCTACAAGGAGCTCAATCTTCGCGCGCTGAAGATGCTTCGGGCGGGCGGAGTCCTGGTGACGTGCTCCTGCTCGTATCACGTCGGCCAAGGCGCGTTCGTTGAAATGCTTTCGGCTGCCGCTCTTGACGCGCACCGAACACTACGGCTGATCGAGGTCCGAGGCCAGGCCAAAGACCATCCGGTCCTCCTAAATGTGCCGGAAACAGCCTATTTGAAGTGCTTTATCGCCGGCGTAAACTGATAATAACAAAGGGTAAATTTGTTATTGACAACAACGTGCTCAACTTTTATGATTCCTTCACGCTAATTATGCATCGAATGAAGTGACCGAGGCTAAACAACGCCGGGTCACAACTTTCAACCAGTTTTGATCAACACCAAAAATCCGAAGGAGGATGTAGCCATGACCGTTTTGACCCGTTGGGAACCATTCCGTGAATTCTCCACTTTGCAGGACCGCATGAACCGCCTGTTCCGTGAGTCCTATAACGATGCGGGCCGGGAGGATTCCCTCACCAGCAGCAATTTCGCTCCCGCTGTCGATGTCTACGAAGACGAGCACAAGGTTACGTTGAAGATCGAAGTGCCCGGAATCGAGGAGAAGGACATCAACGTCCGCGTGGAAAACAACACGCTGACCGTTGAAGGCGAGCGCAAGATCGAGAAGGAAGAGAAAGAAGAGAACTACCGCCGTGTGGAGCGCCAGTATGGCAGCTTCGTCCGAAGCTTCACTCTGCCCCAGACCGTGGACAGCGAGAACGTTTCGGCGAACTACGACAAGGGCGTGCTGAAGATCACTCTGCCGAAGAAGGCCGAAGCCAAGCCGAAACAGATCAAGGTCAACGTCGGCTCGGAAAAGGGCGAGCGAACCCTGGAAGCCAAAGAAGGCAAAGGCCCCAGCAAAGCCGCGTAATGCAGTGGCCAGTTGCCAGTGAGACAATGAGCGGGAGGCGGCAGAGGTGACCGCCTCCCAATTTATTTTGTAATTTTTAGATTTGGCAATCGGGTAATTTTGAAACCCTCGAGGTGGAAAGGTTCTCCAATTACCAAATTACAAAATTACGCAATTATCAAATTCTGCTATCGAGGTTTTCCCCATGGCAATTCGTTGGGACAAATTCACAGTGAAGGCGCAGGAAGCCGTCCAGCGCGCGAACGAACTCGCGTCCGAGCACGGAAATCCCGAACTGCAGCCGATCCATCTGCTGGCGGCGTTGCTCGAAGACAAGGAAGGCATTGTTCCTCCGGTGCTCGAAAAGATCGGCATTGGCCCGCAGGCCGTGTTGAGCGAGGTGTACCGCGAGCTCGAGAAGCTGCCGAAAGTTTCCGGCCAGGCATCGCAGGCCACGCTTTCGAACGAAGCCAACTCCATGCTCGAGCAGGCGTTCAAAGAGGCGTCCAATTTCAGGGACGAATACGTTTCAACCGAGCACCTGCTGCTGGCCATCACGCACCTGAAGCGCGATGTGGCGCAGCAGATCCTGCAGCGACACGGCGCCACCTATGACGCGATCCTGAAGGCGCTGACCGTTGTGCGCGGATCGCAGAAAGTCACCGACCAGAATCCCGAGGCGAAGTACCAGGCGCTGGAACGCTATGCGCGCGATCTGACCGAGCAGGCCCGTCGCGGAAAGCTCGATCCCGTCATCGGACGCGACGAGGAAAT
>Ga0335072_10014915_pt1 | contig 11041 bp, 7 predicted proteins | sample Lox_Sample_21_FD_206725 | JGI IMG/M metagenome (GOLD analysis project Ga0335072, IMG submission 206725) | Soil microbial communities from Loxahatchee National Wildlife Refuge, Florida, United States - Lox_Sample_2.1 | ecosystem: Environmental > Terrestrial > Soil > Wetlands | place: USA: Florida... | reverse complement strand
CCGTCGCGCCAGGGCGTCAGGAGCCCTCCCGTTCACAGACTGAGGCCCCCCCGAGTATGAGTCGGAGGGGCCTCAGGTAGGTGCCCTGGCCTGGTGTCCGATTGCTCGGCCACGTTAGCTAGAGCGACCCACACTGCCAGACGTGCGCTGCGGCAATGAGCGGTTGCCCGTGCATTGCCTTCCGCAGATTACTCCGCGGATCCAGTATCCGCCTTGGCTGTGTATGAATTTCTACTGCCAGGTCGGTACCGAGCGCAAGTGGTTTCGAGAATTCCATCAAGATTCTTTTCTTGAAGGGTGACAGCGCCGCTGACATTCCGGGCAGTTGGCATTCCAGGGGCCATCGGAGCCGGTGACCTTAGCCGTTCGCCTGCGCGTCCCCGCTAACGCCACGAGGCCCCTGCATGTATGAGATGCAGGGGCCTCGCAGGGCCTTAGCATGGCGCTGACGTGCCGATTGCTCGACTGCCACGCACCTCGCCCGGCCTACCACCCGGCTAGCAGTTCCCGCACGTCGTCCGGTTTCCCGGCCTTCGCGCAAACCTTAGGGTCGCCCCGAGGTTGCCTGCTGTTCAGGTAGTGAGTGAATTTCTACTGCCTCCGGCCATGAGCGCGCAAGGGCTTCCGCGAACCTTTTTCAAGATTCTTTTTCGTCCACAGGATCAGCATTGTTTATCCCCCGTTGCCGACGCTTATCCACCGAATGTCCACAGCTGCTTGCACAGCCTCCTGCGATGAGCGGGCAGCTCGGCGGGGCCGACCCAGGCAAGCCGGCGGTACGGCCGTTACGGGGACCATCCACCGCCAATGACAGCCGATGGGATCGCCGCCCCTGCAGAGTGCGACCGTTAGCGTTGGCTGTCGGCATACTCTGACGCTTAGCGTGGAAATGACGCCCTAGTTTTCCCTTTTGCACCCACCGAGACGTCACGGTTGCGCAGCAGGCGTCACGATCGGGCCGTAAGGGTCACGGTTGGGCGGCCCAGTGGCCGCTGCGATGGTCCATACGCTGCACGCCGGAACGGCTGCTCGGACTGGACCATGGCGGACTGCGAAGTTTCGCAATGTAAGTGCTATCTTGACCATTTTACCTAGTATTTACACTTCTTTGGTTTAACGCTGACTTAGCGTAGCTATAGGTTCTCGGCAACGTCCCTCTCGTGGTGATGACTAGCCTCCAGGCCTGAATGCGTAATTTGCCCAGACTCTAGAAGAGTTTGGGCTTTTTTCAGCCTCACGCTCGTCACCATTACGGAACCTGCCGAAGGAGACAGATGTTAAGACGCTGGAGCATCCCCCTCACGACGGTAGTACTCGCTGTCGGCTCGCTGCTGGGGCTGGCAGCCGGCAATGCATCGGCGGCCACCATGCACCATCCGTCCACGACGATGGTTCGGCCGGGTGGCGCCGCCGTGCACGGCTTCAGGCCAGGCGGGATCATGTTGCGGCCAGGCGGCGCAGCAGGCAGAGTGCGCCCGGACGGACGGGACGGCACCCGCTTCCAGGCCGAGAGCACGAACTGGTCCGGCTACGCAGTGACCGGATCGAACGGCACCTTCAAGAGCGTGTCCGCCAGCTGGACACAGCCCACCGCAACCTGCTCCGGCAACCGGCGCAGCGATCAGTACGCCGCGTTCTGGGTGGGGCTCGACGGCTACAGCAGCGATTCGGTCGAGCAGACCGGCACTGACTCCGACTGCGATGGCAGGACACCGGATTACTACGGCTGGTACGAGATGTATCCGGCGGACCCGGTGTACTACACCAACACGGTCAAGCCCGGTGACTCTATCAGCGCATCGGTGACATTCTCGGGTACCGAGACCTACACGCTCGTCCTCAAGGACAACACCCGCGGCTGGACCCAGACTCAGACGATCAACGAGAGCGGGTTCGACAGGTCATCGGCTGAGGTCATCACCGAGGCGCCGTGCTGCACGAACAGCGGCGGGATCCTGCCGCTCGCTGACTTCGGCACCATCAACTACACCGCAGCCAGCGACAACGGCAGCTCGATGGGCACGCAGAGCCCCACCTCGATCATCATGATCGACAACAGCGGGCTCGATAAGGACTCGACCAGCTCGATCTCGAGCTCGGGCGCGTTCAGCAACACCTGGATCAGATCCAGCTGAGATAACCCGCCCCGACAACGAGTACCGATGATCCGGCGCCCGGCGGCCACCCAGGCCGCCGGGGGCCGGCCAGCCTCAGCCTCCCGTACCGCCGGCCTCCTTGATTGCGGTGACCAGCGCCGGGATCACCTCGTTCAGGTCCCCGATCACGGCATACTCGGCGCGCGAGATGATCGGAGCGTCCGGGTCGGTGTTCACCACGACAATGTGCTTCGCCGTCAGGCAGCCGGCCATGTGCTGGATCGCGCCACTGATGCCGCAGGCGAGGTAGAGCTCCGGGGAAATCTTCGTCCCCGTCTGGCCAACCTGCTGCCGGTGCGGCCGCCAGCCCTGACTGGTCACGACCCTGGAGACGCCGACGACACCACCGAGCAGGCCGGCCAGCTCCTCGAGCGCCGCGAATCCCTCGGGGCCGCCGACACCGCGGCCGCCGCCGACGACGACCCGGGCCGTGGCAAGTGACACTCCCGCGCTCTGCTCGGCCGACTCCGTCGCGCAGACCTGGAGATCGGCGTCCTCAAGCGCGGGGACGAACGCGCGCACCGCCACCGCACCGGCTGCGACGGGGTCGGCTGCCGCTTCGTCAGCTGGGAGCGCGTCGGTCGCAACACTCAGGAGTGCACAGGATGCCTCCAGCTCGGCGTCCTCGAGGACACTGCCAGCCCACCGCTGCCGGACCAGCTGCCAGCTGCCGGCGCCAGTGGCCGACACCGAGATGCAGTTCGCCGCGACCGGCAGTCCGGCCAGCGCGCCGAGATGCGCCAGCACCTCGCCGCCGCGATCACTCGCAGCCGCGACCACCGCGACGGCCTGCTCACCGGCGACGAGCTGCGAGAGCGCCCGCGCCCATGCCAGCGGCGCGTAGCCGCTCAGCCCGTCAGCAGATACTACGCACAGCTCGCTCGCACCGGCGGCCGCCACCTCGGCCAGCAGTCCGCCGCCCGCCGCAGCCTCGGGCTGCGGCCCGAACACCACCGCGGACAGCCGGCCGTCGGCACCGGCCAGCGACCGGGCAAGGCCGAGCGCCCGCAGCGACCCGGCGGCTGCACCATCGCCATCGCGTTCGAGCAGGCACAGAACCAGACCGCTCATGCCGCGGCTCCGTCTCCGCCGGCCCCGACGCGTGACCGCGCCGCCGACGGCAGCACCCCGATCTCGCCGAGAACGCGCACCAGCTCCGGCACAGCGTCCCGCCCCTGCCCGAGCACTTGCGCGCGCTGCGTCGAGCTGACCGGCACCCGCAGCCCGACCTTGCGCAGCCCCTCGGCCTGCCACTGCGGCCGCAGCACCGTGATCTCAGCCCGCTTCGCCCGCAGCCGGCCGGGCAGCGAGGGGTAACGCGGCAGGTTAATCCCCTCCTTCACGCTGACGACCGCAGGCAGGGTAACCTCGAACTCCTCCTGCGCGCCGCGGTACTCCCGCCCGGCGCGCAGCGTGTCATCGGCCAGCTCCAGCCGCTTGATCCCGGTGACGCACGGCCTCCCGAGCGCGTGCGCCACGCGGACGCCCACCTGGTAACCGCCGGTGTCGGCGGCCTCGTTTCCAAACAACATGAGCGGGAACGGGGTAGGCCCGAGTTCGCCGACCGCCCACGCGATCGCGGCCGCCGTGGCGACTGGACCCCATTCCCGTCCGTCGGTCTCCAGCAGTACGCCGCGGTGTGCGCCAAGCGCGAGCATCTCGCGCAGCTGGTCCGCAGCCGCGGGCGGCCCGAGCGTGAGGACCGTCACCGAGCCGCCGGACCGCTCGGTGATCTGCACGGCCTCTTCGACCGCGCACTCCTCGTGCGGGCTGACGGTAAACCCGGACATGCGCGTGTCGACGTCCTGGCCGTCGGCGGTCACGATGACCTTGCCGCCCACCATGGGCACGCGCTTCACGCAGACGAGGATGTCCATGCGCTAGCGCCTAACCCGCTCATTCGTCGGATCGAACAGCGGCGTCGAGCCGGCCACCGCCACCGTCACCGGGAACTGCTCGCCCATGTACTCCACCGCGAGCGGCGTGCCCTCCACCGCCTGCTCTGGCGGCAGATAAGCCATCAGCAGGTGCTTGCCGACCGACGGCCCGGAGCCCGCGCTGGTGACGTACGAGCGACGGCCGCGCGCGTCCGTCAGTGGCTCACCATCGGCGGACAGCACCGGCTCGCCGCCGAGCATGTAACGCAGCTCCCCCGACTCCGCGGCATGGTCGTCGACGGTGAGCGTGCACAGCACCGCCGAGGGCGGGACCTCCCGCTGCCGCAGGTAGGCGGCCTTGCCGACGAAGTCCTGGTCCTTCACTCTGGGCCGGGTCATGCCGGCCTCGACCAGGGTGTAGCTGGCATCCAGCTCGGCGCCGTAGGCACGGTAGCCCTTCTCCAGCCGGCCGGTCGTGCCGTAGACGCCGATCCCGGCCGGCACCAGGCCGTCAGGCTGGCCGGCCTCGAACACGGTGTCCCACAGCTTCCCGCCCTGCTCGGTCGGTACGTACAGCTCCCAGCCGAGCTCGCCCACGTAGGAGATCCTGGAGGCCAGCACCGTCATCCCGGCGACCTCGATCTCCTTGCAGGTGCCGAACGCGAAGCCCTCGTTGGAGATGTCGTCCGCCGTGACCCGGCTTAGGATGTCGCGCGCTCGCGGTCCCCACAGGCCGAACGTGGCCCAGGCCGACGTCAGGTCGCTCACCGACGCCGACCCGTCATCGGGCAGGTGATCGGCGATCCACTTGTAGTCCATCATCCCGGTCGCGCCGCCGGTGACGACCCTGAAGTGCCGCGGGCCGAGGCGCATGACCGTCAGGTCCGCCCTGAAGCCACCGGCATCATCCAGGAACGAGGTGTAGACAACGCGGCCGTCCGCCACCCGCATCTGCGCCACCGCCAGGCGCTGCAGCGCCTGCAGCGCTCCGGGGCCGGTCACGTCCAGGACGGCGAACGCCGACAGGTCGAACAGCCCGGCGCCATCCCGCATGGCCAGATGCTCGGCATTGATGATCGGCGACCACCAGCGCGACTCCCACTCGCTGCCGCGCTCCATCAGCTTGCCGGCATACTTCTCCAGCAGGCCGGCGTTGGACTCGTACCAGAACGGCCGCTCCCAGCCGACGGTCTCGTGGAACACCGCACCGAGCGCTCGCTCGGCCTGATAGGCCGGGCTGACCCGCACCGGGCGGCCGGACTCCCACTGCTCGGCCGGGTGCACGATCCCGTACATCTTGTTGAAGCCCTCTTCCGCCCGCGCGGTCACGTGCGCGGTCGTGCGCTGGTGGCCGTAGAACCGGGAGATGTCGGTCTCGTGAATGTCGATCTCAGGCGTGACCCCGCTCATCCATTCGGCCACCGCGCGGCCGATTCCAGGGCCTTCCTTGATCCAGCTCGCCGCGACCGACCACAAGCCGGGCACCTCGGGCGTCTCGCCGAGGACGGGGTGACCGTCGGGCGTCATCGAGATCAGTCCGTTGATCGCGTACCGCACGCCGGCCCGCTCGTCGCCGAGCAGGTCGGGCATCAGCTCCAGCGCCTTCTCCAGCTGGGGGTCGAAGTCGTCGGAGGTGAACGGCATCTCGGTGGGCGAAAGCACTGCTTCCTCGATGGAGGGGATGTCCTCCGGTGACACGATGATCGGCCGGTGCGCGTACGAGCCGACCTCCATGTCACCGCCGTGCTGGCGCTCGTACATGTTCTCGTCGACGTCCCGCACGATCGGATAGGCGATCTCGCCCTCCGTCCCGTCGAACAGCGCGATCGGCCCCACGCTGATCATCTGGTGCACGATGGGCGTTAGCGGGATCCGCGCGCCGGCCATCCGCGCGATCCGCGGGCTCCACACGCCACAGCAGATTGCGACTACGTCGGTCGCGATGTCGCCCTTGGTCGTGCGGACCCCGGCGACCCGGCCCGTCTCGGTCTTGTCGATGCCGAGCACCTCGGCTCCGGCGACGACCGTCAGCGCGTCTAGCTGCTGGGCTCGCTCGCGCATGAGCGTCCCGGCGCGGAGCGAGTCGACTACGCCGACGGTCGGGAAGAAGGCGCCGCCGAGGATGACCGAGTCGTCGAGGTACGGCACCAGCTTGCGCACGCGCTCAGGGGTCAGCACCTCGGCCGGGATGCCCCAGGACTTCGCTTGCGTGCACCGGCGGCGCAGCTCCTGCATCCTCGCCTGCGTGCGGGCGACCTCGATCCCGCCGCTCTCGGTGAAGACGCCCAGCTCCTTGTACTGCTCGGTGCTGTCCCTGGTCAGCTCCATCATCATCTTGGAGTACTCGATCGGGAAGATGAAGTTCGACGCGTGCCCGGTCGATCCGCCCGGGTTCGGCATCGGCCCCTTGTCCACCAGGACCAGCTGCGTCCAGCCGAGCCGGGCCAGGTGGTAGGCCAGGCTGTTGCCGACGATGCCCGCACCGATGATGACGGCACTAGCCCGGTCCGGGGTCTCGCTCATCTAACTCTCCGCCGATCTGTGAGGGGCCTGTCTGGGTGGGCCGATCTGTGATGTCAAGTGTGGTGCAACTAGTGGGGATCCGGCCACGGACGGCTGCAGCCCGCCGGGCAAGATCACGGACGACTTCCCCGTTCCTGGGAAAGCCGCCCGTGATCGTCCTCGGGGGCGGAGCCCCCGTGGGTGCTTACTCGACCGGGATCTCCTTGTTGATCAGGCCGAGGTCGATGCCCTGGCTACGGCGAACGAGCCGGGCCCACACGTACACGATGATCGCCAGCACGTACATCGCGCCCATGAAGTACAGCGAATCCCGGTTGTTCACGAAGTACAGGCTGTTGTGGAACCACTCGAAAAGGTCGAAGACCAGCAGCGCGATGGTCACCCAGCCTGCGAGTGGCACGAGCGGAATGCCAGCCACCTTGATCCGGCTCGCCGGGGACGCGGCCCACAGATCGGGCTTGCGCCACGGCAGGATGACGACCGCGATCGCGCTGAACAGATACGTCACCGCGATGACCAGCGTCGCGTCCAGCGTGTAGTTCCTGAAGGTCAGGGAGTACGCGTAGACCGCGCTCAGCCCGGCCGCCGGGAGCAGCATCAGGATCAGCGAGTAGAACGGCACCTTGCGCTTCTCCGACACCTCGGCCGCGCGGTCAGGCAGTACGCGGTCGAAGGCGGCGGCGAAGATAACCCTCGTCGACGACAGGAACAAGGTCCCGACCCAGCCGATGAACCACAGGCTGAGCCCGAGGATCAGAATTACCTGGAACACGGTGTTGTGCACCAGCCAGCCGGCGAACAGGAACGGGTACGGCCAGATGCCGAACTGCGGCGTCAGGTTGTAGTCCAGCGAGTTGAGATTCTGGTAGAAGGCCCAGCCGATCGTCTTGTCCACCAGCAGCAGGAAGACGATGGTCAGCAGCACGGTGATCCACAGGCCGGTGAACATGCCGGTGAAGACCCGCTTGAAATCGCTGGCGCCGCGGATCTCGCCGTACAGGGTAGAGCCCCAGTTCGGCCAGAGGATGAAGAACATCATCGCCGGCACGAGAAGCATGGTCGGGCCGATAGGGCCGAAGCCCATGTTGTATGTGCTGTACCCGGCCTTCTTGGCTGCCGCGTTGGTCGCCGCGTAGGCGTTGTGCACGCCGAAGATCTTCTGACCTTCCAGGTTGAACGAGCTGACGAACGAGGCGTGGCTGTTGATCAGCAGCAGGACGACGACCACCCCGAAGAAGACCAAGCCGCCGTAGAAGCACCACTTCTGGATCCTGGCGTAGCCAGCCATTCCCAGGGAGACCAGGATGCCGGCGATCGCGATCGTGATCAGGCAGACCACGAAGATCCCCGTCTTCGAGGTGAACCAGACGGCACCGCTGGGGTCGCCGAGTGTCGCCCATAGCGGCTGGAACAGGATGACCGACAGGATGTTGCCGTAGATCGGCGCCCACAGCCAGAGGATGAACCACCAGCCCGTCGCGGCCATCACGAACCCGATGCCGCTGCCCAGGATCCTGGTCTGCCAGACATAGTCGCCGCCGGCCCGCGGGATAGTGACGATGAGTCCGCTATACGCGATCACCAGGAACGACACGAGGATGGCCGAGATAATGATCGACGTGATGAACTGCCCCTGGGGGAACGCGGGCCCCGCGAAAGTAAACTCATAGATTCCCAGTGTCAGGAAGTTCGTCGCCAGGCACGCGTAGATAATCGAATCCCGGACTGACCAGCCGCGGACGAGCCCGGTGGCCTTCCGGAGAAAGAGGGTCGGAGTCTCGCCTATCGATTCAGTCGCCATCTGCGCCTCTCTAGTTAAGCCCTCTCAGTGGTTGTTAACCGTTCACTAGCAGATACCTGGACACCTTCGCCTTCTTGACGTCCAGGTCGATTACTGCTCCCTGCAGTATCCCGTCGCCGTAGACGCTGCCGGGGTTTATCGCGAGAGTGCGGTTCATCTTCTTGATCGCGCGGCTCTCGTGAATGTGGCCGTGTACCGATAGCAGCGGCTGGTGCTTCAGGATGGCGTCCCGCACAGCGACAGACCCGACGGGCTTCATGACCACACCGCCGTGCATCGGGCGGAGATTCTCGTCCAGTGCCGGCGCTTCGTCCAGCCCGGTTCCGTACGGCGGCGCATGGAAGTTGAAGATCGCCCGGCCCATGTCCGGCACGAGGCCCGCGACCGCCTCGATCTTCGCCGCCAGTTCCTCCTCCGGCGCCTCCCGGTAGGTGTCCCAGGGAGTGGGATTCGTCCAGCCCATCGAGACAAGCGAGAAACCGTCGAGGTCGAGCAGCTTGCCCTCGCCGAAGCTCACGCACGGCGACGACTCGATGATGTTGTCGATCTCGAAGATGTCGTCGTTGCCGCCGTTGAGGATGCACGGGATCTGGCCGCCGCGCAGCTTGCCATCGGCCATGTCCAGCCAGCGGTCCAGCGAGCTGATCATCTCCTCGCTGAAGCGGCGATCGACGGCTCCCTCGTTCTCCCCGAGGTGCGTCAGCTCCTCCTGGCTGACGATGGCCGGATAGAAGCCGCTGTTGCGGATCTTCGTCATCACCTCGTCAAGCTCGGCCTTGGTTTCCAGGCGCTGAGTCTCGCCACGCACGGTTACCATCCAGTAGCCGTTGTAAGCCGTGATTGGCACCATTGCCTTGCCCGTGACATCGCCGCCGAGCACCACGAGGTCGGCCTTATAGAAGGCCGCCGAGTTCAGGAACTTGCGCCAGCAGACCTCTGACCCGTGGATATCGGTGGCAAAAAAGATCTTCATGTACTGCGCCCTTACCGCTTGGCTTGTGGGAATCGGTCTAGCAGTATGCGCAACTGGACGTCAAGATTGAAACCCGACCAATGGCGCGCAGCCTGCGCGAATTAGTGCTGGCAGCGGGTCAGTGGCCAACCTCCTCCGGCAGCTCATACCAACGGACGCGATCTCCCACGTTGGCGCGCAGTTTCCACTTCATGCCCTTGGGCACGGAGTGGGCGATCTCGGCGAGCTGCCGGCCTTGCCCGATCGGGTCGTAGCGGGCGGCGGCCGGGACGAGGTGCGGACTGTTAGCCGCCAGCGAGGGAAGCTTGTCCAGGTTGCCAGTGACGGTGCGCCACCAGCCCCAGTCGGCGGCTAGCAGCTGGCCGAACCGGTCACTGTCGAGGAACGTGGCATTGCCCCCGCCCCGAGACCCGCGCACCGGCAGTCCAGACAGCAGCTGGATGATGTCCCTGGCATCCTTCTCGTTGAGCTCGACGATCTGGAGCTTCGACAGCAGGATGTCGATGGCGTCCAGGGTGAGCGGCAGCCGGGTGTAACCGGGGCGGAAGTCGAGTACGTGGCACATGGTGAGGCGGTCCACCATGACGTCGATTGGCCGGCCCGACGGGGCGGTGAAATACATCTGCCGGTCGCCGTTGAGGTTATTGAACCGGCGATCCGGCACGCAGCCGCTCTCCTCGAGGAACGCCGCAGTTGCCTTCCGCCCCTTGGACAGGCAGGCGAAATCCATGTCCTGGCCGGCTCGCAGCCGCGGCGGCAGGTCAGGAGTAAGCACGCGGACCGCCAGTCCGCCAAGCAGCTTGAGCCCGACGCCAGCGGTTCCGGCACTCTGCGCGAGCGCAACTGCTTCGGGCAGCGGATCGTCTACGACAGTGTCTGGCGAATGGCCCGGCTGAACTCCCACGGCTTGCTCCTGCACGGCGGCGAGGTATGGCGTCAACCGCACAATACAGGGGTGTATAGACGAAGCGGCCGCTAGAACATAAATCGGTAGTGCCGATTACGAGGCGAACCACCAATTGCCGAGCGCCCGTATGCGGTGCTGTCGGCCTAGCGAGGCGGCAGCCCGCTGCCAGCGGACTCGCTCTCCGTCGCCGCTGACGCGGCCTGGCTGGAGGTGGCCGAGCTCGCGCGGCCCGCATCCGCAGTCTGGTAACTCTCCTGCGGTGCAGCAAGCCGTTGCGGCGGGATCCCCGGCGGCTCCTCGCCCGGAATGGGCATGAGCTGGCGGCCGCCGTCGATTGCCTTGAACACCCCGCCTGCAACCTCAGCGCGCGGTGGCGGGCTCTTGTGCTTCCAGGCCGGATGGGTCGATGCGTACAAAACGAGAGATACCCAGCTAAAAACCGCGAGAAATGAGATTATCGGGATGACGATATTGGCAGCCAACGATCCTGACATGACAGGCCCCCCGGTCCCTGGTCATGACTCGCTAGCTCAGCCATACCCCGCTGGCCTGCTGCTGCACCTGCCAGTGTGGCCCGCGACGTGGCGGATTCAGCTCAGCCGAGTGGTTCGCGCAGCCACGGCAGCTGCCATGGCGGGTAGCCGGACAGGAGCGCATCGGCCTGAGGCGGCCCCCATGTCCCCGCCTGATATCGCTGCGCCGGCGGCGGGTAGGCCAGCAGCGGCTGGAGAATCCGCCAGCTCTCTTCGACCGCGTCCTCGCGCACGAACAGCCGGTCGTCGCCAGTCAGCGCGTCGTACAGCA
>Ga0335072_10014914_pt1 | contig 11042 bp, 8 predicted proteins | sample Lox_Sample_21_FD_206725 | JGI IMG/M metagenome (GOLD analysis project Ga0335072, IMG submission 206725) | Soil microbial communities from Loxahatchee National Wildlife Refuge, Florida, United States - Lox_Sample_2.1 | ecosystem: Environmental > Terrestrial > Soil > Wetlands | place: USA: Florida... | reverse complement strand
TCGCCGCCACAACATCGTCGTTCCCCGATCAGACCACCGGGAGCAAAAGAATCATGGATCGAGAGGGATTCGCCAGGCCGCGATTCCAGTCAGGATTGAAATGCTCTAAAGCGTCGCGCTGGCTGCTGCCGCCCTCGGCCGGTCCAGCGAAATCGCGCCACACTTGTCACTCCCCGCCGCGCCCGGCGCGGGCTTATGTCCTTGCTCGTTCCTGCCGTCGCTGAAAGTGGCGGCGAGCAATGGGGAGCCTGGACATTGGCAACGCCCACAACCGAGAACACCGCACTTCCCGACGCACGCAGCCCCCACGGTGCGGCCGGGTGGCTTGCTCTGGCGGCTTCGCCGACCTTCACGCTCATGGCGTGGATCGCCGCGGGCACCGCATCGCCGATCCACTATTGCTCTGCGGCTCCGGCGGCCCTGCCGATCAACGGTATGGCCGTCATGTACTTGCTCATGAGCCTGTTTCACCTCGCGCCCTGGCTCAGGCTCGCTTCCGGTTGCCTGCGGGGCACACACCTGACCGCCAACAAGGAGACGGACCATGGACCATGCCATCGTTTCACGCGAAGAGTGGCTTGACGCCCGCAAGGCATTGCTCCTCAAGGAGCGCGCCATGACCCATCAGCTCGACGCCCTGCGCGCCGAGCGCCGCCGGATGCCCTGGGCCAGAGTGGAGAAGCCCTATGTGTTCCAGGGCCCCGCAGGGCAGTGCACGCTCGGCGACTTGTTCCGCGGCCGCAGCCAGCTCGCCATTTATAATTTCATGCTGACGCCGGCCTCAGATCATGTCTGTCGCGGTTGCTCTTTCATTGCCGATCATATCGACGCGGCACGGCGGCATTTCGAACATGCCGACCTGTCGTTCGCCGCGGTATCGCGCGTCGAGCCGCGGCGGATCGAGGACGTGAAGGCCCGGATGGGTTGGACATTCCCGTGGGTGTCCTCCTATGGCAGCGATTTCAACTACGATTTCGGCGTGTCGTTCACCCCGGAAGACATCGCCGCCGGCCGCGCGATCTATAATTATGGCGAGGTGCTCCAGGAGACCCAGGATATGTTCGGCGCGCACATCTTCGCCCGCGACGACAGCGGCGCCATCTTCCATACCTATTCCACGTTCCGGCGCGGCGCCGAATTGCTCATGGGTGCGCTCAACTGGCTCGATCTCGCCCCCAAGGGCCGCAACGAGAGCGGCGGCGGCATGAGCTGGGTGCGTCTGCACGACGAATATTGAAACGGCAAGTCGCGACCGGAGGCAATCGGCGGCGGGGATGCGAAGGTTGCATGCGTTGTCCGGCCGGGCAGCGAACGGCCCGGTCGAATTTGCCTTGCCCCGGCGGCGCTGACACGATCGGCATTGCTCCAGAGCAAACCTTGGCGCGATGACCACCCCGACCATGTTCTCGGATGACCTGAAGCTCACCCCGTACTGGTGGGACGACGTGCCGCGTCCGGCGCTGCCGCCGGCGCCAATGCCCGCCAAGGCCGACGTCGTGGTGATCGGCTCAGGCTATACGGGGCTCGCCGCCGCGTTGCAGACCGCGCGCGGCGGCCGTCACACCGTGGTGCTTGACGCGCAGGATGCCGGCTTCGGCTGCAGCACGCGCAACGGCGGCCAGATTTCGACCAGCGTCAAGCCAGACTATGCCGCGCTCGCCCGCCGGTTCGGCAGAGAGCACGCGTTCCGTATAGTGAAGGAAGGCCATAATTCGCTCGCGTGGGTCGGCGCATTCGTCAAGCAAGAAGGCATCGATTGCGACTTTCGCATAGCCGGCCGGTTTCATGCCGCGCACAATCCGGCGCGTTACGAAGCCCTGGCGCGGATGCTGGCCTCCCAGCCCAAGGGCCTGGAAGTCGCCGCGCACATGGTGCCGCGGGAGGACCAATCGAGCGAACTCGGCACCGATGCCTATTACGGCGGCATCCTCTACGAGCACCATGCATCGGTGCATCCTGCATTGCTCCATCAGGGGATGCTGGACCGGGTGCTGCAGGCCGGCGCCACGGTCATTCCGCATTGTCCTGCCACCGGCATCGATCGCGACGCCACCGGCTTTCGCGTTGCCTGCGCTGGCCGCACCATCGCCGCGCGCAATGTGGTGATCGCCACCAACGGCTACACCGGCCGGTTGATGCCATGGCTGCGCCGGCGCGTGATCCCGATCGGCAGCTACATCATTGCCACGGAGCCACTGCCGTTGGGCGTCATGAGCCGCTTGATGCCGCGCGACCGGATCGTCAGCGACACGCGCAAGGTGGTGTATTACTACCGCGCCTCTCCCGACGGCCGCCGCATCTTGTTCGGCGGGCGCGTCTCCTGCAACGAAACCGATCCCCGCCGCAGCGCTCCGCCACTGCACGCCGAACTGGTGCGGCTCTTCCCCGACATCAGGAATGTCCGCATCAGCCATTCATGGGCAGGCTTTGTCGCCTATACGTTCGACCAGATGATGCACGCCGGTCAACGCGACGGATTGTTCTACGCGATGGGATATTGCGGGTCGGGGGCCGGCATGGCCGGATATCTTGGCACGCGGATCGGCCAACAGGTATTGGGCCGCGCCGAGGGCAAGACGGCGTTCGACGACGTACCCTTTGAATCGCGTCCGTACTACTGGGGCAATCCATGGTTCCTGGCGCCATCCGTTGCCTGGTACCGCTGGCGGGACCGGTCGGGGCATTGAACCGGCAGGGCCAGGCGCGCCCACGCATCGCGCGCATGACCGGACGCAGCGCCGCGATAGCGGTTTGCCTCAGCGCAACGGATATTCGCGCGTCTCGCCAAAGCCAAGAACGTCGAATTCGGCGACGCTGACGCCGGCCCCGGCCTGTGCCTGGCGCAACGCGCGGACCGGGGCGTCGATGCCTTCATCCGTCAGTTGGAACGTGCCGAAATGCATGCCGAGGCTGCGGTGCGGCCGCAGGTCGCGATGGGCGCGCACCGCCTCCTCCGGATTGACATGCTGCTGGCTCATGAACCAGCGCGGCTCGTAGGCGCCGATCGGCAGCAGTGCGAGGTCGATGTCGCGGAACCGGCGGCCGATCTCGGCGAAATGCGGGCAATAGCCCGAATCGCCGGCGAAATAGACCGTGGCGCCCCCGGCTTCGACCACGAACCCGCCCCACAGGCAGCGGTTCCTGTCGCGCAGCGTGCGGGCCGAGAAATGCTGCGCCGGCACATAGGTGATGCGCGCGCCGGCCAGTTCCGTGCTCTGCCACCAGTCCAGTTCGACCGCGTTGCGGATGCCCGCCTTGGCGAGGTGGCGTGCATTGCCAAGTCCGGTCGCGACCGGCGGCGCCCAGCGCGCCCGAACCCGGCGCAGCGTCGGCAGATCCATGTGGTCGTAGTGGTTGTGCGAGACCAGCAGCAGGTCCACCGTCGGCAGCACGTCCAGACTCTGACCCGGCCGGCGTGCACGGCGGGGCCCCGCGAACGTCACCGGGCTGCACCGCTGCGACCAGATCGGATCGAACAAGACCGCCATGCCGCCAAGCTGCACCAGGAAGGTGGAGTGCCCGATGAACGTCACGCCGATACGGTCGGCCGCCACGCGGCGCGGCGGCGGGAAGTGCGGGTCCTCGACATGCGCCGGCCACGGCTGCTTGCGGCGGGTGCGGCGCCAGCGCCGCAGATCCTCGCGGGTCTTGCCATAGGGCGCGTGCGGGTTGAAGAACCGCTCGCCATCAAAATGATCGCTCTGCGCCGTCACCGGCGGCTGGATTGCTCCGTCCATTGCTTCCATTCCGTGACCGCGCCGCCCCGCCATGGGGTTGCGCCGGGCGTGGCCAGTATCCGATCGCGGAGAAGCAAGGGCAGCACGGCGATCGCGCTTCACCGCGTTACTCGGATACTCAGACAAAAAGCGTCGTATCGACCTTCTGCGAAAGTCGATACTAGGCCAGCGGCATCCGCAGGATCAGCGCGTCGCCGCCGTCGGCATAATAGCGCGGCCGCCGCCCGGCTTCGATAAAACCTGCCTGTTGATACAATGCCCGGGCGGCGGCGTTGCCCACCGCGACCTCCAGGAACATCGTGTGCACGCCTTGCCCCTTGGCTTCCGTCATGGCGCCGCGCAACAAGGCCCGGGCGACGCCGTGGCGGCGGGTCTCGGGGGCAACGGCGAGGGTCAGCACTTCGGCCTCGTCGACAGTCACCCGCGCGAGCAACAGCCCGCCGCGCGGATCAATCAGGCCGAACACGCCGGGCATGATGAGTTGCAGGGCGAAGGCGTCCTCGGCCCAGGCCTCGCGCGCCGGGAACGACGCGGCATGGATCGCCGCCATCGCCGGGACGTGGGCCGGCCCCGCGCGCTCGATCCGCTGTTTCATGCAGCGACCGGAGGCGGGCGCAGGCCGCCCGCCGGCAGCCGGGCTTCCGGGGGATCGACGTAGAGTGGCTGGGCGGAGAGCGCCGGCAGTTCGCCGGCGAGGCGGCGGGCGCCGGCCACCGCGACGTGGCGCGGCATGGGCAGGCGGGCGTCGGTCAGCATCACATCGGCGCCGCGGGCCGCCAGCCTCGCGGCAACCGCGATGGCGGCATCGCCGGCGACGGCGACGGGATGGCAGGGGCAGGGCAGGGCGCCAAGGTCGCAGGCGATGGCGGCGCCGTCGCGCTCCAGAAACACCCGGCCGCGGCGGCTGTCGATCGCGGTCCACAGGCGCCGCACGCCAAGATGCGGCAGCGAATCAGCCAGCGCCTCGCCGACGGTGACGCCCACCACCGGCACGCCGGCACCGAGACCTATGCCATGCGCCAGTGCCAGCCCGGCACGGATGCCGGTGAAGCTGCCGGGGCCGACGGTGACCGCAATCAGGTCGAGGGCAGGGGAGGCGATGCCGGCCTCATGCAGAACCTCGTCGGCGATCACGGCGAGCAAGGCGGCGTGGCCTTGCCGGGCGGGTTGCTGGCGGACAGCGCAGAGCACGCCGTCCAGAACGACGGCCGCAGAGCATTGCGCCAGAGCGGAATCGAGGGCGAGGACCAGCATGCGCGGCAGACTTAGCCGGGGGCGGCGGGATTGACTAATTCTCGGGATGCCGCCGGCCGCTGTCCCGCCGGCGAGCGCGATGTTTCGCCCGCAAACGGCGCCGGCCCGCAAACGGTGCCAGCCCCGCGACGGCCGCATCTGCGCAGCATGTTTCGATGCTGGCTTGTTGCTGTACCGGCTTGAGCCGGCTACCCTGCCAGCACGCCGGCACCTGGCCGGCGCGGGGGGCGGACACCGTGGCGAACCAGGTTCAGCTTCAGTCCGTGCCCGACACCGCGGGCGCCTGGTACACGACGCTGCCGTTCGCGCAATTCGATCCCGCTCTCGGCACTCTGAACAACATCAATGTCGGCCTGGCCGGCGACCTCTCGGGCAGCGTCTCGATCGAGAACCTGCAGCCGGATCCGGCGGATGTGAGCATCACGCTGTCGGGCACCCTCGACCTGGGCAGCCCTGGCGGCGGCATCCTGGAAAGCGCGCTTCCCGTCGCCTCAGCCAGCGTCGGCCTCGGCGGCAATGCCGGCGCGTCCGGCTATGCGGCACCGTCCGGAACGGTCGTCGCGATGTCGGCGGCGGCCACCAATCAGGCGGCTCTGGCTCCCCTGTCGTCGTTCATCGGCTACGGCTCGGTGGGGCTCTCCGTCAGCGGTGAGGCGTATCTCTACGCAACCGGACCGGCCAACATGCAGCTCCAGTCAGGAGCGGCGGTCGGTGCGGCCACGACCCTCGCCTACGACTATACGCCCGCGCAGACCGGATCGGGCTCCGAGTATGACGGCGACGGGTTCCTCTATGTTGCCGACGACGGTAACGCCAACCCGATACCGGTCGGCGAAATCGATTTCGCCAACGGCCCCCTGGTCACGGCCGTATCCCCCGTCCAGACCTTCAATTTCGCCGACCGCACGGCGGGTTGGAGCAATGACGTCGACGCCCGGCAATTCGATCCGGCGCTGGGCACGCTCATGGCCGTCAACCTGAGCGTCGCCACCGACATCCTTGCCAGCGTTTCCGCCGCCAACCTCGACCCGATAAGCCAAGCTGTAACGACCACCCAGACCACCTACGCCACGCTGTCGATCCCGCTATCGAACGACGTCGCCTCAGGCCCGATCGTGGTGCCGGTGAGCGCCACTGTCGACGATACGTTGGCGTTGGGCGGCTATACCGGCTCGACCAGCTTCCAAGGCGCCTCGGGACATACCGATGACGCGTTGACCGGCGTCGGCGCGGCCCGGACAACGCTCACCGGCAACGAACTGGCTGCGTTCATGGGCCAGGGAACCGTCGACCTGCCGATTGCCACCAACGGCACGGCAACAATCAGCGGACCGGCCAACCTGTTGCTTTCGATGCTTGCGGATGCCGGCGCAAGCGTGTCGCTCAGCTTCACCTACATCCCCGACCAGCCGGCCGCCGGAGAACTGTTGTTCGATCAGCCCGGCAGCTACGACATCGCCGGTGGTGCGCCCGGTTCGACCGTCGGCACGGGGAGCACGATAAGCAGCACGCAGACCGTCCAGTCCGTTTTGATCGATTCGCCCGGCGCGACCGTGGTGCTGGATGGTCCGCTCGACGTCACCGGCGGCTTCACCCTCGACGCCGGCACGCTGGTGATCGCGGATGGCGCGCTGGCAGTGGGATCCTGGCTCCAGTCCGGCGGCGAGGTGAGCGGCAGCGACGTGACGATCGTCGCCACCGGCAGCATAGGCATCAGTGCCGGATCGATCGTTGCCGGAACGGTGGACCTCGTCGCAGCGGGCAGCATGGACCTGAGTGGCGGCGCGATTGTTGCCGGGCGCGTGAACCTCGATTCCCCCTCTGCCGGCACCGGCACTCTGGGTGCCGTCTCGACCACCGGCATATCGATCCTCGACGATCAGACGGCCCCGCCGGTCATCACCGTCGCCGCGTCCGGTCCGCCCTCGATTTACGCCGGCGGCACCGCCGACTTTACCGCCAGTACCATTGCTGCCATCCGGCTCGATCCTGGCGTCCAGGTCGACGCGGGCGAAGCGCCGGTCATCCTGACGGGCACGGTCAGCATCACCCACGGCTTCATAGCCGGCGACATGCTGAACGTGGGTACCACCGAAGGCGGCATCATCACGAGCTACAACCCGGCGGCAGGCGTGCTGACCCTGACAGGGCCCGCAACCCTCGCGGACTATCAGGACACGCTTGCATCGATCACCTACAGCTTCGCGGGCGACCCCACCGCCGGCGGCACGGATGACAGCCGCTCGATCAGTTGGATGGTCAATGACGGCACGGCTGCGTCCGCCGGTGCCGACAGCAGGCTCGCTGTCAGCTTCCCTGACGAGCCGCTGAACGACCTGATGTTCCAGAACCAGGACGGCCAGGTCGCTCTCTGGCAGGTGAACGGGTCCACGATTTCGGCCGATGCCCTGCTGGGACCCAACCCCGGGCCGACCTGGACCATGGTCGATGCCGATCCGCTCTCCTCCGGAAGCGGGAGCGATATCCTGTGGCAGAACCAGGATGGCCAGGTCGCCGTGTGGCAAACGCAGGCGACGACTTTATTGACTGCCCGCGCGGTCGGGCCGAACCCGGGGCCGACCTGGCACATCCGGGCAACCGGCACCTTCTACAACGACGGCAACACCAACCTGGTGTGGCAGAACGACGACGGCCAGGTGGCATTGTGGGACATCAACAATACCACGCTGCTGCAAGCCGCGGCGGTTGCTGCCGATCCGGGACCCACCTGGCACGTCGAAGGCACCGGCGATTTCTACCGCGACGGCAACACCGCCATTGTGTTTCAGAACGATAACGGTCAGGTCGCGCTCTGGGACATGAACGGCACGACCATCGCGGCATGCGGCGTGGTGAGCGCCAACCCGGGCAGCGCCTGGACCATCAAGGGCACCGGCGATTTCTACGGCGACGGCAATACCGACATCCTGTGGCAGAACGCCGGCGGCGCCGTCGCCGTGTGGGATATGAACGGCACAACGGTCCAGGCATCGACTGTCATCGCCGATCCAGGCCCTGCCTGGCACATTGTCGGCACCGGGGATTACGACAGCAACGGCATGACCGACATCGTGTTCCAGAGCGACGGCGGCCAGGTTGCGATCTGGGAGATGAACCACGCCACGATCGCCGCGGCGGCATTGCTCGCCAACCCGGGCACGGCATGGAGCGTCGTCGACAACAGCATGCGCTTCATCTACAGCGCGGCAGCCAACGAGATATTGACCGCGGCACCGGCGACGCCCGAGGAATTCGTATTCACCAGCTATGCCGCCGGCACCCACACCATTGCCGGCTTCAATCCTGCTCAGGACATGATCGAACTCCTCAACGCGCAATTCGCCAGCTACGCCGACGTGCAGGCCGCGATGTCGCTGGTGCCCGGCGCCGTCGCCATCAATCTGGGCGGCGGTAGTTCCCTGCTGTTGCCAGGAGTGGATCCGGCGGTACTGCACGCCGGCAATTTCGTTCTGACCTGACGTTTCCTCCGCGACGCGGCATCGCCACGTCATTGCGTCTGCGGCCCCCGCACGGCGCCTCCGAGGCATCCCCGAGCGACTGACGGTGGCCGAGAGAAGCGGGCTCCGCACGATCTGCAACCAGGCAAACTTGGCGTCCCACTGAATTGCCCACTCCAAGAGTGGGCGCAATTGTGGTTGACGCCTCGACCGCAGCTTGCCCCACTGCGCGCAGGAGGAACCGGGGAGATCGGATTGTGAGCGAAACGCTCCTGCGCGACATTGCCGACTACTGCCGCCGCGCGCGCATGGCGGAATCCACCTTCGGCCGTCTGGCGGTCAATGACGGCAAGCTGGTCAGTCGCTTGCGCCTGGGCGGCCGCGTCACCGGCGAAACCGTGGCTCGCGTGCGTGGCTTCATCGAGCGCGCACCCGATCGCCCCGCCGCCAATCCCGCGCCCGGCGCCATGACCCAGCCCGCGCCCCCCGCTCCGTCGCCCCCCACTGCGATGCGCACTGCCATGCCCTCTGTCGCCCTGCCCACTACCACCCTGCCCACTACCACCCTGGCCACTACCACTCTGCCCACTGGCGCTCTGCCCACCCCCAGCCTGTCCACTGGCGCTCTGCCTACTGGCGACCGGCCCACTGAACGGGCCTTCCGCTTCTACGACAACCGGCAAAAATATTTATTGTTCGTAACGACCTGCAGCGAGAAATGGGTCATTGCCCACCGCGTCGGCATGGAACTGGCCAACCTTCACCCCCGCCCCCCCGCGCTGCGCGTGTTCGACGCCGGCATGGGCGACGGCACCGTGCTGTCACGCACCATGCGCGCGATGCACCACCGCTTTCCCACCATGCCGTTCTATATCGTGGGCAAGGAGATCAGCCTCGAGGACGTCCGCCTCGTGCTGGAGAAAATGCCAGACCGGCTGTATGAGCACCCGGCGACGGTGCTGGTGGTGACGAATCTCTATTACAGCGAGGCGCCGTGGCTCAAACCCAATTCCATCACCGCCGCCACCAGCCTCGTCTGGCATGAACTCGCGCTGACCGGCACCACCGCGCACGATTTCGAGGCACAGATCACCGAGGCCAACACCTTCCTGAACGAGCATTGGCGCGCCCGCGTCGGCCGCAGCGGCAATCCGGTCTACGAAAAACCCGTCGTCCTGGTGATCTATCGCGAGGACCACCGTTTCTTGCTCGACCAGGTGCGTCCGCGCCGCGGCTTCACCGAGGCCAATTACGATCTGGTGATCGCCTCGCAGCCCTATCGCGCGCGGGCGCCATTGGAGTTCAAGGCCGAGAAGGTCGTCGCACCACTCGCCCGCGCGCTCGCCCCGGGCGGGCGGCTGATCGCCATCCATTCGCACGGCAACGATCCCGGCCTCGAAATCATCCAGCGAATCTGGCCCGGCGAGGCCCCCTTCATCACCGATCGTCACGCCCTGTTGCGCGCCACCAAGGCCGCACTCGGCAGCGCCGGCCGCGACCTCAACTTCGGCGCCTACGCCGATGCAAGGTCGTTGTTCCGCTACGACATGCACACGCTGCCAAACGAAATCAGCGAGACCATCGGCACCTCCACCTTGTTCGCCGCCTGGAACGCCGCGGTATACGTGGCGCAGATCGAGGACCAGCGGCTCTCCGAAGCGATCGCCAGCGGCGCATGGCTCGACGCAACGCGCGGCGTGCTGCGCCAGCACGGCGCGCTGTGGTTCTGGGACGAATCCTACGTGATCTCGCGCAAGCGGGATTCCGGCTGATGGACCGCACTTTGTCCCAACGGATCATCAGCCTGCTTCGCACATGCTCCATCGAACTTTCCCCCCGCGATGCCGCTGCCGCCGACAGATTGCGCGACTGGTTCGATCCGGGGACCATGGTCTTTGTGAGTTTCCCGCCGAGCGTCAACTTTCCTGCAGTCGCCGATGCCTGCATGCACCTGCGCCGGGCGGGCTTCGTGCCGGTGCCGCACGTCGTTGCACGCCGGTTGCCAAGCTTTGCCGATGCCAGCGAGTTCCTGCGGCGCGTGGCCGACGACGCAGCGGTGACGCAGATTCTTCTCCTCGGTGGCGACACGCCGCGCCCGGCCGGCCCGTTCGACAGCGCACTGGCATTGCTCGCGACCGGGGCAGTCGAACGTTACGGCATCACGTCGGTGGCATTCGCCGGATACCCCGAAGGCCATCCGCAGATCGCCAACGCGGCATTGCAGGCGGCTCTGCATGCCAAACTGGAATTGGCGGCAAGCCGCGGGCTGGCCGTGTCGCTGATCACCCAGTTCGGCTTCGACGCGCAGCCGATCCTGAACTGGATCGCGGCACAGCGCGCCGCCGGCGTGAACTGTCCCATCCGGATCGGGCTGGCCGGGCCCGCCTCGGTCGCAACGCTGGCGAAATATGCGGTGCGCTGCGGCATCGGCGCGTCACTGCGCGCGCTGACGCACGGCCATACGGCGATCGCCCGCATCCTGGCGGAAGCCGATCCGGGCCCGCTCGTCGAGGCGCTGGCAAACGGCGAAAATCCGGCAACGCCAATTGACGCCCTTCATCTCTTCTGTTTCGGCAGCGCACATAGGACGGCG
>Ga0335072_10014913_pt1 | contig 11043 bp, 10 predicted proteins | sample Lox_Sample_21_FD_206725 | JGI IMG/M metagenome (GOLD analysis project Ga0335072, IMG submission 206725) | Soil microbial communities from Loxahatchee National Wildlife Refuge, Florida, United States - Lox_Sample_2.1 | ecosystem: Environmental > Terrestrial > Soil > Wetlands | place: USA... | reverse complement strand
ATATGAGCAACTCCAATCTCGATCTGACGCTGCGGGCTTACGAAGCCTCCCTGCGCGGGCCCTACGAGGACTTCGTGGCGTTGCTCGACGAGCATGTAAGTATCGTGCTCCCGGCCTCGCTGCCTCACGGAGGTGCGTACCGCGGCAAAGCGGGTGCGCGCGAACTGAGAGAGAGGCTGATGCTGGCATGGGCGGAGTTTGCCGTGGAGACGCTCGAGTTTTTGACGGGCCAAGATTCGGTCATTGCGATCATCAGACTGAAGGCCGTGGCGAGAGCGACCGGCAAGAGTGTCGACATGCGCATTGCCGAATTCTGGCGTTTTGCCGAAGGCAAGGTCGTGGAACTATCGGCTTACTATTTCGACACCAAAGTTGTCTTCGACGCCTGCACATTGAAGTAAGCGCTCCGGCAAGTCCTGGCATCGATGGCTCGAGGGACCGCGCCGGCTCACGTTGTATGACACTGAGAGGTAATGGTCATGGCGAAGTACATCATGTTGGCATTCTCGAATCCGGTCGCGGGCCGGGAAGACGAGTACAACGCTTGGTACGATGAGTATCACGTGCCCGAAATGCTGCAGACGCCCGGCCTGGTGGCCGCTCAGCGCTACCGCGTCGCATCGATCGAGCCACCCGATTACCCGGGCTATCAGCCGATGCCCTATCGGTATCTGAATCTGATGGAAATCGAGACGGACGATTTGTCCAAGACCAAGGAGATTCTTTGGAGCCCGGCGAATGTGGGTCGAATCAGGAAATCCGACGCCTTCGATTCGTCAAAGGTTGTCTGCAAGATCTATCAGCCCTTCCGTCCGCGCGTTGCGCGCAAATGACCGCCGCTTCAACTGCATTCGAGGATCGCAATATGACCGAGAGAATTTTTCCCGATGGAGCGGCGCTGGTGGTCGGTGGCAGCGGTGGGGTCGGTCAGGCCGTCTGTCTCGAGTTTGCCCGCGCGGGCACGGACGTGGCGCTGACGTACCACAAGAGAAAGGATGCTGCGGATGGTATTGCGGCGCGTATCCGGTCACTGGGACGCAAGGCCACGATTCACCAGCTCACCCTGGATGATGCTGCGCGTGTCGACGCGGTCGTGAATGAGGCCGCTGCTGCCCATGGGCGACTGCATACGGTGGTCGTCGGCGCGGCAACGCTGACCACCCAGGTGCTCATCTCGGAGATGACCCGCGAGCAGTGGCAAACCGTCGTGAACCACGATCTGAACGGCTTTTACAATGTTGTGCGCGCCACGTTGTCGCGATTCAAGGAATGGGGCGGCGGTTCCTACTTGCACCTCGGGTCGGCCGGACATCTGGCGTGGCCGGATCGCGACGTGATGTCCGTCGCGCCCAAGGCGGCCATCGAGGCGCTGATCACGGGCATCGCCAAGGAGGAGGGGCGCCACAAGATTCGGGCGAACACCGTGCTGCTCGGAGTGATCGAGGCCGGGATGTTCCTGGAGCTCACGAAGCAGGGCGTATTCGACGCACACTGGGTCAGCGAGGTGCAGAAGCACTTGGGGCTGAAGCGTTGGGGAAGACCTGAAGAGGTTGGTCATGCCTGCGTGTTCCTGGCCTCGGATCGTGCCGCCTACATAACGGGGCAACGAATCGCCGTGGCGGGTGGATATGGATTGTAGGCACCAAGGGGTCCAGGCTCCTTCCGCGATGACTCGCAGGATGGCGCTGATCAACGCTGCTACCCGGGTGTTTATACGAGAAGGATACGATTCGGCGACCATGGACAAAGTGGCCACGGAAGCACGCGTTTCGAAGCGCTCGATCTACGAGTGCTACGAGAACAAGGCGGCACTGTTGTCGGCTGTGGCCGAGCAGGTAGCTGACCGCGACATGGCGGCGATCTTCGTGCCGCGGGAATTGGATCACTTGCCGGCGCGTGACGCTCTTCTGGCCATCGGCCGCGCCATTGCCGGCCGCGCCCACGATCGCGATGCAGCCGCCCGGTTTCGCGTCATTGTGACCGAATCGCGGCACTTTCCCGGAATCGCGCGAAAGATGCGCGAAAGCACACTATCGTGCATCGAAGGGGCGATCGAAGACTATTTCCGGGTGCAATTGCGGCGCGGGACGCTGCGCCTCGCGGCGCCCGGGCGGGCCGCGAAACTGTATGTACAAATGGTGTGCACGGAGCTCTATGAGCACGCCCTATTTGGATCTGCCGAAGACCTCGCGAGATTCGACTTCGACGCGCATTTGAGCCATGTGGTGGAAGTGTTCCTGCATGGTGTCGCAGCAGGCGGCTAGAGGCCCGCCTCTCTCGGCCCCGCGCCCACGGGCCACCTGCGGCGCCCTGACGGCAGGGCCGCTCAGCTCGACGTCAGCGATTGAGTCGTTCCAGATAAAATCCCAGGCGATCCTCCGCATCTCCCGGCTTGTGAAAACCCAGCTCGCGGAAGGCCCTGAGCCGCGCCTGCGTCGCCGGCCTCGCGACCGAGGCCATGCAGGCCTCCCAGCCGGCCGCCATCTCGACCTCCGGCGTCAGGCTCGCGGCGTTCACCAGGCGCTTGGTGTTGGAGATTGCCCACTTGTCGAACGAGGCGATGCGGGTGGCGAGCGCTTCGACGAATCCATCGAGCTCGGCGTCCGGGAGCGATCTGTTGACGTAGCCATAAGCCTGAGCCAGGTCGCCGTCGACGTCGTCCGACCCCAGGAGCACCTCCAGGGCGCGGTTCCTGCCGATCAGACGCGGCAGGCGCGCCATGGGCCCGCCGCCCGCGACCATGCCGACACCCACTTCCCACTGCGACAGACGGGTCTTCTCCCGGCTCGCGAAACTCATGTCGCAGGCGAGCGCGAGCTCGCTTCCGTTTCCGGTGGCCCGTCCCCTGATCAGCGCAATCGACACGACCGGCACGCGTTGCAGGCGAACGAGGATGTCCGGCCATGCCTCAAGGCCGGTGGGACCCTGGGAGATGCCGGTCAAATCCTCGAACTTCGCGTTGAAGTCGGAATGGTTGAGAAAGAAACCTGCGACGGCGCTTTCGAACACCACGACCTTGAGCTGCTCGTCGCTCTCGATCGCCCCCATGATTTCCCTGAACTGCAGGACGAACTGCGGCCCCATCAGGTTAAGTGGCGGGTTGTTCATGATGACGCGCCAGTAGCTGGGTGAAACCCGCTTCACGCGTACCTGCTCGACGCTCGATGAGTCTTTCATTCGGGGCCCCCGTGTAAGCTGGATATCTCGAGTAGCACTTCACTGCAAATCGCCGCGAATCGGCAATGGCCGCCTTCGCCGCGGCGACATCTTTGGCTATCAAATCACCAACGACGGTGCGCGTCGATTGCACCATGGTATTGGCTCGCCCCGCTGCGACAGCGGCCGGTGGTCGCTCCGGCCGGTGGTCGCTCCGGCCGGTGGTCGCTCCGGCCGGCGAGAGACGAGCGACCGACTCGACGAATCGCTAGCCCGCGTTGGAGGTCTGGCGATCGGCGGGAACGGGCTGATCGTTCGGATCGTCGGACGCAAAATAAGCTTCCGAGACGCTTGTCGGCGCGTTCGACTCTCCGATCAGCCTGGCGAATTTTTGGCCCTCGAATGCGGCCGTGGCGAATGGGCGCACCGCCAGCGCATCGCCGATGGTGAAAAGCTGCTCCACCTTGCCCTCGAGCTCGCGGGCGATCGCATCGATCGATATTCGACCCGTGGCCAGTACCACCGCATCGACGCGGTCCAGCGTCGACTCGCGCCCGCTGTTGACGTCGAACAGCTCGAGATCGTTCGCTCCGATGCGGCGCACCCACGTGGCCGGCCGGAACGCCACGTTCGCCTCGATCATTCGCTTGACCGCCAGCTCGCTCTCGAAGGCGAAGAGAACACGATTGGAATAGGGCGCGAAGTTCGACGAGATCATGGTGACCCGAGCTCCGCCGCGCCCGAGCAATTCCGCGACGCCGATGCTGGCATGCGTGCCCTCGCCGTCCAGCACGACCACTCTGCCGGACGGATGCACGTTGCCCATCAGAATGTCCTCGACACAGAAGACGTGCGGCCGGTCGGCGCCGGGAATGTCGCGGTCTGCGATGCCCGTGCGGCCCGTTTTGCTGAAGCGCGCGCCCGTCGCCACGATCACGGCATCCGGCGCGAGCCGCAAGACATCGTCTGTCGCGGCCACCTTGCCCTTATGAACCGTCACGCCGAGGCGGGCAATTTCGCGCTGCCACCAATCGATGGCGTGACGATAGAACTCCCTGCCCGGCAATCGCGCCCAAAGCTCGAGATTCCCACCCAGTTGATCGCGCGCTTCCAGGAGCGTGACCTCATGCCCTTTGAGTGCGGCCACCCGCGCCGCTTCGAGCCCGGCCGGTCCACCGCCGATCACCACGACATTGCGCCGTCGAGTGGCCGGCGCGAAGCTGTTTATCCCCCACATCCTTTCGCGATAGCTTGCGGGATTGACCGAGCAGCCGAAAGCGCCGTCCGCCATGCCGCCAAGGCACCAGTTGCAGGCGATGCACGTTCGCCCGAGCTCCTCGGTCCCGTCGCGCGCATGTTTCACGAACCGCGGTTCCGCAATGAGCTGGCGCGCCGAGCCGACCATGTCGCAAACGCCTGCGGCGATCGCCGCCTCTGCATCGGCCATGCGCGTCACGCGGCCGAGCACGCTCAGCACCGCAAGGTCGCCCGCCGCGGCACGCACCTTCTGGACATAGCGCTTGTAGACGTGTTCTTCGACGAAGACCGTCGGCATGCCATATTGAAGTTGCAACGGCTCCATCGCGATGTCGAGGTCGACGAAATCGAGCAGCCCGCGCGCGCGTAGTTTTTCCAGCACCTCATGGGCGTCGGCGGTTCCATAGCCGCCCTCGACCAATTCGTCGCAGTTGAATCGCATGCCAACCGCCATATCCTTCCCGGCCGCAGTGCGTGTGATCTGCAGCGTTTCCGCAAGCAGACGCATGCGGTTTTCGAGGCCGCCTCCGTACTCATCGCCGCGTCGATTGAAATAGGGCGAGAGGAATTGCTCCATCATGCCGGAGTGCGACGCATGAATCTCGATGCCATCGAATCCCGCATCGCACAGGTTGGCCGCCGACCGACGATGGCACTCGTGCATCATGCGAATCTCCTCGCGCGTCACCGAGCGGGTGCCGTTGCTCATCCCGCCATAGGAGTATTGCGAGGAAGAAGGGGCCAATGTCGGCGCGGCGGGGGCGAGAGGGCCCCAATGCCCGGGTGCGTTCCAGTTGTACCACAGCTGGGCGAAAATCCTGCCGCCCGCCGAGTGGACGGCCTGCGCGAGCGCGCGAAATGCGCCGATGGCATGCGTCGGATAGGGGCACGGCTGATAGGTCCGCCCTCTGTCATGCACGGTACAGCTGAGGATCACGAGACCGCAGCCGCCGTCCCGTACCCGCTCGGTACAATAGGCCACGAGGTCGCTCGACGGACTGCAGCCCACCGTCAGCGGGAGGCCGTGGGGCGAGAAATAATAGCGGTTCGGCAATTGCACCGGCCCGACTTTGATCGGCTTGAAGACATTCGGATACTTCGGATGCATGGCCCTTCCCCTTCGTCCCACCCGGCAGTCACGCGGAAATCGCGTGATCGCTCGAGACCATCACGGTTCGAAGGGAGGCCGGCAGCGCAGCCCGTCGAATCGCGCAAAATCTCCGTCTGTCGTAATCCACTTGCAGCCGGACTCTAGCGCAAGCGCGGCGAACCATGCATCAGGAATCAGCTTCCCGCCGGCCTTCGACTTCGCGCATAGGTTTTGAACGCAAACCTGCGCCGCCCGGCTCGGGCGTGAGAAGATGCTAAGGTAGCGGATCGCATCAGAGGGGAGCGACGGAAATGGATCTCGAGCTGAAGGGCCGGCGCGCGCTCGTCACCGGCAGTAGCAGCGGGATCGGCAAGGGTGTCGCGCGCATGCTCGCCCAGGAGGGTTGCGCGGTGGTCGTCCATGGCCGAAACCGGGAACGGGCCGAGCAGGTCGCGGCAGACATCGAGGCGGCGGGAGTCGCCATCGGCGACCTGTCGACGGATGAAGGCGCTGCCGCGGTCCATGCCGCCGCCAGGGCAGCGCTCGCTGCCAACATCGAGATCCTGGTCAACAATGCGGGGGGCAGCTCGACGGGAAACACGACCAAGCCCCCGGCGGACATCAAGATTGAGGACTGGGTGTCGAATTACCATGCGAACGCGCTCTCCTCGGTACGCATGTGCCTGCATGCCGTGCCGGACATGGTCGCCGCCAGGTTTGGGCGGATCATCAATGTCTCGAGCGCCGTGGCCGTACAGCCCAACAATCTCGGCTCGGATTATGCCGTCGCGAAGGCTGCGCTCAACAACTTCACCGTGAGCCTCGCCGGCTCGCTCAAAGGCGTCGGGGTGACCGTCAACACGGTCTCTCCCGGAATCATCATGGTGGACGGCCTGAAAGCATGGGGGCTCAAGCGATACGGCGATCCCGACATGACCATCGAGGAGATCGCGAAGCGAATGGCTGCCGACAAAGTATTCGACATGCCGCCGGCCGGCCGTCTCGGGACTCCCGAGGATCTCGCGATGGTGATATGCATGCTCGCCAGCCCGCTGTCGGGCTTCATCACCGGCGCGAACTATCGCGTCGATGGCGGGCAGGTCCGTTCGGTCAACTGATGGGCTCTTCATGACTCAGAAAACATACCGCGTCATTCAATGGGCCACGGGAACGGTCGGCAAAGTCGCACTCAAGCATTTCATAGAGAATCCGGCGATCGAGCTCGTCGGGGTGTACGTCACCGATCCCGCGAAAATTGGCAAGGACGCGGGTGAGCTCGTCGGCCTGCCCCCGACCGGCGTGATCGCGACCAACGACGCCGAGCAGCTCATCGCGCTCGAGGCCGATTGCGTGCTGTTCGCCGCCATCAGGCAGGATTTGGACCTGTATTGCCGGCTCCTCAGGTCGGGCAAGAACGTGGTCTCCCCGGCAGGCCCGTTCATCCCGACGGAGCGCTATCGCAGCCAGTTCGATCAGCTCGAAGCCGCCTGCCGCGACGGCGGCACGTCGTACCACGGCTGCGGTATCCATCCGGGATTCTCGGGCGACATCCTGCCGCTCACGCTCGCGCGGCTCATGAACAGAATCGATCGAATCGAGGTCACCGAGGTCATCGACAAGCTCAGAAATCCCATGATCTATACCGAGGTCATGGGGTTCGGGCGCAATCCGCAGGAGCTGCTCGCCAAGCCGAGCCGCTCGGCGGAGGCACCCTACGCTTTCCAAGGATCCATGGCCATGGTCGTCGAAGGGTTGGGGAAGAAAATCGAAAAGCTCACCACGCGGCTGGAAGTCGCCGCCGCCACCGCCGACATCCCCTACACCCTCGGCGCGGGGACTGCCGGCGGCGGTGTCATACGCAAGGGAACCGTCGCAGGCCAGCACTTCGAGTGGACCGCGTGGGTCGATGGCGCTCCATTCATGGTCTATCACTTCTACTGGGCGATGGGCGAGAACGTCGAGCCCAGATGGAACACCGGCGATAGCTGCTATCGAGTGGTGATCCAGGGTGACCCGCCGCTGGAGGTGAGGCTGATGGGCGGTGAGGACGCCGATGGGCGCAGACCCTTCCATGGGTTGCCCTGGACCGCACTGCTCGGCGCCACTGCCGTACCGGCGGTCTGCGACGCCAGGCCCGGCGTGATCACACATATCGACCTCGGCGTGGTACAGCCGCGCGGTCTGGTGCGGCGGTGACTGGAGGGCCCCGCCGCAACCTCGAGCGGGTCCGCGCGGGCTGGAGCTGCAGCAGCGCCGCTGGAAGGCCGTCTTACTTGCCTTTGTCGCCCGCGCTTTGCGTGCGTACATCGTCCGTAATCCAGTTGGCCTGCCACGTCTTGCCGCCATCGTCCGAAATGGCTTGCTCGAAGTGAGCTGAATCTTTGGTGATGTCCGACCAAACATTGCGGACAAGCACCATTCGACCATCGATCGGCTCCATGTCGTAGAACTCGCCACGTCCACGTTTGAATTCGCCGACGGTGGGTGGGCCCGCCATGGCACCCACGGAGGCGTTCGCGAAATTGAGGCTCCATTGATGCGATCGGGGATTGTAAAGCCGCAAATTCAGCGCCTCGAGGTGGCCGCCGGGGCCGTCCACTTCCAGTTCGACCATGTTGGCGCGACCGTTCCAGATCGGCGCCACGACGGAAGTACCCTCGTAAGCGACCCAGGCGGTCGAGCCATCCTCTCGATGCCGCAGGACCTTGAGGTGCGTTCTCCAAGTGCCGATCTCCCAGTCAAAATCATGGGAGCCATCGCGAACTGATGAGGCGGCCTGCCGGCCCGCTCCCGATGCATGGTCACAGACGCCAACACCGGCAAGGATCGGCAAGCTGACGAGCGCTACCCCGTGCAGGGCCGCGGCGATGCGTCTTTTCATGGATTGCCCGATTTTTCGTCGACCGTCGGGCCACCGATCTTGCACGGGTCTCAGGCTGTTGTGAATAGCCACTTTGCCTCCGGCTCTTGATACCACTTCGAGATCGGACGGCTAGCCGTGCCGTGCGGCCTCGATGGCGGCGATGTCGATCTTCTTCATTTTCATCATCGCCTCGAATGCGCGCTTGGCGGCCGCGCGATCGGGATCGGTCGTTGCCTCCAGGAGCGCCCGCGGGGTGATCTGCCAGGATAAGCCCCACTTGTCCTTGCACCAACCGCACGCGCTCGCGGTGCCGCCGTTCTCGATGATCGCGTTCCAGTAACGGTCCGTCTCGGCCTGGCTGTCGGTGATGATCTGGAACGAAAAGGCCTCGGAGTGCTTGAACGCGGGACCGCCATTGAGGCCGAGGCAGGGCACTCCAAGCACCGTAAATTCGACGGTGAGCACCTGTCCCTGTTTGCCGTCCGGGTAATCGCCCGGGGCGCAGTGGACCGCTGTGACGGCGCTGTTCGGAAAGGTGGCAGCGTAGAACCGGGCGGCATCCTCGGCCGTGCCGTCATACCAAAGACAAATCACGTTCTTGGCCATCGCCTGTCTCCTTGGTTCCTCTGAGGGCAATTCCTCTGGACTACGACGAAACAGCGATGCGGGATTCGACTTTGACCGGCGGCGCCTCGGCCGCACAGCTCATCTGCGGCAATGCGGCCGCGCGCGGCGCCTTCCGATCCGCGTTCCACAGAATGGCGACCCCCGCAGCGGCTGAGAGCACCGACCCGGCAAAAACCGCGATCTTGGCGGCCGCAAAGCCCGCGGGATCCGGCAACGCCTGCGTGGCAATGAACAGCGACATGGTGAAGCCGATACCCGCGAGCGCGCCCGCACCCGCCAGCTGGCGCCAAGAGTACTCCTCCGGCTTGGTCGCCAAACCCAGCCGCACGGCCACTACGGAGGCAATCATCAGCCCGGCGGGCTTGCCGACGAGCAGGGCGCACATGATCGCGAGTATCAACGGACCGTGCCCTCCCACGACATGGGGGCTCAGCGCGACTCCTGCGTTGGCGAACGCGAATAGCGGCAGCACCAGGTAGCTCGAGCGCGGCGCCACCTGACGGAGCAGGCGATCAGCGGGCGACTCGAGCCGATCATGAATCGCATCGAGCGCCCTCATGGCGGGAAGTGAAGGTCCATGCCGAAGCACCTCGTCCTCGTGCTGCGCCTCGCTCTCGATGATGGCGCTTGCCTGAGTGACGAGCGCATTGAGGTTGGGGGGCGGCCTGGTCGGAATGAACAGCGCGAGTATCACGCCGGCGAGGGTTGCATCGACGCCCGCTGCGTGCATGCAAAACCACAGCGCCGTACCGACGATGACGTAGGGAGTGATGCGATACACCCGGGAGCGGTTGAGCAGCGCAAGCGCGCCGACCAGCCCCGCGGCCGCGCACAGATAGGTCAAATGAAGCATGCCGGAATAGAACAGAGCCACCACGGTGATCGCCCCGATGTCATCGACGATGGCCGCCGCCGTCAGAAAGATGCGCAGCTCGAGGGGTACTCGCCGGCCCATCATGATGATGAGCGCCACGGCGAATGCCGTATCGGTCGCCATCGGCACGCCCCAGCCGCGCGACCACGGACCTGCTGGAATCAACACGGCATAGATGAGTGCGGGGGCCACCATACCGCCGATGGCGGCCGCGATCGGCAAGGCCGCGGACTGTCGTGTGGCGAGGTGGCCCACCGTGAACTCGCGCTTGATTTCCAGTCCGACCACCAGAAAGAACACGCTGAGCAGCCCATCGTTGATCCAGGAGATCACCGGCAGCAGGAAGCTCGAGTCGCCGGCCGTGAGCCCCCAGGGCTGCTGCCAGAATGCGACGAAGGCGGATCCCCACGTCGAGTTCGTCAGTGCCACCGCCAGTATCGAGGCCGCCAGCAGCAGGACGCCCGCCGAGGGGGCCCAGCTCGCGAAGTCGAGCGCCGCAGCGCCCACCCGGTGGCCCAACGAGCCGAGCAACACATCGGCGAAGGAGCTCTCATCCCAGGGACCGTCGTATCGACGACCGTTGATGAAGAATGTGGGCGTGATATTCGCGCCGCTCCGACGGGCGCTGGCTTCGTCGGCCTCCACGTGTTCCTTGGCGCGAGCGGCCCCCTCTTGGGCCTGCCCCGGCGTAGCGTCCGCGAGGCCCAGATCGTTCGCAACCGACCGCAGATCATCTTCGGTCAGGGTCGCCGACCGCGTCATGAGTGCGACGTGCGCCTTCCAGAATTGCTCGGGGCTTTTTGCCCGCTCGACCAGTTCTGCGGCGCGGCGCGCAAGCTCGCTCGACGTCAGCGGCCGGTGGCGAAACACATAGCGCAGCCGGTCGCCCAGCCGATCACGCACCTGAGCGATGCGCTCGTTCGCCTCCCGGCAGTGCGCGCAGGCGTAACTGCCGTATTCCACCAGGGTTATTTCCGCCCCGGTTGGACCTAGGACGTGATCATGGAGCACGTCCACCGGACGGTCGAGCCAGTTATCCACCGGAATCCTCTGCACTCGCCAGGGAAGCCGAGCGCAGGCACGCGAGCAAGTCGTTGTCGTTGAAAGGCTTCGGAAGGTAGCAGAACATCCCGGCCCCCAGCGCGCGCGCCCGATCCGCCTCCTCCGGAAACGCGG
>Ga0335072_10014912_pt1 | contig 11044 bp, 11 predicted proteins | sample Lox_Sample_21_FD_206725 | JGI IMG/M metagenome (GOLD analysis project Ga0335072, IMG submission 206725) | Soil microbial communities from Loxahatchee National Wildlife Refuge, Florida, United States - Lox_Sample_2.1 | ecosystem: Environmental > Terrestrial > Soil > Wetlands | place: USA... | reverse complement strand
AATTCAATTCAGCCGGGGTTCTCAGTATATACGAATCGCTTTCGAGACTTTACGACAACGAGTAGGACATTTGCACAGAAGCGACAAACGCCCTTCAAGTTGAGTGTTGGATGTCCTCGATCAGATGAAGAACTGCCTGGGCGTCGTGGTGAGACGAGAATCTCAGCAGCTCCGCCGGTTCGGGGCCAGAGCAACATTGAGGAGGAAATACGAGAGGCGATAAGTGTACGGGACAAGCTTCTGTCAAGCTCGTCGATTCCCACGGAGCAGAAAATTCAAAAGGCATTGGCATATTGTGAATTCGTTGCTAAAACTCTTGTTGATCCGACAGATCAGGCTTTGGGCAATAAGGACGGATCAGCAGCATCAGCGCTCTTGTCTGTCGAGGAGCGGGCTACTACGAAATCAACTCCAAAGTCTCCAAAGTTTTCCACGGCGGTTCAGAAGCACATTGATCAACTATCGAGTATAGCGCATTCTATATTGCTTCATCCCACGATTTTCATCACTCCTGATATTCTGCGGCAATATGTCGACCTTCAATCACTCCTCAAGAAGCCAGAGACCTTCCCGTCCATTTTCAAGCTATACGCTTCAAAACCGACACCAGAGGAAGGGTCAACCCCTATTAAATACAAACAACAGAATCCAAATAAGGTTTCAAACGCTGTCAACATTGATGTGGCAGATACTGCCTTACAAGCTGCCATTGAGACCAAGCAATTGGGGGCCGCAATGGAGATAGTAGAGTCGACTTATGCTACAAAGGCATTTCGCCGCAACAAGTTTGCCCGGAAAGGTTTACTTCCCGCTACCGGACTTGCGGTGGCACCAGTTGCCGCCTATGCCATTGCTTCGCAGCTATCGATTTATCAATCAACCATGGATCCGGCCATGGCCACTAACATTGCTTTTGCTGGAATCTTGGCATATGTTGGTTTTACTGCTACGATAGGCGTCGTAGCTGTAACCACTGCAAATGACCAGATGGATCGTGTCACATGGATCCAAGGAATGCCTTTAAGGGAAAGATGGATAAGAGAAGAAGAGAGGGGTGCCATCGACAGGATTGCGGGTGCGTGGGGCTTCCGTGAGACTTGGAGAAGAGGTGAAGAGGAGGGGGAGGAATGGGACGCCCTAAGAGAATGGATTGGACGAAAAGGAATGGTACTCGATCGAACCGAATTAATGGAAGGCATGGAATAGGATTAGCGTTTAAATCGCTCGATATTACCAGCTAGAATTGAAACGAGTGTGACCGGACTGCCATCCGCGTCATTAGCTCCTACAAAATATATGGGGTATTTTCTTTCAAGCTGCACCTCTCACTTGTCCACCATTATTTTTTCGCCTTTCTTATTCCTCTTACTCCTGTCTTTCGCGCCCGGGGGTTTCTCTTTTTTTTTTAAAAAAAAAAAAAAAATTGTTATGACAATGACCCGTGTCTTTATAGTCGTTACTCCAGAAAAGTGCGAGCACTATGCTAAGTTTTTGCAGCATGTCGGGAGAGATTAAGTGGATCTATCCTTTGGACCTTGTTCACTTTCATGATAATACTATTGATTATTACATCAACGATGTACACGAAGTAAGTAATTCTCGTCGGCGGTCTTCCTCCGGCCATTTACTTTACTTCTTATAGCCACTGCTCCTCCTGTTGTTAAATTAACGAAATTGTAGGGCCTCTTAATGCCAGCCATCACAAGCAGATCCGGCTAAAATACCTATTTATCTCCCTTGTCTGCTTTATTTTGGCCATCGTAGCCGTCATAGTGGAAGCCTTCGCAGCCTTCAGTATCCAATTCTGCTATAGCGAAGACTTGATGCTACTATACTGGGGATCCTGGACCTTGATCCGAGTCGGCTCCCTGATTGCAATTTTTGGCATAATGCTCAATCAATGGTATAGCTTAGGGGAGAAGGAACATCCACCATGGAATGTAGCACTTGGAACGCCAGTCCTAGTTATTGCAACCTGGGCCATGCTTAGCAGAGCTGCGTGAGAACCGCTTGGTGGAGTTGAGAGAAACGCGGAGAAAACGATGTGGAACATGGACGGAGCGAGCATGCACAAAAGCGTACGTTGTTCATCGCTGGCCTCATCTTGCTCTCACTCTATTTATTGTCGTTACGACTCTTATTTATTGACAAGCATTTACTAATTTTCACGCAGGCACACTCCTCCTCATCCTAATACAGGTATACAGGTTATTCCTAACAAACGAGCTATTATTTGCATTTGCTCCGCAGGGAGTAGTTCCTACGACTGCAATGACAATGATAAAACTCTCAAAAGCAGAGTCATTCAAGGGCTCTGAGACGGTGGCAGGACTATCCCTCGGGTCCATCGGGGACGGTGAAGTTTTCAGGGCAAGAACCGGCCAGGATCTCCAAGGCGGTGGCAGGACCATCAAAGTCCTTGGCTTCACATAAGGTCTGACTCTTGGGTTTTTATTCATTTGCCGTCTATGATCATATCTATCTTCATTGTTTACGCTGCTCGTCCAGCTTTGCCCACCTGTATAATCTCGCCCGTTCTGGGATCCTCGCTCCTGAGCACGGGCCAGGAGCTTCCATCTGCCTTCACAAGGGTAACCTCCAATTTTGTGCCTAATATTTTGTACGAACACGCTCCCGGATCAATCGGCCCGAACAGTCGCACGACATTCTTATAACGCTTAGGCGGTACATCCGTTGTAGGAAGGTCGAGGGATAATTCGGTAGGGCTGGCGAAAACAACAGCGGCTGCATCTTTATTTATCTTCTTGATGAAGAAGGAGGCTATTACAGTGGTTGGAGTTTGATAGAAGTCAGACCTACATCAAAGTCAAAGTTAGTTTTCACTCCATAACGGCCCTTTCCAAAACCAAACACCTAATTGTCTAAATCTACTCACCTCACGGTCTCCAAAATCTCCTCTCCGCTACTGTTTTGCTCTCCCCCTACCCCTTTTCGCTTTCCACTACCCACAAACAAATGCCTATCCTTTGTTTGACACCCTTCAATCTTCATAAACTCATCAAACTCCAAAACCCTCCGCTTACAGCATGTATATCCCTTGCTTCCCTCATGAAATAATGGCGCCCCTGGATGGTAGACACATTTCTCATCTTTCCTATCCTGGCCAGATTTATATTGCTGCCCGCACGCTCTCCGTCGGCAGGTACGTCCATCAGGAATAGGAAGGCTAGGATCGTCGCTATCGGAGTCTAGGGAAACTGGAGGCGGTGTTGGTACAGGCTGGGGGGTAGAGATGGGGGTGCGGGACGCGGTAGTTGGCGGTTCAGGTGTGGGAGAGATAGAGAGCGTTGCAACTGAGCCTGGGTCCGGCTGGGGCTTTTCGAGAGCTGGAGGGCGGTCAGTGGTGGAGTGTTTGCCAGTCGTGCAAGGCGGGATGGACAGGAATTCGTCAAAGGTCAGGACACGAGGTTTGCAACATTTCCAGCCTATTAGATTTAGTATATGTAGGCTTGTTGAGCTGGGAAGTGCATTGAATTTTCCTAGTTGTGCGAGCTGAAACTTACCTTTCTGCCCTTCATGAAAGATTGGTGGGCCGGGGTGGTACAGACAGTCTTCTTCTGGATCAGTAAACTTCTTCCCACAAGACTGATGGACACAAGTCTGGGCCATTATTGGAGCAGAGAAGGACGCAGTGCATATGGAGGTTAGAAAATCTCTTAAAGGTGACCAAGGAAGTACAGTCCACTCGTAAATATGTTGACCTGAAAGCGGTGAAGGGGCAGAATGTTCTGGATGCGGCCGCAAGTAGATCAGCGATGAACATAGCCTAATGCATCACATTAAGGTGACGCCTCCTGAGGAAACAAAGACCGTTAATTGACTTGATATACAGGAGCGCCTATCGTCTTGCAACGAGGTTCCTGAGTTCACTAGCTGTATCCTAAAGATTTCCATTGCATTGAAGCAAGCTCCATCATTGGCCCATTTCACTTGTATCGTTTACCAGGGGGTTAGTCCTGGTTCATATAGTGATATAGTGGTTAGGGCTGCGAGGACAACATTGCGTATTGTCTGAAGAAAGAAAGACGGATTATCAAGATGCGTCCTTCGAGCAGGCTACTGCAGGCATGTCGAATAACATTATTTACTCGGTCCAACTGCTCGCTATGTACAGATGCCAAGCGTAATCTATCTGCTGTGTGGGATGTCCGGCCATTCGTGTATAAGGAGGTGGATGTTATGAAGCCAGATCAGGCAGGATGGCGCAACCTTTATGAATTTGATACACCTGTGGTAGGTCCAATTGCCTAAACTGTGGTCAACTTGGCACTGAAATCAGATAGGTTCATGTAAGCAGAGCTGAACTAGGAGAAGAAAACGCGGCAATGGCTGGGAAAGCAGTCAAACTCATGCATAGATTCACTGTCGATGAGGTTCAGGAGAAAATGGACCTGGTGGAGGGACAGAAGACTTCATAAAAAGCTCTATTTGGGAAGAGTTGCGAATGGGTTAATTATTAAATTTTCTTGGAGAGCTCTTAGACACCAGCGGTCTCAACGGACCTGATTTCGGTCAGTAGCACGTGAGTATATACCTCAGTCACTTTCTGACGATCGACTAGAGCATCGAATACGCAAAACCGTGGGGTACCAACTTGGCTGCTCCAGTTTAGAGACTTCTTGTGTATCAGGTTGGATCTTTCAAACCCAAGGCATTTCACAGCAGATGTGTGCATAAAGGACGGCAGTGAGACGACGAAGGGCAAAGTTTCAAAGACCCTTGCAATCACGGACACTACAGTCGGTATGTTACAAATGTATGCGTCTATATAAGGTCTGGTCTATCTACCGTACCCTCCAAACTTCTCTGTAGGACTCAGGCCTTTCGCTGTATTCAAGGTTTCTATCAGATATGCGGAAAGTGCAGTTGCGTCTAGCGCTACACTTATCATATCGAATCCCTAATAAATTGTAAGTAACTGGAAAGAATATTCACTGATGATTGGGAATCTTACCATATCAGCATATTTTTTAGATTGTTCGCCGCTCGTGCAGAATATTCCCGCTTTCTTACCAGCTCCTTTCGCCGCCTTGAATATCTTTTCTATGGCTGCATGGAGATCATCGTGCATGTTGCCGCCTGTAATCGGATGGCCGATGTTGTTGCCCAAGTCAAACGGTCCAACAAACAGGAGATCGATGCCAGCGACGGCAGCAATAGTTTCCACGTTCTCAAGCGCTTCTTTGGTCTCAATTTGCACCATTGTAAGGAGAGCCTCGTTAGCCTGCTTGAGGTAGTCACTGGTTCCTAAGGATGGAACGAAGCGTTCCATGGGAAACGGAGAGCCGAATCCACGTTTACCTACCGGGGGAAATTTCGCCGATGTCACCAGCTTCTTGGCATCCCCAGCCGTATAAAGGAGCGGGACAAGGACGCCGTGAGCTCCAGCATCCAGAACACCTACAAATGGTCAATATCTAGCTATCTCGAAGTCATCATGGGGCAAGCACTCACGCTTTACCATCCATCCTTGATTGTCAGGTATCCTGACGATTGGGCTGACTCCACACGCTGCTATTGCAGCAACGCTCTCGTGCATAGCGGCGTCTATCAATATCTATGTCAGAGAGCCTAACCAGAGCCTAAGTTGGGACTGAAATATTCCCTATGCATTTCAATTTCATGCAATATTTTATAGCATGTCAAGAGTATCATAGGTGTCAGAAACTGAGGAAAGCTATTCTGTCAATTGCCGGATAAATCGACATAAGCAAGGGAATAAAGCGGCTTGAATTCGACAACTCAGATTCGCCTTTGCTTTGGGAATTCTCTTGAATGCAATCTCATAAATCAAATAATTGAATATGGGCTTACCATCGATGTTCCCATGCTCGCAGTCCACGACTATCCAGTCAAAACCACACCTTGCCATTGTTCTCGATAGATTGCTTCCAGGCAACGTTTGCCAAACTCCCATGCTAGGCTTCTTCCCCTCTTCCATCACCCTCCTAAGAGTATTAGCCTGCTGCATCTTAGTCGCTATTAGGGCAGAACGGCTTCTCGAATTCCGAAACAATACTGATTTTAATAGCGATGAAATAAGGGTCCGTTCAAGAGGAAGCGACGTGCGGGTACGTAAAGATATGGATTTCAATGGCTGGGTGCGGATCATGACTTATATCACCAAAGTTGTGATCTAGAGAAGCGGATAACTTTTATCATTACAGGAACGCGTTTCCCCACTACATATCTAGACTGATCAACCCCGCATTAGCATTGGGGATCCATTACTCGGATGCTGGACTCGAAGTTGCCGGTACAAGCTTAGCTTGTTACAGTATGATATGCAAATTCAATCAACTGGATCTGGACGCAATATACGATACCTTGAAATATGCCTTCTCCGAGAGCGGACGGATATGGAATGAAGTGGGGTGTTTTGAGTTCTCTGTGCATCGTTCATTATGGTGGGGTATTTTGCACCAAGAGCAATTATAACCGAGTACTCTATCAAAGTCTCCAATTTGGAGAAAGGAAGGCAACACCCAACGCCTCATCCTCCAAAGCTACTTTGTAATCACCTCCTCCTCAAACTGCCCGTCATCTCCTTTCTCACAGCCGACGCCATAACTCTGCTTTCCGACCGTCTACCTGCAAAACCAACAAACCAACAACCTCCACAAAAAGTCATCTACAAAAACTTCGCCCGCAAACCTTCTCATAGATGTCGAGTGAACCCATAACGCCCGCGCGCTTCGCCGCCGCGATCCAAGACCTGCCCCTCTCCTCTCTGGCGCTCAAGGTCGCGGAGCTGCGCAACAGCATCGCGCACCTGGACTACTCGAACGAGCAGCTCAAGCCCTTCGCGCACCCGACGACGCCGAACCAGGAGGCGGATCGGGACTGCGTGGAGGCGATTCAGGAGAATGAGATTGTGATACAGAGGATGGAGGAGAGGATTATGCTGGTGAAGAGCGAGGTGGAGAGGAGGGGGGCGAGTTGGAATGAGGTCGGGTTTCTGGGTACTATGGAGAGGGGGGAGGGGAAGGTTGATGGCCATGCTGGGGAGGATACCGTGATGACGAATGGTGTTGCCGGGGAAGAGGCGCTGGTTAATGGAAATGGTGGTGGAAGAGGGGGCGAGGGCGGCAGGGAAAGAGCGGAAGGTGGAGTACATTCGGCGTGGACGGATGGCACATTTCAGACGGGGACTATTGGCGGTGGTGGAGGGGTGACTAGGGATCAGACTGCTGGACAGGGAGGCACGCTTGGAGATGAGGAGTTGCGGAGGAGATTAGAGGAGAGGATGAGAGCTGATGAGGCGGACGAGGATGGCGGTATGCATCTGTGACATTAGAAGAGTGGCCAAAGAAGAGTTTCATGACATTGCTGGCGTTGTGGTCTAATGGGACAGTCGCATAGCAGACTTTGAAAAGAATGCATGTATCAAAAAAGATAGACATTATTGTAAAAATAACCTCCTACCTCAGCGGGTCAATGCTTTACATGCCTCTTGTAATGTTTGGCGTTGCACAATAATAATATATTTCTAAATAAGGATTTATTCATCACTAAACCATCTCAGTTATCAGGCGCTATTTGAGACCACTCAGACTGGTTTAAGATTCTTACGCCGCTCAGGTTAAACTCGCGCCTCGTCCTTGCGTGGCGATAGTTTAAAAGAGAACTCCAGGCGGTTTAAGACTCCTACATATAAAAATGTAAAATCCCAGATTCCTCTGGGGGTGAGTTCGTTCATCCAGTGGTTTCTTTTTGACTTTTGATTTTGTTTTAGGACTTGGGTTGATGGAAGGGTTTTGGGAAAGTTACTACTCCTTAACAGGCAATCACTTATTACTCACCGCATTCATCGGTTGCAATTTTGAATACGCGTACTTCTAAACTTTACATTGCCCTTTTGATTTGAAGGTTTTCCCCATGAGTTCCTTGTAAAGCTCTATTATAAGTAGAACCCAACTGGAAATATTGTTCATCTCCTTATCAACACCTCACGCCGTTCTATGCTGACCGCTTTCCGACGCCTTGCCCAATGCCTAGAAATAATGAAACGCTTGCAAGTCGCTAACAACGAAGGTACAGGAAAAACACTTGCAAAGCTAAACTAGATGTTGTTCTAACAGTTTAATAGACTTGAAGTTGAAGAATGGTAGGGAATCTGTTACCCTCAAGTATGACATCGAATGTCTCTCTATTCCAAAGGCACGTTTTCCTCCTCCGACTTCCTTGGTGGAAATTTATAAGCGTCGCCACCAGGAAACTTGGATTGTGTGACTGGAAGAGTGATCGGCATGGCGTTAAGATCTATCCTTGAAGAACCTTTAGGGCTTACAGTGCTCTCAAGGGATGGTGATGGAGGTAGCTGTCTGGTCTGAGGATCACTGCCCGTCGGGTTTTTAGAGGTGATTACTGGGATGACTGTCGAGGAGCTCGCTATTGTTGCAAGAGCCGGTCTTGAACCATTCAATGATTCAAGTTCACTCGCCGAGGGGTTTTCGCCAGGTGGTATGGGGACATGCTCAACAGTATATTGAGATCCTGTCTCATCGACAGCTAGAGTGAACGGTGGCGGTTTACGCTTCCGTCGAATACCGCCATCTGAGGATCCTGAAGAGTCTAGGGAGTAACTTCTTCCTCTGGAACGAACTTGACTATGTGGCGTTCCAGGAAACACGTTTTTGGATATGGATCCAGGTCGCGACGACAGAGGTCTCAGTTGTAAATCCGACGGAGTCTCTCCTCGTCGGAGCTTTTCTTCCACAGCTCGTCCGGTTACTTGGCGACTGAGATTCGTCCCATCAACGCCGAGTCGACTGCTACCCCTACTGGCACTTCGACTTCGATTTGCTCTCTCTTTGCCTTCCATTACTTTTGCTGGTGGAGGTGGTTGCAACATCCACCTTGTGGCTCCCTTGCTGGTTGGCTGTGTGCTGACAACAGGTGGGTGTAAATCATTGACTGGAGGATTCCGAGCAACATAGTAGGGTGAGCGTTCCTCTTCTCTATTTGATGGTCCACTTTTGCTCAGCCGACCTTCAATTGCCCGCAGCGTCGATCCAACAGAGGATTCCGCTTTCGCTATGGCATCTCGAATTCGCTGGGAAGCTCTCGGTGCTTCATGACCCCATAGCTCCTCATCTTCTCGTTGATATCTCTTACGATTCCAATCTTCCCCAGATATTCTCTGATCTGAAGGTACTATGGTTTCACTGCTCGCAGGATCTGTACTTGTAACACTGCTTCCTTGCCCCGCTGTATTTAGTGCTCTTGAACTAGTGTTTTTGCTTCCACCTTTATCGCCCTTCCGTTTCGGCGGGCCCGGTCCCAACATTATTTCCTCATCCCAGTAAGGATTGGTATTAAAAGGCGAGGGGTGGTGGTAAAGGCCCGGCTGCTCGGTTTCCAGGGCATGTTTTTGAGCTCGCTCGCGTTTTGCTATCTGCTTTGCTTTGTGTCGGTGATAGATTTTGGTACATGTTGTACAGGAAAGCACATAGAATGCTACCGACTGGAGTGCCACGTCCAACGACATAACCTTCTCATGTCTTTGACTTGCTGTAGAATAAAGATATGGGTTGTTTCACTCTTGGGTTTAGGCATGGAGTCGGGGACGCATTGAGAGTCGTCAATTGTGGCAGTACTTTCGTGAATGCGGCTACGCCGTGCCTTTGATGTAGAATGCCAATTGATTTTGGAGACCGTCGCAAAGATGTGAGGAAGATGGGAATGCTGAAACGCTCGAGTCTGGTTCTCGCAACTGCGCTTTTATTGAAGCCACTCCTCTTTGTCTAGATTGGGCGGACTCGGCGGATGCTATGTTTCCCGCAACTTTTAGTGTTAATGAATTGGTGAATTGTCGGGGGAGTAATTCGTGCGATTGAGGTATATTCATAGGGGGTGTGGGTGTTGAACGTTTGAAGACAAAGGGTCTCAAGTCTCAACGGCTTTGCGTGATGTGAATCGTGGGGTGGCTGAGTGGCTGACAGGAGGTGATGGGATGTGCCAATGGAACGTCTCTATTCGGAAGGATCGCAAGCCAACTATCACAGTTTCAGGGCTGCCGACGAATTGATCGCGGCATGAGCCATCTTCGCTGCGTATGTAATCTTTAGGCAAACCACCAAGATGCTTATATACAAATACCCCGTACCGCGAGATACTGCAAACCCTTGGAGTTGATAGTGGGCACTCGGGACTACGGGAACACGGGGACTTTCAAGAGCAATGATAAGTTGGTTGTAACAGGGACCCCACGCGGAGATCTTTTAACCTTTAAACGCCGAATAATGTCTTCGATCTTTCCCACAATCGAGAGTCACCTTATCAATTGGTTCCGGCGTCTCCATGTTATTGTCACCATAAAGTCGAATACCTTGAGCGAAATTCACAATGCGGTGCGGTCTGGCCAGCATGTGCTCAAAACAGCAAACCCAAGTCGGCTTAGGGTAGCGGCCATTGTACGTAGAGTTTAACAGCGCCTTCCCAACTGTCCAGTCAAAATCGAAATAGGAAGGCATTTCGAGAAAAACTTGAGCTGCACCAGATTACTAGTCTGTCAAAACATTGTGTCTTCCACTCGACGGGTTTACGGAGACTAATTGGCTTGCACTGCCCGGATATACTACAGCGGTTTCATTTCTTATCTGCAAATACGTCATGTTTCGGAATCACATACGATGGGTATCACGAATTAACTCCGGCCAAAGGCGTGTTATCATGGTACTTACTCCAGAAGAATTGGAGTGTATCGATGCTTATGTACGAGATATCAGCTGCATGGATTTTCATTTCTAACATGCTTGCCTGCAGCATTTCTGCTCTTTAGATCGACACCAAGTGGGCCACAAGTTGCCACTCCGCTGCAGGATCCTGCACCCTCTTTTCATCACTGTGAGCTCCTCTAGGCCCCCTCATTATATGCGTATCTCGGCAAACAAAACATGTCCAGTCAACAAAGTGCCTCATAGTACATACATATGCAACTTGTCTAAGGAAGTATGAAATAAGGGATTTGACATCACGTTAGCTTCTTCGCAGTCCTTCAATTGATGTGTGACATATGCGA
>Ga0335072_10014911_pt1 | contig 11044 bp, 4 predicted proteins | sample Lox_Sample_21_FD_206725 | JGI IMG/M metagenome (GOLD analysis project Ga0335072, IMG submission 206725) | Soil microbial communities from Loxahatchee National Wildlife Refuge, Florida, United States - Lox_Sample_2.1 | ecosystem: Environmental > Terrestrial > Soil > Wetlands | place: USA: Florida... | reverse complement strand
TAGGAATTCCGGCCGTAAGCATAGCCGCCCCATTCCAGAAAGACTTTGGCAAGATCGTCCGCGGTCTTCCAGTGACCGGTGTCGATCAAATGTTGCAACCCGACGCCATAAGATCCGGGCTTCGCCCCAAAGATCCGGAACAGGGCTTTCTCTTCCACGTCCTCAATCGGCAAATCCGTGGGCTTATCCATTTCGGCCAGGTAGTGCTTGCGCGGAAAGTTCTGGTCCAACGACTCGTCGAGCGAAACCACCAGACGCACCGCGTCGTCCAGCAGGGCGATCAGATGGGGGAACGCGTCGCGGAAGAATCCACTAATGCGCAGAGTCACGTCGATTCGCGGCCGCCCTAACTCGGCGAGGGGAATTGCTTCCACTCCCTCCACGCGGCGCGATTGCGCATTCCACACCGGCCTGACGCCGAGAAAGGCGAGCGCCTCCGCCACGTCGTCGCCTTGGGTGCGCATCTGCGACGTCCCCCAAATGCTCAACCCAACCATCTCCGGGTGTGCTCCCTCCTCTTTCAGATATCGCGCCAGCGATTCGCGGGCCAGTTGTTGCCCCACCTGCCATGCGGCGGGAGATGGCAACGCACGCGGATCGACGGCATAGAAGTTGCGGCCGGTGGGCAGAATGCTGGCCATTCCGCGCGAAGGAGCGCCGGCCGGTCCCGCGGGTACATAACGGCCCTCCAGCGCATTCAGGACATTGGCGATTTCTTCGTCCACGCGTTCCAGATTGGGGACCAGCGTTTCGCAGGCATAGCGCAGCGCGGCGTCTATTGCGGAATGGACTTCACCCACAATTTGCCGCTCGATCTCAGACAACTGCGACGTCTGGAATCCGCAGTCCTCCAGCGCGTTAAAAAGGGAGAGCGCCAAGCGGTCGAGTTCGCGCAGTACGTCGGCGCGGGAGTTACACATAGCGCCGCCCACCGCCGCTGTGGAATCGAGCCGCGTGCCTGGCTGATCGAGCAAATCCGGCAAGGAGAAGCCGAAGCGATCGGCAAGCGCCGTTTGCAGACCGGGCGCGCCGGCGTTCGGTAAGCGCGTCAGCGAGCGCAGCATATCGGGGAGCGGCGGCATGTGCCCGAGTATATGAAGTCCGTCGCGAATCTGGGCTAGGCCCAACTCGCAGAGATACCCGTCGATATCCTCTATCAGGTGGGCCACCTCATTGCCGCTCATTTCCGCCAGCGTGGTGGGGACGCCTTCCGCGGTGACCTGCTCGTCCCAATCGTGTTTGTGGTCGCCGTGATCGCGCGAGAGCATGGTCTTCAAATCCAGATCGGCCCGCAGATTGGTCTTTTCGATCAAGTCCCAGATCTGCCGCTGCACGATGGGCAACTTCGTTGGATCGAGCTTTTCGAGCGAATAATACTCGTTTACCAATTGATTGAGTTCCGCCAGCGCACCATATGTTTCCGCCACGGTCATGGGCGGAGTGAGATGGTCTACGATGACCGCATGGGCGCGCCGCTTTGCCTGGCTACCTTCACCGGGATCGTTAATGATGAAGGGGTACACCAGCGGCATATCGCCGAGTAGCAAGTCCGGGAAGCATTCCCCGGATAAGCCGACACCCTTGCCGGGCAGCCATTCGAGCGTACCGTGTTTGCCGACGTGAACGATTGCGTCCGCGCCCCATCCGCCTAACGTTTGCGGAGCGGCCAGCCAGCGATAGAAGGCGGTGTAGTGATGCGTGGGCGGCAGGTCTGGCGTATGATAAATCGCGTCGGGGCTCATGCCGTATCCACGCGGCGGCTGGAGCGCGAGAAGCGCGTTTTCGAGTTCCAACGCCGCGAAGTGAAAGTTGGACTCGTCGCGCCACGGCTCTTTGGCGTCTCGCCCAGGCTCCTGCCACGAGCGGATCAAGCGTTTGCGAACGTTCTCCGGGAAACTGTCGAACCATTCCCGATATCGTGCGACAGCGAGCTTGTGGGCGAGCGCTGGATTGAGCGGGTAATTGTCGTCATAGCTACCGCGCGAGAGCAACTCGTGAAATAGGGAATCGCTGTCTTCCGGCAGCGGCCCGATAGTGTAGCCTCGCCCGCGCATGGCGCGGAGCAAGTTGAGCAGACTCGCCGGCGCGTCCAACCCGACCGCGTTGCCAACCTGAGCAGCCTTCGCCGAGGAGTTGGTAAGCACAAATGCGACGCGCTTCTGTGCGTTGGGTTTCTGCCTCAGTCCGACGAGTTGCGCCGCGATACCCGCCACCCGCGCCATGCGTTCGGGATGCGGCGAGTAGAGCGCGCCATCGTGGCCCGATTGCCGCTCCTTAAAGGAAACCGGCACGGTAACGATGCGCCCGTCGAACTCCGGGATTGCCACGTTGATGGCGGTTTCGAGCGGATTCAATCCGCGGGCGGAAATTTCCCACGACGCCTGTGGAACGCTGGCCGCCATCGTCTGAAGAATCGGCGCGCCGAGTTTCTCCAGCGCCGTCACATTCATCCCAGGTCTCGTGACACCCCCCGAGTTCACGTCGCCATGTGCGAAGGAGAGCGTGGAGATTACGACACTGGGTGGCGTGGAGAAGAAGCCGAAGGCCGCAGGTTCGCCGTTGTGCTGATCTTTCAGACTCGAAGTGAAAATACAAAGTGGCTCCAGCCCACGCGCCGCGAGCGCCTCCGCCAGAGCGTCGATGAAGGCCGTGTTCCCACTGAGCAGGTGCGCGCGATAGAACAGTATGGCGGCAACGGGCTTCGACAGATCGGCCTGCTTGCGCCAGTCGTCGAGATCGGCGCCCTCGATGTCGCGCAGGTAGATTCCGTGCTCGGGCATTACCTGTGGGTCGCGATGACCGTGTCCGGTGAGCAGGAGACGATCGGAGAGGAACTTCACGCACTCGATGAAGTTTCCCGGGCCGCCGCATATCAGGTAGCTGGTGACAGCCTGCAGTACGTCGAGCGGGACATCGCCCGCCTGCGCCATCTGCGGATCGAGTTCACCCGTTCCACTCACGAAGAGCAGTCGCTGACCCCGCTCGCGGCAACGCTGCCGGAGCAGTTCCGATGCGGGTACCGTTTCCACGCGCCCGTGGATGCGTAGTACGACAATCGCCGCCTCGGCGACTTCTCCGTTCAGGGTGGCGAGCATCTGCTCCTCGCTCGAGATCGCGAGAAGCGACAAGCCGACGACACGAAGCCCCGCCGGAAGATCGGCGCGGGCGCGATCGAGCGTCATCAAATCCGTTCCCGCATGGGTCAGGAAGGCGATCAGGTTCGGATTTACGGGGGCAAGCGGCGCGGCGGCTTCCGGATGCTGAGGCCGCGACTTCCAATCGTAGAAGTCGAAAGTAAATACCGCGAGTTCCGCCGGTGGCGGCAGGAAACGGTCCGCACGAATCATCGACTCGATGTAGTCGAATATCAAGCAAACTTGCCAGGGATGGGAAACGGACTGGAAGAATACCGACTGGCCGTCAAATTCCAGACTGGCAACGTTCGCCAGAGAACAGGGCCCGAGACATCCACCCTTAGTGAGATGCACGACGTTGCGGAGCTTGCGCTTTAGCCATTCTCCCTTGTAGATTTCGACGGGGACCGGAGCGTACCCTCGGTCCGTGCGTCCGCAGCAGCATGCGCCGTAGCAGTAAGAGAGGTGACCGCGCCGCTGCACGACGTTGATCGCGCGCCCATCCGCCCGAGTGACACGCTGACGATAGAGGCTCATCGCTAGAATCGAAACTTTGCCGCGACCTGAATCAGACGCGGGGCGGCGGCGCTCACTGCCTGGCCGAAGTTGGGGTCGTTGACCTCCCCGTCCACCGAGGCGGGGCCGTAGAACTGCGCGTGGTTGAAAATATTGAATGCTTCGACTCGCAGATCGAGGGACTTCGATTCCTTGAACGCAATGTTCTTGCTAATCTGCAGATCGAAGTTGTCGATTCCCGGTCCGTGAAAAATACGCCGCCCGGCATCTCCCAATTGGCCGAGTACTTCCGGAACGAGCACGTTGGTGTTGAAGACAGGCTTCCCATTTCGCGGGTTGGTATTGAGGTGGAGCGGTCCGGGCAGCACCTCCGGGGTGTCGAGCAACTGATTGTTGACGCCGTTGCCGAGGGTCCCCAGCAACGAATTGTCAGAGTCATCGAACAGCGTGACCGGAAATCCGGTGCTGAAGCGCGTGGTGCCGGAGACGCTCCAGCCCTCCGTGAATCGATTCCGTACAATACGAGCGAACGGAAGTTCGTAGTTGTAGGTGATCACGAAGTTGTGCCTCATATCCCACGACGAAATCGCCCGGGACAGACGCAGATCGAATGGATTGGTTGTTTCGCCCAGATTCGACGCATCGTCAATCGATTTCGAAAATGTATATCCGGCGAGAACTGTCCCGCGGGCTCCCATGTTGTATCGGAAGTTCGCTTCAAGGGCATTGTAATTGGAATTGCCGATCGTCTTCTGCGCGGTCATCGACCCGTAATTCGGGCCCAGACCTACCCGAGTGCCTTGAATCGTTTGGCCGGACGCGGTGGTATAAGCCGCATCTTCACCGAAGGGTCCGCAGGTGGCGCTGCCGGCGCCCACCTGGTTGGGCTGGCTCAGGCTCAAACACAACGCCGGGTTCCCGACGTTCGCCGGCAGAAGCACCAGAAGATGATGTCCTTGATTGCCGGCGTAACTCACCGTTAGCAAGGCGTTATTCGTAATTTGCCGCTGGAACGACAGCATATAGTTCTCGGTGTAAGGAACGCTGTTGCGGTAGTAGAAGAAGGGATCCGCCGCAATCGGCGTGACGGCCGCCCAGTCGAAGCTGTTATATGGATTGGCGGCTGAAACGTTATGGGGCGGGAATTGCAGCGGGAACGGGTCGGTGTTCTCTGTGCCGTCCGCGGAGTTGATGAACGGTGTCGCGAAGAGCGGTGGGGCGGGACTCAGATAGTTATAACCGTATGGCGGCACACCGTACATGATTCCGGCGGTCAGCCCTGGGAACGCCGTGTAAAAGATGCCGTAGCTTGCACGGATGCTGCTCTTGCCGGGATCGCCGAAAATCTTATGCAGGAACCCGTCCTTGATGCTCGGGGAATATGCCATTCCGATTCGCGGAGCAAAGTTCTTGTATTTGGTCGGAGAGAGTGTGGAAGGTATACCGGGATCGCCCGGTACAACCAGGTCCGGCAGTGCATCCGGATAGAGCACCGACTGCTCGCCGGGAACGATCGTCTGGATGTCGTTGTACTTCTCCGACCAGGGACGAATCACGTCCCAGCGCAAGCCGAAGTTCAACGTGAGGTCGCTCCGCGCACGCCAGCTATCCTCGGCGAAAGCGCCAACGTAGTGGTCTCTGAGGTAAAACCGTTGGCCCGTTGTCTGCGTATAGTTGCTGGGAAATCCCAGCAGAAAGTCGGCGAAAGCGTTGCCGGTTTCCGTGCCGTCGATATTGAACGTTCCATTGAAGGTTGCGTTCGGATTCTCATTGACCTGGTCGTAGTGAAACTGTGCGCCAAATTTGAGGGTGTGCTTTCGAATCACTTTGGAAACCGTATCGCTCAAGTAGATTGTGTTGTTCCATTGATTTACGTTTGTGATGGGCACTCCCATTACGAAGGACGGAAATACGATGTTCTCCACGCCTTCAAACTGCGGCGCCTGCACGACGATGCCGGGCGTCCCAACACCGGTGACAAAACCTTGCGACTGCAAACTCACTCCCAGTCCCCCGCGCGGCTGGCCGATATCGTTCACATTGCGCAGGAACCCGGCGCGGAATTCATTCACCAGAGTCCCGAAAACCTTGGTGTCGCCCAGGCTCCATTCCTGCGCCCGTCCCAACGTCAGCGCGTCGAAACCGGGGATCGATGCGCCGCCCTGCCCGCCAGGATACGGGTTGTCGAGCGAATAATCGTCCACGAAGTAGTACGCGGCGATTTGCCCGACGGGAGTATTGGCGTCGATCCGGCTGCCGGCTTTATCGTCGCGAACGGTCTCGGGGTAGGAGGAAGTAGCAAATTGGTCCGCGCCCAGATTCGGCGCGGGAATATATTTCAGTAAAGCCTTCGCCGGAGCCGACCAGGCGCTTTGCGGGATGGTCGCGTTGGGCAGGGCACACATCGATGAATTATCGCAGCCGGTTGTGTAATATGGTTCGCCGACCGTAACACCGTAGCCGAGTTCCTGGGTTAAGAGCTTCGCGATATTCGGTCCGCTCACGGTTCCAGTCAATGTGCTCAATGCATCGCCAAAATTCCCAGTGCGTTCGGCATTCGAAAGAACCGTGGTGGCTGGCGACGTGATTCCTTCCTTCGTGCGAGTGCCTTGATAATCGAGGAAGAAGAAAACCTTGTCCTTTCTGACCGGGCCACCTAGCGTTCCGCCGAACTGATTCTGCTGATACGCGCCGCGCATGTCATCGAAGAAATTGCGCGCGTCGAGGTCGGTATTGCGCAAAAACTCGAAAGCGTCTCCGTGGAACGAATTGCTGCCCGATTTGGTCACGACGTTGACCATGCCGCCATTGTAGTTGCCGTATTCCGGGTCGAAATTGTTGGTGAGGACACGGAATTCCTGAATCGAATCGAGATTCGGAATTACCGACGTGCCGCCGTTCATGTGTTCCTGCACATCCACACCGTTGACCGTGAACCCATTCGCCGATTCGCGTTGACCGTCGATGGACAGATCGCCTGGATTCAGATCGCCCGACGGATTGATCGTGCCGGTCACGCCGGCCATGATGACGGACGTCGGCGTCAGTGTAGTTACCGGGCTGATGCCGGGCTGAATCGCGAGCAGGTCGGTATAGCTGCGGCCGTTCAAGGGGATCGATTGGATCTGGGCGTCCGAAACCACCTCGCCCAAGTGGGTCGCAACCGTGTCGACTTGGGTCTGCACGTGAGCGCCCTCCTCGGAGACCGTTACCGTCTCGGCTTTCCCTACCACCGAGAGAGTAACATCTAATCTGATAGCTGAGTCCGTGTCGACGGCGATTCCGGCTTTCTTCTGCGGTTGAAATCCGGTAGCTGTAACGGTGACGTCGTAATGCCCAACCGGCAGCGCGGGGAAAGAATAGAACCCCTGAGTATCGGTGACGCCCTGGAATTGGGTTTTGAGCGCCGTATTGATCAGTTCAATGCGCGCCGCCGGAATCACGCCGCCGCTTTCGTCCTTCACAACCCCGGAAAGGCTGCCCGCGGCGAACGCTCCGAGCGACGCGGCGAAGATAAACACGAGTATGATGAGGCCGCAGCCGCGCACGAAAGCGGTGGAGCGGGCGAAGCTACCGCATTCGCGCGGACTGCTGCCCTGATGGGCGTCGGTAAGCCATAGCGAAATAGTAGATCGTGTCACGGCGTCGCCGCGCCGGGGACTTGTGATCACGTAATCTGCCTCCTTGAAATCGATGACAGACTTCCGGCACAAATAGAGTAAGCTGCACTTGAGCTCGTCGACTTGTTGAGAGGAGGAGTTTCACTCTTTCCGTTCTCCGCAGAAAGTCAGCCGTAATCTGCCCAGGTAGGTCTCCTGACTTGGAGGGTGGCGATATACTGCTGCCGGCCGTTTCGCCTTCCCCGGTCTTAGACCGAGTGGCTTCCTGCAAACGGTGAACCTCACTCACAGTGGCGGGACCGCGCCGGTTTCGCACCGGACTTCCCTTTTACGCCCCTTTCGGGACACCTGAGCCCTTCCAGTATGCCTGAAGATGGGCATGAACTGCAATCGCTAGTAGAGCTCGATTCGGAAACAGGAGAGCGAATCGCATGCCCTGCCAGCGTTCAGAATCTCCTACGGACCAGCCACACCAGATAAGGTCCGCCCACGACTGCCATCACCGCGCCTGCCGGGAGTTCAGCCGGGGCCAACACCACGCGCCCGATGGTATCGCACCCCGCCAGGAGCACTCCTCCGAGCAGCAAAGAGCACGGCATGAGGATGCGATTATCGGGGCTGATCCGCGATCTCACCAGGTGAGGCACGATTAGCCCCACAAATCCGATCGGACCTGTCAAAGCAATTGCGCCCGCGGTAAGGAGGCAGCCGCAGCAGTAGCCGGCGATCGTCAGCCGCTTTACATCCGCGCCCCGCGAGGCGGCCCACGATTCACCCACCGCCATCAAGTTCCAGCCGCGCGCCTGGGAAATCACCACCACGGAGGTAACCAACACGACCAGGGCGAATCCCGAAACAGCGGGGTAACTGACGGAGTCGACATTTCCCAGAAGCCACTGGGTAATGGAAATGGAGTGACGCTCGCGCACCACGCTGCCGGTGAGAAGGATGAAGGCCGAACAGATGCTATTGAGCGCAATTCCCGAGAGCAGCAAACGCACTCCCGAAAGCCTACCGCTCTTCCACGCAGCGCTCGCTACAATCAACATCACGATGGCTGCGCCCGATAGCGCGCCAACCCAGGTTGCCGGGACGCCGAGCAGTCTGTCGAAGTCAAAAGCCAGGGTTAGCACCGCGCCCAAAGCTGCGCCAGCCGACACACCCAGTGTGTACGGTTCGGCAAGAGAATCTCGCAGCATGGATTGGAACAGAGCCCCCGTGAGAGATAGCGCGCCACCCGCCAGCAAGCCGAGCAGGGTTCGGGAAACGCGCAATTCCACGAAAATGGGGTAATCTGGGGCGGCCTTCGCAAAGACGCGGTCGACACCGATCGATCCACTCCCGATCCAGGGAAGCAAACAGGCTGCCGCAAGGAAAGCGGCCGCCGATCCACCAATCCACGCTATGCCCGATACCAGCCCGTTCCGCCGGCCACTCATCGATACAGCACCCAGGGTTTGCCGTCCGGGGTCTGGGCCATGCGCAAAAGCGGGGAGAGGCGAGCCAGCCAGTTGGAATCCCTGGCCGCGGCGCCGATTGGAAGGTCCGCTTCCAGTTTGCCGCCGTCGAGAACCAGAACCCGTGCGCAATGCGCCAGCGCGAGGTTTAAATCGTGGGTGACGGCGATACAGAGCGCGCCTTCGCGCGCGAGTTCGGCGAGGGTTGTGAAACAGTGAATCTGTTGATGGATGTCGAGATACGTAGAAGGTTCGTCGAGGAGCATGACCGCCGGGCACTGGGCAATGCAGGCGGCCAGGAGCACCCGCTGTTGTTCGCCGCCGCTCAATGTGGAGAAGAGACGGTCGCGAAACGCAAGGCAGTCCATGCGGAGCATTGCGTCCTCAGCGTAAGTGCGATCGGTGTCCGATTCGAACCAGCGATCGGCATAGGCGTATCGTCCCATGAGGACCACCTGCTCCACCGTGAAGGGCAGTTCCTGTTTCGTTCCTTGCGGCAGGTGGCTGATCCGGCGGGCGCGTTCGCCCGCGGGCCAGGCAAGAAGACTGCGTCCGCTCAGCCGGACCTCTCCGGCATGGGGGGTACGCAAGCCGGCCACGATGTCGAGCAGGGTACTCTTACCGGCTCCATTTACCCCTATTAGAACGATGAACTCGCCACTCTCAGCGGCAAACTGCACCGATTCCAGCACTTGCCTTCCGGGATAGCCGAACGACACGTTCCGTAAATCGAGCAAAGGCTCGTTCATCGGCGGCCTTTCCGGCTGAGCACAATGCGCAGGCGGGAACGAATCTCCGACACCGCCTCCACCACCCGCGGTCCCGGCGTCACCAGAGTCTCGGAAGTGAGGCCAAAGACGTCGCCATTCGCGGCGGCTGCGAGTTCGCGGTGCGAGAGCCATGGGTGGCGGAGACCATCCTCGCGAACCGCCGGGTCGCCTGACTCGCCCATCATCGACATATCCAGGATTGCGTCGGGGTTTAAACGCACCACCGTTTCCAGGGAAATATGCGGGTAGGGAATGGCAATGTCTTTCATGGCGTTAACGCCGCCGGCGATCTCCAGCAATTCACTCAAGTAGGTGGATGGCCCGGCAACCACCAGGTTCGTCAGCAGCCCAGGTGTGCGTCCGACCACCAGGAGAACGGTTAGCCGGGGAGATGCGGCGCTTTCCCCACGGATCGAGTCCAGCTGGGAACGAATCTCGTTGTTGACCGACTCGGCTCTCGCCGGCGCTCTCACTGCGGCGCCGATATCGCGGATCATGGTGAAGACGTCGGCCAGCGACCTGTACTGGACGTCGACGTAGCGGATGTGCAGTGCCGCCAGCCGATCTTCCAGAGCAGTATTGCCTTTCTCGACCACTACCAGGTCCGGCCGGAGCAGCGCGATCTTCTCGGCGTCGGGTTTCATATAAGAGCCGACTTTCGGGAGTGTCAGAGCGGCCGGCGGGTACCGGCAATAAGTGGAGACCCCCACGACACGGTCTCCCGCTCCCAGGGCAAAGAGTGTTTCGGTGGCGCTCGGGAAGGTCGACACGATGCGCTTCGGTTGGGCCGGCGCGCAAAGCGCCAGCAGGAGAACGGCGAGCAGGGCGCGTTTCATCGATTCGCCTCCGGTCCTCGTGCGAACACATAAACGGCATGGCCGCCTGCGCTTTGGAGGCGTTCGGCGCGGACGCCAAACACGCGGCCGAGCACATTGGCTTCGAGTACGCCTTCGCAGTTTCCAGTGTAGGCGACACGTCCGGAGTCAAGCAGCACGACTTGGGTCGCGTAGCGCGCTACGGCGTTGAGATCGTGAGTTGCGAGGACGATGGATTTCCCCGCGCGCGACAGGCCGCGGCACAGGTCGAGGATTTCGAGACTATGCTGGACATCCAGGCTTGCGGTCGGTTCGTCGAGGAGGATCATGCGGGGCTCGACCGCCAGGCTGCGCGCAATCGACACGCGCTGGCGCTCGCCGCCCGAAAGAGTCGTCACAAAGCGCTCGCGAAGGTGGCCGATGTCGCAACTGGCAATGGCCGCATCGATTGCGCGGCGGTCCTGTTCACGAGCTCGTTCAAACCGGCCGCGCCAGGGATGCCGTCCCATAGCGACCACTTCCTCCACGGTAAACGCGAAATCCATGCGAACGTCCTGAGGGACGAAGGCGACGTGCTGTGCCAATTCGCGGCGTCCGAACCCCGAAAGATTTCTGCCATCGATACGAACAGATCCGCCGTCTGGCTTCCAGAGGCCGGCCAACGCTCGCAGCAGCGAACTCTTGCCGCTGCCGTTCGGGCCGACGATGGACAGAAACTCGCCCGGCGCCACC
>Ga0335072_10014909_pt1 | contig 11045 bp, 8 predicted proteins | sample Lox_Sample_21_FD_206725 | JGI IMG/M metagenome (GOLD analysis project Ga0335072, IMG submission 206725) | Soil microbial communities from Loxahatchee National Wildlife Refuge, Florida, United States - Lox_Sample_2.1 | ecosystem: Environmental > Terrestrial > Soil > Wetlands | place: USA: Florida... | reverse complement strand
ATCTTGCCGCGGTGCGCGCGGCGGTTGCGGGCAATCACGACATCGCGGCGGTGATTCTGGAACCGACCGGCTCGTCGTTCGGCCAGGTGCCGATGGACGGAGATTTCGTTCGCGCGTTGCGGCAGATCACGTTGGACCACGATGTATTGCTCATCATGGATGAGGTGATCACCGGCTTCCGCGTGGCACCGGGCGGCGCGCAGGCGGCGTTCGGCGTTCGGCCGGATTTGTCGGCATTCGCGAAAATCCTGGCGGGGGGCCTGCCTGGCGCGGCGGTCGCGGGCCGGGAGGACATTCTCGCATTGCTCGACTTTGGTGCGATGGCGCGGCGCGGGCAGGAGAAGGTGGCGCATCAGGGCACGTTCAACGCCAACCCGGTTTCCGCGGCCGCCGGCACCGCGGCGCTGAGCATCATCGCGGAGAGCGATGCGTGCGAGCGGGCGTCGGCCACAGCGGCGCTGCTGCGGGAGGCGTGCAACGAGGTGCTGGAAGCGGAACGGGTGCCGTGGGCGGTGTATGGCACGTATTCCGGGTTCCATACGTTCTTCAACCCGCATGGGCGCGCGGAGCAGCCGCGCCGGTTCGATCCGGCGGCGTGCAATATGGAAGAACTGAAGACGCAGCCGAAGGAACTGGTGAACAGGCTGCGGCTGGCGCTGCTGGTGAACGGTGTCGACGTTGGCGGGCGAATCGGCGGATTCCTGTCCTGCACTCACACCGCGGAGGACGTGGCGCAGACGGCGGCGGCGCTACGGGAGTCGATCCGGATGCTGCGTCAGGATGGGGAGTTGCCAGGGTAAGCCGCAGGGCGGTCGCATCGCTTGCGGTTTATGCGATCGACGGTGGCGCCGGTCGTGCGGGATGCCGCACCAGTGTCGCTATCCGGGGCCGGCGCCGCCGCGTGCGCACGAGCCGCGTCTGCCATCGCAGCGGCCCCAGTCAGCGACGCCCCTGGGACGGGCCCGGAACGCGGCGGGGACAGGGGGAAGGGGGATGGAGGCTGCCGACGCCGGCAGCGACGCGTGCGCGTGTCGCTGCCTCGGCAAGGGGGATTGGGTCAAGGTTTGCTTCCCGAAATCATGGTTATCGGAAGCAAAGTGCGCCCCCGGACCCCCGCCACCTGATAGGTTAAAAATCTCCGGAAAGCGGCATCAATGCCAGAATTTCCCACCTAACCGATTGATACCTGGGGGAATTGCAAATTTGCGTTGCCATCCGCTGCGATCGGGCCGATTTGTCCCGTCACTGTAGGGACAAATTGCCGCGGTGAACGGTTCCTGGCGCGGCTAGACGCGCCCCCGGCACGTAATCCGAAATTGCGCGCCCTCTTGGCGCGGCCGGCTCCGTGGGAGAAGTAGCGCGACACTCGGCGGCCGCGATCAGGCCGCCGGAAAGACTGGGTTCTGCGCATGAACTGTCTGAGTTCGACTCGGGCGAGCCTGGCCTTGATGAGTGGCTTCGCCGACGCGCCTCGCAGAATGAAGGGCGCGCGTCGCGCATCTATGTTGTCGCTGTAGGACGCCGTGTCATCGGCTATTACGCCTTGGCAAATGGCGGCGTTCAGCAGAACGTCGCCACGCGGCAGGTACCGCGCAACATGCCAGATCCGATCCCCGTTATGATCCTCGCAAGGCTCGCCGTTGACCGGCAATGGCAGGGTAAGGGCGTCGGGGCGGGAATGCTCAAAGACGCCGCCCTGCGAACTGTCCAGGCCAACGAAATCGCGGGGATAGGCGCCCTTCTAGTTCATGCAATCTCCGATCCGGCAAAGCAGTTCTATGACAAATACGGCTTTACTCCATCTGACGTCGAGCCGATGACACGCATGATCACGCTGAGTGAAGCCAAAGCGGAGCTGGGGCTGTAGCGCGATGCGCTAGCCTGACCTTCGAGGCGCAGCAACGCGCACGGGCGGCTGAGGCGCAGGCGAAGGGCGACGCGCCGCGGCGCTCCCCTGAGTACCACCGCGATTTGCCGCTGTCGGGAGGTGCGCAATGAGCACAACGTTGGAACGGGAGGCCGATCGGCTTCGGACGCAAATTGCGGTCTTGGCACGCCGCCTCAATACCCCGATGCCCGAGGCCGAGCGCAACGAGATTGCCGCAGCGCAGGCCTGCGCCGGGCGTTACTCGGCCGCCTCCGCCCGCGCCTTGTCCAGATCCGGCAGATTGCTCGACGACGCCGCCAGCATCGACGATTTCGTAACCTTCAGCGCTTCGGCCGCGGCCTCGTTCTCCTTGATCTTCGCCATCACCGCGTCTCGGGCGCGTTCGAAATACTCGCGGTTGGTCGCGACGAATTCCCGCGATTTGCGCAGCCCGGCGAGATAGCCGTTGATCTCCGGCACCACGTAGCGCGCCACCATGTCCCAACTTCGGAAAGTGTTCTCCGGGTTGGCCCAGTCGTGCACGAACCCCACGACGGTGCCGAAGCCGCCGCTCATCTCCAGCACTTCCTTGATGCGTGCCACGAGATCGTCCGGCGTGCCGATCGTCGCCACCGCACCGTCGGAATACGCGGTCAGGTCCACCGCCTGGTCCGGCGTCTTGAACGGCTTCCCGCCCGGGCGCTGCAAGGTGGCCATGATGTACTCGTTGTGATGGCGGAAAAGTCCGTCGCGGGCTTGTTCGCGCGCCTTGTCGCGGGTCTCGGCGATGTGCCAGCTCAGCAGCACGCGCCAGTTTTTGCGGTCCACCGTCTTGCCGTGCTTCGCCGCGGCGGCTTCCGCGAATCCCCACTGGGTCGGCAGCGCGTTCAGACCTTCCTGCGACAGCGAACCGATCGAAATGATGCCGATCCCATGCTTGCCGGCCAAAGTCATTCCTGACGGGCTGATCTGCGAGGCGACGGCGAATTCCATCTCCTCCTGCAACGGCAGCAGTTGCAATGCCGCGTCGTTCAGGTTGAACCACTCGCCGCGATAGGTGATGCGCTCGCCCTGGAACAAGCGCCGGATGATGTCGATCGCCTCGTCCTGGCGGTCGCGCAGCACCATGGGATCGATCCCCAAGGTATGCGCATCCGATGCCAGCGCGCCGGGACCGGAACCGAAGATCACGCGGCCGCCGCTCATGTGGTCGAGCTGGACGATGCGCTGCGCCACGTTGAACGGATGGTGGTAGGGCAGCGACACCACGCCGGTCGCCAGCCTGATGCGCTTCGAGCGTTCCGCTGCCGCCGCCAGGAACATTTCCGGCGAGGCGATCATCTCCCAGCCGCTGGAATGATGTTCGCCGCACCAGAATTCGTCGTAGCCGAGCTTGTCCAAATGCTCCACCAGATCGAGGTCGCGGCGGAATTGCAGCATCGGGTGCTCGCCGATGGGATGGTGCGGGGCGAGGAAGGCGCCAAATCTCAGACGCGGCATGCGAGGAACTCCCGGGAGGCGTGATCCGGCCACGATGAGGGCGCGGTCAACCACACGCAATAGGCCGGGGGCGGGCGGGCGTGGGGTGCGCCGTGGCCGGCTGCTTGGCAACGTCGCGGCCGGGGGCAAGATAGTGGCTCTGAGCAGGATGAGCGCGGTGATGCATCCCGAGACATGGCTGAAAGTCCTGCCACAGGGCCTCTATTGCGAGCCCGGCGGATTTTTTATTGATCCGGTGCGCGCGGTGGAGCGCGCGGTGATCACGCATGCTCATTCGGACCACGCCCGGCCCGGCCATGGCAGCGTGCTTGCCACCGCCGACACGCTGGCATTGATGCGCGCGCGCCTGGGCGAGGACGGTGCCGGCAAGAGCAAGCAGGCGGTTGGCTTCGGCGAGACGCTGCGGATCAATGATGTGGAACTGAGCCTCTATCCCGCCGGCCATGTGCTGGGCAGCGCGCAGGTGGTGATGACCCATGCCGGTGTCCGCGCCGTCGTGAGCGGCGACTACAAGCGCGTCGCCGACCCCACCTGCGCCGGTTTCGAACCCGTGGCCTGCGACGTTTTCGTGACCGAGGCGACCTTCGCGCTGCCGGTCTTCGTGCATCCGCCGCCGGAGGCGGAGATCCGCCGCTTGCTCGACAGCGTGGCATTGTTTCCGGAGCGCACCCATGTCGTGGGCTGCTATGCATTGGGCAAGTGCCAGCGAGTGATCGCATTGCTGCGGCAGGCGGGATGGGACGGGCCGATCTGGCTGCACGGTGCGCTGGCCGCGATGTGCGACGTCTACCAGGCGCGCGGCATCGGATTGGGCGATCTGCGCCCGGCAACCTCGGCAGCCAAGGGCGACCTCGCCGGGGCGATCGTGTTGGCCCCGCCTGGTGCCCTGGCCGATCGCTGGGCGCGGAGGTTTGCCGATCCGGTGGCGGCGATGGCCTCGGGCTGGATGCGTGTGCGCCAGCGCGCCCGTTCGCGGGGCGTCGAGTTGCCGCTGGTGATCTCCGACCATGCCGACTGGAACGAACTGAATGCGACGCTGGATGAGGTGGGCGCGCCCGAGGTATGGGTGACGCATGGCCGGGAGGAGGCGCTGATCCATGCCGCGGCACAGCGGGGGATTCGCGGACGCGCGCTGCGGCTGGTGGGCTATGACGACGAAGATGACGCGCCGGAGCCGGATAGCGGTCGCGCCTGACCCATCTTGTTGCTAGATTGGCGCGATCATGGACGTCCCCCCCGCGCTGGAATCGGATATTGCCGCTAACGGCTCGCCATTCCCGAACCGCCAGCCGATCGTTGCGAAGCTGGACAAACCCGTGCTCTGCGTCATCGTCGACGCGGAGGAAGAGTTCCTCTGGGATCAGCCGTTCTCGTACACGTCCAACACCACCGCCTCGATCGCAGCGCAGCAAAAGACCCATATGATGTTCGCGCACTACGGTGTGCGGCCGAGCTATCTTGTGACCTACCCGCTTGCCACCGAGCCCGACGCGATCGCAGCGCTGCGCGAGTATCAGGCGGACGGACTGTGCGACATCGGCGCGCAGCTTCACCCGTGGGTGACACCGCCTGTCGTGCAGGACGAGGCTGAACGCTTCTCCTATCCCGGCAACCTGCCGCCGCAGATCGAGCAGGAGAAGATCAGGCGGCTGGTCGGCGCGATCGAAACCAGCTTTCACACCCAACCCACCGTCTACAAGGCAGGTCGTTACGGCTTCGGTCCTAACAGTGCCGGCCTGCTGGAGACCGAGGGGTTCGAGGTGGATACCAGTTTGATTCCGCGAACCTCCTACATCGATTCCGGCGGTCCTGACTTTGCCGCCTACGACTATGCCCCGTTCTGGTTCGGCACGCATCGGCGATTGCTCGAACTGCCGGTTGCGCGCGCGTTTACCGGATTGCTCGCGCAACGATGGCCGGCGCTCTATCATCATAGCGAGAAGCAGCCGCTGCGGACGATCCGTGCGCCGGGTCTGCTGGCACGGTCGGGCCTGCTGGAACGCATCACGCTGTCGCCCGAAGGTTCGGATCTGGCGGCGATGTGCCGGCTTACGCGTGCCTTGATCGCGCGGGGCAGGCAGATCCTGACGCTAAGCTACCACAGCCCGTCACTGGTACCGGGCAATACGCCCTATGTGCGGACGCAGCGCGATCTGGCGCAGTTTCTCGATCGCCTTTCCGGCTTCCTCAGCTTCTTCCGCGATGAGATCGGCGGCCTGTTCGTTGCCGTACCGAAATTACGTGATCTGTTGCATGACGCGCCGGCTTCGATCCAGCCTCGCCCGGCGACGGCGGTGCCAACGATTGCGACGCGGCAGGCGAGTGTGGCACCACTGCCGCGGGGCCGCGCGCATGGCACGGAAGCCGCCGTGCCAGAACCAGTCGCCGGTCCGCCGGCGCCAGCGGTGGCAGCGCCGATCGGCGCGCGCTGCCTGCTTATCGCCAACACCTTCCCGCCGATGACGGGCGGTTCCGCGGTTGTCTACGACAGCCTCGCGCGGTTCGGTGGTGGCCGCGTTCTGGTGCTTGCCTCGTCGGAGGATTACCGCTCCGGGACGCCATTGTACGGCTGGCGCGAATTCAACGACGCGGCGCCTTATCCGCTGTACCGGATACCGCTGTTGCGCACGCCGTTGCTGGACCGGCAGGTGGGAATTCCCGGCAGGTTGCGTGCCTTTGCCCAGGATATCGCCATCCGCGTCAACCTGGTGCGCGAACTGCGGCGGATCATCCGTGCGGAGCGGATCGGTGTCGTCTGCATCGGCGAACTGGTCGCCAGCGGCTGGTTGCCCACGATGTGCCGGCGTTTGTTTGGCCTGAAGACCATCACCTACGTGCACGGCGAGGAGGTGAGCACCCGCATTCCCTACGACCATGACGGCCGGCGCCGGCGCCATTCGCTCGCCGCAACCGACGGCATCGTGGCGGTCAGCCGGTTCACCCGCGACATTCTGGTGGAGACGATGGGGGTGGCGGCGGGGAAGATCGAACTGATCTCGAACGGCGTCGATCTGAGTCGCTTTCAGCCGCGCCCGAAGCGGCCGGACCTGCTGGCGCGGTATGGTCTGGAAAATCGCCGGATCCTGCTGACCGTCGGCCGGCTTTATGAGCGCAAGGGCATGGATCGGGTGATCGAAAGCCTGCCGCGGGTGCAGGGCCGGATCGCCGATATCGCCTATCTGGTGGTCGGCGACGGGCCGTATCGGCGCGCATTGGAAGAGCTGGCGGAACGGACGGGCGTGCGCGACAGCGTGGTGTTCGCCGGTGCCGTCGCCGATGCCGATCTGGTGGATCATTACGCGCTTGCCGACACCTTCATCATGGCCAACCGCGAGATGCCTGATGGCGACACCGAAGGCTTCGGCCTGGTTTTTCTGGAAGCCAACGCCTGCGGCATTCCGGTGATTGCCGGCATGTCCGGCGGCAGCACCGACGCGGTGACCGGCGGCGTCAACGGCCTGACGGTCGACGGTAACGATCCGGCGCAGATCGCCGCGGCGATCCTGCGTTTGTTCGAGGACACGGAACTGCGCCAGCGGCTGACAGAGCATGGCATGCAGGTGGCGCGTCAGTCGGGCTGGCAACACAAGGTCAGCCAGTTCCTGCAATTCTGCGACCGGGTCATCGCGGCCTGAACGCAAGGGCTGGCGATGCGGCGAAGGCTGCGGAAAACTGCGAGCGGCCTGCTAATCCTGGGCAAGCGCGCCGGTCTGCCGGGCGCGGGGGCTGGCGCTGATCGCGTCGAGCCGCTGCGTCAGCGCTCGCCGCGCGGCTGTCGCGTCCGCCGCCAGCCGCAGCAGCGCCGGCATCTGCCCTGGCTGGCGGGCCACGCTCCAGGCCACCCGCGCCACGCCGATGGCCCCCGTCGCGTCCAGCGCCGCGAGCGCAGCCGGCGGCAGATCTTGCTCTGCCGGGTCGCAGATCGCGCGCAGTGCGGCGAACGGCAACCCATGCGCAACCGCTTCGCGAACCACGGCAGCCGTCTCCAGGTCCAAGGCGGTCGCGCCGGTCTCCTGCCACAGACGCCGCTTGTCGGCGGCCGTCACCGCCGGCGCGTTGCCCGCGAACAAGGTGTGCGGCGTGGCACCACCCAGCCACGCGAGCAATGCAGGATCGGGCGCGTGCCAGCTTCCGTCGCACAGCACCGATCGGGGCAGCAACAGCAGGCCCGGGCGGGCGGCGGGATCCAGCCCGCCTGAGAGGCCAAAACTGAGCAAGGCCGAAGCGCCCTCGGCAACGGCGTGAGCAACCGCCGCGGTGGCACCGGCCGCCGAACCGCCGCCAATTGCCACCGCCAGCCCCAACCGCCGCGCCAGACGCGCCTCCGCCCGCAGCCCGACCACGACGACGAGGCTCATGGGCGCGACATCCGTTGACGGTGCAATCCTGCCATCCAGTGCTGAGGATTTTCCGTGCGCCGGAACCGGCGTAGGAGCGGTCTACTGATCAGTAGCACGAGGAAACGCCATCATGATTCTGACCCGCCGCGCCATGCTCCGGGCCACCGCGGCTGCCACTGGGGCTGCCGCTGGGGCTGCCGCATTGCCGCGCATCGGCCGTGCGCAGGCGCGGCCCACCATCAAGCTCGGCGTGCTGAACGACATGTCCGGCCCCTACCGCGACGACGGCGGCCCCAATGGCGTGATCTGCTGCAAGCAGGCCCTGATCGATTTCGGCGTGCCCGGCAAGGGCTTCGATGTCGAGGTGATTTTCGCCGATCATCAGAACAAGCCGGATGTCGGCGCCGGCATTGCGCGACAGTGGATCGACCAGGAAGGCGTGGACGCGATTGTCGATGTGCCAACTTCCTCGGTGGGCCTCGCCGTCAACCAGGTGTGCCGCGAGAAGAACAAGGTGATGCTGAACTCGGGCACCGGAACGTCCGACCTGACCGGCAAGCAGTGCAGTCCGAATACCATCCACTGGACCTACGACACCTACATGCTGGCCAAATCCACTGGCGGGGCGACGGTGAAGCAGGGCGGCGACACCTGGTTCTTCATCACCGCCGACTATGTGTTCGGCCAGACGCTGGAACGCGACACCGCGGCGCTGGTGAAGCAGGCCGGGGGCTCGATCAAGGGCGACGTGAAATATCCGTTCCCCGAGACGTCGGATTTTTCCTCGATGCTGGTGCGCGCGCAGGCGTCGGGCGCCAAGGTGCTGGGCCTGTGCAATGCCGGCGGCGACACGGCCAATTGCATCAAGCAGGCGCAGGAATTCGGGTTGATGCAGTCGATGCGCGTGGTCGCCATGCTGATCCAGAGCACGGACATCAAGGCGCTGGGCCTGGCGACGGTGGGTGGGCTGTACTACAGCGAATCGTACTACTGGGATCTGAACGACCGCACGCGGGCATGGAATGAGCGGGTGCGTACCAAGACGGTGAACGGCATCTGGCCGAACATGACGCAGGCGGGCGATTACGGCGTGACGCTGCACTATCTCAAGGCGGTCGCCGACATGGGCGTGGCGGCAGCGAAAGCCGACGGCCGCGCCGCGGTCGAGCGGATGAAGAAGATGCCGACCGACGACGATTGTTTCGGTCCGGGTCGTATTCGCGAAGATGGCCGCGCCTTGCACCCGGTCTATTTGTTCCAGGCCAAGACCCCGGCGGAGAGCAAGCAGCCGTGGGACGTGGCGAAGGTCGTCACCACGACGCCGCTGGACCAGGCATGGCGCCCGCTGAGCGAGGGCGGCTGCCCCATGGTGAAGGCGTAGACCGCGCGGAGCAGCGCTCCTCGCATGGCAGGCGCGCGAAGCGGCGCGGCAGTTCCGGTCGGGGTGAGATCCCCTGGCCGGCACTGCCGGCGCCGCGGCGCGGTCGTCAATGCATCGCGAGAGTGGCGACGGGCGTCAGTGCGCGTCTTGGAGCCTGATGTCATCCGGCCACGGCGCGCCCTTGCCGGTTTCGACCAGCGATTTGAGGCTCATCAGGTAGATCGCCCATTTCGTGCTGCAGTGGTGCATGAAGTCGGAGGGCTCCCGCCAGCCTGCATGTTTGAAACGTATGATGGTGAAGGCGCCGTCCTGTTTGAGCTGCCAGTCGATCGTGGTGCCGAGCCATTCCTCGGGGCCGCCGATCACCTGCCAGCGCACGTGACTGGCGGGATCGAGCGCCATGATCTTCATGTCGAAGCCGTTGTCGCCGCCGAAGCGGAACCGGATCACGCCGCCGATGTCGCCATCGCCGTCCGTCTCGCTGGTCCACCAATCGGCGAGGCCTTCGCGCGCGGTCAGGGCGCGATAGGCTGCGAGGGGTGACGACGACCTCGCTCCAACCATATGCAGAATGTCCGGCATGATCTGAGCTTCCTTCTGGTTTGTGGGAGGGGAGGCGCACCCGTTGATTCGGGCGACGCCTTCGCACAACACGTTCGATCGTGTGGCGTGCACTAAACTAGGGGGCGGGCATCGGCGGGTGGGAGTGACAAGTGTGGCGGGATTCCGATGGACTCGCTGATCATCGCCGCGGCGCGCGCGCTTGCCGCGGGAGATGCGTTCGGCGCACTGAACAGGATTGCGCTGCGCGATGACGCGGCGGCGCTGGCGCTGCGGGGGATCGCCATGGCGCAACTTGGCGATCTCGATCGTGCGAGGATGCTGCTGCGACGCGCGGCGCGTGCGTTCGGTCCGCGCGAGGCGGTGGCGCGTGCGCGCTGCGTCCTTGCCGAGGCGGAGATCGCACTCGTCTCCCGCGATCTGGGCTTTCCGGCCAAAGTACTGGATGCCGCGCGGGCGACGCTGGAGTTGCACGGCGATCGGCTGAACGCCGCGCATGCGCGATATCTCGAGGTTCGGCGTCTGCTGTTGGTGGGGCGTCTCGATGAGGCCGAGGGCAATTTGCCGGCGCTGGAGCAAATGTCGTTGCCGCCGGCGATGCGGACGGTCCACGAACTGGTGGTTGCCGGGATTGCGATCCGGCGGCTGCAGACGAAGGCGGCGCGGGCCGCGCTGGATGCGGCGCGGCAGGCCGCGCGTGATGCCGGCATAGCGGCGCTGATGGCGGAGGTGGAGAGCGCGGCGCGCATGCTGAATGCGCCGGCTGCGCGTCTGGTGGCGCGTGGCGAGGTTCGCCCGCTTTTGCTGGATGAAGTCGAGGCGCTGGTGGCATCGCCGGCGCTGGTCGTGGACGCATGCCGCCATGTCGTGGGCCATGGCGGGAGTGCCGTGTCGCTGGGCACGCGGCCGATCCTGTTTATGCTTGCCCGCGTGCTGGCTGAGGCGTGGCCGGGCGACGTGGCGCGCGACGTTCTCGTTGCTGCTGTGTTTCGAGCGAAGCGCGCCGATGAATCGCATCGAGCGCGGCTGCGGGTGGAAATGGGGCGGCTGCGTGCGGTGCTGCGCGCACTGGCGGATATTCGCGCGACGCGGCGTGGATTTGCGTTGCTGCCGCGTGATGCGCGCGAGGTCGTGGTGCTGGCCCGGCCGGTGGAGGATGCGCATGCGTCGGTGCTGGCGTTTCTCGCCGACGGCGAGTCATGGTCGAGTTCGGCCCTGGCGGTCGCGCTCGCCACCAGCCAGCGGACGGTGCAGCGCGCGCTCGACACGCTTGCGACGGCCGGCAGGGTGCAGTCGTTCGGACGTGGGCGGGCGCGGCGTTGGATGACGCCGCCGGCGCCGGGATTCGCGACGGCCTTGTTACTCCCGGCGCCGCTGCCGGGCGATTAGCGTGTCG
>Ga0335072_10014908_pt1 | contig 11045 bp, 7 predicted proteins | sample Lox_Sample_21_FD_206725 | JGI IMG/M metagenome (GOLD analysis project Ga0335072, IMG submission 206725) | Soil microbial communities from Loxahatchee National Wildlife Refuge, Florida, United States - Lox_Sample_2.1 | ecosystem: Environmental > Terrestrial > Soil > Wetlands | place: USA: Florida... | reverse complement strand
CCCATTGAACTTCCGCCAAGTAATTGCCTCGTTATCGCGACATTGCCGGAATGCAAAGGATTGCATTAACGCCGCATGCGTCACCGTATCTGGCCGCATCCGGGCCGACGGTGAATGCGGAACACGGGGGCGGGGCCGGGCGGGGGTGACCGACGCCGCGGGATTGCGGCGTCGTCACCGCGTCGCGGCCGGCGCCTCGAACCGGCAGAGCTCGGCGGCGAGGCCCAGCGGCACCCGCGCGGTCAGCTCGGTGCCGTCCTCGCCGTGCCGGACGGCCAGCACCTCGCCCTCCTCGTGCGCCCGGGCGACCAGGTCGCCCCGGTCGTACGGCACGGTGACCATGACCTCGCGATCGTGCCGCGGCAGCAGCCGCTCCAGCTCCCGCATAAGCTCGTCTATCCCGGCTCCGGTCCGCGCGGACACCACCACCGACGCGCGCTCGGCCAGCCGCAGCCCCTCCAGCTCGATCGGATCGGCCGCGTCCGCCTTGTTGATCACGATCAGCTCGGGCGTCTCTCCGGCCCCGATCTCGGCCAGCACCTCGCGCACCGCCGCGATCTGAGCCCGCGGGTCGGCATCCGAGCCGTCGACGACATGCAGGATCAGGTCCGCGTCGGTGACCTCCTCGAGCGTCGACCGGAACGCGTCGACCAACTGGTGCGGCAGGTGCCGGACGAAACCGACCGTGTCGGTCAGCGTGAACGGCCATCCGCCCGGGGTCCTGGCCCGGCGCACGGCCGGGTCGAGCGTGGCGAACAGCGAGTCGTCCACCAGCACCTGCGCCCCGGTCAACCGGTTCAGCAGGCTGGACTTGCCGGCGTTGGTGTACCCGGCGATCGCCACCGACGGCACCTCGCGCCTGCGCCGCTGTCCGCGCTTGACCTCACGCCCGACGGACATCTCGGCCAGCTCATGCCGCAGCTTGGTCACCCGGGCCCGGATCCTGCGCCGGTCCGTCTCGATCTTCGTCTCGCCAGGGCCGCGGGTTCCGATGCCTCCGCCGCCGGCGACCCGGCCGCCGGCCTGCCGGGACAGCGACTCGCCCCAGCCACGCAGCCTCGGCAGCAGGTATTGCAACTGCGCCAGCTCGACCTGGGCCTTGCCCTCCTTGCTGCGCGCGTGCTGGGCGAAGATATCGAGGATCAGCGCGGTCCGGTCGACGACCTTGACCCGCACGATGCCTTCTAGCCGGCGTAGCTGGCCAGGCGCGAGCTCGCCGTCGCAGATGACCGTGTCGGCGCCCGTAGAGGCGACCAGTTCGGCGAGCTCCTTCGCCTTGCCGGCGCCCACGTAGGTGGCCGAGTCCGGGCGGCTGCGCCGCTGGATAAGACCGTCCAGCACATGTGAGCCGGCGGTCTCGGCCAGCCGGGACAGCTCGCGCAGCGAGTTCTCCGCCGTGGCCAGCGTCCCATCGGTCCAGACGCCCATCAGCACCACACGCTCGAGCCGCAGCTCGCGGTACTCGACCTCGGTGACATCCTGAAGCTCGGTCGACAGCCCGGCGACCCGGCGCAGCGCGTGCCGGTCCTCCAGATCTAGCTGGCCGAGGTACTCCGGCTCAGCCGGCACCCTGTCCTCCGCCGACACGTTCGCTTCAGCGGACACGCGGCCGCCCGGCGTCACGGGCATCCGGCTCGGTAGTACGGACATCTTCCTCCCAGGTTAACTCCCCGGTCCGAACCCAGCCGGCCGGTCGTCACGATGGTCCCACGGCCGGGGGCCTTGTTCATCCGGTTAAAACTGCCGTCCTAGGTGTAACGCACGACCGGGGACTTGGATGCCCGAGACCAGCCGACCGTGCGGGCAACGCCGGACACGCGCCATAAGCGTTCAATAGACTTAAAAAACCCTCAATCTGACCGTAAGAGCGCGTACGCCGGGTCCGGAGCGCACAGGTCCGGGCCGCGGCGGCAGCGCGTCACTAGCACCAGGACACGGGAGACCTCATGTCTGGCCCGAACCCCGCCCCGGGCCATGGGCCCTCCGCCGGCGCCTCGGATGGCGGATTAACCGGCACGCGGCGACGGCCAGGGCGCAGGCGGTCTCGGCTGTGGCTGGCGCTCGGCGGCGCGGCCGTCATCGTCGTCGTGGCGATCGTGATCGCCGCGCTGCTGACCGCGGGCAACGGCGGCCCTGACGTCCCGGCCGGAACCCCGAACGGAGCGCAGCTCGAACAGCTTCTGCCCTCCTCCCAGGCGCTGCCCTCCGGCTGGTACCTCAGCTACGCGCCCAAGGAGCCGACCACGTTCGCCCAGCCCGGGCACCTGCCGCCCCGGCCGCTGAACGCATGCCTCGACTTCAACGAGGGCTTCGACCTCGGCGTGCCGGGCGACACGTTCCTGTCCGCGGCGTCCGAGACCGCGTTGTTCGGCGCCGGACCGGGCGACGGCCTGCTGCGCACCGACCTGTTCGGCGTGGAACCAGGGGACGCGGGCAAGGCGATCACGGCCGTGGCCGCATGGGCGCGGCGGTGCTCGTCGTACACGGTCGTGTCGCACTACTACAAGATCCATTACACGGTGACCGCCGCGCCGGTGGCCGGCCTCGGCGACCAGAGCCTCGACGTCCGCGTGACCATGCACAGGCCGTCCCAGACCGGGGCGAAGCTGCTCCCGCTCATCGGCAACAACACGCTGCTCGTGCGGGTGGGCAACAACCTGATCGCGATCGAGTGCCTCGCCCCGGCCAACTCGATGATCGCCTCGCTGACCGGCCTGGCCGCGCCGATGGCCGGCAAGCTCCCCGCTGCGGCGAAGCTGCCGGACTCGGGCCCGGCCGCCCGGCCCGAGCCCACGCCCGCCGTCAGCCCTGACCTGACGCTCAGCCAGCTCAACAAGCTGCTGCCGACCACGTCGGGCCTGCCGGCCGAGTACTACCAGGGAAACCCGTCCAGCCCGACCGACTTCCCGAACCCCGGCAACGTCCCGCTGACCCGCCCGCCCGCCACCATGACCTGCGCCCAGCTCATCAGCCTGCCCGCGGGCGCGAGCCTGCGCCAGTTCGACGTCAACTACCGCAGCGTGGCCGAGCTGGACGAGTATGACCCCAACTCCAACGGCCTGGACGTCGCCATCGACCAGGTGACCAACACCGCCCTGGCCGGCCAGGACATCAGCGCGCTAAGGGCGTCCGCGATCGGATGCCCGAAGGTCAGCCAGACCGAAGCCGGCGACAAGGAGGTGTACAAGACCAAGGTAACGTCGGTACCCGGGCTCGGCGACCAGGCCGTGAACGTCTACCTGAACCCGGTATCGGGCACGTTCGGCCTGCCCGGCTCGCAGGACATCCTGCTGGTCCGCGTGGGGGCCGCGCTGGTGCTGGTGGACTACGAGCTGTCCACGCCGGGCCAGGCCCCGCCGGTCACGACGATCGCGAGCCGCATCGTGGCCAAGCTCTAGGCCCGCGGCCGGGTGTCGACCTTTACGCTTGAGTAACACTGGCGCAGCGCGCCGCCGCGACCCGGGAGGAGCCAGGCGTGACCGAAACCGAGGGCGTCGAGATCACCGGGCCGGCGGGTGACCGCTACGACGAGATTCTCACCGGCGAGGCGCTCGCTCTGCTGGCCGCGCTGCACCGCGAGCTCGGGCCGCGCCGTGCCGAGCTCCTCGCCGCCCGCGCCCGCCGCCAGCAGGAGCTGATCGCGGGCGCGAACTTCGACTTCCTGCCGAGCACGCGCGCGATCAGGGAGGACCGGTCCTGGCAGGTGTCCCCGCCCGCGCCCGGGCTGGTCGACCGCCGGGTTGAGATCACCGGGCCCACCGACAAGAAGATGACGATCAACGCGCTCAACTCCGGCGCCAAGGTCTGGCTGGCCGACTTCGAGGACGCGAACACCCCGCTGTGGGACAACATGATCACCGGCCAGCTCAACCTGAAGGACGCGCTGGACCGGACGATCGACTTCACCAGTCCCGACGGCAAGGCCTACCGGCTGCGGCCCGACGACGAGCTGGCCACGATCGTGGTCCGCCCGCGCGGCTGGCACCTGGACGAGAAGCACATCCTGATCGACGGTCAGCGCGCATCCGGCAGCCTGGTCGACTTCGCGCTGTACTTCGCGCACTGCGCCCGGCGCCAGCTGGACAAGGGCAAGGGCCCGTACTACTACCTGGCCAAGATGGAGAGCCACCTCGAGGCTCGGCTCTGGAACGACGCGTTCAAGCTGGCCCAGGACTGGCTGGGCGTGCCGCGCGGCACGATCCGGGCCACGGTGCTGATCGAGACCATCCCGGCGGCGTTCGAGATGGAAGAGATCCTCTACGAGCTGCGCGAGCACAGCGCCGGCCTGAACGCGGGCCGCTGGGACTACCTGTTCAGCATCATCAAGAAGTTCCGCACCCGGGGCCGCGACTTCGTGCTGCCCGAGCGCAACGCGGTGACGATGACCGCGCCGTTCATGCGCGCCTACACCGAGCTGCTGGTCAAGACCTGCCATGGCCGCGGCGCGCACGCGATGGGCGGCATGGCCGCGTTCATCCCCAGCCGGCGCGACCCCGAGGTAAACGAGAAGGCGCTGGCGAAGGTACGCGAGGACAAGACCCGCGAGTCGGGCGACGGGTTCGATGGCTCCTGGGTCGCGCATCCGGACCTGGTGCCGGTATGCCAGGAGGTGTTCGACGCCGTGCTCGGCGACCAACCCAACCAGCTCGCCAAGCACCGCGACGAGGTCCAGGTCAGCGCCGCCGATCTGCTTGCCGTCGACAAGACCCCGGGCGGGATCACCGAGGCCGGCCTGCGTAACAACGTCAGCGTGGGCCTGCAGTACCTCGCGAGCTGGCTGGCGGGCAACGGCGCCGTGGCGATCTTCAACCTGATGGAGGATGCCGCCACGGCGGAGATCTCCCGCTCGCAGGTGTGGCAGTGGCTGCACAACGACGTGAAGCTGGCCGAGGGCCACCAGGTGACCGGGGACCTGGTGGAGCGGATCATCGGCGAGGAACTTGGGCTGATCAGGCAGCAGTACGGCGACGCGTTCGACGCCGCCCGGTTCGACGCGGCCGTGGCGTTGTTCAAGGAGGTCGCGCTGGCCGACGACTACGCCGAGTTCCTGACCATTCCCGCGTACGAGCGCATGCCCTGAGGCGGGCGGGCGGCCGCCTCGGGCCGCCGGGTTGGCCAACCGGTCCCTGCGGAGGCACCCTGGTGACGAGGGCACGGTGACGAGGGCACGGTGACGAGGGCACGGTGACGAGGGCACGGCAGGCTGGAGGCGAGGCACATGACAGCGCGGCTGACCGATGCGGGCGCGCCGGCCGGGACCGGGGTCGAGGCGCTGATCCCGGCGATGACCGACATCTGCGGGCCGGCCGGCGTGCTGTCTGATCCGCTGCAGCTCGCCACGTACGAGTGCGACGGGCTTACCTCGCACCGCTGCTCGCCCGGGCTGGTGGTGCTGCCGACCACGGCCGAGCAGGTGGCAGCGGTGGTCGCGGTATGCGCCCGGGCCAAGATCCCGTTCGTGGCCCGGGGTTCGGGCACGGGCCTGTCCGGCGGGGCGCTCCCCCGGGCCGACGGCGTCCTGATCGTCACCTCCAAGATGCGCCGGATCATCGCGATCGACGCGGCCAGCCGCCGGGCCATCGTCGAGCCGGGCGTGACCAACCTGGCCGTGAGCAAGGCCGCGGAGCCGTACGGGCTGTTCTACGCGCCCGACCCGTCCAGCCAGGTGGTCTGCTCGGTCGGCGGCAACGTGGCCGAGAACTCCGGCGGCGCGCACTGTCTCAAGCACGGCTTCACCGTGCACCACGTGACCGGGCTGCAGATCGTGACCCCGGACGGCGAGCTGACCTGGCTCGGCGACGGAACCGGTGCCGCGCCCGGCTACGATCTGGTCGGTGCCTTCATCGGGTCCGAGGGCACGCTCGGCATCGTCACCAAGATCATCGTGAAGCTGACCAGGATCCCGGAGGCGGTGACCACGCTGCTGGCGGCGTTCGCGACCATGGGCGCTGGCGGCGCCGCGGTGTCGGCGATCATCGGTTCCGGCATCCTGCCGGGCGCGATCGAGATGATGGACGCGCTGGCCATCGAGGCGGCCGAGGCCGCCGTGGCCTGCCGCTATCCCGAGGGCGCGGGAGCGGTTCTGATCGTCGAGCTCGACGGCCCCGCTGGCGACGTGGCCAGGGAAACCGCCGCTGTGCGCGCGATCTGCGAGCGCGAGGGCGCCTACGAGATCCGGGCCGCGAACGACGCGGCCGAGCGCGCGGCGATCTGGACCGGCCGCAAGTCGGCGTTCGCTGCGGTGGGCCGGATCAGCCCGGCCTACATCGTCCAGGACGGCGTGGTGCCACGGACAGCCCTGGGCGAGGTGCTGGACCGGATCGCCGAGCTGTCGGCGGCCTCGGGGGTCCGCGTGGCCAACGTGTTCCACGCCGGCGACGGCAACCTGCACCCGCTGGTGCTGTTCGACGACGCCAAGCCGGGCGCCGAGGCGGCGGCCGAGGTGGTCTCGGGCCAGATCCTTGACCTGTGCATCTCCCGCGGCGGGTCGATCACCGGCGAGCACGGCGTCGGCATGGACAAGTCCCGGTACATGACGAAGATGTTCGGCCCCGGTGACCTGGACACCATGCAGCTGCTGCGGTGCGCGTTCGACCCGGCCGGGCTGTGCAACCCCGGCAAGATCTTCCCGACCCCGCGCCTGTGCGGCGAGGTCCCCGGCGTGCGCCGGGACCCGCACCCACTCGTCGCGTCCGGGCAGGTTGATCAGTTTTGATGTCTGTAACGCCCCGTCGCGGGGTTGGACGCCGATGACCACCGACTCGCTGCCCGGGGTGCTGTCCAGCGCTTGCGCGGAGGTCCGCGAGGCCCGGCAAGACGACGCGGTCGCCGGCGTCGCGCCGAGGTTCGTGGCCCGCCCGGCCAGCGTGGCGGAGGCTGCCGCCGTGATGCGCGCCGCCGCGGACCAGGGCCTGACGGCGCTGCCGCGCGGGGCCGGAACCAGGCTCGCCTGGGGCTCCCCGCCGTCCGGCTGCGACCTGCTCATCGACACCCGCGGCCTGAACCAGGTGCTCGAGCACGCGGCCGGGGACCTGGTGGTCAGGGTCCAGGCCGGGGTCGGCCTGGAGCAGCTCGCCGCGAGGCTGGCGGCGGCCGGCCAGCGGCTGGCGCTGGACCCGCCGGGCGCGCGCCCGCCGTCGCCCCATGACGCCGACCCGGCGGGGGACCGGCAAACTCCGGGCACGATCGGCGGGCTGCTCGCGACCGGCATGGCCGGTCCGCTGCGGCTGCGCTACGGCACGCCGCGTGACCTGGTCATCGGGATCACCGTGGTGCGGGCGGACGGGACCGTCGCCTCGTCCGGCGGCAAGGTCGTGAAGAACGTGGCCGGCTACGACCTCGGCAAGCTGTTCGCTGGCTCGTACGGCACCCTCGGGCTGATCGTCGAGGCGGCGTTCCGGCTGCACCCGCTGCCGGCGGCGACGGCGTTCGTGACCCTGGACGCGACGGACGCGGATGCGGTGCGCGCGGCGGTCGCGGCCGCTGTTGATTCACCGCTCGCCCCGTCCGCGGCCGAGATCGACCGTCCCGCGCGCGGGGAGCCGTTCCGGGTCGGCGTGCTGCTGGAGGGCGATGCAGACGGCGTGGCCGAACGTTGCGCGAGGCTCACCGGCCTGCTGGGCAACGGCGCCGCGGCATCGCCGACGGCGCCGGCCTGGTGGGGCCGGGGCGCCGCGGCCGAGCCGGCCGGCACCGTGGTCAGGATCGGGTTCTGGGCGGAGGCGCTGGCCCCGGTGCTGGCGGCCGTGGACGGTGCCGCGTCCCACGCCGGGCTCGACCCGCTCGTCGGCGGATCGGCGGCGGCCGGCGTCATGTATGTCGCGGTCTCCGCCGACGCGCCCGCGGTCGCGGTCGCGCGGTTCGTGGACGACCTGCGCGCGGCCCTGGCCGGCCCGTCTGTCGTCCCGGCGGCGGCAGCCGAACTGGCCACCTCCCGCTCTCCCGCGGACGCGCCCCCCTCCTGGGCCAGCGCCGTGGTGCTGCACGCCCCCGCCGAAGTATGCGCCGCCGTGGACCTGTGGGGACCCGTGCCGTCGCTCGGCCTGATGCGCGCGGTCAAGGCCCAGTTCGACCCGGAACATCGGATGGCGCCCGGCCGGTTCGCGGGTGGGATCTGATGGCCGCGGCGCAGGGACCCGCCGGGCACGAGTCGCCGCTCGATCCTTCCGGCCGGCTGCGGTCGGTTGTCAGCGACTGCGTGCACTGCGGGTTCTGCCTGCCGTCCTGCCCGACGTATCAGCTATGGGGTGAGGAGATGGACTCGCCCCGGGGCCGGATCTACCTGATCAAGCAGATCCTGGACGGGACCAAGGGAACCGAGGCCGCCGCCACGCACCTCGACCGCTGCCTGGGCTGCATGGCGTGCGTGACCGCGTGCCCGTCGGGCGTCCGGTACGACAGGCTGATCGAGGCCGCCCGCGGCTGGGCGGAGGAGGTCCCGTCCGCGCCGACCAACGGCGGGGCGGCTGAGATGGCGCGGGTGCTGCCGCCGCGCTCGCGCCGGGAGCGGGCGATCCGCGCGGCCATCTTCGGCACGTTCCCCTATCCGAGGCGGCTCCGAGCGGCCATCGCGCCGCTGCGCGCCGCCCAGCGGACCGGCCTCGAGGCGCTCATCGAGCGCAGCGGGCTGGCCGATCGGCTCTCCCCCGAGCTCGGCAGCGCGCTGCGCCTGGCGCCCCGTGCCCGGCCGGCCGGCCGGTTCTCCCGCGCCCGCCCCGGCGCGCCGCAGCGTTCCCGCCCCCGCCTGCCGGAGCGGATCCCGGCCATGGGCCAGCGCCGGGCCACGGTCGGCATGCTCACCGGATGCGTGCAGCGGGTCTTCTTTCCCCAGGTCAACGCCGCGACTGCGCGGGTACTGGCCGCCGAGGGCTGTGACGTCATCATCCCGGCGGGCCAGGGCTGCTGCGGCGCGCTTTCCCTGCACGGCGGCCGGAGAGCCGAGGCGAGCCGGTTCGCCCGGCAGGCGATCGAGACCTTCGAGCGAGCCGGGGTCGACGCGATCGTGGTCAACGTGGCCGGCTGCGGCTCGGCCATGAAGGAGTACCGCGACCTGCTGGCCGACGACCCGGCCTGGAGCGAACGGGCCGCGGCGCTGTCCGGCCGGGTGCGAGACCTCAGCGAGTTCCTCGCCGAACTCGGCCCGGCCGCCACCCGCCATCCGCTCGATGTCACGGTTGCCTACCACCCGGCCTGTCATCTCGCCCACGCCCAGCGGATAACGGCGCAGCCGCGCGAACTCCTGGCCGCGATACCTGGCCTGCGCCTGGCCGAGATCGCGGACGCCGGCACCTGCTGCGGCTCGGCGGGCATCTATAACCTGGTCCAGCCCGGGCCGGCTCGCGAGCTCGGCCGGCGCAAGGCCGCTAACGTCGCGGCCACCGGCGCCGAACTGCTGGTGACCGCGAACCCGGGCTGCGCCATGCAGATCGCGTCGTCGCTGGCCACGACCGGGAATCCGATGCCGATGGCGCACATAGCTGAGGTCCTGGACGCGTCCATCCGCGGCGCGCCCGTCGCAACCCTCCTCGCCTGACCCGCGCCGCCCGCAGCCCGGGCCGGCGCCGCCCGCAGCCCGCGCCGGCGCGGCCGACCCCGGTTTTCAGCATGAATGGCGCCACCGCTGCTTAAACAGCGACAGCGGCGGACCGCCGACGCTAATCGCTCGCCCGGGCAATGCCGGCACAGGCGCCGGTTATACGTGTTATGCCGGATTATTCGGGCGACTCAGCGGTGGTTTCGGACGGGGTTCGGATTTCGGCGCGACACCGCTCTGACATCTGCGGCACGTTGTTATGACGCCGGGCGACGTCACAAGTGGCGAGCCGACGTTCGTGGTCACCGCCGCTCCCCCGGAGACCGACTTCGAGCGCCCGGCGCCGTCCGCCACCGCGGACGCCGAGCCAGGCACCGCGCGGCTCACGCTCCGGCTGCCCGACGCGCTGAAGACAAGGGTCGAGGCCGCCGCGGCGCAGGAGGGCGTGTCGGTCAACACCTGGCTGGTCCGCGCGGCCGGCCGCTCGCTCGACGTAGATGTCCGCGGCCGCACCACGCCAGGCCGCCGCGGCACCGGGCAGCGGATCACCGGCTTTGCCCGGAGCTAGTCACCGGGTAGCAGTAAACATCGAGAAAGGACCCACCCATGTCCGCCTGGGAGTTCCGCACCGACGGCCCGGTCGATCTGCAACTGCGGATCCTGTCCGGCCGTGTCACGGTGTCCGCCACGGCCGCGCAGACCGCCGCGGTGACCATCGTCGGCTCAGGGCCCGGCGCTCGCGCCGACGCCACGGCGACCGTTGCGTTCGATCAGGGCACGCTCACGGTGAGCATGCCGGGCGGGCCCTGGCCAGGCCGCCACGGCTCCGTCGACGCGACCGTGGAACTGCCGGAGGGCTCGTCATGCAACATCGACGCGACCTCGGCGGACGTCAAATGCACCGGCCAACTCGGCGCCGTCGACATCCGCACGATGAGCGGAGACATCGACGTCGAGCAGGTCAGTGGCCTGGCGCGGCTGCAGACCGGCTCCGGGGACGTGGCCCTCGGCGCGGCCGGCGAGGCGGAGGCGCAGACCACGTCGGGCGACGTGGGCATCGGCCAAGTCGGCGATGCCACCATCCGGACGGTCAGCGGCGACGTGGGTATCGCCGTGTCGGCGGGCCGCGAGGTAGAGGTCAAGTGCTCGTCGGGCGACATCGGCGTGGGGATCGCCCCCGGCAGGGCGGTGTATCTCGACCTGTCCAGCGTCTCAGGAACGGTTAGCAGCGAGCTCGAACCCGCCGAGGGGGCCGACGAGGCCGAGATGACCCTCACCTGCCGCACGATCAGCGGCGAGGTGACGGTCAGCTCCGCGAGCCAGGTCGCCGGCCGGGCCGCGAATCGGACTGCGCCTCGCCGGGACGTCGGGCGTGGTCTGACCGGGCGTTTGCCCCTCAGGCGCCCCGACCGGATCCGGCCGAAACGGGCAGGCTGGCCCATACCGCCTTCCGGCGGCCGTCCAGCCTGGTCCAGCCCCACGCATCGGACAGCGCTTCGACGACGTGCAGGCC
>Ga0335072_10014907_pt1 | contig 11046 bp, 11 predicted proteins | sample Lox_Sample_21_FD_206725 | JGI IMG/M metagenome (GOLD analysis project Ga0335072, IMG submission 206725) | Soil microbial communities from Loxahatchee National Wildlife Refuge, Florida, United States - Lox_Sample_2.1 | ecosystem: Environmental > Terrestrial > Soil > Wetlands | place: USA... | reverse complement strand
CTTGGAACCTAGCTCGTGCCGGTTAAGAGGGACATCTCGTCTCGGCAATCAACTGACTTTTCGCCTCGGCACTCTACCGACATCTAGCTCTGGCACTGACAGTTTCGCCCGAAGCGCTTTACTTCTGGTGTCTTACTCTCTGGGCATGCTTTCCGCCTTTATTTCAGAAGTTGCTCGCTGATGCAGCCGCAGCGAAGGCGGAGAATCATTGACACCCTCTCGCGACGCCTCATGCGGCGCAATTAAGATCGGCCAAGCAGTTGAAAATTATCACCGACCGAAACCAACTATCAATTGAGGTTGAGCCCTCCGAAGCTCCGCTTCAATCGAGCCGAAACACCCAAGAGCGCGACTGCGTGAGGTTTTCGAATTCCGGCTCGCCGTGCGTCACAATTCGTTTGATTCGGTCCGGTTCGACGGGTCTGGTCATATGGCCTTCTATATCCGGCGAGTGCTGGGTCTGAATGCCGTTCTTTCGGAGCAAGCCGTTTACGATTTTTTCTCCGATCGACCAAATGATATCGAATTCGTTGATGGGTAAGCGTCACCACGATTCGCGGGCTTCCGATCCGGCACAAAATCTCCGCCGTTCCCGATGAGTCTTCGCCCATATGTGGCATGTAGAGAGCTTCACCACCCCAATATCCAAGCAGCGACCCGACCCCACCTTGATCGAGGAGCGCTGACCGAGAGCTCACGAACCATATCATGCCCCGTCGGTTTCTCATCGTCTGAGTAATTCGCTTGGATGAGACGGTTTGCCAACTCCTCACCGATGATTTTCTTGTCGACTAGGCTGCTAACCCGTGCGTCCAAAGTAGCTCGCGAGAGCGGAACTAAGCCGTCTCGCTTGATTACTTCCACTTCATGGTCTTCCAATCGCGTGCAGTGGAATCCGATTATGTCGAGATGCTGGACCGCTTCCTCTATCTTTGAGATGAGCGCTGTCCTTTGCTCCCTCAAGGCGTTCGGCGGTCGGTAAACTCTGAGTCTCCAATCCGATCGTGCGAGTTTGTCGATGCGCTGCTCTTCCAACTCATAGTCACGCAGAACTTCGTAGTTCTCGTGCAGAAGCTTAATTAGGTCGCGTTGCCAACCCGCGACACACTCGATCTCGAACGCTCGTTTGATATTTTGCTTAACCTCGCGGATCAAAGCAGGTTGCGACAGCACGGTCCAAACGGCTCGCGTTCTATCTCGCACCGCCCACCCGTTCTTCGCCTCTCACAAGCCCCCGGTACACCAGTCCTCAACGTCGAGCTTTCCTCAATTGAGCTTCGATATAATCGAGGTGCGCACCTGACATTCCTGTCGTTCCCATTTCCTCGGGGGTTACATCCGTCGAAGGCCAAATGCCGCCAATCGCCAAGGTTACTATCCCAGTATCGATGAGCGCATCTATGTAGGCGGAACGGATGCTCGGATCCGCGCGACTAGCACAGAATTCGCCCATTGCTCCGGCGAGAAGATCGGCGAACTGAAGCTGCCGCACCTGTTTCGAATTCGCCGTCCGGGTGGCCTCGACATTCAGGGGATAATGAATCGGGCTGCCACCGCCATCGAAGGTCACTTCCGGCAAGTCCGACCGCGTTAACGCATCCCAAATCCATCTCGATTCGGCGAAATACTTTGACTCGTCTAGGGTGAAGCGCAAGGGCTGGCCTGCTCGGTCGTCCCAGTAATGGGCGGTCAAGTCAACGGTCGAGACGCTACGTCGAGCGAATGTTCCGGCGGCTTCGCAAGGTGCCGCGCTCCGAGTGCTCTCTCGCCGCCCAGAAAATAAACGAGAACGTCGCTGATCATCTTCCGTGTCTGCTTACCCGGTGAAATCTCGCTCGGGTCGTCAAAGGCACGATAAAGGAACCACCAGAACGCCTTCCAGGCGCCGCGAATTCGCTCGCGCATCATCGACTGGAAGAGTTTCAGCAGCTCTTCGAGAAATTCCGGCACCAAACTGAGCACGTAGAAGGCCATATTGGAGAGACCGAGATTTGCACCATCTTCGTACAGGTCGATTCCGTCCTTTAGCATGGCCGGCTCGACCCAGAGGTCGACAAGCAGAGTCAAGAGCTGGAACTTCTTGTGAGCGTGGCCACCGGAATCCCATCCGGGCGGCCCATCGATGAGACGCTGCGGATAAGTCCAGGATTCGCTTCTGCCCGTTTGCGCGCTTGGCCAGCCGGGAATGCTTCAGCTCTCCGGCCTGAACTCCTGTGAAATGCCGCGCGAGAAGTTCGAATGTCATTTCGTCGGTCAGGTTGTTCGAGGAAAGCACGAAAACGGGCTGATCGGGATCAAGATGACGCTCGCCCGTATAGCCCGATTCGTCGATGAATACTTCGAGTGCCACAAGCTTAGAATAACAAAAAGCCGCGAAACATTCCGAAAACAATCCCACTCTAGAGCGGCGAAGCGGGATAATAAAGTTTCCCGTAGCGAGCCGCGCCACCATACCTACGCCCACTGCTGTCTTTGTTAGACTTCAACAATGCCGCGACAGACCGTTCTGCCTGGTGAGCCTGACACCCTAGGCCAGCAGCCGCGCGAGTTCATCGGACTGTGTCGCGAACTTCTTAGGATTGGCCTGCCGAATTTGCTCAATATTTTGCAGCTTCCATCGCAGGCCGGGGAGTTGTTCCAGGTGCTCCACTCCTAACAGCGACCATTCGGGCTCTCCCGCGACCAATGATAGTAGAAAGCGGCGCTCGGCCGCGCTGAGCCCGGCCTGAAGTTCGCGCACCATCCGTGCGCGGGCCGCAACCAGGGTCTTGAGCGCCACAGGTTCCTCGGTCATCCCCTCAAAGTCATCTTCGTACTCCTTCCGGATGTCGCGTAGCGATGGAAAGAGGACCTCATGCACCGGTCGGTTGTGGCTTGCGAGGTAGATCACGAAGGCGCGACGGATGCCGGCCGTGATTCCTTCATGCGCAAACAGTTGCATCACGTCGAACAGATCACGGGGATGCTGCCTGTCCATCGCCGCAACCAGCTTGCCGCCGTATATGTCCTCCAGCGACACTACCGGAATTTCGAGGTCTGCTTGCAACGTCTCACGCGCACTCGGTTTCAACGACGCGACCCCAACCGGATGGACGGTGCCGCGCATCACGAAATTGACCTCGATTTTGACTTCGATGCGATCGCGTCGCACGAACAGCTTGGTCTCGCCCGCATCAGCCGCGGCCAAGGCATGTGTCTGGAAGCCTTGCTTCTTGAGACGTGCAACGGACTGGCGGATCGCCGCGTTGATCCGCCGGAGCGCCTGATCTCGCGGCAGAGTGTAGTCGGGAATACAAGATCGAGATCGACTGATAGCCGCGGCATGTCGCGCACGAACAGGTTGATCGCTGTTCCGCCCTTGAGCGCGAATGTGTCGTCGACGAACACGAGCGGCGCCACCCGCGTCATAAGGCGCGCGCTGTCGAGATACACCTGATTCATGGGTTAAGCACGAGAACACCGTCTGCCGAGCGCGACACCCACGGCCGGTCGCTTCCGGTAGGCAAGCGGGCCGGGTTGAGCTTAGCAACCCAGGGCAGCGACTTTTCCCGGCCGAGCTGCAGACATAATCGCACGGTCTTGATGCTGGTACATCGCCGCAGCAACTCGCGCAGTACGTTGGCGCGTAAATTATAGGTGCTCTCGACCAGTTCGCGTGCTTCCTGCTGTGGCTGCCGCACGCCGACTTCGCTCAACACCTCCAGCAATGCGCGCTCCGGCGCAGAGACCAGCGGAGCATTTTTGAGCTTCTCGAAGGGCTGGACGTGAAGAAGCGCATCGGGTCGCTCCTCGAACATTCGCTTACGGTGATACTCAGCCGGAAAGCGCTCCGTGAACCAATGCGGCAGGCTCGCGGCCTTCCAGCCGTAGAGATGCAGGACCGGCCGTTGAGCCAAATAGTGGCGCACGCCATGCCAATCGAGCGCCGATTTCCCCCCGACATGCAACCCTTCGAACCGACGCTGCAACAGGACCAGGCTCGGGTGTAATGCCGGCGGATCGTTCGGCCGACAATAGACACCGCGCGCCAACCGCTGAAGCCAGCCCGTGCGGACATAGTGGACGGCGAGGTCGGCCGATATCCCCAAGGCGGCCAAATCCTCCGAGGTCAGCGGCGTCCCCGGCGCGAAGCGGGTATAGAGCCGATTTAATTTGTTTCTATGAGTCGTAGCCACGCTACGATTATAAGCATATTTCGAAACTCGCGCCACATTTGATATTATCAGTACAATCGCATTTGAACTACGATAATCAATAACGTTTCAAATACTTCTGCGCCATCACAGCGGCCACGATGATTTTCAACGGTCGCTTTCCAAGCGGCCTGCGTGACGCTCATGTCTGCGAATCGCGACCGCCAGATCGCCCGGACTTCTTGCCGCGCGGCTCGAAACCGTTTCTGTGGAGCATGACGTAGAGTGAGCGCCTCGAAACTCCAAGAATGTCCGCGGCGCGACTGCGGTTGTTACCCGTCGCCTCCAACGTCCTCCGGATGAGTTCGTGCTCTACCGCTTCCAGCGTCGATCCAACGCGGACGACGAACTGATCTTCGCTGTGCCTGACCTCGTAAAATTCCTCGGGAAGATTGTGAAGCGCTATCCGGCCTTGCTCTCGCGTGACGACGGCCCGCTCGATCGCGTTCCGAAGCTCCCGCACGTTGCCGGGCCAATCGTACGCCCTGAACGCGGCCAGTGATTCGGCGTCGAGGCCGTCAACATCCTTTCCGTGCTCCTGATTGAGTTCCTCGACGAAGTGGGCAACCAGCAAATCGAGGTCCTCAAGTCGCTCGCGCAATGGAGGGATCGCGATCTTGAAAACGTTAAGGCGGTAGAACAAGTCCTCCCGCAGTTTCCTGCTTTCGAGAGCTTCGCGAAGCGGGCGGTTAGTGGCGGCGATCACGCGAACGTTAACTTGGATGCTTTCTTCCCCGCCAACCCTTCTGATCTTGTGGTCTTCGAGAACGCGAAGGAGTTTCGGCTGAAGCTCGGGCTTCATCTCGGTTATTTCGTCGAGGAAAACAGTGCCGCCATTGGCCTGCTCGAAGATTCCGAGGCGCCGAGCCGCTGCGCTGGTGAACGCACCGCGTTCGTGCCCGAACAATTCGCTTTCGATTAGATCGCCAGGAATCGCGGCGCAGTTTACCGCAAGAAATCGTCCGCTCCGCTTCGAGCGAGCATGAATCTCGTTCGAGGCGACATCCTTGCCGACGCCGCTCTCGCCAATGATTAGAACTGTGGAGCCTGATCGAGCAGCCTTGTCGATCAGCTCCTGCACGCGGAGAATCGCTTGCGATCCGCCAACAAACATTGGACGCAAGCATCAGAGTCTCTCCGCTACCGCGTCCACCACCACCTCAGGTCGAGTACCTCTAACGCCCTCTCACTACTCTCCAATCACGCGCCGCAGTCTGCGGACGGCACTAAAGTCCCTAGGTAGGGTGGACCGGTAGTCGAAGCCGACCAGTAGTACCGCCCGTGTCGCAGCCGTGAATCTGGGAATGCCTTGCCACGGTCTGCGACGTTAAAGGATGCAAATCGTGTACAATTTGTCTACCTCGAAAATGTGAATTTGGGCGCAAGGACCAGGGCGACCGCAACACAACAAGACGATTCCTGGCCCCGCACACAGGATGAGACTCCGCAGCAGGACTGCCAGGATTATACGAGCGCAATCTCGGCGCGCTCGATCAGCTCTTCACTGCCAACCAGTCGCGTGAGGATTCTTGCGGGGATCGAATTATAGGGAGTTTAGGAAGCTTATCCTCAGAGGATAAGACGCAATAATGGCATTATGATTCAAGACGCTCGGATCGGTCGAATGGGCGCTCAACGACCTCCGAGAGCTGATGCCTTGGACGGCCCTTCGGATTTCGGACTCTTGGTAAGTAGCGGGCTAAGACAACATCTGGGCCGCGGCCTTCGACGGGGTTTTCGACTTAGGCGAAAGCAGAACGAGGAGAGAATCGTCTTTCTCGCGAAGAGTCCACTCAACCCGCCAGAGAACGGCGTCCATCAGTATCAGCTCCTGTCCGTGATGGGCGGATCGTGCGTCCAGAAACCTCAATTTCGGATGCAAGACCGACAACGGACCTCTGCGATATTTTCCGTACCCCCACTGAATTCGGTCGCCTGAAATCTGAAACAGGGAAACATCGAGAAGGCTTGCGAACCTCACGGCGGCGGCGGCGAGTGAAACGTCAAACTGGCGAGCGACATCAAACACCCCTGAAAGGCAGATCGGTTGCGCCGATCTCACAAAAACCTCAGGCGGCATTAGCAGGGCGCTCGCGAGCAAATCGCACAAACGCTCAACCTCTGTCCCCTTATGTGGTAACGACAATCCGGCTCGCAAAAGGACCGCATGCCCAAGTTCATGGGCAATGGTGAAGCGTTTTCGCCCCTGAGGAAGATGCAATCCATACCTAAGGATCAACTCAGATCGCTCGCGTCGGAGCTCCCCGGAAAAAGGGATATCCTCAGCAACGACCTCGCTAACTCCGAGTTTCTGGGCGAGAGCGTCGAGATCAGTTGGAGGATGCGAGATATTCACTAGAAGCTCGCTCGCAATTTTTTCGACCGCTGTTTCCGGAGGACTCTCTCCCCCTGAGAGTCCAACAACCACGCGCGCAGCAGCACTGCGCCATTTCTTCTCACCCTTGAAGCTTCTGATCACCATCTGAAATGGTCGATGGCGCAACGGGTCCTCGCATGAGGAAGCAGCTCGCGCCAGTATTGCACTCCAGGATCGTCACGTCGCGCTGAAGCGCTCCGGCCGCGAGCAGCGAGCCTCTCTTGATGGATGTCGAGTGCCATTAGCCGGATTGCGAAGCTTTCCGCCTGCCACTCCCTCGGAAGGAGCGCTGGAACCGTTCCCTCCAGTTGGCGCGCTCGAAACTCAGCCCTTGCCGAAAGCTCATGTTCCTCAAGACCCTTCCATATGTTTCCAGCTCTCCTCAAATCATCGACCGCCGCCCGAACGTCACCTTTATGAACCGCGTTGCTCCCCCGTTGAAAATAGCCGCGGGCAAAAATCTCGGATACCTCCTGGTTATCGCCGAATTGCATCGCAAGCGCCGTATCGTAGTGTCCTTGCGCCTCATCGCGCCTGCCGTGCGCAGCTTCGAGGTCGCCCGCGAGAATCTCGAGATCCAAATAATCTTTACTGTTTGTGTCGGAAATCAGCTCGTAGGCCCGCTTTATCGCCGCTCGCGCGTTCTCGAATTGTCCACCGACCAAGAAAGTTCTACCTAATAGGCTGTGGCAATCGCCAACCTCGGGATGCGTGGGGCCGTGACCGCTAAGGGCGCTGAACCGCTCGATGGCTTCGCGCAGGAGCGACTCGCTTTCCACGAGAAGTTCCTTACGTATACTTTCATCGATGGCGCTTTCGGCCTGCATTCTCTTTAACCTGCCGATGCATTTTTTGCAGAAGGCAGTGTTTTTGTCGTCGTTGACGCTATCACCGAGTCGAATACTTTCATCGGCCGCAACTCCTGCTTCAGCGAGTTCGCCAGTTCGTTGACGCACCCACGATCGCCCGCAGATGAGCGCTTTCGCTTCGAGCTGAACGTCAGCTTGCTCTCGATTTGAACGACGCGCCGCACTGATGCAAAGCTCGGCCGCCTTGAGGACCAGTCGCTTGTCTCCCAACCGCTTCGCCGGTTTGTCCAGAACATCATACATCCTGGTTACGAGCCCGGGCTTCGCCTCGACGCACTCTCTAGCGAGATCCATTGCGTTGCGGATCTGTTCGAGACCCGATCGATCCGTTTTGTGGTTCGCAATGTGACCGAGCAGTGCCTCCAAAACGGAAGCGAGCAACAGCCTGCCCTGTGGATGGTATACCTTGCGTGAAAAAATGGTGGGCTCGCAGACTTCTCCCCGAATTACGAATGTTTCGGATTTCAGCGACGACTGAAGGTTATCCACCGTCGCTCCCAGTCCTACCGCCAGCACCGGAATCGCAATCGGAGAATGAAGGTACTGAAGGACGAATGCTGCGGATGCCGCCGGCTCCGGCATCGCACCGGCATCGGGAGGAACCTGCAGCTCAAGACCGAGGTCCCGTATCTCGGTGAGCAAGTCGTTGATATCAAAGCTGGCCCGCGCCGACATCGCCCTCGAGAACTTGGTATACAAATGATCAGTAATAGCCGTGCCACCCGCTCCGGCCAGCGCCCGTGACCTGAAGCTAACTCCTTCGGAAAGGAATTCTTCGGGCAATAGCCGGACGCTCATTTTTCTCAAGATTCCGAGTGCCTCTCCTCCGAGTCGGCTCAATGCCTCTTCGAACTCCGGCTTGCGCTCAATTTCAATCAATCGTGAGAATTTCTGCTGGTCGTCTCCAGACTCAGCCGCTATCCGGATCAGTCGGTCGAGCGACAGCAACAAGCGCGTTTCCCTGCCGTACACAAACTGAAATGTGCGATCGCGATGCTCCTGATTTCCTCGCGCCACGCGATCCAGCCATTCCACCACATCTGAGTGCTTGGGCGAGGCTTTCGCCTCGATCAGTTCTTCGAGAACCGCGCCGCCGCTCACGAGGGTGTCCCAGGCGGTTACTGCGCCTGAGGAAGGGACGCGCGGCTCAATTCCGATAGTCGCGCGCGCATCAGGAATGCATAAACCATCCTGCAACAGCAGAAGCGCTCGATAGACAGAATACTGCGTCTGATATTCGACGCCCCGGCCAGTGGCGGCGCCACCGGTTCGACTCGTGGTCTGTCGTTTTGGATGTCTCGAGGTAGTCGGTTTCTTCACACGTAAGCCCGCTGCGCACCGTCTCGACGAATTATACCAAACTGCTCCGGGCCGACGAACGCCGAGTTGGCACGCTCCAGACGCCGCGAGATGCGGAGCCGCGGCACAGCCGCAGTGCGTCGGTTTCAAAAAACGCGGGAACTCGACGCGAAAGTGTGTGTGCGAAATCTGCACACTGCGCACTTTTCGCTCTCGGTCCGTCGCCCCGCGAGCCGCGATCGTCCACATCCCCGAAGGTCCCTGACTTGCACCATACGCGAACCGGCAGAGGTGTGGCGGAGTGGAGGTGGACACACCAATCCAGGAGGACTCCGCAATGCCGGATGTTCAGATTTCCCCGACCGTAGAGACGCGCGACTACCTCAACATCGCAGAGACAGCGGATCGTTCGCGCCTAGCCGTGAAGACGCTGTATAATTGGATCAGCTTTGGCCGACTCGGACCCGCTTCGTTGGCAAGACGTGGATTTCGGCCGGCGCATACTAAAAATCCGTCGAACGATTCATCGCTTCGGCGGAATCGGATTGCCGAAGACGGCGTCGAGTGAGCGCGACGTTGACACGCTCGATCCAGTAATCGTGGAGCTCGAGGAGCAGCGAGCACGCACGCAGATGCGCGGCGGGCTCGTTTTCCTGAACGATGTTGGCGGCCCGGTCGATCTCACGAACTTCAGAGATCGAAACTGGAAACGAATTCTGATCAGGGCGCGTCTGCGAGCCCGCACGATCTATCAATGCCGTCACACCTTCGCCGCACTACAACTTTCGCGCGGAGGAAATCCACAATATGTCGCGCACCAGATGGGCCACACCAATCTCGAAATGATCATCCGGCACTACGCGCGATGCTCGCGCAAGCCGGAGCGCGTTGGCACTCTAGCTCACCAGCTTTCCGCCAAGTTCCCGCAAATTTTGCCAGAAAAATGCCAGAAAATGGGTGCCGCGGACGCTCCCAGCGTCCGCGGCGCGAGCCGCCGATCGTCGCAAACCGCCGATTCTACAAGGGGAAAACGTGGAGCGGGCGACCGGGGTCGAACCGGCGACGTCCAGCTTGGGAAGCTGGCATTCTACCACTGAATTACACCCGCCCACTGTTGAGTCTATGGCCCCTCCCTCGCACTGTCAAATCACATTGACCGCCTGCTGATTGCCAATCTTGCCCGCCTGATAATCCCCTACCGCTCGCCCGACGGTTCCGCTGGCCTCCGCGCGCCAACCTCAGATAAGGTCTATTTTCTTGCGCTATGGAAGCCGACGCCGCTATTGCCACCGCTGCTCCGCACGCCGAATACGATCTCCATTCTCACAAATGGCTGATCGCGCTCGCTGTGATGCTCGGCACCACTCTCGAAGTCCTCGACACCTCGATTGTCAACGTCGCGCTACCACATATGCAGGGCAGCTTCTCCGCGAGTGTCGATGAAATTGCCTGGGTACTGACCAGCTACCTGGTCGCCAACGGAGTGATGATCCCGATGACCGGTTGGATCTCCAGCCGCTTCGGCCGCAAACGCTATTTTCTGACTTCCGTGTTCGTCTTCGTAGCCGCCTCTGCGCTATGCGGAGCTGCCCACACACTCGATCAGATGGTCTTGTTCCGCCTTATTCAAGGGGCCGCCGGCGCTGCGATGATTCCTTCCTCGCAAGCCATCCTAATGGAGACCTTCCCGCCCGAGGAGCAGCAGATGGGGATGGCCGTCTGGGGCGTCGGCCTGATGGTCGCACCGATTCTGGGCCCGACCCTTGGCGGCTGGATAACCGATAATTGGAACTGGCGCTGGAACTTTTACATCAATATTCCAATCGGCATCGTCGCCTTCCTGATGGTTTCCGCATTCGTTCACGATCCGTCGTATTTGCGCGAACGCCGCGCCCGTGGCGGTCACGTCGATTATATTGGTATCAGCCTGCTCGCCGGTTCGCTCGGCCTGATGCAGATCGTTCTCGATCGTGGCCAGCGCGCCGATTGGTTCAACTCACCATGGGTGATCTACGCGACCATCGCATCGGCTGGCGCTGGCCTCCTGCTGATCTGGCGCGAACTCTCCTTCAGCGACCCGATTATCGACCTGCGCATTTTCAAGAACCGTGTGTTTAGCGTCGCCGTTACGCTTATGGTGTGGTTTAGCGCAGTCCTATTCGGCACGCTGTTGCTCAATCCGATCTTTCTGCAGGAATTGATGGGCTATACAGCATGGGGAGCGGGGACGGTGCAGGCACCACGCGGCCTCGGCTCGATGTTGTCGATGATGATCATCGGACAGCTCGGCCGCACTCGCGTCAATACG
>Ga0335072_10014906_pt1 | contig 11046 bp, 11 predicted proteins | sample Lox_Sample_21_FD_206725 | JGI IMG/M metagenome (GOLD analysis project Ga0335072, IMG submission 206725) | Soil microbial communities from Loxahatchee National Wildlife Refuge, Florida, United States - Lox_Sample_2.1 | ecosystem: Environmental > Terrestrial > Soil > Wetlands | place: USA... | reverse complement strand
TCTGATTTGGTATTGGGCCTTTTGTGCTGCCTCACTAGCCCTACGCTCTGCGTGTAGGGATGTTCTCCTCGCGAAACTCCGCAAAGCCGGTCATCCGGCAACGACCTTTCAAGGGCGGTCGCGTTTCCTCGCGAGCGAGGAGACGCCAGGGTGTGAGGGTGGGCAGCCGGGGCCCTGGTGAAACAACGTTTCACCGGGGTGGCTAGAGAGCGGATCCTGGATTCGCCGCGATCCTGAGCCCGAAATCCAGCGAGGAAGGTCCGGGAGATACTTCCGCAAAGCCGGTCATCCGGCAACGACCTTTCAAGGGCGGTCGCGTTTCCTCGCGAGCGAGGAGACGCCAGGGCGTGAGGGTGGGCAGCCGGGGCCCTGGTGAAGCAGCGTTTCACCGGGGTGGCTAGAGAGCGGATCCTGGATTCGCCGCGATCCTGAGCCCGAAATCCAGCGAGGAAGGTCCGGGAGATACTTCCGCAAAGGCCGGTCATCCGGCAACGATCTTTCAAGGGTGGTGGCGTTTCCTCGCGAGCGAGGGGACGCCAGGGCGTGAGGGCGGGCAGCCGGGGCCCTGGTGAAACAACGTTTCACCGGGGTGGCTGTGCAGGGGCCAGCCTTCGCATCCCGCTCCCAGCCGCCGCCGCCAAAACCGCCCCTTTTCCCGTTCCTGCCGCCTCTCGCAAAATCTGTCAAGTTTCCACCACTTATCTAAAGTAACTTTTGCTCATAACACGCAAGTTAGGCCCACAAACTTTCTGGCAGGTTTCAGTGCGCAACTTGGTATTCTGATAATAGGGGGATAGAAATAAAACCCTTCCCCCGACAAAGCTCCGAAACGCCCGAAAGGCCACCCTCAACCGGTGGCCTTTTCCATTGCAGCGATCGCTGCGCGAACCGGCTCTTCGCTCACCGGCGCGTGGCGGACCGCTGTTCCAGCTGACCGCACTACCAGCTAACCGCTTCACCAGCTGCACCGGAGGTGCCCATGTCTCCCGAATGCTCCTTCATCCTTTCCAACGGCAAAAAGTGCCGCTGCGCCGCCACCCGCAACCAGACCCTCTGCCGCCATCACGCGCCCAAACCCGCCGTCGCCGGCCCTCCCCCCATGCCTAAACGCGACCGCTACTCCAGGCTCATGCGCTGGCGCGAGGTCGGCGCCAACCTCCAGTGGATGCCCGCCGCCGAAATCCCCCGCACCCTTTACGAAATCCTCCAGTGCCTCATCGATCGTGGGCCGGACTCCACCGGGCAAATCTCCGACCTCACCGCCGGCCGCTTCCTCCGCGTCCTCCTCAATCGCCTCGGCGATGTCCCCTTCCCCGATCCCGAATTCACGCCCGCGTTCCCTCCCCAGTTCGCTCCCGCGTCGTCCCCCGCGTCCTTTCCCGGCGCTCCCGGCGTCTCGCCGGCCGGTTCGCCTCCTGACATGCGTGAGCTCAACGCCCTGCTCGCAGCTCTCGGCGGACCCGCCTCACCCGTCCCAATGAATCAGTCACGCGCGCGAGTGAATCAATGACACGCGTCACCCTGTCAATCGCCTGTGTCACTGATGCATTCACACGCGCGACGCAAATGACTCTCCGTCAATCATCCAGGCCCGTCACGAGCGCCATGGATTCACTCGCACGCAGGAATGAATCAATGACACGCGCCTCGCAAATGACTGCGCTGGAATCAAATGCCACGGTTCCCGCAACGGGCCCTCCGGCAACTCACACAAAACAAGTCACCGGCCGAGAGGGGGAGGGGGGGAGGGGGGAGGGGGTCCGCATGAACCCCCCGCCCCATGCAGTCTGCGGGAGCGCCGTCTCCCCTCGCCCCATGTTCCCGGCGGAGTTTCAGTAGAATCGGGAGCAATATGTCCGAGAGGAACGGGACAGGCTTCCATCCTTTGCTCGTGGTCCTGGCGGCGATCGTCATCGTCGTCGCCATCATTGGTTCTTACGTCTGGGTCACCTATACCGGCCCCGTCCACACCGGCCAGGTCGTATCGGTCTCCGCGTATCCTATCCATCGCGAGCTTTCCACCGGCGGCGGTCTGGGCGGCCTCAAGGGCCAGCCCAACGTTTACGACGAGGTCATCGTCATCGCCGACGTCAAAATCAAAAGCACCACCAAACTCCCCCTGTTCCTCCATGACATGTGGGGCGAGGTGACGCTGCCCAATGGCGATATCCTGCAGAGCCTGGCCGCCAGCGGCGAGGACTACAAGAAGGTTTTCGTCGCCTATCCGGCGCTCGAAGCGCAGAAGCAGGAGCCCATGCCCCGTGGCGTCACCATGACGCCAGGACAGGAGGTCGACGGGCAACTGATCTTCCATTTCCCCGTCACCGAGAAGGACTGGGACGCGCGCCGACAATTCGACGTGGTCATCGGGTTCATCAATCAGAAGAACCTGGTGCTGCACACCATGCGCGTGCAGCCGGGAACCGAATCCAGCGGGACCTAGCCGCTCCCCCCTCCCCGCTTCAAGTAATCTGATCCTTCCCTTATGTTTGCGAAGGCCCAGCGCGTCCACTTCATCGGCATCGGCGGCATCGGGATGAGCGGCATTGCGGAGATCCTGCTGAACCTGCACTATCCGGTCAGCGGCTCCGACCTGCGGCGTTCCCCGGTCACCGAGCGGCTGACCACGCTCGGCGCCACCGTCTTCGAAGGCCACGCCGCCGCGAACGTGGTCGGCGCCAGTGTCGTCGTGGTCAGCTCCGCAGTCCACGACACCAATCCCGAAGTTGTCGAGGCGCGCTCCCGCAAGATTCCCGTCATCCAGCGTGCCGAAATGCTCGCCGAACTCATGCGGCTCAAGTACGGCATCGCCATCGCCGGCATGCATGGCAAAACCACCACCACCTCGATGGTGGCCTCCGTCCTAACCGCCGGCGGTCTCGATCCCACCGTCGTCGTCGGCGGCCGCGTCGACGCAATGGGCTCGAATGCCCGCCTCGGTCAGAGCCAGTATCTGGTGGCCGAGGCCGATGAGAGCGATCGCTCCTTCTTAAGGTTGTCGCCCATCCTCTCCGTCGTCACGAATCTGGACCGCGAGCACATGGACTGCTACCACGACATGGCCGACGTGGAGAACGCTTTCGTCGAGTTCATGGAACGCGTGCCCTTCTACGGCGCCTGCGTCGCCTGCGTCGACAATCCGCTCCTCGCCGGCATCCTGCCGCGCGTGCGCCGGAGAGTCTTCACCTACGGGATGTCGCCCCAGGCCGATTTTGTCCTGCGCCTGTTGCCGGAGTTGCCGGGCAATGACGCACCGGCGCCTTCGGGCCCGCGCCTGTGCCGCACGCGGTTCGAAGTGGCAGCCGACGGCGAGGTGTTCGGGCCGCTGGAGCTGCAGGTTCCTGGCACCCACAACGTGCTGAATGCCACAGCCGCGCTGGCCATCGGCACCCAGCTGGAGATCAAACCCAACGCCATCGCCGAAGGGCTGAAATCGTTCCGCGGCGTCGACCGGCGCTTCCAGGTGAAGGGCTGCGTGCACGGTGTGACCGTCGTGGATGACTACGGCCATCACCCGACCGAGATTCGCGCCACCCTGCGCGCGGCCAAAGAATGCGGCTACGCCGGTGTCCATGTCATCTTTCAACCCCACCGCTACACGCGAACGCGCGATCTCATGGAGGAGTTCATCCACGCTTTCGACGATGCCGCCTCGGTGGAGGTCCTCGATATCTACGCCGCCAGCGAAGAGCCGATCGCAGGGATCACCGCGAAAGCGCTGGTGGAGAAGATCCACTGCAACTGCGTGGAGTACGCCGCCTCCACCGATGCCGCCATCGCGAAGGCCGTCGCCCGCGCGCGCGAAGGCGACGCGATCCTCACCCTCGGCGCGGGCAACGTGTCGCAACTCGCCCCCGCCGTGGTCGACAGGATCAATACGAAATAGCCGTGCGCCGCTCCGTCAGGATTCCTTCCGCGCCGCGTCCTGCGCTTCCCGGATCAGCTTCATCGCGGCGTCAGGTCCTCTCGCCCCAAGCAGCCGGTAGTGCTTGCCTTCGAGGCTGTGGTAGTGAACGAAGAACTCCTCCAGCTCCTTCACCCAGCGAGAGGGCAGGTCGTTGAGCCGGCGGACCTTGGCATACATGTGATTGGCCGCTGCAACCGCGACCAGGCGATCGTTGCGGATGGTCTTCTCGCCTCCGCCCTTCTTCTTCTCGAGCTGCTCGCCCTCAATCACGCCGATGAGCCGCGCAGACACGGAGATCCCGGGAAAAGCGGGCTCGTCCATCAGAAGCAGCACGTCGATGGGGTCACCATCCGGTGCGATCGTGCGCGGCAGGAAGCCGAAATCCCAGGGAAACGTCATGCCGGCCGGCAGCACCGCTTTGAGCCTGAAGATGGCCTGATCGGGATCGAAGGCGAACTTGTTCCGGCTGCCCGCCGGCGTTTCGATGATCACCTGGAGGAGATGGCTTTCTTTGTCGATCGGCTTGAGGCGAGTTGGATCGCTAAGGGCTTTCATTATTCCACCGGTTCTGCGTGAAGGAGCGCATTCTGCCGCAACCTGACTTGGAGGTGAAATTGGAGGGCGGCGTTGTCCGGAGCGTGCCGGTGACGGCCTCGAAGTGCCTCCCGAAGGGAACCTTTCGGCGGCCGCCATCGTAGACTCCGGCATGAAATACGCGTGCGCGGGACTGGCCGCGGCCCTGCTCTTGTGCGGCACAGTGAGTTACGCAGAAACCGTCGGCGACTGCGACCACCCTCTCGAAGTGCCCCTGCGGGAACGGGCGGCAGTGGTGATCGAATCCCGGCCGGCGGGCGTGGACATCGTCGGTACGGACGCAGAAGCCATCCGTGTTTCCTGCAGTGTGGATCGCGAAGAATACGGCGGCTATGTGGAGCTGCGCTTTACTGGGACGCCGGGATACGGACGTCTGCACATCACCGGCGACGACTTCCATAACGCCAATCTGCATATCCGGATCGAGGTGCCGCGAAAGACGAATCTGCGTTTCCACATGGGTGCCGGTCAGGTAACCGTCGACGGCGTGGCGGGCGACAAAGACCTCGACTTATATGCAGGACAGATCGTGATCCACTCCGCGGAAGGTGGCGGGTACAAGTCGATGGACGCATCCGTCGACATCGGCGACGTTCGGGCAGCCGGCTACGGTGTCGATCGCGGCGGATTTTTCCGCAGCTTTACAAAGACGCTGCAGAACGGCGACTACCGGCTGCGCGCCCACGTCATGACCGGCCAGATTGACCTGGAATGAGATCCTTCCAGCGCTAACTCAAAAACATCGTCCGATACAGCGTGTCCCGCTGCCGCGGCTGGAAGCCGGCGTCCCGGATCACGCGGCGTAGTTCCTCTTCGGTCGTGCAGTTCGACGTGCCCGCAGCCCTGACGACATTCTCCTCAAGCATCACCGACCCGACGTCGTTGCCGCCAAAGCGCAGACCCATCTGCAGAACCTTCAGCCCCTGGGTCACCCAACTGGACTGCACGTTCTCGATGTTGTCGAGATAAAGCCGCGAAATCGCCAGCACCTTCAGGTAATCCACCGCAGTCGCCTCTTCCCACCCGCGTCCGCCCAGCGCGGTGTTCTTCGGCTGGAAGCTCCACGGGATGAACGCGGTGAACCCCCCGGTCTCTTCCTGCAGCCGGCGAATGACTTCAAAATGATTGACCCGCTGCTCGAGAGTCTCATCCACGCCGAACATCATCGTCGCCGTGGTGCGCATGCCCAGTTCATGCGCCGTTCGGTGGACAAGCACCCAGTCTGCGGTGGAGCACTTGAGGCGAGCGATGCGATGGCGCACTTCATCGTCCAGGATCTCGGCGCCGCCACCAGGAATCGAGTCAAGCCCGGCATCGCGCAGGCGAACGATCGTCTCGCGCACCGAGAGCTCGCTGTACTCCGCGATCGCGAGGATTTCCGACGCCGAAAAACAGTGCAGCCAGATTTGCGGGAAGCGCTCCTTGATGCTGCGCAGCAGGCGCTCGAACCAGTCGATCTTTAAATCCGGATGAAGACCGCCCTGCATCAGCACGCCGGTGCCGCCCATCTCCAGCGTCTCCGCGATCTTCTGATAGATCGTCTCGAAATCGAGGATATAGCCTTCGCTCGCCTGCTTGCCTTTCAGCGGACGGTAGAAGGCGCAGAAGGTGCAGTACTCGGTGCAGAAATTTGTATAGTTGATATTGCGGTCGATGATGTAGGTTACGACGCCTTCCGGATGAAGACGTTTGCGGACCGCATCGGCTTCCATGCCCAGGCCGATCAGGTCGTCGGAGCGAAAGTAGTCCAGGGCCTGTTCACGGGTAATTGGCATAGCTTTATTGTCACGGAAATTTGGGCGGCGCGTCCAGCCACTGCTGCAACACGAAGACCGCTGCGGCGCATCGCAAAACCAGACAGCAATCTTTCCATCTCAGGCTCAATTGATTCCCAGGAGGACCCCCATGCGCTCGCTCCCCCCTTTTCGCCGTTGTGTCTTCATGCTGTCCCTCATGCTGGCCGCGATCCCGTTGTCTCTGCCCGCCCAGACCGGCGACAAGAGCAAGGGCGCCGACACCCTGGTTCTGGCGAATGGCGACACGTTGCACGGCAAACTGATCGAGGAAGCCGCAGGCACGGTTACATTTCACAGCGACCCGCTGGGAGACCTGACTCTGAGCTGGGACAAGATCAAAGAACTGCATAGTTCCGAAAGCTTTGCCGTCATGACCCCGGAAATGAAGAAGCGCAACAAACGCGCCGCCCTCGACCTTCCCAAGGGGCGGGTCGATGTGGCCGATGGCCTGGTGACGCTGCATCCCGAAACCGGCGCCACCATTGCGCCCATCCCCGAAAAGAATGCGCAGGTGATCGTGGACGCCGCCATCCTCGACAAACAGCTGAACCACGAAGCGGGCTTTCTGGCTGGCTGGAATGGCGCCGCCACCGCAGGCGCTACCCTGGTCTCGGCAACCCAGAACTCCTACGCGGTTTCGGGCAGCGTGGGGCTGATCCGAACCATGCCGACCGTGAGCTGGCTCGATCCCCGCAATCGCACCTCATTCGACTTTGCCGGATCGTTCGGCAAGATTACGCAGCCCGGCTATACGAGCGGCGGAGTCTTCACACCCGCGACCACCACCAAGTCGTCGATCCTGCACTTCGACGCCGAGCGTGACGAATACGTCTCGTCCCGGGTCTTCGCTCTCGGCCAGGCAGCCTTCGATCACAACTACAGCCAGGACCTCGACCTCCAGCAGATCTATGGCGGCGGGCTCGGCTGGACCATGCTCAAAACCCCAAAGCAGGAAGGCGATCTGAAGGCGACGATGCAGTACGAGAAACAGCAGTTCATTACCGGATCTTCCTCCGCGAATCAGAACCTGATCGGATCCACCTTCTCCGCGAACTATCTGCTCAAGCTCAAGCTGGTCACCTATACGCAGTCCCTGGCCTTCATCCCCGCCTACAACAACGAACGCGCGTATTCCGCGACCGAGACCGACACCTTTGCCTTTCCCGCGTATAAGAATCTCAGTTTCAGCGTCGGCACCCTCGACAGTTACCTGAACGATCCCCCGCTCACGGCCCCTCCCACGAAGCGCAACTCATTCGAGTTCACCATGGGGCTGACGTACGCCATCAAGTCGAAGTACTAGCAGGTCCGCAGCTCGGAACGAATCAGCATTTGCCGATCGGCGCAGCCCGGTCGCCCTGTCCTGGCCGAACCCACCCGTTCAGGCGCGGGCCGAGTGAGCTTCCTCGGCGACCGGTTGTCCGACCGACTGTTCCAGCCGGCGCAGCTGGCCGAGATGATGGCGCATGTGAATCACGTGGAAGCGTCGCCACTGATCCGGGCGCAGCGGGCCGAGAATGAAATGCGTCGCTACCCGCTGCAGGCCGAAGCGCTGCCGGCACTCGTCGAGCAGCGCGTCCATCTGGTCGATTTCCTGCCGCAGCAGCTCCACCAGTTCGGCGCCGTTCATGGCCGGCCAGTGGAGCTGATCCGGACGCGCAAAAACCGGCGCAGGCGTGCCCCGCGGAAATTGTCCCAACGAAAGCAGTATCACCTGCAGCAGCCACTGAACGGGGCTGCTGCGGTCCGCCGTCGGACGCCCCCGCTCCAGCCGCTTTGACAGAACGCGGCTCGTGCTGCGGCAGGTCAGAACCAGATGCTCAATCAGTTCCTGAGCGGACCACAGACGATCATCCTGGCGTGGATGCAGCTGGCACCACTCCGTCGGCTTTCCACTGAGATTGGCTCTGTAGGAATCGAAGACCTGCTGCAGAACTGCATGCATAAGACGGCCCCGGGGCAAAAGCGGAATCCGTTCTCGGGGGAACTATACCACCCTGGACCCCCGCCTTGCGGCGTCCCACGAGCCCCAGGCCGAGGCGCTCCACAGAGCTTAGGGTTCCGCGCCCATCTCCTTCAGGGCTTTGTGAATCTCTTTTGCATGCGGGCCACGCGGCAGTGCGCTCAGATAGAGCCGATAATTGCGCAGCGCCTCATCCTCGTGATGGAGATGGCGCGCCGATTCCCCCAAACCGAAGACCGCCTCGGCGTTGCCGGGATCCGACCGATTGGCCTCAAGGAAACGCTCGTACGCGCCCTTCCAGTTCCCCGACTCCATGTAGAAGTCGCCGATGTTCGCGTCCTTGCGCGCGAGTTTCGGATCGTAGGGCAGCGGCGAGGCCGGAAGATTCGCAGGTACCGTCTCGTCCGTGGTCGGCATGTCCAGGCCCTTCACGTGGCTCGAACTGTAGCTCGAATCGTCCGCCGACCCTGAACTCGAATTCGGTGCGGACGACTCCGGTTGCTGGGCCTGGCGGGCAGCTTTCTCCGACTGCTCCTCAGGAAACGGGTTCTGGTCGGCGCTGGAAGGTTTGGCCTGGGAGCCCGGCTGCGCCGCCTTGCCCGGCGCGTTCTGCGTTGCGTCCTGTGGCTGTGGAGCATCGGGCGCGGCTCCCGATCCCTGCTTCTCCCCCTGCTGCGCGGCCGCCTGCGACTGCGCCTCGGGAAAAGGATTCTCCTGCGCGGCACCCTTCTTCGGCTGCTCCTTTTGTTGCTTCTGATCCTTCTGAGCAGGCGGATTCTGCTGCTGCTGGCTGGAACTGTCCTGCTGCTGGGCGTACAAAGGCAGCGCCAGCAGAACCACACACCCAGCGATGAACGAGGGACGCAGCATTCTTCTCATATTTTAGACGCCTGAATCGCAACGAAGGACAGCCCCGGAATTGCTATTGTGGTGAAGATGAGTCTGATCATTCGCTCTTCCGCGATCCACGCCGCCGGCTGCTACACCATGGCGCCCCTCCGCAAAGGCGCGCGCGTGGTGGAGTACACCGGCCCCCGCATTCCCAAGGACGAGGCCGACGAGAAATACGAGAACTCGCCCACGACCTATCTTTTCGGCGTCGGCGACGGCAAAACCGTCATCGACGGGCACGGGACCGCGATGTTCATCAACCATTCCTGCGAGCCCAACTGCGAGACCGAGGAAATTGACGGGCGCGTGTGGATCATGGCGATCCGCACCATCAAAGCCGGCGAGGAACTGACCTATGACTACTTCCTCTACGACGGCGACGACGATGAGGCGCGCTGCAACTGCGGATCGAAGAAATGCAGGGGAAGCATGTATTCGCCCGAGGAGATTCAAAGAAGGGAGCGGGCGAAGAAGAGGGCGGGGAGGAAGCCCGAGCGGAACCGGAAGGGCAGAAGCCATTAACCTTTATGTCTCGCCAATCGTCCTCTGATGTGCGGCTCCAGCCCTCGGCCGGAAGGCAAGTTGCTATTGGCGGCGTGTTGATCCTTCTGATGGTCCCGGAGATCCTTCAGCACTTAACGGGCTACACTCTCGCGATGCCTTTCGGGCTGTGCTGGTTTTCGCAGTTGCCCTGGCGGCTGCCCTGACGGCTTACCCCTTGATGATGCTGTTCGTTTGGCGACGGAGTCGGCTGGCGGTGGGCGTGGGCTTTGGATTGCTTGCCATTCCAGTTGGCTATTTTGTTTGGCATCTGCTGGATTTCTTCATGCTCGGGATGTTGTACCTGCCCCGCAACGCCATTGACCCGGCAGTTCGTGGCCGACTCTCCCCCGATGCTACATTTCGAGTTTTTTACGATCCTGGATTCGGGGATGCCAGCGGACCCTCTCCACCATCCACACTCGAGCTTTACAGAAATCCCCGATGGTTGCCGTTCCTCCGTAAGGAGGTTCGTAAAGAACCGTTACCGTGTGGGGAAAACGGAGTAAACGCTGACCCGAAGAGCCTCTGGATTCACGCGGGTTCGAACGACCGCGTCATTGTCGTGAAATGCAGGAACCTTACGGCAGGAACAGCGCCGAAACAAATCGTTGTTCAGTAAAACTACTCGGGCCGAATCTCCTTCGTCATTTTGACAATCGGCAGCGTCTCGCCGTTAGCGAGCGGCAGATCCACTCGTTCCCGCTCGACATACCCGTGGTGCCGATACAGCGGAATACCTGTGAGCGTGGCTCCCATTTCAAAGCGCGTGAAGCCCTCGGCTCGCGCTGCCTCTTCGCAACGCTCGAGGATGCGACTGCCAATGCCGCGCCGCGCCCATGCCGGGTGAACAAAAAAGGCGCGGATCTTCGCTGCCTCGGTGCCCGGGTCGAGAAAGGAGTCGTCTCGACCGGGCCGATGATCGGATCCGTACGGCGTTTTGCGTCGCGACCAGCCGCCGCAGGCTGCAAGGTTGCCGATCGTGGGCAGACAGTCCGGGTTGGCAGCCTCGGGAACCTCAACAGCGAAATAGGTCTGGTCGGCGACCAGTTGAGTATCCAGCCCAAGCCACGTTCCAATCGCCTGTTCAATCTGCGAAGGCGAATAGTCGCCGGCCTGCAGACCCCGAATCGATGCTTCGATGAGCGGACCGAGCGAGGGAATGTCAGCAGCAGTGGCGAGGCGGTAATCGAGGCTTGGCATCATCGGTAGCGTTTGATGTCGCGCGGTCACCATTGACATCACTTTTAGATATGGGCATCAACTTAGCATCATGCGCACCACGCTGGCCATCGATGATGATGTGCTGGAGCAGGTGAAGGAGTATGCCGAGCAGCGGAAGCTGAGCATCGGCA
>Ga0335072_10014905_pt1 | contig 11046 bp, 7 predicted proteins | sample Lox_Sample_21_FD_206725 | JGI IMG/M metagenome (GOLD analysis project Ga0335072, IMG submission 206725) | Soil microbial communities from Loxahatchee National Wildlife Refuge, Florida, United States - Lox_Sample_2.1 | ecosystem: Environmental > Terrestrial > Soil > Wetlands | place: USA: Florida... | reverse complement strand
CGAATCGGACGTCCGGTGGACAGGATCATCGACATCCTGGTGAGACCCCAGATTGCGAGCGCTACTCCGACGAATGTGTAGCCTCGGGCACAACTCGGCGCAGCAGCAACTCAGATTCATGTATGTCGCTCCGGTGCGGGGGGAGGACGCGGCATGAAGATCAGCGTAGTCATCCCGGCGTACAACGCGGCACACTTCCTCCCTCGCTGTCTGAATTCAGTCTTCACCCAGACGTTGCAGCCGGCGGAGGTTATTGTTGTCGACGATGGTTCCACCGACAACTCGGCGGAGGTCGCCACAAGACTTGGTGCGCGCGTCGTGAGTCGTCCGAACGGAGGGCTGTCCGCGGCCAGAAACACAGGTGTTCAGAGCTCCGGCAGCGAGTGGGTGGCACTACTTGATGCGGATGATATGTGGGAACCGGAGAAACTCCGCGCGCAGGCGGATTGTGTGCAATCGGATACGGTTCTCGTCTATACGGGCATTCGCATCTTCGGCGATGACGGGGTGCGCGGAACTTCGCCGGCAGTGGATCCGGCAGAGGCGCGTAAGATGCTGCGCTATCGCAACCCGATCACACCTTCATCCGTAATGGCACGGCGAGAGGCGCTCGCGCGAAATGGCGGTTTCCGTGAGGACATACGAGCCTGCGAGGACTGGGAGATGTGGATGCGGCTCGAGCGTCTGGGCGGCTTTGCCGCAGTGCCGGAAGCTCTCACCGATTACTACGTATATCCAACCAGCATGAGCACGGATCCGAAGCGAATGCTGGTCGCCATGGAGCAGATTCTGCCAACCACGCTCGTCGAGGACCTTCACGGGCCTGCACGCTGGATATGGACTCAGCGGATTCGCGCCGTACAGCTCTACAGTGCGGCCCTGATTGCTCGTGACAATGGGTTGAAGGGTGAGATCGCCTATGTGCTGCGTTCGATTGCCGCATGGCCGTCGCCACTGTGGGAACCGCGTCGGTTTGCCGGGTTTGCGGTGAGCGTTCGGAATCAGCTTCTCGCCGGCGGAGGTGCGCGATGAGCCGCAAACCGCGTATCCTTCTCATCCCCAACGTCGCATGGTGGATCATCGGCGAGATGGGCCAGCAGATCATAGCGCGCTTCGGAGATCGATATGACTTCTACTTCGTTCCAGAGGGAATCTTCGAGCGCAGGCCTGACTTGCTCCGTGCATTCATTCCCTCAGTTGACGCGATCCATTGCCTGAATGAATCATCCATCGAGCTCTTTCGCGACCTTAACCCCGAGACGCTGCCGCCAATCGTCGCGTGGATTCATCATGTCACCGAGTGGTCGCCCCAGCACCAGCTTGCCGGGGAGCGAAGTGCAGCGCTCACCGTGTGTACGGAGGGCTGGAAGCGTGACATCGCACCGCGCGTCTCCGCCCGTCTTCCCATTACGGTGGTTCCTCACGGCGTCGATCTGGATTTCTTTCGCCGGCGAGATGTGCCAGAAGGGAGCTTCGGAATTCCGTCCAAGCGGTTCGTGATCGGTTTCATCGGGACGAAAGGGAGCGATCGCGATCGTGGCCGCAAGGGAACTGACACGCTGCTCGAGGTCATTCGACGGTCTGCCGCGCTGCTGCCGGACCTGCACGTTGTGTTGGGTGGTCCTGGGTGGGAGTCGGAGCTCGAAGGGTTGCGCGCGCTGGGCGTCTCTGCCAGTGCCACGGGTTATATCCCGAAGGATGATCTTCCATTGCTGTACTCGGCGCTTGATGTGTACCTGATGACGTCACGCGTAGAGGGTGGTCCATGTACTGTCTTTGAGGCAATGGCCTGTGGCACTCCCGTTGTGGCAACACGCGTAGGTGCAGTGCCCGATCTCATCATCGACGGCGTAAATGGGTACAGTACTGAGGTAGACGATGTTGACGGTCTCGTTAACGCAATCGCCCAGCTTGATCGGGAACGCGAGCGGCATCGGGAGATCGCAAAGCGTGCGCGAGAGACCGTCTCGGCATGGCCATGGAGCGTGGCCCTGACTTCGCTCGGGTCGGTCTATGACTCGCTCACTCAGGTGAAGCGACAGGTGGAACCTGGACCCGCATGGATGAAGGAACCCGCGAAAATTCTGAGATCGAGCTCGGCCGCTGACGCCGTCGCCCATGTCATAGCGCCGGTGAGAGACGGAAGGCTCCATCCCGCGAAAGCGCTGCAGTCGTTTTCCGAGATGGCCAACACGCGCTCGCCCCTCGATCTCTTGCGGGGACTTGCGATGCTGCGTGGTTGGACCTACCGGGCAACCAGCGGATCGAGCTTTCCCGAGGGCGAGGGGAATGATGAACGGCTGATTCGAGATAGGGAACACTATGCCGGGCGGCGGAGTTGAGTGGTTTTTCAAGTGCGTTGATTGAATGGACTTGCAGATCAAAACAAGGATGAACAGATGACCGTACTGCATGTTGTGGGAGCGCGACCGAACTTCATGAAAGCCGCGCCTGTCTACCGGGCCCTGGCCAAGGCGGCGTTTGATCAGGTTCTGGTGCACACAGGTCAACACTACGACGCGCTGATGTCTGACGTGTTCTTTCAGACACTGGAGATTCCGGCACCCGATGAGAGCCTGAACGTCGGCTCCGGTTCGCACGCGCAACAGACGGCAGCTATCATGTCAAAGTTCGAGCCTGTCGTGCTTGCACGCAAACCGGATATCGTGCTCGTTTACGGTGACGTGAACTCGACAGTTGCGGCCGCGCTGGTATGCGCGAAGCTTGGAGTCCGCGTCGCCCACGTTGAAGCAGGACTCCGGTCCTTCGATCGCGAGATGCCGGAGGAGATCAACCGGCTCGTGACCGATCAGCTCTCTGACCTGCTTTTCACTCCGTCTCCTGACGGCGACGAAAACCTGAAGCGCGAAGGTGTCGCACCCGAAAAGATCTTTCTTGTCGGCAACGTGATGATCGACACGCTCGTGCAATTTTTACCGAAAGCGGAAGAGTTGTTCGCCGACCTCAAGGAAAGGCTGTCGATTGATCGTTTTGGCCTCGTAACCCTCCATCGCCCCTCGAATGTAGACGACGAAGCGGTCTTTTTGCCGATGTTGAAGGTGCTGGACGATCTGAGCCGCGATCTCCCGCTTATCTTTCCCGTTCATCCGCGAACCCGCGACCGCTGGTCCCAGCAACTCAAGCAGTGCAACCCCAACCTGCGAACCGTGGAACCTCTCGGCTACCTTGAGTTTCTTGCTCTGCAGAAACATGCGGCAGTCGTTATCACCGACTCCGGAGGCATTCAGGAGGAGACGACCTATCTTGGGACTCCGTGCCTGACATTGCGCGAAAACACGGAGCGGCCAATAACGATCACTTCAGGAACCAACGTACTGATCGGGCGTGACTGGAAGATGCTTCGTGAAGAGTTTGCCAGGTCGTTGAATGGGCACCACAAACAAAGCGGACAGATTCCGCTCTGGGATGGCCACGCGTCGGACCGCATCGCAGAAGTTCTTTCGCGTTGCAGTACTTCTGCTTCCAGTTAGAATGGCCGCTGATTGATTGGACGGTATCGATCTTTGGGTGACCGCGAACCGTCGCGTCCCCCTGCAAGGAGTGACCTCTCCCGATGAAGTGGCTATTTTCCATACTTCTGATCGTCTTTCCGATTCATTTGATCGCTCAAAAGATATACATCTATCCCACCGAGGCCATCGCCCCGCGAGGGAGTTTTCAGACCGTGACCGTTGTCGTGAACGGAATCAACGACAAGACCGTTACGTGGACTTCGTCCGGCGGCCGGATCGTCGGAGACAACCCGTGCGTCGTGAACGAGCCCTGCACGGTAGCTCTCTACAGCAAGGACGCCGGCACCTTTCACTTGAAGGCGACCAGCAACGCCAATCACTCCGTGGTTGCGGAGTCTGCGATCACGTTCACGCCGTCGCCGACGCCAGTTACCTCCCACCCCCGGCTCATTGTGACGGAAGCGATGCTGCCCACCCTGCGTGCCCGCGCGACTCCACACAATGTGGCCTATCAAGCCATGAAGAGTCGCGCGGAGACATTGCTCGAGCGCGATAATCCGGTGTGGGCCTGGAGCTGTAAAGGCGGCAGTGGTCAACCGAACTCAGATCAGAGTTATGCGTCCAAAGAGAATGATGCCTATCTGTTTGCATTTCTTTCGATGGTCGCGCCGACCACAGGTGAACGGAACGCATGGGGCTGTTATGCACGAGACCTCTGGGTCTACGCGATGGAGCAGGTGCTATCCGGGAAAGAGGAGATCCGTGGCAACCACTGGTCGGACTCTATAGCGCCTTTCACCCTGACTACCGATTGGCTCATGGCTGGCAATTATCTCAGCCCGCATGACCTCGACGTCGCCCGCCGTTTCCTGGCCTACTTTGCAAAGACGGTCCTTGGGTTCGCTTATGGCACGAACGCCCCTGTCGCTAACTACAACTCGGTGTCACAGCTGACCCCGGGTGACCCATACAGTCTTGTAGGCATTCGGTCCATGGGAAACAACTACACGATGAGCAAGATGCTCGTCCTGGCTGGCTCAGGGCTAACCTTTAACGACGATCCGACGGACGATCCTAACCTCCCCAACAGCTGCAATGCGAAGCGGTCGGAGATATGTCCGGACTATTCGGCTGGGTCGCTACACGCATATTTTGACTACTTTGCAGGTGCAATGCTGTACAGGATGTATGCGCATCTGGAAGACCCCGCCGTAACGCTGCAGGCCTACCAGACTGCTTATTCGAATCTTCCCCAGATGCCAAAGTGTTTGTACGTCGACGGCTCGAAGCATCCTTGTTTTGGCGACGGGCGTGGCGGGGAGTCAAGTGAAGGAAGCTGGTATCAATATTCCTTTTACCGCCTACGCTATGCACTGAATCTGCTGCACACTGCCGGATACGATGATCCAATTCTGTATGGGCCGCAGGTATCGCTCGGCACATCCAGCTGGTGGGACATGAAGTACGTCAGCGACATCTTGTTCCTGACGGGCATCCCTCCTGCCGGCTCGCCTGCGCAGCCATCATTTAACTATTGGACAACAGGTGATTCCAATGGCTACACGCGCGTTCCCGTCGACTTCATAACTGAGGCAGCGATGATGACGGCAGACAGCTATGTCGGGCGCAAAGATCGAACCGAAGCTCTCAAATGGTTGCTGGTGAACTCAGCTTTCGGCGGGCCACTCGGCAAACTCAGCCATTGCAAGTTCTACTGTGGCTTCAATGCTGAACTCGGGAACGATTATGGGTACGGCCTCACAATGGATCTGCTCATTTCTACCGCTACTCCCGACTTGATTGCGTCCCAACCCCCCGATCCAAGACCATCGCTCCCTTCAGACCTTTTTAATGGCAGCTTCAATCTGCACGCTATACTACGGACAACTGAGCCGGGTGGAACCGCGCTCTTTTCTACCTACTGCCCGAACACACTCATCGATCATGAGCACCAGTTCTGTGGCCGCTTCGACATTTTCAGCGACGGCGAGTACATCACGAAGGGCCGCACCGAATTCAACGACTACAACGATTGGATGAGCACGTCATCCCAGAGCAACACCATCTCGATACAGAATGTCGGCAGTTCAGTGTGTAAGGACAGTAATTGCTTCATGTACATCGTCGTGCAGGGAGGGGGACAGTTCTGGCACGGATTGCAGCAGGGATTCAACCAGATCACCCATTCCGAACTTCCCTCATATGCTGCTTTTCTGTACAACGACACGCCCTCCTACAACGGTTGGTGGGTCTACAGCTCGCCCTTCGACGTCGCTGGCTACAACGATGTCACGAAGGTCTCGCGGTCGATGGTGTACCTGAGAGGTACCAATCAGTTGATTTACTACGACCGCGCCGCAACACATCACCCATCCGCCAAGGCGGTATTTCAAATAGCGACCGGCGAGCCCACCATAAGTGGAACTGAGGCAACCTGGTTGACTCGCTCTGGGAGGCAGCGAGCCTATTTCACGGAGCTGCTTCCGGCAAACGTGAATGTCTCAAGGATGGACCTTCTCCCAGGGCATGAGCAGCAGAAGGAGGACTGGGAGCCCGCTGCCAATATTAAGGTCAGCGCCGGCACGCCAACCGCCGTGCAGTTCCTGTCGGTGCTCGAATGGGGTAGCTCCTCAATGCAGAAGACCCCGACATCCGTGGTGGAATCGAGTGCGGGCCAGAGCTTCGATGGTGCCAAGGTCGGTTCCTCGGTCGTGATGTTTATGCGCGACTGGCCGACGACATTCACCAGCGTCACCTATCCCGCCTCCGGCGCGACCACGCAGTACATCTCTGACCTCCAACCGAACATGCCGTTCCAGATAAAGGGCGACGGCGCTCCCGCCTCCGGTCATTCGGACAGCGCCGGGGTGCTCACTTTTTCATCCGCGGGCACCGGCAGCATCCAGATCTCAGCATCAAAATAGAATTGCGTTAGCAATAGGTTGCAGTGGGAGACCCCCGCATCGGAAAGCTTTTGACAACGCTCAACCGCTCTCAGATACTGAAATCGCAGACGTGGGCTCTATCGCATGTCTAAAGCGATGAATTCAAATCATCTATGAAGCTTCCACGACATGCTGAACTCTGGTTTCTGCCCTATCTGAAGGAGCGAATCCGGCGGAGTTCGCATAAGCCGAACCCAAAACGCGTTTGGGTCTCCATCACCGACCACTATGAGCCTTGGGGGATGGGGGCGTCCGTGAGGACGGCTCTTGGCCGGGTCGCCCGGTGGCGCGATCGTTGGCCCAGAATCGCGACCGATGCCCCACCCGATACGAATGGACAACCTCCTCAATACAGCTTCTTCTACCCCCAGGAGGAGTATCGGCGGGACCTGCTCGATGGCATCGCTGAGATGGTTCGCCTCGGTGTGGGTGACGTCGAGGTGCACCTTCATCACGACCGCGAACACCGGGAGACCTTCACCGAGAAGATTCACGAGTACTGCAAGCGCCTTACGCAGGATCATGGATTGTTGCGGCAGCAGGACGGCCGTACCGTCTTCGGTTTTATTCATGGAAACTGGGCACTCGATAACTCACGGCCTGATGGCAAGTGGTGTGGGCTGAATGGCGAGATTTCACTCTTGCGCGATCTCGGCTGCTATGCCGACTTCACAATGCCGTCGCTGCCGTCGCCGACGCAAGGTCGCATCGTCAACCAGATCTACTGGTGCACGAATAATCCTGACAATCGACCGAGGTCGTTTGACCACGGACAGGAAGCCACTGCAGGCGGCGGCCGTTGCGGCGACTTGCTGATGATTACCGGTCCGGTTGCAATGCGCTTTAGCGGACGCCTTGTGCCGCGAGTGGAAACCGGAGAGATCGCGGGTTACGACATGCCGACTCCGAGTCGCGTGCGACAGTGGTTCGATGTGGCTCCGGTGGTGGGTGACGACCTGTTCATCAAGCTCTACACGCACGGTGGGGTCGAGAGGAACATGGATCCGCTGCTCGATCACGGTCTCGCTGACCTTTATCGCTGGGTCGCGGAGGAGGCTCAGCGCCGCGGTCTCCAATACCACTGGGCAACCGCGTGGCAGATGTACTCTGCCGTAGATGCGATTACCAGCGGACGAGATCCCGTCGCGAATCCTGACCATCGTTTTTCTGAGGCCCATTGATGGAACCATTGAACGTCCTGTTGGTCAGTTATGTCTTTCCGCCGGTTGGTGGCACCGGCGTGATGCGAGCCGCAAGCCTGGCGCGCTACCTGCCGGCTGAAAATATTCGGCTTGACGTGTTGACGACTCGCAACCCCGCCGCTGTCGGAAACGACCCCACGCTGCTCAAGGACATTCCATCGTCCGTTACGGTCCATCGGACGCTTACGCTCGATCTGCCTTTTGGCGTGAAGAAAGCGATCAAGCGATTTGTGAAGGGCGGAAAAGGCGCCGCGAAGCCCGCGGCTGGTCAACAGGCCGCTGCTGCTGAAAAGAAGAAACCCGGCCTCTTGAAGCGCATTCTCGACAACATGCTTCTCCCTGACCCCCAGGTCACTTGGTTTCCCGTCCTTTCGCGTGTTGCACCACGCATCATTCGCGAGCGCAAGATCGATCTTGTCCTCATCACGGTGCCGGCGTTTTCCAATCTCCTGCTTGTAAAGAAACTTCACCGGGAATTTCCTGATCTGCCCATCGTTGCTGACTTCCGCGATGAGTGGATCGCCACGTCCTTTGAGCTCATCAGCTTTTCTTTCAGCGACAGCCCGCGTGCAGAGCAGACGGCGCGTCGCATTGAAGCCGAGACAGTGGCCAACGCAACTGCAGTTGTTGCGGTGACTGAGGCTGCCCGGCAGAAGATTCGCTCCCGTCACCCAGACCAACCGGAGCAGAAGTTCCAGCTCGTTCCGAACGGTTTCGACGCCACCAAGTTGGCGCAGTCGCCATCTACCGCTCCGCGCAACGACGGCAAAGTTCTGCTTACGCACGTCGGCACCGTGTATCCGTCGACTGCGCCAACGTCGCTCGTCGAAGCGATCCATCAGCTTCCGGCCGACGTCAGGTCGCGTCTCAAACTGCGCTTCATCGGGCACATCGAAGAGCCTCACTTCAAACAGGCCCTGCTTCAGCTCGGCGACATGGTCGAACTCTACGGCTATCTACCACAGCGTGAGGCGTTGGCCAAGATGGACGAGACCGATTACGTTCTTCTGCTCAACACTGATCCGCTCAACGTCGGCAACAAGTTCTACGAATATGTCGGCGGGGGCAAGCCCATCCTCGGCGCGGTTCGCCCGAACGGCGAGACCTGCGCCCTGCTCGATCAAATGCGCGCTGGCTGGTGGGCTGACATCGACGATGTTGAAGGCATTCGCAAGCTCCTGCTCGACGCCGTCAACCGGGGCGACACGCTGCGTCAGGAATTCCGGCCCGACACGGAACGCATTGCGCAGTACGAGCGCGCTGTGCTCGCACACCGTTATGCGCAACTCCTGCACAGGATTGCCGGCCGGCAACAGCGAAGCGAAGCGAACGAAACGAACTCAGCTCTGGTGCAGGACCTCCAGGAATGCTAAGAATCGCGGTCGTCAGCCGCTACTTTCCCAGTTCCGCAGAGCCATGGCAGGGACGATCCGCGTATCAAACAATCCGCGCGCTTAATTCCCGGGCGCATGTCCACGTCTTCTATCCCGAGCTGGACTATCCATCGTTCCTGAGGCCGCGCACCCGCATCTACAAAGGGCTTGACCTCAACTACTCGCCGCCTGGCGTTAGTGTTAGCTACCACAACTACCTGGCGGTTCCGCTCGTCTCCCGCCCGTTCAACGGACCGATGGCCGCCCGGGCTCTGCTGCCTCACGTGCGCGCCTTTCACCCCGATCTCATCTTCGGCATTTTCCTCTATCCGGATGGCTACGCTGCCCTTCAGCTCGCGAAGAAGCTGCATGTACCACTCGTCACAATGGGTATTGGTTCCGACATCCACAGCATCGGCGACCCCCTTTCCGCGAAGTACACGCGCAAGGTCCTCGAGCAAGCCGACTTTCTCGTGACCGTCAGCGAGGACCTGCGCCAGAAGGCTCTCACTATGGGCGCAAGGCCCGAGACCTCTCGCGCCGTTGTGAATGGATGTGATCTCTCCATCTTCCACTTGCGCGACCGAACCGAAACTCGCCGCCATCTCAACCTCGATCCTGATGCCGAGAGTGTGCTCTACATCGGCCGTATGGACGTGCGAAAGGGACTGCGTGAACTCGTTGAGGCCTCAGCGAAGCTGCGCTCCGCTCGTCCTCGCCTGCAGGTTTACGTGGTTGGCGAAGGTCCAGATCGATCACAGATTGCGCAGGCCATCGGGAGTGCAAACGCTGGTGAGTACATCCACACCGTTCCGCCTTGCCCGCCTGATGAGGTGGCTGTCTGGATGGGGGCCGCCAATGTCGTCACATTGCCAAGCTACATGGAGGGTTGTCCGAACGTCGTGCTCGAGGCGTTGGCATGCGGTCGCCCCGTGGTTGCAACGCGCGTAGGCGGCATCCCGGAGATCATGAGCGACGCCTGTGGCCGGTTGATTCCGCCCCGCAATGCAGAGGCCCTTACGCAAGCGCTGGGCGAAGTCCTTTCTGCCGAGTGGGACGCTTCCTTCATCTCCGCACACTGGAGCCGAAGCTGGAGCACCGTTGCGCAGGAGCTGCTCAACATCTTTGAATCCGTCACGTCAAAGCGCCACACAGTAACCGCGCAGCAGTAAGCAACCACAACGCTAGCAGCGAAAGATCTTCTCCGACTGAATCCCCTTCGTCGCATTGCGCGAGTCGACTACGAGTTGCGCCTGCTTCACGATGTCCTTGTAGTCGTAGTCGGAGTGGTCCGTCATGATGAGCACGCAATCGTAATCACCGAGGTGTGTCAGGGGCGTGCAGGTCATATTCAGGTTGTAGTGACGTCCGCGGCCGACGGTAGGGAAGTAGGGATCGTTGTAGACCACCTCGGCGCCCTGCTCACGCAGCAACTCAATCACCGTCAGCGATGGCGACTCGCGAAGGTCGTCGATGTCTTTCTTGTACGCCATGCCGAGCATGATGATCTTCGAACCATTGATCGGCTTGCGCTGATGATTGAGCGCCTTCGCCACGTTGTCGACGACGAACTCCGGCATGCGCTCGTTCACCTCGCCGGCAAGCTCGATAAAGCGAGTATTGAAGTCGTACTCCTTCGCCTTCCAGCTCAGATAGAACGGATCGATCGGAATGCAATGGCCACCGAGCCCCGGTCCTGGGTAAAACGGATGAAATCCGAATGGCTTCGTCGACGCCGCGTCGATGACCTCCCAGATGTCAACGCCCATGCGCATCGCAAGCACCTTCAGCTCGTTCACCAGCGCGATGTTCACGCAGCGGTAGATATTCTCAAGCAGCTTTGACATCTCCGCCACGCGGGTCGACGAAACCCGCACCGCACGCTTGAAGATGCCTTCGTACAGCGTCGCCGCAAGCTCTGTCGCGGTCGGCTCATGTCCACCCACAACCTTCGGAATATCGCGTCGCGCAACCTGCGTGTTGCCCGGGTCTTCGCGCTCCGGGGAGAACGCCACATAGAACACACCGTCGTCGGTATCGTTCTCAGCGCTCT
>Ga0335072_10014903_pt1 | contig 11046 bp, 12 predicted proteins | sample Lox_Sample_21_FD_206725 | JGI IMG/M metagenome (GOLD analysis project Ga0335072, IMG submission 206725) | Soil microbial communities from Loxahatchee National Wildlife Refuge, Florida, United States - Lox_Sample_2.1 | ecosystem: Environmental > Terrestrial > Soil > Wetlands | place: USA... | reverse complement strand
AGCTGGTGCGTGCGCCCGGTGACCGGCCAGAGCGCCACCCAGGCCGCCTTCTGGCCCATGGGCTCGAGCACGCGATAATATGTCACGGCGCGCTTCCCCTCCTCCGCGTCGGGCGCCATGCGCTCGCCGGCCGTCCCCGGCAGCTTCGCGAGCGGAAGATCGATGCGGCCCTGGAACGGCTTCGGCACGCCGACCGTGAGTGCCCAGTAAATCTTGCGCGTGGCCTTGGCGCGGAACGATTCGGCGAGCGCCGCCGTCGCGCGCGCCGAGCGCCCGAGCAGCAGCACGCCGCTCGTGTCCTTGTCGAGCCGGTGCACGAGGCGCGGCCGCTCGGGCGCCTCGAAGCGCAACGCGTCGAGCATCCCGTCGAGATGGCGCTCGACGCCCGATCCGCCCTGGACCGCGAGGCCCGGCGGCTTGTCGAGCGCCAGCACGTCCGGATCGCGATAGATGACGAGGCTCTGGACGAAGCGCCGATCGGCGTCCGAAAGGCGCGGCTTCGCCTCCGTCGCCTTGCGCGCGTCGATGGACGGAAGATCGCCGAGCGGCGGGACGCGCACGGTCTGCCCCGCCTCGAGACGGGCGCTCGCCTTGGCGCGCTTGCCGTCGACTCGCACCTGGCCGGTGCGCAAGAGCTTCTCGAGGCGGCCATGGGTGAGCGCCGGAAAGCGGCGCTTGAACCAGCGATCGAGGCGCTGGCCGGCCTCGTCCTCGGCGACCGCGAGGCTTTGGACCGCGCCGCTCATGCCGCGCGGTTCCGCTTATGCGCGGCGTTAGGCAGGGGCACGCCGAAGATCCAGCCCTCGCGGCGGACGATCTCGTCATCGGTATCGGCGAGAAGCGTCGGCTCGCCCATCGCCAAGTCGCGCAATGCCGCGGCCGAAAGCAGCGCGTCGGTATTATGGTCCGACTTGGCAAGGTCGCGGTCGCCGAACGGGCGCGCGCCGAAATGCGCGAGCGCTCGGTCGAGCGACGTGCGGTCGCGAATCTTGTCGAGCTTGCCGAGCGCCTGTTTGCGGAACAAGGTCGGGAAAATCTCGACCAGGATCGAGCCGCGTGCCGGCTCGTAGGGCCACACGCTCACGCGGTCTTCATTGCCGATCCGTAGGTGACGCAAGACGCGCATGCCGGCGAGCGATGCCTTGCCGACCTGCTTCGGGCCGATGAGCTTGAACACGCTTTCCGGCCGAGCACCCGTCTCGCCAATGCAGGCGCACTCAGCTTGGCGAATACCCGGACGCCAGCCGATCGGCATTTTTCTGTCCTTGTCGGTCCAGAAAAGCGGTGCGAAGCATTTATGATCTACGACGGCTTGGCAGCCGAAGTCGCACTCATCGCCGCTCGCGTCTTCGATTGCGCCCCACAGATCGAAGGCCGAGCGCGCCAATGGTAGCCCTGGAAAGCCCGCACCCTCGATCGGCCAGGCGAAGGCGAAATCGAACCCGACGAGGAGCCGCTGCGCCCCCTGAAGCTTCCCTTCGAGCCACTCGGCGATTTCCGTGCGCGTCCAGCGGTGGCCCGGACGCACGAGGTAAGGCGGAGCGCTTCCCGGTGCGCACATGGCCACCGCGATGCCCTTGTAGCCCGGCCCCTTCGCCCCCGACCAATCGATCGCGACGAACGCGTCGAAGCCGCTCATGCCGCGCCGCCCTCGCCGCCGCCGCCCTTGTCCCGCTTCTCAGCGCGCAGCTTCGCCCAGTAGTCGAGGCGCTTCTTGATCTCGCGCTCGAAGCCGCGCTCGGCGGGGCTATAGAAGCTCTGCCGCGCCATGCCGTCGGGGAAGTAGTTCTGGCCCGAGAAGGCGTCGGCCGCGTCGTGGTCGTATTCGTAGCCCTTGCCGTAGCCGAGCTCTTTCATGAGCCTGGTCGGTGCGTTGAGGATGTGCATGGGGGGTGCCAGCGAGCCCGTCTCCTCGGCCGCGCGCTTTGCCGCCCCCAGCGCCACATAGGCGGCGTTCGATTTGGGCGATGTGGCGAGATAGATCACGAGCTGGGCGAGGGCGAGCTCGCCCTCGGGCGAGCCCAAGCGCTCATAGGTCTCCCAGGCGGCGAGCGCTTGGTGCAGCGCCTCGGGATCGGCCAGGCCCACATCCTCGACCGCGAAGCGGGTCAGGCGGCGCGCGATGTAGCGCGGATCCTCGCCGCCCGCGAGCATGCGCGCGAGCCAATAGAGGCCCGCGTCGGCGTCCGAGCCGCGCAGACTCTTGTGAAGCGCCGAGATGAGATTGTAATGGCCCTCCTGCGCCTTGTCGTAAAGCGGCGCGCGGCGCTGCACGGCCGCCATGAGCTGGGCCGTGTCGAGCGGGCGCTCGGGCTTGGCCGCGAACAGCTCCTCGGCGAGATTGAGCACGAAGCGCCCGTCGCCGTCGGCCATGGCACGTAGGGCCGCGCGCGCGTCGGCATCGAGCGGAAGCTTCCGTTTCTCGAGCCCCTCGGCGCGCGCGAGCAGCGTCTCGAGCGCCGCGTCGTCGAGCCGGCGCAGCACCAGGACCTGGCAACGCGACAGCAAGGCGCCGATGAGCTCGAAGGACGGATTCTCGGTCGTGGCCCCCACGAGGGTCACCGTGCCGTCCTCGACATAGGGGAGGAAGCCGTCCTGCTGCGCGCGGTTGAAGCGGTGAATCTCGTCGACGAAGAGGAGCGTTCCGTCCCCCAGCTCGCGCCGCTTCTTGGCGGCGTCGAACACCTTGCGCAGGTCGGCCACACCCGAGAACACCGCCGAAAGCGGCTCGAAATGCATGCGCGTCACTTGCGCAAGCAGGCGCGCGATGGTGGTCTTGCCGCAGCCGGGCGGACCCCAGAGCACGACCGACGCGAGGCGCTTTTGGGCGACCATGCGCCCGAGCGGGCCCTCGGGGCCGATGAGATGGTCCTGGCCCACGACCTCGGCGAGCGATTTGGGCCGGAGCCGGTCCGCGAGCGGGCGCGGCGCCGCGTCCTCGAACAGGCCCGCGGGCGGCCTCGCGCTCAACTGCCGATCACGACGTTGAGCGTCCGGTCGCCGCGCCGGAAGCTCAAGCGCCATTGGCTGGGCTGGCTCTCGACCACGCGCCTCAGATCGTCGATCGAGCGGAGGGCCGTGCCGTTGACGCTCAGGATCACGTCGCCCGGCTTGACGCCGAGCTCGGCCGCCTCGGTGTCGGGCGAGACCGCGCTCACGGCGACGCCATGCTCGAACGGGTCGAGGCCAAGCTCGTCGGCGGTCGCGGGCGAAATGTTGACCACGACCGCGCCGCTCAAGGGGAAGGCGCCGCCGAGGCGCGTCTTGTCGGGGGCCGGGATCGCGGGCGGCGCGTTGAGGCCGATGGGAAGCTCGAGCTCGCGCCCGCGGCGCCATACGGTGAGGGTCGCCGTCGTGTTGACCGGCTTGGTCGCGACGCGATAGCGCAACGTATCCGCGTCGTCGACCGCGCGCCCGTCGAACTCGAGCACCACGTCGCCCGGCTTCAATCCCGCCATGTCGGCCGGGCCGCCCCGGTAGACCTGGTTCACGAGCACGCCGTCGGGACGGCTCAAGCCGAGCGAGGATGCGATGTCGGGATTGACCGATTCGCCCTTGGCGCCGAGCCAGGGCCGCTCGATCTTGCCGCCCGACAGGATCGAGGCGACCACGACGCGCACCATGTTGGACGGGATCGCGAAGCCGATGCCGACCGATCCGCCCGAGCGCGAATAGATCGCGGTATTGATGCCGACGAGCTTGCCGTCCATGGTGACGAGCGCGCCGCCCGAGTTGCCCGGGTTGATCGCGGCATCGGTCTGGATGAAGAAATTGTAGTCGCTCACGCCGGCCGTGGTGCGCGCGAGGGCGGAGACGATGCCGCTCGTCACCGTCTGGCCGACCCCGAAGGGATTGCCGATCGCGAGCACCAGGTCGCCCACCTCGACCGCGTCGGAATCGCCGTATTCGAGCACCGGCAAGGGCGCGCCGTGGTTGTCGATATGCAGCACCGCGATGTCGGCGCGCGGGTCGGTGCCGACCACCTTGGCCGCGAATTCGCGCCGGTCGGGCAGCACGACGGTGATCTGCTCGGCGCCCTTGATGACGTGGTCGTTGGTGACGATGGTGCCGTCCTTCCCGACGATGACGCCCGAGCCGAGCGCGTTCTGGATGCGCTTCCGGGGCACGCCGCCCATGAACTGGTCGCCGAAGAAGCGCCGGAAGAAGGGATCGGCGAGCAACGGCGAGCTCGGCTCGTCGACCACGGTGCGGGTATAGATGTTGACGACGGCCGGCGCCGCCATCTTGACCACGGGCGCGAAGCTGAAGCGGATCTGCTCGCGGCTTTGGGGCACGGCGCGGTCGGCTGCGCTCGCGGTTGCCGCCGCCAGGAGGGCCGCCAACGCCAGCGCCGCGGCCCCAAGCGGCCGCCGCCACGCTTCCCACCATCCGCCGCGCTTCATCCCGGGACGATCCTTCATGGGCCGCTCCCCCGACCGGCCCCACCCGCGACCGGCCGGGCGCTCGAGACGCCCGCCGTCGATCCGAGGCGCCACTTTAGCACGAAAGGGCAGCCCCTTGGGCTGCCCTTGCCTGCGCTCTGGTCCGATGCGCCGCTACCGCGACCTAGGCGGCTTTGGCCCGAGCCTTGCCCTCGCCCTCGTCTTCGCCCTCGCCGCCGCCCTGCTTGGGGCCCGAATCGAGGCCCTTCGCCGCCGCATCGCGGTCGACCAGCTCGATGATCGCGACCGCCGCCGCGTCGCCGCGGCGGAAGCCCGCGCGCAGCACCCGCGTGTAGCCGCCGGCGCGGCCCTTGTAGCGCTCGGCCAGCGTCGAGAACAGCTTCTCGGTCAGCTTCGCGTCCTTGAGCACCGCGAGCGCCTGGCGCCGCGCATGCAGCCCGCCCCGCTTCCCGAGGGTGATCAGCTTCTCGACCACGGGCCGCAAATCCTTCGCCTTCGGCAGCGTGGTTTTGATCTGCTCGTGCTTCACCAGCGCCGCCGCGAGGTTGCCGAACATCGCCTTCCGGTGCGCACTGCGCCGGTTGAGCTTGCGCCCGCTGAGACCGTGCCGCATTTCCCTCTCCCTCGCGCCCGCTCAGTAGGGCTCTTCGAGGCGCTTCGCGAGCTCCTCGATGTTCTCGGGCGGCCAGCCCGGAATCTCCATGCCGAGATGGAGCCCCATCTGGGCCAGCACTTCCTTGATCTCGTTGAGCGACTTGCGCCCGAAATTCGGCGTGCGCAGCATCTCGGCCTCGGTCTTCTGCACCAGGTCGCCGATGTAGATGATGTTGTCGTTCTTGAGGCAGTTGGCCGAGCGCACCGAGAGCTCGAGCTCGTCGACCTTGCGCAGGAGGTTCTTGTTGAACGGCAGCTCCGCCGGCCGCTCCTCCTCGCGCGCCGAGGTCGGCTCCTCGAAATTGATGAACAGCTTGAGCTGCTCCTGGAGGATGCGCGCGGCGTAGGCGACCGCGTCCTCGGGCTTGATGGCGCCGTTGGTCTCGACCGTGATCGAGAGCTTGTCGTAGTCGGTCGCCTGGCCGACGCGCGTGTTCTCGACGCGGTAGGCCACCTTGCGCACCGGGCTGTAGATCGCGTCCACCGGGATGAGGCCGATGGGCGCGTCGGTCGTGCGGTTGGCGCCCGCGGGCACGTAGCCCTTGCCGCTCTCGACCGTCATCTCGATCGAGATCTTGGCGCCCTGGTCGAGGGTGCAGATCACGTGGTCGGGGTCGAGCACCTCGATGTCGTGGCCGGTCTCGACCTGGCGCGCGGTCACCTCGCCGGGGCCGGTCGCGCGCAGATAGATCTTCTTCGGGCCGTCGCCATGCATCCGAAGCGCCATCGACTTGACGTTGAGCACGATGTCCGTCACGTCCTCGAGCACGCCGGGGATCGAGGAGAACTCGTGCAGCACGCCCTCGATCTGGATCGCCGTCACGGCGGCACCCTGGAGCGACGAGAGAAGCACGCGCCGGAGCGCGTTCCCGAGCGTGAGGCCGAAGCCGCGCTCGACCGGCTCGACCACGACGGTCGCGACCCGGTCCGCGCGCGGACCCGGCTGCACCACGAGGTTCGACTTGATCAATTCCTGCCAATTTTTCTGAATCACGGGACCGACCTCTCCGTGTAAGTGCGGGCGCATCCGCGCCGCTTTCCTGTCATCGACCGAACGTTGCCGGGCCCGCTCGGGGCCCGGATCGCAGCGCCTGCCGCGCGAGCGCGGGCGGCGCCTTGGCTCACACCCGCCGACGCTTGGGCGGGCGGCAGCCGTTATGGGGGATCGGCGTCACGTCGCGAATCGCCGTGATCGTGAAGCCGACATTCTGGAGCGCGCGCAGCGCCGACTCGCGGCCAGCACCCGGTCCCTTGACCTCGATCTCGAGGGTCTTCATGCCGTGCTCCATCGCCTTGCGGCCGGCATCCTCCGCCGCCATCTGCGCGGCGTAGGGGGTCGACTTGCGCGAGCCCTTGAAGCCCTGGTTCCCCGAGGAGGACCAGGCGATCGCGTTGCCCTGCGCGTCGGTGATGGTGACGACGGTGTTGTTGAAGGTCGCGTTCACGTGCGCAACACCCGAGGTGATGTTCTTGCGCTCGCGCCGGCGCCGCGGTGCGGCGGCCGGGGTCGCTTGAGTGCCGCTCGCGGCGGCGGGTGCGGGTTGAGGTGCTTTCGCCATGATCCAATCCTTGAATCCGGACTTCTCTGTCCGGGATGCTTATTGCGGGGCTGCGCTCAGCCCTTGCCCGGCGCCGTCTTCTTGCCCGCGATCGGGCGCGCCTTGCCCTTGCGCGTGCGCGCGTTGGTGTGGGTGCGCTGGCCGCGCACCGGGAGCCCCTTGCGGTGCCGGAGCCCGCGATAGCAGCCGAGGTCGAGGAGGCGCTTGATGTTCATCGCCACCTCGCGCCGGAGATCGCCCTCGACCTGGTACTCGCGGTCGATGGTCTCGCGGATGCGGATGACTTCCTGCTCGGTCAGCTCGTTGACCCGGCGCTCGGCCGGAATGCCGACCTTGCCCATGATCTCCTTGGCCTTGGTCGGACCGATGCCGTAGATGTAGGTGAGCGCCACCTCCACCCGCTTCTGGGTCGGAATGTTCACGCCAGCGATACGCGCCACGTTACCCTCTCCTCATGCCAACGCTTTTCCCTGGGAAAAGCGCTTCCCATCGATCCAAGCTCCGGTTTCGGCTCTATTTCGGCCCGGCGCGAAAATGCCATGACGGAACGCCCCGTCCGGCCCGCTCGCCGTGGGGAGCCGGATTATAGTGCCGAAGCCTCCCAAGTCAACCTCTTCCCCCACCATCGAGAATCGCCCGAATTTGGCGCGCCACCTCGTCGATGGGGGCCATCCCGTCGACCCGCTTGAGCACCCCTTTCCCCTCGTAATAGGGCAAGATCGGGGCGGTAAGCTCACGGTAGGTCTTGAGGCGCGCCGCCACCGTCTCGGGCCGGTCGTCGGCCCGGCGCACGAACTCCCGCGAGCCGCACACGTCGCACACGCCCTCCATTTTGGGCTTCTGGTACCGGTCGTGGTAGCCGGCGCCGCATTTGGCGCAGGCGAAGCGGCCGCCGATGCGGTCCGTGAGGATCCCCTCGTCGACCTTGAGCTCGATCACGTGGTCGAGCACCAGGCCCTTGGCCGCCAGCATGGCATCGAGCGCTTCGGCCTGCGCGGTCGTGCGCGGAAAGCCGTCGAGGATGAAGCCGCGCCGGCAGTCGGGAAGCGCGATGCGGTCGGCGATGATCTGGATCACCACCTCGTCCGGCACCAGCTGGCCCGAATCCATGATCTGCTTCGCGCGCCGGCCGATCTCGCTGCCCGCCCGCACGGCCGCGCGCAGCATGTCGCCGGTCGAGAGCTGGATGAGGCCGTACGCGTCCTCTAAGCGCTTTGCCTGGGTGCCCTTGCCCGAGCCGGGCGGACCCAACAGGAGAAGATTCATCCGCGCCTGCCGCGCAATTTCGATTTTCTGATCAGGCCTTCGTACTGATGCGCGATCAAATGGGCCTGTATTTGGGCGACCGTATCCATCGTCACCGAGACCACGATCAGAAGGCTGGTGCCGCCGAAGTAGAACGGCACCGAGTACTGCGAGACCAGGATCTCGGGCAGCACGCAGATCGCGGACAGGTAGATCGCCCCCACGAGGGTGAGGCGCGTGAGGATGTGGCTGAGATAATCCGCCGTGTTCTTGCCCGGCCGGATGCCCGGAACGAAGCCGCCGTACTTCTTGAGGTTGTCGGCGGTCTCGACCGGATTGAAGACGATGCCGGCGTAGAAGAAGGTGAAGAACACGATGAGGGTCACGTAGCCCGCCATGTAGAGCGGCTGGCCGTGGCCGAGATAGGCGGTGATGTCGGAGAGCCAGGCCGGACCCGTGTTGCTCGAGAAGCCGGCGATGGTGACCGGGAGCAAGAGGAGCGAGCTCGCGAAGATCGGCGGGATCACGCCCGACGCGTTGAGCTTGAGGGGCAGGTGCGAGCTTTCGCCGCCGAACACCCGGCTGCCCTGCTGGCGCTTCGGGTATTGGACGATGATGCGGCGCTGGGCGCGCTCCATGAACACGATCACGCCGATCACCACCACCGCCAGCACGAGGAAGGTGATGAGCACGAAGGTCGAGAGGGCGCCGGTGCGGCCGAGCTCGAGGGTGTTCGCGAGCGCCTGGGGCAGGCGCGCGACGATGCCCGAGAAGATGATGAGGGAGACGCCGTTGCCGACCCCGCGCGCGGTCACCTGCTCGCCGAGCCACATGAGGAAGAGCGTGCCGCCCGTGAGCGAGAGCACGGTCGTGATGCGGAAGCTCAGGCCCGGATCGAGCACGGCCGAGCCGTGGATGCCGGTCATGCCCTCGAGCCCGACCGCGAGGCCGTAGGATTGGAACACGGCGAGGACCACGGTGCCGTAGCGCGTGTACTGGTTGATGCGCTTCCGGCCCTGCTCGCCCTCCTTCTTCAGCGCCTCGAGGCTCGGCGAGATCGCGGTCAGGAGCTGCATGATGATCGAGGACGAGATGTAGGGCATGACGCCGAGGGCGAACATGCTCATGCGCCCGAGCGCCCCGCCCGCGAACATGTCGAACATGCCGAGGATGCCGTGCGAGTTCTGGCTGAACAGGTCGCCGAGCACTGCGGGGTCGATCCCGGGCACGGGGATGTAGGTGCCGAGCCGGTAGACGATGAGGGCACCCAGCGTGAACCACAGGCGCTTCTTGAGCTCGGTCGCCTTGGCGAAGGCGCCCAGGTTGATGTTCGCGGCGAGTTGCTCGGCGGCGGATGCCATGCGCGTGTGCTCCGGCGGAACGACTTGGGCTGCTAACGGCTAGGGTCGGTAACGACTTCGGTAACGGCTTGGGTCGGTAACGGCTTGGGTCGCTTCGTCTACGATCGGGCCTCGGCGGATGCGCTGTCGGCGGATGCGCCGTCGGCGGATGCGCTGTCGGCGGATTCTGGGGCGGGCTTGGGCGCGGTCACGATCACGGTGCCGCCGGCCTTTTCCACCGCGGAGATCGCGGCCGCCGACGCGCCGGTGACCTTGATGGTGATCTTGGTCTTGAGCTCGCCTTTTGCAAGGAGGCGCACGCCGTCGCGCGCCGAGCCCACGAGGCCGGCCTTGATCAGGGCCGCGTCGTCGAGCTCGGCCGAGGCATCGAGGCGGCCGTTCTCGATCGCGTGCTGGAGGCGGCCCAGATTGACGAGCGCGAAGCGCTTCCGGAACGGCTTGTTGAAGCCGCGCTTGGGGAGGCGCCGATAGAGCGGCATCTGGCCGCCCTCGAAGCCGCCCAAGGCGACGCCCGAGCGCGCCGTCTGGCCCTTGCCGCCGCGCGCCGAGGTCTTGCCCTTGCCCGAGCCGATGCCGCGCCCCAGGCGCTTGTACTTCCGGTGGGCCCCTTTGTTGTCGCGAATCTCGTTGAGCTTCATGGCGTTGATCCTCGGTCGCCGGACCGCAGCCTTGGCGCGGCCGGCTTGTGTATTCGGGGCGCCGCGTGGGGCGGCGCCGACGTTCAGTCGCGCTCCTCGCCCTCGATGCGCAGAAGATGACGCACGCGCGCGATCATGCCGCGCACGGCGGGCGTGTCCTCGAGCTCGGCCGTGCGGTGGCGCTTGTTGAGCCCGAGGCCGACCAGCGTCGCGCGCTGATAGTCCGGGCGCGCGATGGGGCTGCCGATCTGGGTCACCTTGACGGTCTTCTTCGCGCCCTTGTCGCCAGCCCCCGTCTTTCCCTCGGCCCCCGACTTTCCCTCAGCCCCCATCTTTCCCTCAACCATGGGCTTCCTCCTTGGCCGGCGCGTCGCCGGCGCGGCGGCCGATGATCTCGCCCACCTTCTTGCCGCGCTTCGCCGCCACGTGGCGCGGCGCCATGATGCCCGCGAGTGCTGCGAAGGTCGCCTTGATCATGTTGTGGGGGTTGGTCGAGCCCACCGACTTCGCGACCACGTCCTGCACGCCGAGGCACTCGAAGATCGCGCGCATCGGACCGCCGGCGATGATGCCGGTGCCGGGCGCGGCCGCGCGCACCACGACCTTGCCGGCACCGTAGCGCCCGAGCACGTCGTGATGGAGCGTGCGCCCCTCGCGCAGCGGCACGCGCACGAGCGAGCGCTTCGCCTGCTCGGTCGCCTTGCGGATCGCCTCGGGCACCTCGCGCGCCTTCCCGGCGCCGTGCCCGACCCGGCCCTTGCCGTCGCCGACCACGACCACCGCCGCGAAGCCGAAGCGCCGGCCGCCCTTCACCACCTTGGCGACGCGATTGATGCTGACGAGCTTCTCGACCAGCTCGTTCTCTTCGCGTTGCTCGCGCGGTTGGCGCTCGGATGAACCTCTTGCCATGCTCTTCTGCTCCCGGGGAATTCTCAGAACGAGAGGCCGCCCTCGCGCGCGGCCTCGGCCAATGCCTTGATGCGGCCGTGATAGAGATAGGCGCCGCGGTCGAACACCACTTCCTTGACGCCCTTGGCGAGCGCGCGCTCGGCGATCAGTTTGCCGACCGCCTTCGCCGCCTCGATGTTGGAGCCCTTCTGGATCTGGCCCTCGAGCGCGCCGTCGAGCGAGGAGGCGGCGGCGAGGGTGATGCCCTGCACGTCGTCGATCAGCTGGACGTAGATGT